>Ga0075370_10000276_pt1 | contig 18492 bp, 15 predicted proteins | sample EndMethybrTD3035_FD_71398 | JGI IMG/M metagenome (GOLD analysis project Ga0075370, IMG submission 71398) | Populus endosphere microbial communities from Tennessee, USA - Endosphere MetaG P. TD hybrid TD303-5 | ecosystem: Host-associated > Plants > Roots > Endosphere | place: USA: Tennessee... | reverse complement strand
TCTTGAGGGTGGCAAGCGTCGAATCGAAGTGCAGTAGCCAGCCGCGGCCGTTGTGCGAGGCCTGCGCCGATTCGAGCACACCGATGAACACGTCGCCGTCCGGCCCGACCAGCGGCGACGAGGTGCCGTCGTCGCTGATGCGTGCGACGACCGCCGTGCGCGGGTCGACCAGGCTCCTGCTGCTGCGCACCGTCAGCGTCTGGCTGTTCAGCGCGAGCAAGTAGCCGTACTGCACGCCGATGGGCGTGGCTGCCGACGCGGCATTGACGACGACATACACGGTCTGCCCATCGTTCGACACCGCAGGCGCGCTGTTCATCGCCACCTTCGCGATCGTGGCGTCGCCCGAGAGCGCTGCAGCCGGCGCCCATGAGCCGCTGCCGTCGGCGCCGATCCGCGCGATGCCGCTCGTCAGTCCGCCCGGGTTGGTGCCGGTGACGACGAAGCCGAAATAGGCGTTGCCTTGCGCATCGACCGTGACCGGCGTGTTGATGAACACGCTCTGGTTGAACGCCGTCGGTGCGCTGTTGTAGGCGGGCGCGCCGTAGAACACGAGGCTCTGCCAGCTGGCGTTGCCGGTTGCGGTGTCGGCGTTGTCGCGGTACAGCAGCTTGCCTCCGGCGCCGGGCACGTACACGCGGTTCGTGCTCGACAGCGACACGTTGTAGCTCGGTGCCCAGTTGTGCGGCGGCATCACGTAGTCGGTGTCGGCGCTCCACAGCAGCACGCCATTGCCGCCCGCGCGCGCTTCGACCCGGAACGCCCCCGCCGCCGTTGTCTTCACCGGGACCAGCACCGTGTTGTGCGAGGTGACGACCGGCGAGCCGTAGTGCGCGAGCAGCGCGCCGCTCGGCCTGTAGGGGGGCGCGAGGTCGACCGGAACGCGCCAGCGCACCCGCGCGAGCTCCTGCGATGCGCCGGCGCTGAGCGCTGCATGCTGTGCAGTGCCGCCGAACTGCGTCCAGGCCGGGCCGTCGACAGGGGCCGACGGTGTTCCGCCAACGGGCGGAGCCGACGGGTCACCGGTGTCGCCGCCACCGCCGCCGCCGCCGCACCCGGCAAGCACGACGGCCGCGACCAACGAGGCAGTGAAACATCTGGCGACGATATTGCTCATGGCTGGAAGGCGCCTGCGCGGGTTCGACATCGTTCGATGCTGCCGCGAAGGGCCGGCGCCGACAAGCTGGATGACCCGACGCGAGGGTGATCAGCCGATCGCTGCCTAACCGATCAGCCGCCCGTTCGCGCCGAGCAAGGTCTGGCTGACAAAGCTGCTGCCGCGGCCCTGGCCCGTGAACTCGATCCGGTAGCCGTCAAGATCGATCGGCCGGCGCCGTTCGAACTCGGCAAGCACCGCGGCCCGGCTTGCGTTCGCGTCGAGCCCGCCGAGCACGCGTGCTGCATAGCGGCCCGCGAGGTACCCGGCCAGGCTCACCGGCGAAGGCGCTTCGTCGAACAACGCCTTGAGCGTCTGCCGGTAGCTGCGAACGATCGGTGCGCTGCTCGACTGCGGGTTCGGCACCACCTGCGCGAAGATCACCGACGCCGCCTTGCCGGGGTTCAGCTGCAGGAGCGTTGTGGTATCCACGTCCGAGAGGCAGATGATGTAGCGCGGCAGCACCTGCTTCGTCAGGCCTTGCGTGAACTGCGCGAGTTCGATGCTGCCGCCGAGAAACAGCAGGAAAGCCGGCACGTCGGGGCGCAGCGCGGCCGCGTAGGCCGCAACGTCCTGCCCGCTCGGCACGCTGAGGCGGCGCGTGCGCAGTTTCAGCCGCTGCGTGATCGCCTCGATCTCGTCGTTCATTTCTTCTTCGCGCTGCCCCGGGTACACGAGGCCGAGCTCGGCGACGCCCAGGTTCGCGAGCGCGCTCAGCGCGTGGCGGATCTGCGCCTCGCGGGACGCGAAGATCGGGAACACCTGGTGCTCGCCGTCGAAGCGCGAGTCGGCGAGCCACGGAGCCACATGCGCGATCTCGAACTGCGCCTGCTTCGCCGCGGCGATGCTGGCTGTGGCCAGCCGGCCGCCCACGGCGCCGAGCAGGGCAACCTGTGTCGGGTCGCTCCTGACCTGCTGCAGCGCGGCGCGCAGTGAAGCCGCGCTGCCATCGGTGTCGACGGAGACGAGCTGCGGCACGCGGCCGCCCGTCTGCTTGATTTCGGCGAACGCGAGGCGCACGCCGGTCGAGTAGTCGCGCGAAAGTTCCTGCTGGTCGGCGGAGGTGTCCAGCAGTTGCGTCACGCGCAAGGTCTTGGCGTCAGCGCTGCGCGGCTGGGCTAGGGCTGAGAAGGCGGGCAGTGCGCCGCACGATGCGACGAGCAGGGTGCGCCGGGTGATCGGAGTGGAGTGTTCAGGCATGGCGGCGCAGCGTAGCTGCGCATTGCGACAGGTGTTCGACAGCACCCGCGAGCCGCGCGCTGCCCTCGCAAAAACCGCGGACACGTGCGAAACGCACGCGGCGCTGTCGCGTGCCGCCCTCAGGCCGCGGCTTCGACGACGAGTTGGATCCGTTCCCGGCCGTTGTACTCGTCGAGGCTGAGCCGGTAGGCGAGCCGTACGCGTTCGGCGATCGGCTCGCTGCGGCCGAACCAGATCGCATCACGCACGCTGCCGGCTACGCGCACTGCGAGCTTCAGATGCTTCTCGCCGACCAGCCGCTGCGACAGCACCTCGGCATCGTCGATGAACAGCGGCGGCTCGAAAGCCTGCCCCCAGACCTGCGCATCGAGCGAGCGCACGGTATCGGCACTGAAGTACTGCGCGTCGAGCGAGCCGTCGCCGAGCACGGTGCGCGCAAGCAGCGAGGGTGCGATCCACTCGCGAGCGACCGCATCGAAGGCGCTCGCGAAGCGCGCGAAGCCGTCGTCTGCCAGTGTGCAGCCGGCCGCCATCGCATGCCCGCCGAAGCGCACCAGTAAGCCGGGCTCGCGCTTGGCCACGAGGTCGAGTGCATCGCGCAGGTGAAAGCCGGCGATCGAGCGGCCCGAACCTTTCAGCAGGCCGTCCTGCCCGCGCGCGAACACGAAGGTCGGGCGGTTCAGCGAATCCTTCAGGCGCGAGGCCACGATGCCGACCACCCCTTCGTGAAAGTCCGGGTCGAAGATCGCCAGTGCAGCGAGCGCTTCGTCTGCCGCAGCGGCGCGTTGCTCGAGGATGCCGGCGAGCAGTGTCTCTGCCTGCTCGCGCATGCCGGCCTCTACCTCGCGCCGTTCACGGTTGATCGTGTCGAGCGTCTTCGCGAGCTCGGCCGCACGCACCGGGTCGTCGCTGAGCAGGCACTCGATGCCCAGCGTCATGTCCGACAAGCGCCCGGCTGCATTGATGCGCGGCCCGAGCGCGAAGCCGAAGTCGAACGCGCTGGCACGCTTGGGGTCGCGTCCCGCGGCTGCGAACAACGCGGCGACGCCTGCATGCATCTGCCCGGCGCGAATGCGCCGCAGCCCCTGGGCGACGAGACGGCGGTTGTTGGCGTCGAGCTTCACGACGTCGGCCACGGTGCCGAGCGCGACCAGGTCGAGCAGCGCGTCGAGCCTCGGCTGGTTCGCAGAGTCGAACACGCCGCGCGCGCGCAACTCGGCGCGCAGCGCGAGCAGCACGTAGAACATCACGCCGACGCCTGCGAGGTTCTTGCTCGCGAAGCTGCAGTCGGGCTGGTTCGGGTTGACGATCACGTCTGCATCGGGCAGCACGATGCGGCCGTCGACCTGCGCGGGCAGGTGATGGTCGGTGACGAGCACCTGCAGCCCGTGCTGCCTCGCGTGGGCGATGCCCGAAAGGCTTGCGATGCCGTTGTCGACGGTAAGCAGCAGCTCCGGCGCACGGCCGGCGTTCTGCGTGAGCGCCAGATCGACGATCGGCGGCGTGAGGCCGTAGCCATGCAGCGCGCGGTCGGGCACGACATAGCTCAGCGTCTCGGGATCGGCGCCGAGCAGGCGCAGCCCGCGCAGCGCGACGGCGCAGGCGGTGGCGCCGTCGCAGTCGTAGTCCGCGATCACGCAAATGCGCTGTCGAGCGGCGATCGCGTCGGCGAGCGCGCGTGCCGCGGCGTCGCTGCCGAGCAGGCCGGAGGGCGGCAACAGCCTGCCCAGGGCATCGTCGAGCTCGTCGGCGGCGCGCACGCCGCGCGCCGCGTACAGCCGCGCGAGCAATGGATGCACGCCTGCCTGCTCGAGTGCCCAGACGATGCGCGGCGGCGCGTCGCGCAAGCGGATCTGCGGAGTGCCTGTCACAGCGCCTCCAGCACCGCGTGCGGCTCGGTGCGGCGCCAGCGGTCGGCGAGGCGCCGCCATGCCGAGCGTGCCGCGCTGTCGAAACGCTGCGCACTGCGTTCGCCGCACAAGGTGAGCGAAACCGTCTCGCCGGACTGCGCGGCCGCGAGCAGGCCGGCCAGCTCATCGGCATCGAGTGCGCGCCACGCCTGCGCCCAGGCAACCCAGTCGTCGCAGAGCAGCGGGGCGCGCAATGCATCGGCGGTTTGCGGATCGTTCGATGGCGATGCCTGGAAGCGTCCGCAGCCGCTGAGCCAGAACGAGTTCATCGGCAGCTCGCCATCCTGCTCGCGCGTTTCGTTGATCGGGTGCGGATAGAGCAGCATCTGCAGTTCGCTCTGCAAGCGGCGCACCAGGCGCGATTGCTGTTCGGCGCCCGGGTTCGGGCGAAGCCAAGGCTCGACCGGCCGGGCGATCACGCGGTCGAGCGACGCGCAGGCCAGGTCGGCGAGGCTGTCGTGCGACACGTACCAGCGCGAAGCGGCGCCCCATTCGAGACGCAGGCCTTCGCTTTCGAACAGATCGCGCACCGCGTCGAACAAGGCACGGGATTCGTCGTCGTCGAGGTTGAGTGCAGTCGGGTCGGAGAGCACGACATGGTCGCGGCCGACGTGCCAGTGAGCGGGTGTGACCAGCCCCCATGCGGCTGCACCGACGTCGATCCCATCGGCCACAGCCGCACGTGCCGCGAAGGGCCAGGCACCGTCGTGTCCGCTCCAGCCCCACGCCTTGGCGAGCGCACGCTCGTGCGGCGGCGACAGCGAGGTCTCGTCGTCAGCGTCGGCCGGTTGCGGCGACAGCACGGTCAGAAGCCGCGAAAGGTTGGGCAACGGCAGATCGCGCAACACATGCTGGGCCGATTCGGAGAGGGCAGAAGCGAACGGGATCAGCAGGTGCATGGTTGCGATTATCCCGGTGTGCCCGCGGCGAGAAGGCCTGCGCTCCTCCTGTAGCATCCCCACCCCATGAACTGGCCCTATGAAATGCAGATCGGCTGGCGGTATACGCGGGCCGGGCGTGCGGGGCGGCGCAACGGCTTCATTTCCTTCATCTCCGGCGTGTCGATGCTCGGCATCGGGCTGGGAGTTGCCGCGCTGATCATCGTGCTGTCGGTGATGAACGGGTTTCGCAAGGAAGTGCAGGACCGGATGCTGTCGGTGATCCCGCATATCGAGCTCATCGCGGCCGACGGCAACGCGCTGCCCGATTGGCGCGCTACCGCCGAGCAGGCGAAAGCCACACCCGGCCTGGCGGCGCCGGTGATCGGCGCGGCACCGTTCATCGCGTCGCAGGCGCTCATCGCGCGCGGCACCGATGACCTGCGAGGCGCGATCGTGCGCGGCATCTCGCCGAACGATGAAGCCAGCGTCACCGACTTCCTCGCCCAGATCAAGAACACGACGCTCGCGCGCCTCACCCCCGGAGGCTGGGGCGTGGTGCTGGGCATCGAGCTCGCGCGGCAGCTGGGCGTTCGCGAAGGCGACAAGGTCACGCTGATGCTGCCTGGCGGGCAGGTCACTCCGGCCGGCGCGGTGCCGCGCCTGAAGCAGCTCACCGTCGTCGGCACCTTCGACGCCGGCCACTACGAATACGACAGCACGCTGGCGCTGGTTCACATCGACGACGCGGCCAAGCTGTTCCAGGTGACCGGCCCGACCGGCGTGCAACTGCGCCTGGCCGACGTGAACAAGGCGCGCGCCGATGCCTACATGCTCGGGCAGGTGCTGGGCCCGCAAGTCGCGGTGCGCGACTGGACCAGCACCAACCGCAACTGGTTCTCCGCCGTCGAGCTCGAGAAGCGACTGATGTTCATCATCCTGACGCTGATCGTCGCTGTCGCTGCGTTCAACCTCGTCTCGACGCTCGTGATGACGGTGACCGACAAGCGCGCCGACATCGCGATCCTGCGTACCCTGGGCGCGAGCCCGCGCTCGGTGATGGGCATCTTCATGGTGCAGGGCGCGCTCTCGGGCGTGATAGGCACGCTCGCCGGCGTGGTGTTCGGTCTGCTGGTGGCATTCAACGTGGGCACGATCGTCGCGATGATCGAGGCCGTGCTGCGCGTGAGCTTCCTGCCCTCCAGCGTCTACCTGATCAGCCGCATGCCGAGCGATCCGCAGAGCGGCGACATCGTGCCGATCGTGATCATCTCGCTGCTGCTGTCGTTCGTTGCCACGCTCTACCCGAGCTGGCGCGCGAGCCGCGTGCAGCCGGCCGAGGCGCTGCGCTATGAGTGAGGCCGCGACCGGCGACGTGATCGAGGCGCGCGGCCTGCACAAGACCTTCGCCGAAGGCGCAGGCGCTTCGCGCGTGGAAGTGCATGTGCTGCAGGGCATCGACCTGCACGTCAAGCGCGGCGAGACGCTCGCGATCGTCGGCGCGTCGGGTTCGGGCAAGAGCACCTTGCTGCATCTGATGGGCGGCCTCGAGGCGCCGAGCCAAGGCAAGGTTGCGCTGATGGGCAGCGACTTCGCGCAGATGGGGCCGACCGAACAGGGGGATTGGCGCAACCGGCATCTCGGTTTCGTCTACCAGTTCCACCACCTCCTGCCCGAGTTCAGCGCGCTCGACAACGTGGCGATGCCGCTGCGCATCCGGCGCGTCGCGAAGGGCGAGGCGCGCGAACGTGCGGCGGCGGTGCTGGCGCAGGTGGGCCTTGCCGACCGCGTGCGGCACCGACCCTCGCAGCTCTCGGGCGGCGAGCGCCAGCGGGTTGCGATCGCGCGATCCATCGCGGGCTCTCCGGCTTGCGTGCTGGCAGACGAGCCCACCGGCAACCTCGACCGCGAAACCGCGGATGGCGTGTTCGCGCTGATGCTCGACCTCGCGCGCCGTCAGGGCATGGCGTTCGTGATGGTCACGCACGACCCCGGCCTCGCGGCGCGCTGCGACCGCGTGCTCAAGCTCAAGCGCGGGCGGCTCGTCGACTGAGCCGTGTGGCTCACGGTTGGCCGGTGCAGGCGACCTGACGGTACGGATAGTCGATGCGGCGCAATTGCCCGGGTGCGTTTTTCGCGGGTCCTTCGATCCACGCGAGCAGCTCGGCACCCTTGCGCTGGTAGGCGACCCGCTGAGGGAAGTCGTGCTGCAGGTTCTCGAACACGACGCCGTCATCGGTCAGCGAGATCGACGTGAACACCGTGGGCGCACGACCCGAAGGGCTCACCTCATAGGCCAGCCGGCCCTCGGCCGTCTCGCGCACGATCACGAACTCGTGCTCTATGGTCTTGCTGTCGCGCACCGTGCGCGAGCTGCCGAGCATCGTGCCGCCGCGTGGCGCCGACCACTGCTCCTCGACGATGCGGTTGCCGGCGTCGATGCGCCAGCAGCCTTGCAGCCAGGCGAGGCGCTGCACGCCTGCCGATTGTGCGAAGGCTGCCGAGTGAAGCAGAGCCAGCGCTGCGAGCACCATCGGTCCCGGCAGGTGACGGGTCGTGTTCATCGCAGGATTCTGCGAAGGGCCCGTGCAACTCGCAAGAGGGGCTTCGACAAGCTCAGCCCGCGCGGTGCGCGCGCAAGCTACTTCGGCTTGCGCCTTTCGAGCACCGGTTCGACGACGTCCTTCACACCGACCAGCCCGAGCACCGTGACGAGCGAGACCTGCGCGCCTTCCCATGCGTTCGTCGGGTCGTACCACTCGTCGCGCGTGTGCCAGCCGCTCGAGCTGCCGCCGCTGCCGAGAATGATCGCCGGAATGCCGAGCGACATCGGCACGTTCGCATCGGTGCTCGACCCGCTCAACGCGGCCGGCCCCTTGCCGGCGCCGGCGATCGCGCGCACTGCTGCCTGCACCAGGCGGGTCGATGGCTGCGTCTCGCCGCCCGGCCGATCGCCGATCACCTTGGTCGTGTAGCTGACCTTCTTCGCCGCGTCGCTCGCGCCCCAGCGCTTGTTCTCTTCAGCCACCGCCTCGTCGAGCGTCGCGAGGATCTTCTTCTCGGCCGCGAGCAGTTCGGGCATGCCGTTGGAGCGGATGTCGATCGCCATGCGCGCATCGCCGGCGATGGTGTTCACCGAAGTGCCGCCGCCTACCGTGCCGACGGTGAAGGTCGTCTTCGGCTCCGAGGGCGTCGTGATCTCGCCGATCTTCGCGATCGCGCGGCCCATGGCGTGGATCGCGCTCGCGGTGCCGAACGCCTCGAAGCTGTGGCCGCCGGGGCCGGTGAAGCGCACTTCGTAGCGGTGGCTTGCGGTGCCGATCGTCGTGATGCCGTTGCCGGGGCCGGGCTCGAGGCCGACCATGCCGTCGATTCCGGGCATGTTCTTGAACACGACCTTCATGCCGCGCAGATCGCCCAGGCCCTCTTCGCCGACGTTCGCCACGAACACGAGGTCGCCGACGGTCTGCACCTTGTTGTCGTTGAGGACCTTCAGCCACGACAGCAGCACGGCGAGGCCGCGCGTGTCGTCGGCGATGCCGGGCGCGTACCACTTGCCGTCCTTCTCCTTGACCTTCACGTCGGTGCCCGGCGGGAACACGGTGTCCAGGTGCGCCGAGATCAGCAGCACCGGGCCGTTGCCGCTGCCCTTGCGCACGCCGACCACGTTGCCTTCGCTGTCGAGCGAGGCATCGAGGCCGAGCGCCTTCGCACGCGAGAGGAAGTATTCGGCGCGGTCCTTCTCCTTGAACGGCGGTGCCTCGATCTCGGTCATTAGGCGCAGCTCGCGCTGCGCTCGGGCGTCGTCGGCCTTGATGTCGTCGAGCACTTTCCTGATCAGCGGCGAGGCCGCGAGGCGGGTGTACGCGGTGTCGATGTCCGCAGAGGTCGGCACGGGCGTGCGCGTCTGCGCGAGCGCGCCCTGGCAGGCGAGGAGCGGGAGCGAGAACGAAAGTGCCGCGGCGAGGTGGGTCAGGGCGGGGCGGAACGAGACGATCATCGAGGGGCTCCAGTGAGGGTCAGAAACGCGACCCGGGTTGCTGCAGGAACGCAGCCTCGTCGGGGGTGCTGTGTCGGCCGAGGATCGCGTTGCGGTGCGGGAAGCGGCCGAAGCGCTGGATCACCGCTCGATGCTTCTGCGCGTAGTCGAGCATGTGCTTGAGATCGGGAGCGGTCGACGGTGCTGACTCGACGAGCCGCGTGAACAGGCGCACCGCTTCGTCCTGGGCGCCCACACCTTCCGCATGCTCGAACGGCATGTAGACGAAGCAGCGCTGCAGCGGCGGCAATGCCTCGTCCTGGCGCTGCCCGACCATCGCGGTTGCCGCGGCCAGCGCGCGGGCATCGCCGGCAAAGGCACGCGGCGTGTCGCGAAAGACGTTGCGGGTGAACTGATCGAGCAGCAGGATCTGCGCGAGCGCGCTGTCGGCATCGCGCGCCCAGTCGGCCAGCTCGCCGCGCAGCGCGCGCTCGATCAGGGGGGCGAAGCTGTCGGCGATCAGGCGGTCGGTCGTCTCGCTCTTCTCGAACCACAGCGTGCGAAAGCCGTCGCGCTCGGGCGACCCGGCTTCGCCGAACCAGAACGCGAGAACCGCGGCGGCTTGCGGGTCGGTGGTGGCGGCGGTGCTGCTCATCGCGTCACGCCAGCTGCTGCCACAGGTAACTCAGCTCGAGCGCCTGGATGTGCGCCTTCTGTTCGTTGTCGGCCGCGCCGCCGTGGCCGCCTTCGATGTTCTCGTAGTACAGCACGTCGTGGCCTTGCGCAAGCATGCGCGCGGCCATCTTGCGTGCGTGGCCCGGATGCACGCGGTCGTCTCGCGTGGAAGTGGTGAAGAGCACGCGCGGGTAGGCGGTGCCGGCGCGCAAGTTCTGATACGGGCTGTACTTCGAGATGAACGCCCAGTCTTCGGGCTTGTCGGGGTCGCCGTACTCGGCCATCCACGATGCGCCGGCGAGCAGCTTGTGGTAGCGGCGCATGTCCAGCAGCGGCACCTGGCAGACCACCGCGCCGAACAGGTCGGGCCGCTGCGTGAACACCGCGCCCATCAGCAGCCCGCCGTTGCTGCCGCCCTCGATGCCGAGGTGGCGCGGGCTGGTGATCTTGCGGGCGACCAAATCCTCCGCCACGGCGATGAAGTCGTCGTAGCTGCGCTGCTTGTTCTCGCGGATCGCGGCCTTGTGCCAGTCGGGTCCGAACTCTCCGCCTCCGCGGATGTTCGCCACGACGAACACGCCACCGTGCTCGAGCCAGCCGCTGCCGTAGGCGGCCGAGTACCAGGGTTGCATCGAGACTTCGAAGCCGCCGTAGCCGTACAGCAGCGTCGGCGTGTTGCCTTCCGACGGCTTCTTGCCGTCCACGCCCTTCGGCCAGACGACGAAGTAGGGCACGCGCGTGCCGTCGCGGCTCGCGGCGAAGAACTGCTCGGTGTGCATGCCGCTCGCATCGAACATCGCCGGCAGTGCCTTCAGGGGTTCGCGAGCATCGGTGCCGGCGTGGGCGAGCGAGAGCGAGCTCGGGGTCAGGAAACCGGTGTAGCTGAGCAGGTAGTCGTGGGCGAGCGGGTCGTTCGCGCGCATCGGGTCTTCGAGACTGGTCACGTCCAGCGTGCCCGGGAACGGCGCATCGACCGTGCGCTTGTCGAAGCGGTTGCCGGGTCTGCGCTTGCATTCCTCGAGGCGGCTCGCCACGTTGTCGAGCACGTTCAGCAGCACGTGGTCGCGCGTCGCGGTCCAGCCGGCGAGCGAGCGGGTGGGCGTCGGCTCGAACAGCGGCGTCAGCGCTCGCTCGCCCTTCAGGTAGCCGGCGGAGTCTGCGGCCAGCAGTGCGCCGGCGCGATAGCGCTGCCCGTCGACGGTGAGGTCGCTGCGCAGCGCGATGAGCAAGGTGTCGTCGGTGCTTGAGGCGTGGTTCCAGAACGAGATCTGCGCGTCCAAAGGTACATCGACGGAGACCAGCCCGCCCGGCGTTTCGAGCAGAAACTCCTGATGGAAGAAGTCGATCCAGCGCGAAAAGAGCGTGCGCTCGTGTCCCGGCGTGTGATCGACCGAGACCCAGGCGCCCACGTCCTCGGGCTTGGCCTCGAACACCGTCTTCGCCTCGGCGAGCGGCGTGCCGCGCTTCCAGCGCTTGAAGATGCGGGGGTAGCCCGCGGCGCTCAGCGAGCCCGGACCGAAGTCGGTCGCGACCAGCAAGGTGTCGCGGTCGGCCCAGTCGACGCGCGTCTTCGCTTCAGGCAGCGTGAAGCCGTCTTTCAGGAAGGTCTTGGTGCGCGTGTCGAACTCGCGCACCACTTGCGCGTCGGCACCGCCGCGCGACAGGAACACCAGGCAGCGCGATGGATCGGTCGCGAGCGCGTGGGCGCCGCCCCAGACCCAGTTCTCGCGTTCGGACGCGGCGAGTGCGTCGAGGTCGAGCACGGTTTCCCAGGCCGGCTGCGGCTTGCGGTATTCGGCGAGCGTCGTGCGCCGCCACAGGCCGCGCTTGTGCGCTTCGTCCTGCCAGAGGTTGTAGACGTGGTCGCCGCGCCGCGTGATCTGCGGGATGCGGTCCTTCGCGTTCAGGATCTTCAGGAGCCGCTCGCGCGCCGGTGCGTACTCGGGGCGCGCCTGCAGCAGCTTCTGCGAGCGTGCGTTCTGCTCGCGCACCCAGCCGAGCGCGCGTTCGCCCTGCACGTCTTCGAGCCACAGGAAGGGGTCGGCATCGGCAGTCGGTGTGGAGGAGGCTGATGGGGCTGTGGTCTGGGACATGGCGAAGGGCGTTGCGACAACAAACGCGGCGGCGGAAAGTACGCTGCGCCGCGACATCATCGGTGGCTGGGACATGGGCGTGCGGTATCAGTTGAGCAGGTCGAGGGTCTCGGGCCGGCGCCTCATGTAGGCACGCGCATACGAGCACATCGGCGCCACCTTGAGGTGTTCCGCACGGGCGTAGTCGAGCACGGCCTGAGTGAGACGGGCAGCGATGCCGCGGCCTTCGACGGCCGGCGGCACGAACGTGTGGTTGATGGTCAGGAGCTTGCCCGACAGCTGGTAGTCGACGACGCAGCGCTGTCCGTCGACGACGGTCTGGAAACAGTGGTGCTGCGGCAGGTGTTCGATCGTCGAGCTCATCGGGCGATGTTGGCTCAGGACAGAGGATTGAGCCGCTGTGGGGTGATTTCGATCGAGTGCTGGCCGTCCGAAAGCCAGCACGTGCCGTCCTGCACGCTCAACTGCAGCTGCATGCCGCGTTGTGCGAGCGCGGCGAGGGCCTGGCTCTGTGCGCTGTCGATCTGCCACACCGCGATGTTGCTCGCACGCGTGAGCTTGGTCGCGATGCCGCTCCACCAGATCGGGGTGCTCGCGGCGAAGCTGTAGACCAGCACCTGCTCGGCGCGGCCGCTGGCGCGGATCAGGCGCTTGTCGTCGGGCTGGCCCACGTCGATCCACTGCACGATCTGGCCGGTCAGGTCTTTCTGCCAGAGCGCCGGTTCGTCGACCTCCCACAGGTCCTTCGCAAGTTCGAGCGCACCATGGTCGGTGTCGGCCGGAAGGTTCAGCGCGAGTGCGAGCAGCCGGATCATCATGCGTTCGTCGGTTTCCGACGGATGGCGAGCGATCGTCACCGAATGGTCGACGTAGACCTGACGGTCCATGTCGGCGATCTGCAGGTTCGCCTTGTAGATGGTGGCCTTGAGTGCCATGGGGGTGCGGGTCGCAAAGCCGCGATTAGAACAAAACCGCATATCGGCAAACACATGTCAGGCCGCGTAAAGTTCCGCGACGAACGCGTGTGCTGCGGCAAATCGCCGCCGTGCCGCCACCAGGAGCCTCGCCCATGTCTGCCGAAACATTCGACCTCTTCGTCATCGGCGCGGGCAGCGGCGGGGTGCGCGCGGCGCGCACGGCGGCGCAGCGCGGTGCACGGGTGGCGGTGGCAGACCCGGCACCGCTCGGCGGCACCTGCGTGAACCTCGGCTGCATTCCGAAGAAGCTCTACAGCTTCGCGGCGCACTATGCCGACGCGTTCGAGGAGTCGCACGGCTACGGCTGGACGTCGGCAGAGCCGACCTTCGACTGGGCGACGCTGAAAGCAAACCGTGCCCGCGAGATCCTGCGCCTGAACGGCATCTATGCGCAGCTGCTCGAGGGTTCGGGTGTCACGCTGCTGCGCGGCCGCGCGGTGCTGCGTGGGCGGAACGAGGTCGAGGTCGATGGCCGCATCCATCGCGCGAAGCACGTGCTGGTTGCAACAGGCGGCAGACCGGTCGTGCCGGTGCTGCCGGGGCACGAACTCGCGGTCACGTCGGATCAGATGTTCGACCTGCCGGAGTTTCCGCGCCGCCTCGTGGTGGTTGGCGGCGGCTACATCGCAAGCGAGTTCGCGTCGATCTTCACGGGCCTTGGCTCGCAGGTGACGCAGGTCTACCGCGGCGAGCAGATCCTGCGCGGGTTCGACGACGACATTCGCCACTTCGTCGCTGCCGAGATGCGTAAGAAGGGCGTTGACCTGCGCACGCATTCGCAGGTGACGCAGATCGAGCGCCTCGGCGCGGGCAGCGGGAGCGCCTTGCAGGCGACGCTTGGCGACGGCACCGTGTTGGCGGCCGACACGATTCTTTACGCGACTGGCCGGCGCCCCAACACCGAAGGCCTCGGGCTCGCCGAGCTCGACGTGCGGCTCACCCCGAACGGCGCGGTCGTCGTCGACGAGCACTACCGCAGCAGCGTGCCAACCATCCATGCGCTCGGTGACGTGATCGACCGCGTGCAACTGACGCCGGTGGCGCTCGCCGAAGCGATGGCGCTGGTCGACGAGCTCTTCGGTGCGCCGCAAGGCAAAGGTGTGCGCCGGATCGACTACGGGCTGATCCCGACGGCGGTGTTCACCGATCCGAACATCGGCACCGTCGGCCTGACCGAAGCGGCTGCGCGCGAGCGCTTCGGCGCCGTGCAGATCTTCCGCAGCGAGTTCAAGGCGCTCAAGCACACGCTCTCGGGCGCGAGCGAACGCACCCTGATGAAGCTCGTGGTCGATGCCGCGAGCGACCGCGTCGTCGGGCTGCACATGGTGGGCGCCGATGCCGGCGAGATCGTGCAGGGCTTCGGCGTGGCGCTGAAGGCCGGGGCCACCAAGGCGCAGTTCGATGCCACGATCGGCATTCATCCCACCGCGGCCGAGGAGTTCGTGACGATGCGCGAGCCGGTGGTGGCATGATCTGCGGTTCGAATCGATTCGTTCGCACCCCCATGCACAGCCAGACCCTCTCGCGCGCGCTGATCGCAGCCGCGCTTCTTGCCGCCTCGCTTTTCACCGCCGTTTCCGGCCACGCTGCCGACAAGCCCAAGGAAGCCGCCTTCGGCGGCGGCAAGGGCAAAGGCGCGTTCCTCACCCGCAACCAGCTGCGCGACTGCATGGCGCAGCAGGCCAAGGTCAAGCAGACCCAGGACGACATGATGGCCTTGCAGGACAAGCTCGGCGCCGACAAGGCCGAGATCGGCAAGACCGGCGAAACGCTGAAGGCCGACCTCGAGGCGCTCGATCGCACGAACCCCGAAGCCGTGAGTGCCTACAACGAACGCGCCGTTGCCCGCGACAAGAGGATCGACGAGTACCAGCAGCAGGTCGACCAGTTCAACGCGCGTGTCGAGACGGTCCGGACGGAACGCGAGGCCTTCTCCAAGGCATGCGAGAACCGGCGCTACTTCGAGGACGACGAGGCCGCGATCCGCAAGGGCAAATGAGTCGGGCCGCCGGCCGATCGCAGGCCGGCACCTAAAATGGCGGCTCTCTTACCGGAGACATCGCCGATGACCCTTGCCACGAGCAACCCGCTGCTGCAGCCCTGGAACACACCGTACGGACTGCCGCCATTCGAGCAGATCCGTGCCGAACATTTCGAGCCCGCATTCGACGAAGCGCTGAAGCAGCAGCGCGCCGAGATCGATGCGATCGGCGCAAACCCCGAACCTCCCAGCTTCGACAACACGATCGCCGCGATGGACCGCAGCGGCCGGCTGTTCGACCGGGTCGGCGAGCTGTTCCACAACCTGACGTCGAGCGAGACTTCGCCCGCGCTGCAGGCGGTGCAATTGCGCATGGCGCCGCTGCTGGCCGCGCACTCCAGCGCGATCCACATGCACAAGGCGCTGTTCGAGCGCATCAATGCGCTGCATGAGCGGCGCGAGCAACTCGGACTCACGCCGGAGCAGAAGCGCGTGCTCGAGCGCTTTCACTTCGACTTCGTGCGCGCCGGGGCCAAGCTCGGTGCAGCAGAGCAGTTGCGGTATGCGCAGGTGATGGAACGTCTGGCGGAGCTGACCACACGCTTCGGCCAGAACGTGCTCGCGGACGAGTCTGCATTCCAGCTCGTGCTGCGCGACGACGCAGACGCGGCGGGCTTGCCCGATTTCGTGCGCGCTGCGGCCCGCCAGGCGGCGAACGATCGGGGCATGGAAGGCGCGATGGTGATCACGCTGTCGCGCTCCCACATCGTCCCGTTCCTGACTTTCTCGGATCGCCGCGATCTGCGCGAGCAGGCCTACCGCGCGTGGATCAGCCGCGGCGAGCACCCGGGCGAGCACGACAACCGGCCGATCGCGCGCGAGATCCTGCGCCTTCGCAACGAGCAGGCGCGCCTGCACGGCTACGCGAGTTACGCCGACTACGCGCTGACCGACACGATGGCCGGGCACCAATCGGCAGTCACCGGTTTGCTGGCCCAGGTGTGGGAGCCTGCAAAGGCGCGCGCGGCCGAGGAACGCGAGGCGCTTCAGGCGCTTGCGCTTTCGCGCGGAGAGACGGCGAAGCTCGAGGCCTGGGACTGGCGCTATTACGCCGAGAAAGTGCGCCAGGTGCGCTACGAGCTCGACGAGGCGACCGTCAAGCCGTACTTCGCGCTGCATCGCATGGTGGAGGCGGCGTTCGATTGCGCGTACCGCCTGTTCGGGCTGCGCTTTGTCGAGCAGCCGCAGGTCAAGGCGTATCACCCGGACGTCAAGGTCTACGCCGTTCACGACACAGCGCGCGCCGAAGGCGATTCGCTGATCGGCATCTTCCTGCACGACAACTTCGCGCGGACGACCAAACGCAGCGGCGCGTGGATGAGCAGCCTTCGCAGCCAGTCGCGCAACGCTGCCGCCGAGGCCGGCGCGGGCGTGACTCCGGTGATCCTGAACAACAACAACTTCGCCAAGGGTGCGCCCGGGCAGCCCACGCTGCTCAGCTTTGACGACGCGAGCACCTTGTTCCACGAGTTCGGTCACGGACTGCACGGGCTTCTGTCCAACGTCACCTACGAGAGGCTGTCGGGCACGAGCGTGCTGCGCGATTTCGTCGAGCTGCCGTCGCAGTTGTTCGAACATTGGCTGGCCGAAGCCGAGGTGCTCAAGAGGCACGCGCGCCATTACCTCACCGACGAGCCGATCCCCGACGCGCTGGTCGACAAGCTGCTGGCCGCACGGCTGTTCAACCAGGGTTTCGAGACGGTGCGCTACACCGCATCGGCGCTGGTCGACATGGCTGCGCATGCGCTGACCGATGCAGACGCGCCCGACGTCGTCGAGTTCGAGCGCGCCGAGCTCGCACGCATCGGGGCGCCGGCCGATGTCGGCATGAACCACCGGCTCACGCACTTCCAGCACTTGTTCTCGGGATCGAGCTACGCGGCCGGCTACTACGTGTACCTGTGGGCCGAGGTGCTCGACGCGGACGGCTACGAGGCTTTCGTCGAAGCGGGCAATCCGTTCGACGCGGCAGTCGCGGCGCGGCTGCGCCGGTTCATCTACTCGTCGGGCAACTCGATCGAGCCGTCGGAGGCGTACCGCGCGTTCCGCGGGCGCGCACCGACGGTTGAGCCGATGCTCAAAGGGCGCGGGTTGGTGCCACAGCCGGCCTGAGACCCGCGCGCCGCTACGGCTTCGCGACTTCGAGCACCAGCTTGCCGAAGTTCTCGCCGTTGAAGAGCTTGAGCAGCGTCTCCGGGAACGTCTCGATCCCGGAGACGATGTCTTCCTTGCTCTTCATGCGCCCGTCCTTCAGGTAGCCCGCAAGCTCCTTGACGGCGATCGGGAAGCGCTCGGCATAGTCGAACACGACGATGCCTTCCATGCGCGCACGGTGCACCAGCAGCGAGAGATAGTTCTTCGGTCCCTGCACGGGCGTCGTGTTGTTGTACTGGCTGATCGCGCCGCAGATGATGATGCGGGCCTTGCGTGCGAGGCGCGTCAGAACGATGTCAAGGATCTCGCCACCGACGTTGTCGAAGTAGACGTCGATGCCCTTCGGGCACTGGGTGCGCAGATCGTCCTTCACGTTGCCGGCCTTGTAGTCGATGCAGGCGTCAAAGCCGAGCTCCTTCACGACCCACCCGCACTTGGCCGGCCCGCCCGCGATACCGACGACGCGGCAGCCCTTGATCTTCGCCAGTTGGCCGACCGTCTGGCCCACCGCGCCGGCCGCACCCGAGACGACCACGGTCTCGCCAGGCTGCGGCTGGCCCACGTCCATCAGGCCGAAGTAGCCTGTCATGCCTGGCATGCCCAGCACGTTGAGCCACTGCGTCATCGTCCCGAGGCGAAGGTCGATCTTGAACAGGCCCTGTCGTTTGATCTGGTCGGCCGGGATCAGGCAGTACTCCTGCACGCCGGGTGTGCAGCTGACGGTGTCGCCGACAGCGAACGCCGCGTTCTTCGACGCGATCACGGTGCCGATGCCGCCGGCGCGCATCACTTCGCCGATCTCGACCGGCGGGATGTAGCTCTTGCCCTCGTTCATCCAGCCGCGCATCGCCGGGTCGAGCGAGAGGGCGAGGGTCTTCACGAGCACACCGCCCTCGGCGGGTTCGGCGACCGGCTCGCTCGTGAACTTCCAGTCGCTGCGCTTGGGCATGCCGTTCGGGCGCGCGGCCAGTCGGATCTGGTGGTTGGTCAGGGCGGCGGGCGTGCTCATGAATCTGTCTCCTCGATGGAACCCGCGATGTTAGGGCGAGCGCCGCACCGCGTTGTCGCCGATGCGACGCAAGGAAACGCGAAAGACGCGGGCATAAAAAAACCGCAGCGACTGCTGCGGTTTCTTCGGGGGGCGCGAACGCTCCGTTTGCTGATTTACAGCGGGCGAATATTCGCGGCTTGCAGGCCCTTCTGGCCTTGCTTCACTTCAAACTCGACGCGCTGGTTCTCGACCAGGGTCTTGAAGCCCGTGCCTTGAATGTCGCGGAAGTGTGCGAACAGGTCGGCGCCGCCAGCGTCTTGAGCGATGAAGCCGAAGCCCTTGCTCTCGTTGAACCACTTCACGGTACCGGTTTGGGTCGTCATTTTGGAAATCCAATAGTTGAGAAGAAATGCGCCGCACATGCGGCGCATGCAGCGA
>Ga0075370_10000275_pt1 | contig 18494 bp, 14 predicted proteins | sample EndMethybrTD3035_FD_71398 | JGI IMG/M metagenome (GOLD analysis project Ga0075370, IMG submission 71398) | Populus endosphere microbial communities from Tennessee, USA - Endosphere MetaG P. TD hybrid TD303-5 | ecosystem: Host-associated > Plants > Roots > Endosphere | place: USA: Tennessee... | reverse complement strand
GCCTGATACCGCTCTGGCGGGAGGCGATGATGCGCGGGGATGCGTGGGCGCAGCGATTGATGGACCGGCTGCGGCTCGGCGCGGCGGCGATCCTGGCGCTCGGCATCTTCGCGCTGGACGTGCTGAGCCCGCTCCAGGGCGCCGTGGCCGTGCTGTTCACCACCGTCGTGCTGCTCGCCGCCCGCACCAACGACCGCGACAAGACGATTGCGGCGGGTATCGCCGGTGCCGGACTGGCGGTCACCGCCTATGTCGTCAGCCACAGTAGCGAGCCGCTGGGCGCGCCGGCCATGCGCCTTACGGTCAGCCTTGTCGCGATCGGCATCACCACGCTGCTTTCGGCCCGGCACCTCGCCGACATCGAGCAGCGCCGCCAGACGCAGGCCCGGCTCGACCAGGCGCAGGCCGAACTGGCGCACGTATCGCGGGTAAACCTGCTAGGTCAGCTTGCCGCGTCGATCGCGCACGAGGTCAATCAGCCGCTCTCCGCGATCGTCACCTACGCCCGATCGGGCCAGCGCTGGCTGGCGCACGACACGCCCGACTTCGCCGAAGTCTCGGATTGCCTCGATCACATCGCCGCGAACGGCACGCGCGCAGCCGATGTCATCGCGCGCGTCCGCAACATGGCGCGCCGGGCAGAGCCCTGCCGCGACCAGTTCGAGCTGGGCGCGCTGATCGACGAAACCGTTGCGCTGCTGAGGCGCGACCTGCAGTCCCATGACGTCGCGATCCGCACCGAAATCGCGCCAGGCCTGCCGCCGCTTTCGGGCGACCGGGTGCAGATCCAGCAGGTCCTCATGAACCTCATGCTGAATGCCGATCAGGCCATGACCCAAAGCGCCTCGCGCGAGCGTGAGCTCGTGCTCGAAGCGGCGCGGGACGAGGGCGATCTGCTCGTCGCGGTGCATGATCGCGGTCCGGGGATCGCGGCCGATCCGGAAAGCCTGTTCAGCCCCTTCGTCACCAGCAAGGGCGACGGCATGGGCATGGGTCTGTCGATCAGCCGCGCGATCGTCGAGCGGCACGGCGGCAAGCTGACTTCGGCCAACCGTGCGGGTGGAGGCGCTACGTTCCGCTTCAACCTGCCGATCGAGCAGGAAGCCCTGGCGTCATGACCGACGCGCCTGCCGGCTGCATCTGCATCGTCGACGACGACGCCGAGATTCGCAGCTCGCTGGGCAGCCTGTTCCGTTCGGCCGGATTCGCCGTTGCGCTCTACGACAGTCCGCGGGAATTCCTCGCCGCGGGCATTCCCGCCGTCGCATCCTGCCTGGTGCTCGATGTTCGGCTGCGCGGCGAGAGCGGACTCGATTTCCAGGAGCAGCTCGCGGCGCAAGGCATGGCGATACCGGTGGTGATGATGACCGGGCACGGCGATATCCCGATGACGGTCCGGGCGATGCGGGCAGGAGCGATCGATTTCCTGCCCAAGCCGTTCAGCGACGAGGAGATGCTCGCCGCCGTGGCGCGCGCGATCGAGAGCGATCGCGCGCAACGCTTGGCCGATGCGGAAGGGACGAGGCTCCGGGATCGCTTCGCCCATCTCACCCCGCGCGAGCGCGAGGTGATGGGGCTGGTCGTCGGAGGGCTGATGAACAAGCAGGTGGCCGGCCGGCTGAACCTCTCCGAGATCACCGTGAAGATCCACCGCGGCAACGTGATGCGCAAGATGGAGGCGCAGTCGCTCGCCGATCTGGTGCGCATGGCCGAGCAGCTCGGCGTCCGGGACGAGACCGCCCACCGCTATAACATCTGAGTATGATGGCGCCGGCCCGGAACGGGTTGCATTGCAACCGGGCATGCGGCGCGGTCACGATGTTCGGAGTAAAGTGTTGAGTGTCATATCCACTGCCGCCCAGATCGTCGCGATCGTTGACGATGACGCAGATGTCCGGCGCAGCCTCGAGAGCCTGCTGCGCTCTGCCGGTGTGAGCAGCCTGTCCTATGCCTGCGCCGCGGAACTGCTGGCATCGGGAGACGAGGCGCGCCTCGGTTGCGTTGTCACCGACCTGCACATGCCCGGAATGACCGGCCTGGAACTGCAGTCTGAGATTGCGCGGCGCGGCTGGCCCCTCCCGCTGATCGTCATGACCGCCTATCCCACCGATGCCGCTCGCGACCAGGCGCTCGCGGCCGGTGCCCTGTTTTTCCTGACCAAGCCGATCGACCCCGATCGCTTGCTCGAAGCCGTCGCATCGGCGACGCATCTGCGTCCCAGATCCTGACACGATCGCAAAAAGGCGGCCGCGGCTCGTGCTCGATCGATGTCGGTCGTTTGGTTGGATCCTGGGAATCTTTGCCGGATTTTAGCCGAACGGAGTCCGGGAATTTCGCTCGGTTCTCGGAATCGTGGCGCACCCGACAGGATTCGAACCTGTGGCCTCTGCCTTCGGAGGGCGGAGTTAGTGGATTATTGCGGACGGTCTCGGACACACAGGCGTCGGAAAACATGGACTTTTGGTCCAATTTAGTCCATCATAGTCCGATCATGTTTTCCGTACACTTTCCGTACGGAAAAGCTGGAGGGCGAAAATGGACCTTAGCACCGTCAAGCAGCGCGAGGCTCTGAAGGCTAGGCGCGAGCCGTATTGGCAGCGCCTCAGCCCTGGCCGGTTTCTCGGCTATCGGCCCTCAGTGCGTGAGGGGTCCGGCACCTGGATCGCCCGCGCGTATGACGATCAGCAGCGCAGCTATAAGTTGAAGTCACTTGGCGACTTCGCGGAGCTGCCCTCCCGGGAGCAGTTCGCTGCCGCGAAGAAAGAGGCGGAAGTCTTTGCCGAAACCGTCGAGGCCGGCGGCATCCCACAAGAGAAGATCGAGACGGTTAAGGAGGCTTGCGAACAGTACGTCAAGGCCAACGCCGAGGCGGAGGGTCGGTTCGAGCGGCACGTGTACGAAGACCCCATCGGCAAGGTGAAGCTTGCGAAGCTGCGCCGCAATCACGTGCAGGCATGGCGTGATCGACTGGAGGCGAAGCCCGCGCTTGTGAGCCGTCGCAAGAAGGGCGAGCCTGTCACACGGCCGCGCGCGCCGGCATCGATCAATCGCGACATGACGGTGCTGCGGGCCGCGCTGAACAAGGTGCTTGCGCCTGGCAACCCAGGGACCGAAGCGGCATGGCAGGAGCCGCTTCGGGCCATCAGAAACGCCGATCGCCAGCGAACACTCTACCTAGACCGCAAGCAGCGGAGGGCGCTACTCGACGCATTGACTGCCGAAGCTGTGCCATTTGTGCGCGCGCTCTGCCTGCTGCCGCTGCGCCCAGGCGCCGTCGCGCACCTGACTGCGGGCAACTTCGACAAACGCACCGCGGAGCTGACGATCGGGAAAGACAAGAGCGGCAAGCCCCGTCGGATCGTCCTCCCTGCCCAGGCCGCGACGCTCTTCGCCGCGCAGGCAACAGACAAGTTGCCCGGCGCGTCGCTGTTCACGCGGAGGAACGGCAAGCCATGGGATAAGGAAACCTGGAATGACCCGATCGTCGAGGCCGCGACGGCTGCGAAACTCCCGACCGGTATCACGGCCTACACGCTGCGCCACTCCACCATCACCGACCTCGTAACTGGCGGCTTGCCGCTGCTCACGGTTGCCCAGATCAGCGACACTTCGGCCGAGATGATCGAGCGGCATTATGGCCATTTAAGCCGCGCGGCCGCGACAGAGGCGCTGGCGGGTTTGGCGCTGTGAGCGGGCCGGCGGCAAGGTCACGCCGATCAGGAGGGCGAGGGTGGGATAGAGTTTCACCCGTGTGCCGTTGATAGCCAGCGAGCGCGTCTTCCTGCGGATGATTGAATAGCTATATTCGCTTCGGGGATAGGCCGGCCAGCCGACAAGCACGACGCTCCGACGTACTTCCCCGCTTACCTCTCGGAGCCGCTGCGGAGGGCGGGATGGAACAAAACGGCGCCGCGCCGACTACTTCGACAACTCACGCAGGGGGCGTGGGCGATTGTTCTTTCGTCTCGCTGGCAGAGGCGCTGACTTACATCGCCTTTGGCGCTCCCATGAGCGTCGAGGAACTGCGCGCAAGCGTGGAGGGCGACTGGACGCCTGAGCCCGTCAGCATCGAGGAACGGATCGGAGAGTTCATTTCTACGCGTGACGAACTCATTCCCGACATCCCCGGCTTTACTCCCTCGCCACCTGGCACTGACCGTTTCCGTGATCGGCAGGCGGGGCTTGAGCGACTGGACAATGCCTGGCGCGATCTGCGTAATGACGTCGAGCGCGGGGTGATCAAAATGCGCGGCCGATACACCGCCATATATTCCCTAGCCGACGCGCACCTAGCTGACAGAGTGGAATTGACGAGAGATAAGCTGGCGACGTTCTCCCAGTTCGACGTATCGACGGGCGGTATCCGACGCCAACCGCAGGATTCGCCGAGCATACTCTGGCGCGATCATCCGCAGAGCTTCGACCGCGCATTCGATTCGCTGAGCGGCGACCAGCGATCGGCCGATGGCTATCTTCTGGTCGAGGTCGAGCGAGCGGATTTGGGCAAAGTCCCTATTGCTGAAGCGGCGCGCGCTCCTGCTGTGAAACAGGGCCGTCCGCCAAGTGATGAGGTGATTCTTGCCAAAGCCGACGAGATGAGAGCGCGGGGGTTAGATGGCTACGCAATCGCCAAGACGCTGCGGTTTGAGCCTGGGTTTGAAAACGTGGCGACGACCGCGGTGCGAGCGCTGATCAAGGGGCGGTGGAAGCCTGCGGGACGGCCGAAAAAACCCTCATAATAAATCCGCATGTCTCGCCGCACATGGGCATTTTGCTGCGGAATTTCTAACGTGCGCAGATCGCCTCGTTCAACAGCGACCGAGGTAATCCCAATGCTCCCCACCAAGTCCGATCCTCCGAAGCTCGGTTACTCCATCCGCGAAGCCTGCCAGGCGACTAGCTTGGGAAGGTCAACGATTTACGCCAGAATCGCAGACAAGACGCTTCGCGCCGTGCGCGTCGGCGGGCGCACCATCATCCCGGCCGAGGCGCTGCATGCCCTGATTGCGGGTGAAGCGGTGTGAGCACCGGGAGCTTCGCCCAGTTGCCTAACGATGCCCGCGGGCTAAATGGCTACGCTGTGCACCCTGCCGAATGGCGCTTCGCGCAGTTCTTGGGGCTGCCGAATGTCGCGGCTGTAGCGGCCAGATATAGCGAATTGCTGCAGACTGGCGAGGGGAGCAGCACCGCCATCCAGTTGGCGCAGCTGGCCATGCATCGGGCTTATGGGGGGATGTGCCAGGTCGCTTACTGGCGCGCCGTGCGCGACCTGGCCGGCACCACCACGATCCCGCTCCGGGATTTCCTTGAAATGGCGGGATGCCAACTCGAGCAAGCGCGCAGCGTTCTGGCGGTCAGGGATGCGATCCCTTTTAACCCCGGGCCATGGGACGCAGAGTGGGCCGCAGAGGGGGAAAGCGAATGACGGCTAACCCTAGCACGAATATCGGAACGCAAGCGGTCGAGTATGTCCGCCACCGCTGGGCCGTGTGCGCGATCCCGCACGGCCGCAAAGGCCCTGTCTCAGAAGGTTGGAACTTAATCGAGAACGCCATCACCAGCCCCACCACGGCGGCCACTCTGACAGGCAACCTTGGCCTGCTTCACCTGTGGTCCCGCACGACAGCGCTGGATGTGGATGACTGGGGCGCTGCGTCGGAATGGTTGCTGGCGCGCGGCGTGAACCTTGGGCAGCTGTTTGCGGCTCCGGACCGCGTGGAGATCGTCTCCGGTCGCGCGGGTCGCGGCAAGCTCCTCTTTCGGCTGCCTACGACACTTCAAGGTCCTGTTCAAACACTGCAGATCAAGAACGATGCCAAGGAGATGATCCTAGAATTTCGCTGCGCCGATAAAGGCGGCAATTCCGTGCAGGATGTGCTGCCCCCGTCGATCCACCCCGATACGGGCCAGCCCTATCAGTGGGGTGGATCTGGGGATTGGCGTAACTTGCCTCCAATCCCCGACGCGCTGTATCAGGTGTGGCAGGATGAATTAGCGCCGCGGGCAAAAAGCATTGCGACAGCAGCGCTCTTGACGCTGCCGCCAGGTGTAGCGTCCCAACTCGCGCCCAAGCCCGGCTTTGCTCCGTTGGAGGAGCGCCTTTTCGGCGTGACCGTGCTAGAGACGGCCCTTGATCATGTCTCGCCGGACATCGCGTATGATGAGTGGCGCAACGTCGTCTGGGCAATCATGTCTACGGGGTGGAAGAGCGCGCCGCAAATCGTCCATGGCTGGAGCGCTCGGGCGTCGAAGAAACACTACGACCACGCAGCTACTGATGCCTTGATCCGGCAGTTCGACCCGACGAAGGGTATCACGATCGCCACCCTTTTCCACTACGCGAAGCAAGGCGGCTGGACCATGCCGCAGCAATATCCATCGGTTGCTATGCCTCCGGCACCCCAGCCGTTGCTCGCACAGGCCGTGCCAGCTGCTCCGCCCGTGCCGCCACCAGCGCCGTCCGCCCCCGGTCATGTGACCGCCTATCAGCTGGTTGACTGGACGGTGCATGGCGACATCCGCAACGCCCGCCACTTCGCCGCGATGTTCCGCGGCGAAGTGCTCTATGTCTACGGCCTTAAGACATGGCTGCGCTGGTCCCATGATCGCTGGGTGCAGTGTGACCAGGGCGAGGAGATCGAAGCGGCGAAGCAGGCTGCACAAGCTATGCTAGCTGATGCTTCTGCCGGCCTTGTATTCGACCCAGACCGAGCCAAGCAGCGCATCAGGGATGCCATGGGAGCGCATAATTTCTCGCGGCTCAGGGCTACGCTGGAGCTTGCGCGATCGGAGCCGGGCATGAAGGCCGGACCTGCTGATCTCGACGCGAACCCGACGTTGCTAGGCGTCGGCAACGGTGTCGTGGATCTGCGATCCGGCACGCTGATCACCAACCGACCCGAAATGCTGATCACCCGCCACTGTGCGGCCGACTACGATCTCCCCACGGCGTGCCCGCGGTGGCTCCAGTTCATGACTGAGGTGTTCGGCGGCGATCAGGCAACCGTCGATGCTGTGCAACGGCTCCTAGGCTACACGCTCACCGGTTTGAATACCGAGGAAATCATCGTCTTCTGCATCGGCTTCGGCGCCAACGGCAAGTCGATCTTCGGCAACGTCCTCAACAAGATCATGGGAGGGTACAGCAGGGTCGCGGCCCCTTCTTTGCTCGCCGCACGGCGCGGCGACGACCATAGCGCGCGTGGCGACATCACTATGCTGGAGGGGGCGCGGCTGGTGTCGGTCAACGAGCTGCCGGGGGGCATGCACCTAGACGAGCAGGTCGTGAAGTCCCTGGCTGGGCGCGAGCCGATCTCAGCGCGGCCACTCTATGGCGAATTCTTCACCTTCGATCCGCGGTTCACCGTCTGGGTGAGGACGAACCACCGGCCAATCGTGAAAGGTGATGACGACGGCATTTGGCGTAGGATCGTAGTCCTGCCTTTTCGGCAGAGGTTCGAGGGCACCCGACGCGACCCGTTCCTTGAAGCCAAGCTTTGGTCCGAGCGCAGCGGCATCCTGCGGTGGATGGTAGATGGCGCGCGCCTGTACTTGACCGGGGGGCTGAAGCTAAGTCCGACGATCCTCGGCGAACAAAGCCAGTATCGGCGCGAGAGCGACCTGCTCGGAGAGTTTTTGGCCGAATGCACCGCGACCGACCCGGCGGGGCGGGTGCTGGACCAAGAGCTGTTCCGCCGGTGGGGCGCCTGGTGCGAGAACAATGGGCACAGAGCAGGGACGAAGACAACCTTTACCCAGCGGCTACGAGAGCGGGGCTTTCCGACCCGGAAGAGCAACGGGAAGCAATTCTACTCGGGATTGAGGCTGGCGCCATGACCTTGCTGCACAGGGCAGGTGGGGCGGGTAGGGCGACTTTTTCTATAAAGTCCCTTCGTGAGATTTGATTTCAAAAACTTTACGCAAAAGGCACCAAACCCGCCCTGCTTGCCCTGTCGGAAGCGCTCTGAGCGTTAGTTCGTCCACCACCATCGATTTTTCAGCGGCTCAGAAAGGCGCAGGAGGTAAAAATGGCATCGTACTACATCCGTCAGCTGCAAAAGAGTCTTGACGCTCCGCCGGACACGGCAACGCCCGCCATGCCAGACCTGCGACAGCGTCTCATCGAATGGTTCAAAAGCCAGCCGGAAGTTACCCGAAACCGCCGCTACAGCATGGTCGAGCTGGAACGAGCGCTCGGGACCCAAGGTAGGTTTCTGAGCCCTGTATTACTGAGCCTCGGTTGGGAGCGACATCGCAAGTGGTCGAGCAGGGGGCAGAATCCGCGGTATTGGATTCCACCCGCGGAACTTCTCCAACGGTCACCGGGCTGATCGACGCCTAGTTTTTGCAGTCATCAGACTGGGCGGGGTGAAAACCACCGCTCGTTCGGATCACCACCCCATTACCTTGAGTGCAACTCGCAGCGTTGCTCCCTGCAAGCGGATCGCCCTGTTGCAGATCGTTGTACGAATAGACCCCGTTACCGTGGCCTGTCGGCATCTGCCGCTGCACTTGTTTGCGGTAATCCTCCGCCTCAGCGGCTCTTGCCTCAGCTTGAATTCGCGTTCTCTCATTATCCTGCCTTCGCTGCTCATTTTCCTGCCGAAGCCGTTCAGCAGTTGCCCTCTCCCGCGATCCGTTATCTTGAACAATCACGGTGGCAGGTGCGGGAGGCGGAGGAGGAATGACTATGATCTGCGCGAGGGCTGGAGTGGTACCAATCCAGGCAATACCGAGAACGCATAGTAGTTTCGATAGTGTGACGGCCGAGCGCATAAAACCCCCTCACGGATTGCCTTGCGAGTTCATCTTAAGATCCCATGTTGGGATGGGTCGTAAATACCGTGGCCTAACAGTGCGCGTGACGCAACTGAAATGGCGTGCCTCGCCAGTCAATCAAGACCGACATCGATGGTCGCTTGCGGAAGCTGGGCGCTGCCATCCGCGCTGCGCGCCTAGAGCGAGCCCTCTCACAAGAGGCCCTTGCAGACGCGGCGGGGATTGACCGTAGCCACATGGGCAAGATCGAGCGCGGAGAGCGCAATGTCAGCGTGTTGAACGTGGCCCGCGTGTCGGACGCTTTGGGGCTTACCATAGCGTCGCTTATGGCCTCGGCAGCGATTTGAGATACGAACGATCCCGCGCGCACAGCCGGCACGTCGTGATTGCCGCGATGGGGCTCGCAGCCCTTTCCGTCACCGTCCCTTCAATGCGTTCGAAATAGTCTCGCTCGTAGCTGTAGAGGGCGATGTCTGCAGCTCCGGTCGGACCGCCGTTCGAATACCCGAAGGCCGGCGGAGCGCATTAAGGATAGCTTGGCGTTTCTGACTGATGTCCCATGAGGTCCGGAACATATATCTGCTTAAGAGGGAGCATTGTCCGATAGCGAGGTGATAAATTGGGGTAGTTCGCGATTATCATCTGGACCAGCTCCTCGCCGTCGAGCAATCGCAAGCGGGGGCTATTCCGTTCCCTCATGCGGGCCTGCCTAGAATAGGAGCCCAGCGTCACAAAAAGGGCGTACTCTCCATCGCCCAAGGTCCCAAGCAACTGGCTCACTTCCGGCTCCCCGACTTGTGCAGTTTGCCGTTTGCACTGGATTTTTATGATGGGGGGTTGGAACCCGAGCTCATCAGTGTGCGCGATCACATCGACTCCTCCGTCCCCGCTCTTCTCGGTAACCCTGGCGGTGTAGCCAAGGCACTCCATCAAATGCGCCGTGAAGTGCTCGAACTCGTGGCCTGAGAGGCCGCCGTATATGCGGCGAATGACAAAATCCTGAGTGGTTTCCTCCGCCAGTATCGAAGCGTTTTGAGACACCTCATCGTCATCCGCTGGAGAATCTACCTCGGTTTCTTGGGGCGGCGGAAAGCTTCCCAATCCCACTTTAGCGAGGAATTCTTCGCGGTGCTGGCGGACGCTGAACAGCGTGATGAAGGAGCCTATTTCGCTCAACGCGGCCTGGCTAAACTCACTCCGCGCGAAGGAGCCTAGCCACTCGACGGCCTGGTAGTTGGGCTTATCCTCTTCGTTGCGCGGATTCACGAGGTGCCACTTCCGGCCGTTTGCCCGGCCGATGTTGACCATGCGATTGTGCTTAGATGGATATACAATCACATCACCGGCGGATATCTCATGAGCAAACCTGAATAATGTACCCGCATCTACTGGAATGGCGCGCGGCTTAGCGTCAGGATACGCCTGAGCCAACCGTTTCTTGTAAGCCTCACGATCGTTGGGCAACTCGAATATGTTCCCCATCGCCTTCCAGCCGATGCAGACATACCCTTTTTCGATCGGCTCCTCGCCGACCCATACCGGCATGTGGATGCCCCACACCTTTGTCATCGCGATCGACCCCCGATAGGCGGCGGCCTGCTTGCGCCGTCCAACAAAGCATGATGCACCTATGCTGAAACGGCAACTAGGCACCTGAGATCGCTGATCCCGATCATTTGGCATATTCCATAATTATGGCACTCAAGTTCGCCGCCGAGCTAGAGCGTTTCCCGGTCAAGCTCATAAATCAAGTCCCGTCCAGGCATTGGAGATGTTGGAGGCTCTGAACGATGCCGTGACCGCGGCTGAAGCCGGCTTGGTACTGGCGGAGGATTGATCCGCTAAGCGAAAGGGACCAAAAGAATCTATTGATCTAGATGGCGCAGAAACCAAACCTCCGAAGCACATGCCCTATAAAGTGCATGTCGCCAGGAGTTTGGCTCGGTCTCTTCCGCTGCTTCGGCCTTACTCCGAAGTATTTGAGATGACGTTACCTCACCTATTGTGCGCATGCGGCGGATAAACGCGGAGAGCCTATTTATTTCAACCGCACTCTCCACAGTGTATAGAACATCAAGCGAAAGGGACATCATGTGGTTCTCTACCTTTTGCCCTAGCTCACCAGACAAAATGGACTTGTCGACAAAAAATCTACCAATAGGATTGGGTGACTCAATTAGCTCACATTTTAGCCAAAAGGTGCGTCCAATGTCGTCAAAGTAGGGGTGTAGTGGTAAATCCGCGAAAGTTTCTGCGGATCTTGACAACTTATCAAAGTTACATTGATGACAAATCGGGACTAAGTTGTTTGGATCAACGACAAACGCCCCAAATTTTGATTTGGCCAGATAATGATCTAACTGGGCAACGGCCCGATGATTACAGCTCGGGCATACATTCTTAGCAGAAAGTTTTATTTTCTCGTAAAATTCCCTGGCGACCGATTTGCGTCTCAACAGACCGTAGCTGTATAGACTGACCAATTCAGAATTGCTCAAACATCCAACATCAGATGCCTGCGGTATCAAGTGAAGTGAAGAAGTATTGGCAGCTTGTTCATAAGCACGTGCGCTTGCGAGCATAGAAGCGCGCTCCACCGCCAGCCTTCTTCTAAATTCTGAATCCGTGAATCGAGATGCGGCTGCATCAAAGACTTCTGAGGCAGCAAAGACGGGTCTAGACAGATTTCTCATCGACCACCCTGGATTTAACGAGAAACTCTAATGCCGATGCGATCGCCGTGGCCTCGGTACCGAGCTGCTGGCCAAACCTCTGTTGGACTTTAACAAGACTCTTCTCATGAGTCATAACTTCATTGATCATTCGATAAAAACCTGTTTCGGTCACTTCTAGGCCAAACACTTCATGTGTAAGTTCCCCAACGTTTTCGCCAAATGTCTCCATTGACGGTCGATATGCTTCAACCGTGCGTCCAGCTCGATTAAGTATCCAGACGCATGAGCGTGGAACCTCTTGTAGAACGACAGGCGAATGGGTGGCAATGAGTGCCACACCATTCTGTTTAATAAGCAAATCTGACAACGCTCGAACGAATGCCGATAGCAAAGGCGGATGAAGGTGGCCTTCAGGTTCATCCAAAAGAACTAGACTTCTCTCTTGAACAAGCTCGACCAATCGAGAAATTATCAAAAGGACTATTTTGTGACCGGAGCTTAATCCCCCAAATATCTCGCGCGCATCATTATGCCAATCATCGTCATCAAAATAAAAATCACATAGCGTATCTACTTCAGACTCAGAAAACAACGGGTCTGCCGATAATGACGTTAGCGCGGCTTTCCAGCGCGCCAACTTCACGCCTTTCCTGCATTTGTCGGCAGTCTTTACAAATTCCGCGCGCAAGTCCAAATCATTTTTCAGCATATACTCAGGAACGTTGTCCGGAGTATTTTCCTTATAAAATTCCGCTTCCTTTTTTGTCAAAGCTCTCTTCAGGCCTATATATTGATATTTGTCACTGTACTTCGATTCCGATGGAAAAAATGGATCAAATGCACTGAAGGTAACAGACACAATATTAGAAAAGCTGCCAGCCTCACCGTCAGATTCGACCTCAAAACTTCCAGGGCTCGGATCATTAATTTTAAGATACGATCTGATGAGATTAGTCATTGCGGTTGTTTTGCCGACGCCATTCCTGCCTATCAGAACGTGAACATTCGTTGGGGGCTCTGAATCTGGCATTACCTCAAAATCGATCTTGACCGATTCTGAATCTAGCTTCCCTCCACGATCGGGGAATTCATATGAAAAGCTATAGGGACTCAGACTTGCATTGCCTCGCGCCAGCCGATTGAAACGGTTTTGAATTCGTTCTCCATCTACCGACCGAAATAACGACGTGGTTGCTACGCGCTCAGAGCTATATTTTTTAAATATCTTTAAATCAAAGGCCATATCTCGCATTGATTTAAAATACTCGTCGGATATTCCAGCCGCATAAACCGATTTGTAATAATCCTCATCCTGCCCTAAACTAAAATAATCAAGGGGCAGTGCTTTGAATGTCTTGTTAAGAGACGCGCGGCGGTCCGTTTGTCCTTTTTGGCCGATTTTTACGTAGCCAAACCGATGAATAGTACCCGAAAGGTCGATATAGACTGCATAATGCCTCGTCTCAAACTCAAACCAGTCGTCCCAATCGTTGTAGACAAGGAACACCGTTCCGCGAGCGGCTTGATCATACGTTTCGCCTTTATCTAATGCGACGAATTTCAACTCGACCTCACATCAATTTAGAGCACGCCCCGTCACACGGTTCCGCCGGACCTATCGCCTAACTCGTTCGTCCCCTGGCACGGACAGAATTGAGTCGGCGTTCGCCCTTTGTCCCCCAGCTGACACAGAATTTAGCGGATTGATCAAGAGCCTCATAGCCCGAAACGTACGTATGTCGCTGAGCCAGAATTTTGTCCATTGATGCGGAGAACTCCGTCATCAAGATGGTTTGTGTATTACCATCGCCCAACCGAGAGCTTGATTTTTAGGGGTTTTCCCGGATTGACCGGCGGAGACGGAGAAGTTGCACGTCGGGACACCGTCGTCAGAGCGTGCTGCTACGCTTCCGGCCAATCATCTGGGCAGGTAATAACCGGTCGTTGTGTCATCGCGACGAGCAGCGCCAGTGGAGACTAGCGTTTCCAGCACCTGCTCGACCCGCTGCCGCCGCTTGGGCGTGTTGCGCCCGGCGAATGCCGCGGCGAGTGCGAGTACAGAGATCGGTGCGGCTGCGCGCGCCAGCAGGTCACGCACCGAACGAATCTGGTCGAGCCCATCCGTCGGCCACCTGACCTCCTCTACGAGTGCGACCTCACCCAAATCGGCCTCTATCTGAGTCTCACCCTTCACCTTCGCGGCGAGGCGCGGGCGCTGGAAGTCGGGGCGCAACCAATGGACCGTGCCCGCCTTCTCCTCCGCTACACGCTGCTGGTTGAGCGCGACAAGCCGGACGAGCAATTCCTCCTCCGCGGCTTGCTGATCCTCGCTCTTGTGCGGGCTGGGGGTGGTGCCGCCGGGCTTGGCGACCAGCCGATCGCCCAGGTCGCTCCAGCCATAAGCGGCGAAGACTTCGCGGTCGATCTGGTCGTGCAAATCCTTCAGGATCGCGATCTGTCCGGCGTCATAGACATCGCGCTCAGCCGGGGTGAGCGGATCGCCGATACCGGCGTCGAGTTCGCGCACGCGCTCCAGCGCATTGTAGAGCCCCGTCATGGTCAGGAAATCGTGCGCTGCGAGCCGCTCCTTGCGGAAGGCGTCGAGACGTAGCCCGAGATCGGCACCAGCTGGCTTCGCAAATGGAAAGCGATTGAAGGTGTTCGTATGCTGATAAACGAGGTCGTTCCCGATTCCCTGCCATCCCCCGGTTGCTTCGGCGAACACAGTATGAACACGAGAGCTCATCATTGTCAGCACAGCCGCATCGTCACACGCGATGACTCGCAGCTTCTGATCAGGGGCTGTGTCAGCATCCAGAAAGACAAAGTAGCGATGCTTTGCGGTTTCAGTCGTAACGATGAACCGATCGAGAGTCGCCAGCGCCGATCGCATTCCTTCGCGTGCCTCGGCAAAAATCCACCATTTGTCCCGGTAGGCTTTGCGCTTGTCTCGCGCTCGCTCCGGCAAAACGGTGTCTTTAAGATGCTGGAAGGCTTCGGGATAGCGGTCACGAAGCTCGTCGCGCGACAGGCCGTAGAAATCGAGCGCCATAACGCCCCGCGGACGCTGCGCGATGTCGCGCCCATTACGGTATCGCAGTACATGCGCCTCGCCCCCACGCTTCAACGTTTCGCGCACAGCGGCGGAGCTTGGTGGGACAATGAACCCGAGGCCGTAGGGCATGAAACCCTTGTAGGCCATGAGCTCATTCGCGAGCAGATGAGTTAAGCGGGATAGATCCGCGCCGATGGACAACTTTGCTGTGAGCTTCCCTACGGTTTCATCGAGTTCGACGTGAGGCGTATCCGTATTCAGATCCGTCTCGCTCACCACTTCGGCCAGCACCCCGTCATGGTTTCCAGCCTGTGCCACGGTCATCGCGATCCGCACCGCCGCCTTGTCCGCCGATTTCATCCACGGATGGTCGGGCACGGCATAGACCAGGCTCAGCGGCTCCTTGGCGTTCATCCAGCCTTCGACGACGCGGCGGCTGAAGGTCTGGGTGATCGAATTGGTGGTGATGAAGCCAAAGCGCCGGAGTGGGTTCCCGCCGCGCTTGCCGGGCTTTGCGGTCAGGTGCCGGGCGGCCTCGTCCCAGAAATGCATCACGAAATCGGCGCCACCGGGCACGCCGGGCCGGACCTTCCAGCAGGCCGCGGCATAGCCGTCGCCCAGTTCGGCTCGCATGTCCTTGCCGCCGATGAAGGGCGGATTGCCCACGATGAATTCGGCGGCGGGCCATTCGGCGCGGCTCGGCTTCACATAGATATAGGTCTCCCGCCGCGCATTCTCGTCGGGCACTTCCTCGCCGGTTATCGGATGCAGCTTCTTGGTGACGCCGTCCCACAGGGTGATCAGATTGCCCTGCTTGTCGCGCGCCAGGTCCTTGCTGTCATAGGCGAGCAACGCGTCCTGATGCCGGATGGTGCCATAGGCGTCGAGGATCGGCTCGGGGATATCCTTGGGTTCAACGGTCTTGAGCTGCCATTTGAGGAAGCCGATCCATAGCACCAGATCGGCGATGGGGACCGCGCGCGGATTGAGTTCGAGCCCGAAGAACTGGCGCGGGCTGACGGTTTCGCCGTCGAGCAGCAGCTTCGATTCATTCTCGCCCAGCGCATCGAGCGCGTCGAGCACTTCGCCTTCGAGGCGCTTCATCAGTTCCAGGCTGACATAAAGGAAATTACCGGTTCCGCAGGCCGGGTCGAGAACCCGGACGGTACAGAGCTTGTGGTGAAAATCGCGGACCACCTGAAGCGCCTTCTTGTCCTCGCCCTGCCGATGCAGATCCTCGACCTGCGCTTTTACTTCTGCCCAATCGGTGCGCAGTGGCTCCATGATCGTCGGAATGACGAGCCTCTCGACATAGGGCCGCGGGGTGTAGTGCGCCCCGAGTTGCGATCGCTCGGCAGAATCGAGTGCGCTCTCTAGCAATGTGCCGAATATCGCCGGCTCGACTTCGCCCCAGCCGCGCTGCGCGGCATTGTGCAATTCGATAATGTCGTCCTGATCGAGCGGAAGCGCGCGAACGTTCCCAAAGAGTCCACCGTTGAAGCGCTTGATCGTGGCATTTAGGCGCGATTCATACCCGCCGGTGTTCATCACCCGCCACAAGCTTTCAAGCGCCGGCGCGAAATGCTGGGGCGTCTCGATCATTTGGCGGAGAAGAGTCTCGAACCCCCGGTTGGGAATCAGCCGCTCGGCTTCGTTGTCCGATCCGACATCCTCGGCGAACATCGTGAACAGGCAGCGCATTAGGAATTCGGCGATATCGACCGGCGCGTATTTCTTCTCTAGCCGCTTTGCGATGACTGCCAGCCGCGCGGCGATATCGCGCGTGACCTCGGCTGATTTGCGAGTGGGGTTCAGCGATTGCGGATCGGTCCAGATCGCCGTCAGCTGCTCCTGGACAACGTCGTCCAGCAGATCGTCCATCGACAAGCGGTAGTTGTGGCGATCAGGGAAATGATCGTAATTCTTTCCAAGCCCCGAAAAGTCGGCATAAACTTCAATGACATTGCCAACATCGACGATCAGGAGGAACGGCGGATATCCGTGGTCGACTGGCAGAGCGCGGGCATAATCCTCTGCCTGGCGCCGGGCGGCGATCATCACCTTGTCCCAGCTCTTGGTGCCGCGCTTGGCGTGACCAAGCTTCTGCGCGGTCTCCAGACCGGCCAGTGCCAGCTGTTCAGTTTCCATCGACTGTTGCCGCTTTGCGGACTGCTTCGCTTCGAGGATGAAGCAGCCGCGCTTATAGCAATCGATGCGGCCGGTCGAACTCGTCCCGTTCGGATGGCGGAAGGTAACGTTCCGTTCGAAGACGTAATCGTTGAAGCGCGTTTCCTCGCGGGCGAACTCCGGCTGGGGCAGCCCAAGCGCGCCGGTCAGCCGCTCCACGAAGAGCTGGTAATTGGACATTTCCGAGCCGCCGGACGAGGTCACGTCTCCGACCAGCTTTTCCAGCCGCTCAATACTGACGTCCCCGAAGCCCATTTCGCGACGCTAATCTGGGATCACAGGACTGACCAGCCCCGACCTGGGAAAAGCAAGCTGACTGTTGTTTTCATGTCCCTGCAAAATGCAGCCTACCGCTCAAAATGCAGCCTACTGCTACCGTCCCGGCTATGGCCTAAAGGCTCATCGGCCGTTGCCATGTTGTCGTATCGGCAAATCGATTGACGTCTATGGCCGGACTGTCGCGAGGCATTCGGCCGGCGAGCGCGATCTATCGTGCGAGCAGATTGAGGGAGGCTTTGCGGTGCGACGGTATGGGGAGATTTGCTTGCTAGGCATTCGCCAGCAGAAGCACCATGGAGAGTTTGCCCCACAGTCGAGCAGCGGTGCAAATTCCACCATTTTGCGCCAGAAATCGGAAAAACCGGTTGTTTTGGATAGTTCTCGGAAAAAACCAAAAATTCCTCTGAGCTATCATGAAGGCTCCTACCCCTTGGATGAAACGAAACCCCCTTGGGGGACTCCTTGGGACAAAGAATGCTTATTTGCTCGGTTGTTGCCGACGGACGGCAAGGGGGCGTCCCAGCAGCGCGAGTGGCCAAATCCTCGTGTCGCTCCGTCGGGACGACAGTATAAGCCTTTCGCGTCCAGCAATCAAAAGGTTGCCAGTGTGTGGGCACGAGCCGCTTCGTTTTTGCCAGAATCGGGGAACGATGGGGTGCCCACTGGTCCTGCCTCTGTCTTCGCCACGAAGGGTCCGATTTACCCCTTGTTTTCCGTACTTGTTCCGTACGAATGGCCGTGAGGCATCCTAAGCTATTGATTTAATGGCGCACCCGACAGGATTCGAACCTGTGGCCTCTGCCTTCGGAGGGCAGCGCTCTATCCAGCTGAGCTACGGGTGCGGGCCGCGTGCGGTTAGCAGAGCGCGGGCGCGCTTGCCAAGCGCAATGTCGTTCCGCGTCGTTTAAGCTCTCTCAGGCCGCCGCCGGGTCCACCAGTGGGGCGTGGCGCGGCGCCTCGTCGGCGTCGAGTTCGGGGTAGGGGCCGAGCAGCAGGAACAGCACGGCCGTGCCCAGGCAGGCGGGGATCTGCACCCAGAGCACGATGTCGTAGCTCTTCGTCACGTCGTAGACGTGGTTGGCCAGAACCGGGGCGATCCCGTTGCCGAACAGCATCAGGCCGTTCATCGTCCCGAACAGCGTGCCGAAAGCGCGCAGGCCGAAGTGGCGCGCGGCGAGGTAAGCGCAGCAGTCGACCTCGGTGCCTACCGCGAGGCCCAGGATGAGGCAGGCCAGCGCCGCGACCCCGGTGCTCGGGAAAGCGAGCAGCAGCAGCACGGTCACCACCGGCATGACCACGCTTGCGGCCGCGACCTTCGCCGCGTCGAAGCGGTCGAGCAGGAAGCCGCCGACCAGCCGCCCGGTGATCGAGCCGATGCCCAGCAGCCCGGCGATGCCCGCCGCGGTCGCCGCGGTCATGTCGCGCGATAGCAGTACGGGCACGAGGTTGGTCGTCAGAGCGCAGATCGTGATCGAGAACAGCAGGGTCGCGCCGGCGAGCTTGAGAAACCGCGGCTGGGC
>Ga0075370_10000274_pt1 | contig 18561 bp, 15 predicted proteins | sample EndMethybrTD3035_FD_71398 | JGI IMG/M metagenome (GOLD analysis project Ga0075370, IMG submission 71398) | Populus endosphere microbial communities from Tennessee, USA - Endosphere MetaG P. TD hybrid TD303-5 | ecosystem: Host-associated > Plants > Roots > Endosphere | place: USA: Tennessee... | reverse complement strand
TGCCCGCACTGGCCGGTCTGTTCGTCTGCATCGCGCTCGTACTGGCCGCCTTCTCCTGGAGCAGTCACCACGCGGTGCCTGCGTTGGTGACCCTGTTCGTGTGGGGCATCGTCTCGTTTGCGGTCGGCCCGGCAGCGCAGGTGCGGGTCATCGACACCGCGGTCGGCGCGCCGAATCTGGCCTCGACCCTCAACCAAGGCGCGTTCAACCTCGGCAATGCCGGCGGAGCCTGGCTCGGCGGACTCGTGATCGCCGCCGGCCTGCCGCTGACCGATCTGAGCTGGCTCGGCGCGAGCGTCGCGCTGGTGGCGCTCGCAATCGTCATGGCCTCCGCACAGGTCGACCGCTCTGCGCGAGCGGCGCAACGCGCCTGATGCGTCAGAACAGCTCGATCGCCCCGACGTTCTCGCTCGCCTCGAACAGTCCGCTCGCGATCAGGTCGCTGTAGCTGCAGACCTGGTTCCGGCCATGCTCCTTGGCGTGGTACACGGCCCGGTCGGCGCGCTCGAGAGCGCTGCTGGGTGAATCGCCGGGGCCGATCTTCGTGAAGCCGACGCTGATCGTCAGACGCCCGACCTGCGGGAACGCATATGCCTCGGTGTTCTTGCGCAGGCGCTCGAAGGCGGTGGCGGCGTTGCTCTCGGTGTCGCAGGGGACGACGATCACGAACTCCTCGCCGCCGAACCGGTACAGCCGGTCGTGAACGCGCAGCGTGCTGCGCATCAGCCGCGACAGCAGCAGCAGCACCTCGTCGCCGATCAGGTGGCCGTAGGTGTCGTTCACCGACTTGAAGAAGTCGATGTCGACCATCGCGAGCCAGCAGGCGTCACGCATCGTGCCTCGCTCGCGCCGCTCGTCGCAGGCGCCGGTGGCGGCCGATCTCTGCATCGTCTTGAAGAAGTTGTCGTCGAAGGTCTTGCGATTGAGCAGGCCGGTCAGCGTGTCGCGTTCGCTGTAGTCGAGCAGGCTTTGAAAGTTGCGGAAGATGCGCAGCACGCTGTTCACCATGGCCCGCGCCCTGGCATCCAACGGGGAGTCGGTGACGAGTTCGACGATGCCTACCGTCTCGCGGTCGGTCGACAGAGGAAAGACGATCATGCTGCCCTCCGGCTCGTTCGAGACGACAAGGTCGCCGTTGAGCGCGGCGCAGCGCAGGGGGTGTTCGCCCACGCGCGGCAGGTCTTCGATCGCCGCCCACAGCGGGTCGGCGGTCGCCACCGCCTCGCCGCGGCGCAGGAGCGCGCGGGTCATCCAGCGCTGCTCGCTGCCGTCGCCGACGGTGCGGCACACCGCCACCGAGCGCGGGCGCAGCGCGTCGCCGACGGCAGTCGCGAGGGTCACGTCGAGAATGTCCCGGTCGCGCTGGCCCGTCAGCTCGGCGAGGTGGTCGATCAGCTTGGGCATGCGGTGCGCCTTCGAGAATCGGGGGTCAGACTTTGGCGAGCCGGGTCAAGGCACGTGTGTCGCTCGCGCCGCTCAGGTGCACCTGCGTGCCGTAGCTGCGGTAGCGCGTATGCAGCGCATCCGCGCGCTCGCGCAGGCCTTCCACGCCGTCGATGTGAGCCCCGTGGCGCTCCATCGTGTGAATGGCCAGGTCCAGCAGCTTGGCGTTCAGCGTGGTCTCGGCGCGCGCCAGCAACAGCCTGGCCGCCTCTCCGGGCATGCCCTTGAGCGTGTTCGAGACGGCGTCTTCGGCCTCCTTGCTGATCGCCGCGTAGGTGTCGCGAACAATCGCGGCCAGCTTCTCGTCGCCCTGGATCGAGCGCACCAGCAGATCGCAGGTGGTGTGAGACACGGCAAAGCGCTGCGCCAGCACGAGCACGTCGCCTTCCAGGCTCTCGAGCCTCAGCTCGTGGCGCGTCAGGCGTGACAGCACGGCCAGGAGGTTGCAGGCAGCTTCGAATTCGAAGGTCGGGTCGCGAGACTCGGCGATCAGCTGGCGCACCAGCGCGACCGCTTCGGTGACCTGGCGCTCGAGCAGGGTCTTCATCACGCCGATCGAGTTTTCGAAGCGCCGCAGCCGGTCGCTGCCGAGTCGGCCCGCGCGGGCGGCGACCATGCTGCGCCATGACTGATTGATGCCGCGCACGTCGCCCTTGTCGAACTGCACCAGCGCCAGCAGCACCAGGCCCTGCAGGTCGAAGACCTTCGAGTGCAGGCCGTAGCGCGCGGCGCGCGAGAGCGCGGCCCCGGCCTCGCCGGGGTCGCCGTAGAAGAAGGCCAGCAGGCCGTGCTTGACGAGGCGCGCAACGCTGCCGGGCGTCAGCGACAAGGCCTCGCGCGACGCCGCCAGCGCGTCGTCGGGCAGGCCCTGGTCGAGCAGCACGCGCGCCATCACGTCGTAGGCGTCGGAGTAGCCGGGCTGTTCGTTCAGCAGGCTTTCGAGCGACCGGCGAGCCTGGCTCGTGCCGCCGCGGTCGTACTGAGAGCGAGCCACGCCGAGGCGCGCCCACGGCACGGCGCCGATCTCGAGGATGGCGTCGAACATGCGTTGCGCCGCATGCGGTTTGCTGAGGCGCAGCCACAGCTCGGCGCCGACGCGTGCCGCCTGCACCCAGGCCGGGCCGCGGGTGTCGAAGCGCAGCTGGCACATCTCGGCGGCCTCGAGAAATTCACCCTTCTCGATCAGCGCGATCACGTCCTTCAGCGCGCGCTTGCGCTGGCGCGCATCGAGCAGCCGCTGCCTGAGCGCGTCGGGCGTGTGCGGCTTGATCAGGTAGGCATCGAGCGCGGCTTCCGCGGCCTCGGCCACCTTGTTGTGTCCGGCTTCGGCCGAGATCATCACGACGACGGTCGACAGCGGCAGCAGCTGCGCCAGGCGCAAATCGTCGATCAGATCCTGCCCGCTGATCGGATCTTCGTCGAAGTGATAGTCGCAGACGACGACGTCGAAGCGCTGGTTGTCGAGCAGGCGCCGTGCGTCCTGGGCCCGGCGCGCCTGCGTCACCTCGCCGACGCCGAACTCGCGCAACAGGCTCACGAGGACGCTGCGCGAGGCGTTGTTGCAGTCGATCACCAGCCCGGTGGTGCCCGCCATCTCGGCGTCAAGCGGAATCATCGTTGGCCCCTTGCACGAAACTACACGCTGTCATTTTCGACCGGCTCTTGCCAGCACTAAAGCCAAAAGAATCAGATATTTCATTTTCACTTCGGCGCTGACCCTGCACTTGGACGCGTGCCGAGGCCGCGAGCCTGCCGACTGGGGCCGGCAGGCCGTCCCGCGCTACTGGATCAGCAGCGCTTCCTCCATGACGACCGGCCCGGCGGTGGTGCCGGCGGTCTTGCGCACGGCAGGCGGCTCGCCGGCGCACCAGGCCGCCTTCTGATCGGCGGCGGGCGGCTCGCCCGCGCACCACGCGGCCTTGGTCTTCGCCGGCGGCTCGCCGGCGCACCACGCTGCCTTGGTCTTGGCCGGTGGCTCACCGGCGCACCAGGCCGCCTTGGTCTTGGCCGGCGGCTCGCCGGCGCACCAGGCCTTCGCGGTGGCGGGTTCCGGCTTGCGGCTGGCGTTGATCGGCGCTTCCTCGCCGAACTCGACGAGGTACAGCGCATCCAGCCTGTCGGCGGCGAGCCGGGCCTGGCTCAGGTCGCCATCGAGCCCGAGGTTCGGGTCGTGGTGCACGAAGCCGCCGAAGATGCGGTCGCAGTCCTCGGCGTACTTGCGCGTGTCCAGGATGTGCGCGTGCCAGAACGTGTCGATGTCGCGGGTCGGCGAGATCTGGATCTGCGGATACTTGGCGAGCAGCGTCAGGTAGCGTCGATAGCCGCGCTCGACGCGCTCGGCGTGTTCGGCTGTCCAGCCGGGGCCGTCTTCCTTGTGGCTCAGCTTGCGCTTGATGGGCTCCAGGTCGAGCGATTCGATCTCGGCGAGCGTCCGTTCCAGGCTCGGGGCAGCAGTGTGTTGTCGCATGAAGTGAACTCCAACGGTTGAAAAACGCCGCAGGGCCCCTGCCCTGGCGGCGGCTACGGAGTCCACGCCGGCGGGCCTATGCCGCCACCGTGGGGCTCACGAGGTTGCGCATGTCGCGCTCGAGGAACCGGCTCATCTCGTCCGCGGTGATGGGCTTGCTGAGGTAGTAGCCCTGGACTTCGTCGCAGCCGTTGACCCGCAGGTAGCCCAGCTGCTCGAGCGTCTCGACGCCCTCGGCCACCACCTTCATCCGCAGCCGGTGGGCGAGGCCGATGATCCCGGCGGTCAGTGCCGCGGCGTCCTGGTCGGTCGGCAGGTCCTTGACGAACGAGCGGTCGATCTTCAAGGTGCTCAACGGGAAGGTGCGCAGATAGGACAGCGAGGAATAGCCGGTGCCGAAGTCGTCGATGGCGAGCGACACGCCCTGCTCGCGCAGCTCGCGCAGCCGCGCCGCCGCCTGCGCCGGGTTGCGCATCACGCCACTCTCGGTGATCTCGATCTCGAGCTGGCCCGGGTCGAGCCGAGCGTCCGCGACGATCTCGGCCACTTCCTCGGCAATGCGAGGGCGGTCGAGCTGCCGCGCCGACAGGTTCACGCTGACCTGCACCGGATGGCCCTGCTCCTGCCACCTTCTGGCGTCGCGGCAGGCCACCTGCAGCGCCCAGTGCCCGAAGTCGCCGATCAGGCCCATGTCTTCGGCGATCGGGATGAATTGCGCCGGAGAGATGAGCCCCAGCGACGCATGGCGCCAGCGCATCAGCGCCTCGACGCCGGTGATGCGCCCGCTGCGCAGGTCCAGCTTGGGCTGGTAGACGAGGAACAGCTCATCCCTCTCCAGCGCACGCGGCAGGCTGCTCTCCAGCGCGAGCCGCTCGTGGCTTTGCACGTTCATCTGCGCCGAGTAGAAGTGGTGGTGGCCCGGGCCCTTCTCCTTGGCCCGGTACATCGCCGCGTCGGCGTTCATCAGCAGCGTTTCCACGTCCTGGGCATCGTCCGGGTAGATGCTCACGCCGATGCTGGCGGTCGTCGGCAGCTCGCGGCCGCTCACCTCGAAGGGCAGGCTGAACCGGCTCAGCACCTTGGTCAGCGGCGGGATCACGTCGGTCGCGTCGGTGATGCCCTCGAGAACCAGCACGAACTCGTCGCCGCCGAAGCGGGCCACCGTGTCGCATGAACGCACGCTCTCGCGCAGCCGCTCCGCGCAGGCTTGCAGCAGGACGTCGCCCGCGCTGTGCCCGAGGCTGTCGTTGATGTGCTTGAAGCGGTCGAGGTCGAGGAAGAGCACGGCCACCTTGTCGCCCCGGCGCGAGGCACACGCGATCGCGTGGTTCAGCCGCTCGTGCAGCAAGGGGCGGCTTGCCAGTCCGGTGAGCGCGTCGTGATTGGCCACGTGGCGCAGCGCGGCTTCGGCATCCTTGCGCTGCAGGTACTGGGCCAGCTGGCTGCCGATCGAACGCATGAAGTACTCGATCTCGCGATCGACGCCGGTCGGCGCGCGATTGAAGAACTCGAGCGCGACGAGTCGTGTGCCGGCGATGACCGGGACCACGACCGCCGAATGCAGGCCACAGCGGCCGGCGACCCGGTCGCGGTGCCAGGACTGCGAGGTCTCGGTCGCGGGGATCACCCGCCACAGCGGGTTGGACGTGGCCCAGGCGGCGTCGAGATTGCCACCCTGGCGCGGCCCGCTGAAGCCGCGCATCGCGGCCACGAACTCCTGCGAGCCTGCGTCGCCCTTCATCGCCCAAGCACCCATGCAGCGCACCTGAGCGTTGTCGTCGACGAACCAGCACACCGCGGCGTGCCAACCCTGGCGCTCGCCGATCGACGAGAGGATGTGCGCGACCGCGGTCTCGGGCGTCGTGTCGCCGGCCAGTTCACGCGCGATGTCGTGGGCCAGTTCCAGCCTGACGGCAGCGTTCTTGCGCAAGGTCTCGTCGCGCACGGTCGCACGCACGGTCGCGACGCCGTCGCGCAGCGACCCTTGCAGGTTGACGTGAACCCAGCGCTCGGAACCGTCGGGTTCGCGTACCAGATGCTCGAGCTCGATGGGCTCGCCGACGTGCTGGGCGCGCTCGACTGCCTCGTGCACCCCGGCGTGCTGGGTCTCGGGGATCTGTGCCAGCAGCCCGGCCAGGGTCGGGGTCACGGCCGTGGCAGTGAGCCCGTAGATGCGCCGAGCCTCGTCGGAGCATTCGACTTCGCCGGTACGCGGATCGAGCACCCAGCTGCCCAGCTTCGCCAGCTGCTGAGCTTCGGCCAGCCGCTGCTGGCTCGCCCGCAGGCTGTGCGTCATGCGGCGCGCCAGCGCGGCGGCGCGGCGCTGCGCGCCCGTCACACTCAGCATGACACCCGCCACCAGGGCGCTGATCACGCAGCCGACGATCACGATGACGGCCGGCAACATCCGCTCCAGCTGTCCCACGTCGCCGTCGACCGGCGCGGACACTTCGACCTGCCAGAGCCGGCCGGCCAGCGCGAAAGACTGCGCGTGCTGCATGCGGCCGTTCGCGCTGGGCTCCTGCACCATCGCCGCCTGGTTCGGCTGGCTCGGGCGACGCCCGGCGCCCGCGCTGCCGGTGTCGAACAGGAGCTTCCCGGCGGGCGCCGGGGTGGCCGCGGGGGCTTCCTGTCCGGATGGCTCCGGGCCCCCGTCGAAGAACCGCAGGCGAACCCCTTCGGGCACCCCGGGAAGATCGGCCAGCGCCTCGGCGAGCCAGATGCCTGCGCCCGCGGAGCCGAGGTAGGCCGCGCGGCGCTGCTCGACGGTTTCGACCGGCATGCCGACCCGGTATACCGGGAGCCGCACAGCGAGTGCCGCACGCCCGCTTTCTCCCTGAGGCCGGAACACCATGCCGGAAGAGGTCATCCTGCCGGTATCGCGGGCGAGGTCCATCACGGGGCGCACGCCTGGAACGGCCGCGAGGTCTTTGCCCAGCACGTGGCGGTTCTCGTCGAACGGCTCGAGCAAGGTCAACGGGTGGTACCCGTCGCGCACGCCAGGGGGGTTGATCGCGAACCGAACCCCGCGCGGCAACGAAGGATCCTTCTGCATCGCGCTCTCGAAGGCCTGCTCGGAGCCTGCCGGCACGTACGGGGCGTAGTTCAGCAGATGGAAGCCAGGAAAGTCGCGCTTGAGCGCCAGGGCCTGCGCGTAACGATGAAAGTCCTCGCGCGACACGTTGTCGACCGTGTGGAACAGCGCGCGCGTGCCTGCGAGCACGGAGAAGTACGCGGCAAAGCGCCGTTCGATCTGCATCGCGGCGGTCGCACCGGTGGTGGCGAGGCGGGCTTCGGCGTCGCGCCGCATCTCGTCGCGCGCCGACCGGCTGGCGACGATCGACAACGTGATCCCGGCCAGCAGCACGGCGGCCGGGACCAGCCGGTTTGCCCACAACGAGGCCGAGAATTCTGCCCCTGGAGCCTTCGTGCCGTCGTACCTGCTGTCCATCTGCGTTCCCTCGCGCCTGTCCGTCGGATCAGTGGTCACCGCAGCGGGTCCGCTGCGCGTGGATCGATTTTCGACCAAGCCTCCTGCGTTCTTGAGCCAGAAATAGCATATTTTGCCCTTGTATCATATCTGATCGAATCGCACCGCACGCGTGAATTTGCTCGCCAGCGGAGCGCGCTCGCGCTATCGGATCAGTTTTCGTACACTGGCCGGGTCGCGCCCGCGGCAGCCCCGGCAAGATTGCGCAAATGGATTCGATCGACGTCCCGAACGCTCCCGACGACTTCACGACCATCGAGGTCGCGCGCCTGCTGGGCATGTCGGTCCGATCAGTGCAGCTGATGGTCGATCGCGGCGAGCTCGAGGCGTGGAAGACCTCGGGCGGGCACCGCCGCATCGCACGCGCGTCGGTCGACCGCTGGCGCAGTTCGCGCAGCCTCGGCAAGACCGCATCTGCAACGGCGCCGCGGGCGGGGGGCGCCAAAGCAGCGAGCGCCCGCCGCGCGAACACTTCGGCACGGCGGCCCTGCGTGCTCCTGATCGACGACTCGGTCCACTTCCAGAAGCTGGTGTCACTGCTGGTCCAGCAACGCTTCCCTCACGTCGACCTGCAAATCGCGGACGACGGCATCGCCGGCCTCGCGCTGTACGGACAGCTCCAGCCGCAGGTGCTGATCGTGGACATCCTGCTGCCCGGCATCGACGGCGCCACGCTGATCACCAGCCTGCGCTCGCACCCTCAGTTCGCGAACAGCCACCTTGCCGTCGTGACTTCGCTCGACGAGCCGCAACGTGCGCCGTATGCCTTTGCCCTCGAGAAAGTGCCGGTGATCCACAAGCCCCGGCTGGTGGCGGAGTTGCCTCGCCTGCTGGCGAAGTGGCTGCCCGCCAAGCAGAGCGCTCGCGCAACCTGAGCGTCTTCGGCCATGGCCTCGCCGCAGTCTGGGCAGGACGAGTTCTTCGAGCAGGATGTGGCGGCGGCCATCGCGCTGCGGTTCGACGGCGATGCGGCGCTCTACCACGCATTCGCGCTCGACTGCGCGGCTCAATTCGCCGTCGACGCCGCCGCCGGCGAGGCGGCCTGCCAGGATGGCGACCTGCCCGCACTGCGGCGGCTGGCACACAACCTCAAGTCGGCCCTGCTCATGCTGGGTCACGAGGCCATGAGCCATCTCGCGGCCGAGGTCGAGGAGCAGGCAGCCCAAGGCGACCGCCACGGCGCCCTCGCCTCCTGGCGCGGTCTGCATCGCCACTTGCTGCGCCTGATCCCGCGATGACCGATCAGCAGGCCCTGTCGGTTCTGTATGTCGAGGACTACGCCCTTGGCATCGCGCTGATGCGCGACGCTCTTGCCCGACGTGCGCCGCACATTCGCCTGGATGTGGCCTCCACGGTCGCGCACGCCATCGACAAGCTGCACCCGGCACAGGACTCGGCGTATGACGTCGTGCTAACTGACCTGGATCTTCCCGACGGATCGGGCCTCGACATCCTGGAGCACATCCGCTCCCGCAACCTGCGCGTGGCCGTGGTCATCCTCTCCGGCTCGAACCCCGAAGAGACGGTCAGCGGCGCGAAGCTTGCCGCGGCCGACGGCTACCTGACCAAGCGGGGCGACTATGTGGCGCAGGTCCCGACGGTCCTGCACGCCGCGCTGGCGCGATTCCGATCGCGCACCGGCTCGGCGCCGGGTCAATCGGCCTGGGCCGAAGACCCTGCCCCGCCAAAGCCGAAGTAGAACGTCGCCCCTCGACCGGGCTCGCTTTCCGCCCAGACACGGCCGCCGTGGCGATCGATGATGCGCTTGACGATCGACAAGCCGACTCCCGAGCCCTCGAAGCGCGTGCCGTGCAGGCGGTGGAACGGCTTGAACAGCCGGTGCGCCTTGTCGGCATCGAAGCCGACCCCGTTGTCGCGCACGAAGAAGACGGGACGCCCGAGCGTGCCGGTCTTGCCCACCTCGACCCGGGCTTGCGGCGACTCGGACGCGAACTTCATCGCATTGCCGATCAGGTTCACGAGCACCTGACGCGCCAGCGACGGGTCGGCGTCGACCTCGCCCAGATGCCCCAGAACGACCGGCAGCGGGCCGGCCGGGTTGTCCTGCCGCAATGACTGGATCGCATCGCGCGCCAGGCTGTCCATGTCGACACGTTCGAGCTGCAGGCTTGCATCGCTGGAACGGGCCAGCTGCAGCAGGGCATCGACCATCTTCGCCGTGACTTCGGCCTGGGTGGCGATCAGTTCCAGAAAGCGATCCGCTTTCTCGGTGTTGTTTTCCGCCACGAAGTCGCGCGCGATCCGCGCCGCCTCGGCGATGCCGCCGAGCGGCCCGCGCAGGTCGTGCGAGATGCTGCGATTGAAGCTCTCCAGTCCGCCGATGATCTCGTGCAGCTCGGCGGTACGCTGCTTGACGCGCTGCTCGAGCGTGTCGTTGGCCACGCGCAGTTCCTCGGCCGTGTGCATGACCTCCCTGTACAGGCTGCCGTTCTCGTAGATGCGCCCGGCCTGGGCCGCGTGGATGGCCAGGATGCGTTCGTCCTCGCCGGTGAACGCATCGGCACCCAGCTTGTCGACCAGCAGGATCCACCCATACGTGCGGTGCAGCGACACGATCGGCGCGATCAGTCCGCATTGCGCCGCGGGGTAGTCGGGCGGGAGCTCGACGCTCAGCGCAACCCCGGCGGGGTTCAGGAAGCGTCGCGCCCGGCGGTCGTTCATCACCCGCCCGAGAATGCCGGTGTCGATGTTCGGGCGCTGCATCAGGCGAGCCGACTGTTCGGTGCTCAGGCCCCAGGTGGCCAGATGCACCGCGTCGCTGCCGTTCTTCTCCCTCACCGCGAGGGCGGCGTAGCGCGCGCCGAGCAGGTCACGCGCTCCGCGGCATACCTTCTCGAGCAGCAGGCGCGGGTCGCGCTCTGACGCCAGCTGGAGGTTGAGCTCCGTCAGTGCCGAGAGCTTCTGGTTTGCACTCTCGAGCTCGCTGACCTTCAGCGCCAGCTTGTTGGTGACCAGGCGCAGGTGCTCGCGATCGAACTCGTCGTTGTCGACCAGCGGTCCGGGCGACGTCGCGTCGGTCAATGCGCGGTCGATGACGCGAAGGATCTCCTCCGGCTCGCTCGGCTTGATCAGCACGTTCGAGACGCCGCACGACTCGGCCAGCGTGCGCGCCTCGCGCTCCATGAACATCGCGGTGTAGAAGATCACCTCGGTGTGTGCGATCGCCGGGTCGGCGCGCAGTTGCCGGACGAACTCGTACCCATCCATCGTCGGCATCAGGATGTCGCAGATCACGAGGTCGGGGCGTTCGTCACGCACCAGCTGGAGCGCCACGTGCCCGTCGGCGGCCTCGAGTGAGGTGTGCCCTACATGCTTCAACAGCGCGAGGATCAGTTCGCGGTTGGATGCGTAGTCGTCGACGACGAGGACCTTCGCCATGGCTCAGTTGCGCGCCGACGGGCGCGCCAGGCGAAGCTCCGCGGGCAGATAGGCCTCGATCTGGGTCACGAAGGCCTCGGGTTCGATCGGCTTGGACAGGTAGCCGTCGAAGCCGGCCGTCAGCACCTTCTCCCTGTCCTTGGGCATCGAGAATGCCGTCAGCGCCACGATCACCAGGCCCGCGGTGTCGGCGTTGGCGCGCAGCTGCTCGAGCACCTGGTAGCCGTCGAGCTCGGGCATCTGCAGATCGCAGACGACCATGTCCGGCCGCTCCTGGCGCGCGAGTGCGGCGCCCTGTGCCCCGTCGCGCGCCGACAGCACGGTGTAGCCGTGGTACGTCAGCAGGTAGCGGACCAGCTCCAGGTTGGCGGCGTTGTCTTCGACGACGAGAATGCGCGCGGCCATCTTCACGGTCCCGGAAGGATCAGCGAGAAGCTGCTGCCTATGCCGCTCTCGCTGTGAAACACGATCTTGCCGCCGAGCAGGCCGGCAAGTTTCTGGCTGAGGTGCAGGCCCAGGCCCGTGCCCTCTGGGGCGTCGTGACGCGCGCTGTTGACGCGCGTGAACGCTCCGAAGAGTTTGTCTTGCTCCGCCAGCGGAATGCCAATACCGCTGTCCTCGACGCGGATTTCCGTGCGTGATGCGTTCCCTTCGCCGTCCGCGAGCAATCGGACGCGAACGTGACCCCGTTCGGTGAACTTGATGGCGTTTCCGACCAGGTTGAAAACGATCTGGCTCAGCGCGCGCCGGTCGGTGCGCAGCGTGAGCGGCTGTCGGGGCAGCTCGACCGCCAGCTGCAAGCCCTTGTCGTGGGCCTGCGGCCGCAGCGTTGCGGCAACCTCGTCGACCACAGAGGCGCAGTCCACCGGCTCGAGCGTCAGCTCGGCCTTGCCAGCCTCGATCTTCGAGACGTCGAGCAGGTCGTTGATCAAGGCCAGCAGGTGCCGCGCGCTCGTGCGGACCGTTTGCAGCTGCTTCTGCTGTTCGTCGTTCAACGGTCCGGGCAGCTTCATCAAGAGCGTGCCAGTGAAGCCGATGATGGCGTTCAGCGGCGTGCGCAGCTCGTGGCTCATGCTTGCCAGAAAGCGGTCTTTCGCCTGGTTGGCGTTGGCGAGCTCGTCGTTCTTCTCCCGCAGAGCGTGCTCGAACCGCTTGCGCTCGCTGATGTCGCGGATCGCGCTCATCACGAACGCGCTCTCTTCGGTGCGCAACGGGCTCAGGCTGATCTCGATCGGGAACTCGCTGCCGTCCTTGCGCAACCCGGCAAGGTCGAGCCCCGAGCCCATCGCCCGCTTGCGCGGCTGCAGAAAGTAGTTGGAGCGGTGCCCCACGTGGGCCCGCCGGTAGCGCTCGGGCAGCAGCGTGTCGACCGAGCGACCGCGCAACTCGCCGTCTGCATAGCCGAACAGGCGCTCGGCCTGGCTGTTGGCGATGACGATGTGGCCGGTTGGATTGGCCATCACGATGCCGTCGGGGGTGGACTCGAGCAGATCGCGGAAACGCGCTTCCATCAGCTTGGCGTCGCGCAGCACCTTGATGTGCGTCACGTCCTTCTCGGCCGAAAGCACGAGCGGCGCGCCGTCCGCGCCGCGCACCAGCCGCGTCGAGACATCGGCGTAGAGCAGCGAACCATCCTTGCGGCGACGAACCGATTCGTAGGTGCCGGCGCCGTTGGCCAGCGTGTCGCCCAGGCGCCTGCGCTCCTCCTCGGTGTGATCGGCCGGCACGACGAGGTCGCTCAACAACTGGCCGCGGACCTCGTCGCCGCGGTAACCGAAGACGGCCTGCGCGCCTCTGCTCCAGTGCAGAACCCGCCCCTGCGCCGAGAGCAACACGAGTGCGTCCGGAGACTCGCTGGCCATCAGCGCCAGCGTTTCGGGCGCGTCGTCTTCCATGGGTGGAGCTGTCGTTCCGGAATTCACCGGTTCATTACAACAGGATCGGGGCTGCGTAACCACCTGTGAGAGCTAACAGGTATCGTAGGTAGACGAGCCCCGTCACCGGCGGTTACCCGAATCCCTAGAAGACATGATGTGCGCACGAGGCAATCGTGCCTACGCTTCGAGCAGGTGCCGTTGCTGGATGAACGCCCGTGAAATCGCCTAAACCGATCGATCCGTCGAACCGATGGGTGTGGCGCATCAGCCGGCGCGCGCCCCAGGGTGAGTGGATCGATCGCGAAGCGCCACCGCCGCCCGCACCTGCGCCGCCCAGCGAACTGCCCGAAGTCTCGACCGGCGGCTGGGTGGTTTCGTCTTTCGATCTGCTGCGCGGAGCCGATGTCGACACCAGCGGCGACACCGTGCCCGACGAGTTGTTCGATCAGCTGTTCCCGCCCAAGGACGGTACGCACGGCACCTAGTTGAGAGCGGCGCTTTCACCAAAAACGTCTCGGTCGGGGCGCAGCCGCACAGGCTTCGGACAGTTCCCGTCTGGCCGCTTTGGGCACAATTTCGCCCATGCAACAAGGCGTAACCGGGCCCGGCGACCGATTTCAGAGCGACATACATCGCCTACGTGGCATCGCGATATTGCTCATCGTGGCCACCCATTGCGTGACATTCTTCAGCTGGGGCCGCCACCCGACCGCGTTCGATCTCGCGCACGACCTGTTCGACAACTCGACCCTGATATTCATGTTCATTTCAGGGTATCTCTTTCATCACACGTCGGCGAACTTTCAGTACGCGCGCTATCTCAAGGGCAAGCTGCGCAATGTGCTGGCTCCCTATCTGATCGCCGCGACGCCCGGCATTCTCTATGTGCTGCTGTTCGACAGCACCAAGCTCCATGGATTGGGACTGGAGGGTTATCCGAGTGCCGAAAAGGCGGGCTACCTGCTGGTCTACGGCGGAGCGCAGCTGAACTATGCGCTCTGGTTCATTCCGGTGATGTGCCTCTACTATCTGGTTTCGCCCATCCTGTTGCGGGTGTTCGAGCGGCCGAATGCCTATTCGTGGCTGCTGCTGCTGATTCCGTTGTCGGTTCTCATGCATCGCCCGACCTACAGCCACGGACACAATGTCGCCCTGGCACTGTATTTCCTGTCGGCGTATGCGATCGGAATGCTGTGCAGCAGATATCGCAGCAAGGTGGTTGCCGTGCTCGACCGCTACGTGGCGCTTTGGGTCGCGGCCAGCATCGTGGTGATCGCCACCCATCTATTCCTGTCGCCCCACCACGGAAACTACAACTCCGCTTCGGTGGGCGCGTTCGATCATCGCAACGGTTGGATCGATTGGCTCTTCCTGCAAAAGGTGCTGCTGACATTCACGCTGTGGGCGGCGCTGCGGCGCTTCTCGTCGCTGCGATTGCGCGCTCTCGACATGCTGGCGAGCGCCAGTTTCACGATCTACTTCCTGCACCTGTACGTGCTGTTCATCGTCGCGGGCATCGCGAACTCGGCCGGCGCCGAGATTGGCGCGGTGTCCTTCTGCACGTTGCTGGCGCTCGCGGTGGTGCTGCCGTTGACGATCGCGACCGCCGTCCGCAGGATCGCGCCCCGCTGGAGCCGATCGCTGGTCGGCAGCTGAACGCTAGCGCGGACCCGATGCCGGGTTCGCCGGGGGCGGCTTCTTGCCGAGTGGAATCCGCAGCTGCGGAGTCACCGGCTTGCCGAGGCCCGGCTGGTTGGCCGGGTCCGCGCCCAGGGGCGGCGGCTGCCGGGTGGGCGCAGGTCGCCGCGCCGGCGCCGCTGCGCTCGCTGCGGCCGACGCGGCGACAGCGGCGCTGGCCGCAGCCTCGCTGGGCTGGGCGGGCGCGGCGCCCGCGGCGAACAGCGCCGCCGCGACCAAGCCGATCCGGATGTGCTGAAGCTGATGAACATGCGAGCGTGCGCGTCTGTCCGTCATGGCGGGGCCTCCTGCCGGCTCGCCCGATCGGGCTGCCGTCCACGCCGATACTGGCCCGGGCCGCTGCGCAGGCGTGCAGGCCGCCTCAGGCTGACGCTGTAGGACGGCACCCCGCGGCGCTCAGCTCGCCGCGATCGATCGGTACAGCTCGAGGTACTGGGTGGCCGCGCCACGCCACGAAAAGTCTTGCGCCATCGCGCGGCGCTGCAGCTTGTCCCAGGTGGCGCGGTCCTTCGTGAACACCTCGGCCGCGCGCTGCAACGCGCCGTCGAGCGCGCTCACCGAAGCGGCGTCGAAGACGAAGCCGGTGGCACGATCGGCCTGCAGGTTGTCGGAGCTCGCGTCGACCACCGTGTCGCCCAGCCCGCCGACCCGCCGCACGATCGGCAAAGTGCCGTAGCGCAGGCCGTACATCTGGGTCAGCCCGCAGGGTTCGAATCGCGATGGCACGAGGATCGCATCGGCGCCGGCGATCAGGCGGTGCGCGAACGCCTCGTCGTAGCCGACACGCACACCGACCTGCGGCGGCTGCGCTTTCGCGGCCTCGCGAAAGGCGGCTTCGAGGCCTGGCTCGCCGCTGCCTTGCAGCGCGAGCTGAGCGCCGCGCTGAACCAGCCCCGGCAGCGCCCCGAGGACCAGGTCGAGTCCCTTCTGCGCGGTCAGCCGGCTGACGACGCCGAACAGCGGCACATCCGGCTTCTCGGCCAGGCCGAGCTCACGCTGCAGCAACTGCTTGCAGCGCGCCTTGCCGGCCATCTGCGCCGGCGAATAGTGCGCCGCGAGCGCTGTGTCGTCGGCCGGGTTCCAAACCTGGCCGTCGACCCCGTTCAGCACCCCGCTCACATCGGCACCGCGGCCACGGATCACGCCATCGAGCCCGACCCCGAATTCGTGCGTCGCGATCTCGCGCGCATAGCTCGGGCTCACCGTCGTCACCCGCTTCGCGTACTTCAGACCGGCCTTCATGAACGACAGCTGGCCGTGAAACTCGAGCCCGGTGTGCGCCATGAAGCGAGACGGCAGGTCGAGCAGCCTGAAATCGGCATGCGGAAACAGCCCCTGATAGGCCAGGTTGTGGACCGTGTAGACGGTAGCGGCACGTGTCGGCGGGTGCGTCGCGACATAGGCACAGCTCATCGCCGCGTGCCAGTCGTGCGCATGCATCACCTGCGGTGCCCAGTCCGGGTCGAGCTCACCGGCTGCGAGCCGCGCGCCGACCCAGCCCAGCAGTGCAAAACGCTGCAGGTTGTCGCCCCACTCGTTGCCGTCGCTGTCCTGGTACGGGCTGCCGCCGCGCCGATATAGGTAGGGTGCGTCGATCACGTAGGCCGGAACGTGGCTGTACGGCATCTGACCCAGGCGCAGCCGGATCCGCGCCGCGCCGAACAGCGGGCCGAACTCGAACACCGTCTTCTGATGCAGCACCGCGTCGGCGATGGCCGGCAGGCCGGGCAGCAGCAGCCGCACGTCGGCGCCCTGCGCGATCAGCGCTTGTGGCAACGCCCCCAGCACGTCCGCCAGACCGCCGGTCTTGACGAGTGGAAATATCTCCGCGCCAACATGCAGGACCTTCATCGGTTCATTGATTGAGCTTGTCGAGCATTTCCCGCGTGACCAGCGTGATGCCGTTCTCGGAGCGATAGAAGCGCTTGGCATCCTGCTCGGCGTCCTCGCCGATCACGATGTCGTCGGGGACGAAACAGCCGCGATCGACGACCACCCGATTGAGCCGGGCTCGCCGCCCGACCTGCACGCCCGGCAGCAGCACCGACCAGTTGACGTTCGAGTGGGAATGCACCCGCACGCTCGAGAACAGCACGCTGCGGTGCACCGCTCCCGAGACGATGCAGCCGCCGGAGACGACCGACTCGATCGCCATGCCGCGCCGCTCGGGCTGGTCGTGCACGAACTTGGCCGGCGGCAGCTGCGCCTGGTACGTCCAGATCGGCCAGCGGGTGTCGTAGAGGTTCAGCTTCGGGTCGGTGGCCGTGAGGTCGATGTTCGCGTCCCAGTAGGCGTCGATGGTGCCGACGTCGCGCCAGTACGGCTCTTCGTTGTGCCGCGTGCCGACCGCGCTCAGCTCGAACGGGTGCGCTGCCGCCTGCGCGTTCCGGACGGCGCGCGGGATGATGTCCTTGCCGAAGTCGTGGCTGGAGTTCGGGTCGTTGATGTCGCGCTCGAGCTCCTTGTAGAGAAAGCGCGCGTTGAAGATGTAGATGCCCATGCTCGCGAGCGCGCGGTTCGGGTCGTTCGGCATCGGGGGCGGATCGGCCGGCTTCTCGACGAAGTCGATGATCATGTGGTTCGTGTCCACGTGCATCACGCCGAATGCGGTGGCCTCATGGCGCGGCACCGCGATGCAGCCGACCGTGCACTCGCGCCCCTTGGCAACGTGGTCGGCCAGCATCAGCGCGTAATTCATCTTGTAGATGTGGTCGCCGGCGAGCACGACGATGTAGTCGGCGCCGTAGCTCGCGAGAATGTCCTGGTTCTGGTAGACCGCGTCGGCGGTGCCGCGGTACCAGCTCTCGTCGTCGGTGCGCTGCTGCGCCGGCAACAGGTCGACGAACTCGTTCATCTCGCTCTTCAGGAAGCCCCAGCCGCGCTGCACGTGGCGCAGCAGGCTGTGGCTCTTGTACTGGGTGATCACGCCGATCCGGCGGATGCCGGAGTTCAGGCAGTTCGACAGCGCGAAGTCGACGATCCGGAACTTGCCGCCGAAGTACACCGCGGGCTTCGCGCGCCGGTCGGTCAGGCTTTTGAGGCGGGTGCCGCGCCCCCCCGCCAGCACCAGCGCGACGGCGCGTTTCGGCAGGTCCAGGCTCAGGGCCAGTTCGCTTGGGGTCATAGACTTGTCTCCTTCTTGTTCGGCACGGTCGCGGACGAGTTGGCGGCCACAGTGTGCCTCGGGCAGTGTGCCTCAGGCGCCGATGGGCGCAAAAATTGCGTGTGACGCACCTGCTGTCGCAGGACTCTCCGATCGATGCGACACTTTCGTGCTGCTGCCCATTTGCTGTCCGGCCCATCATGAACGAACGAGTGAACTCCCCTTTCGAAGCCTCGATCGACGACGTCGGTCGTGCGGTCGAGGTGCAACTGCTCGACGACGTCGGCGTCGCCCCGAGCGACGCCAATGCGAACGACCTGATGCAGGCGGTCTCGCAAGTCGCGCGCCGTCAGCTTTCGCAACGCTGGGTCGAGACCCAGGCGATTCAGCGCGAGACCAAGGCGCGCCGGGTCTACTACCTGTCGATGGAATTCCTGATCGGCCGCACGCTCGGCAACGCGCTCGCCGCGCTCGATCTGCGCGGCCCGGCCGCTGCGGCAATGGCGCGCCACGCGCAGTCGCTCGAAGACGTGGCCGACTGCGAGCCCGATGCCGCGCTCGGCAACGGCGGCCTCGGCCGGCTCGCCGCGTGTTTCCTCGACTCGATGGCCACGCTCGAGCTGCCGTCGTTCGGCTACGGCATCCGCTACGAGTACGGCATGTTCGCGCAGGAGATCAAGGGTGGCGTGCAGATCGAGCATCCCGATCCGTGGCTCGAGGACGGCAGCAGCTGGGAGTTCCCGCGCGCCGGCATCACGTACCCGGTGCGCTTCGGCGGCTGGGTCGAGCACAGCGGCAGCGGCGCCAGCGCGCGGGCGCTCTGGCGCCCGGCGGCCGAAGTGGCAGCCAAGGCCTATGACATGGTCATCCCGGGTCACGGCACCCGCAAGGTCAGCACCTTGCGGCTGTGGAAGGCCGCGGCGCCGGCCCACATCGACCTGAACGCGTTCAACACCGGCGACTACGCGCGTGCCGCGAGCGCGAAGAACGAGTACGAGAACATCTCGTGGGTGCTGTACCCGAACGACAGCACGCCGGCCGGCCGCGAGCTGCGGCTGCGCCAGGAATACTTCTTCGTCGCCGC
>Ga0075370_10000273_pt1 | contig 18587 bp, 16 predicted proteins | sample EndMethybrTD3035_FD_71398 | JGI IMG/M metagenome (GOLD analysis project Ga0075370, IMG submission 71398) | Populus endosphere microbial communities from Tennessee, USA - Endosphere MetaG P. TD hybrid TD303-5 | ecosystem: Host-associated > Plants > Roots > Endosphere | place: USA: Tennessee... | reverse complement strand
ACGATACCGAAGCGTTCCATCGTGGCCGCCGGCACTTTCTCGGACGTCAACGCCCATTCGATTGCGCGAGAACGACCCGCACGTTCAGCGGCCCGATAGACGCCGCCAAGCAAGGTGACGATACCCAGCGTTTGCTCCGGATGACCGAAGGCCGCCGTTTCGGCGGCGAAGATCACGTCGGCACGCAGGGCCAGTTCCAGGCCCCCGCCAAAGCACAAGCCCTGAACCGCGGCGATAACCGGCAGTGGCAGACGCTCGAATAGGTTGAACACCGACATGGCGCGCTCGAAGCGCGCACGCAGTGCGCGCATGTCGTCGTCCGGCCAGGGCATGATGTCGCCGCCGAAGCTGAAGTTGTCGCCTTCGGCGCGGATGAGTACCGCGCGCGCGTCGCTTCGCCCGATGGCCTCTATCGCATCGGCGAGCTCCTCGACCATTTGGTCACCGATGCGATTCTGCGGCGGATTGTCGAGGACAAGGGTCGCGACTTGTCGTTCGATCTGGACTCTCAGGTGTGGCATAGATGCTCCTCTGTTGGAGAAAAACACGGGTCAGGCAAGGTGACTCACGGAACCAGTCAGCGCAGCGGCGCTGGACTGCTCGAACTGCGAGAGATACGGATAAAAATGGCTGCCGTCAGGGACGGGGTGTCAAGCGATCCGGCGGGCACGTCCGGCCCACTCGCGCTCACGTAGGACGTATTTCTGGATCTTTCCGGTGGACGTCCGCGGTAGTTCTCCGAACACCACCCGCTTGGGCACCTTGAACCGCGCGAGCCGCGACCTGACGTGGTCGATGATGTCCTGCTCACTGGCCCTTGCGGCTGGGCGCAGGGCGACGAACGCCACCGGCACTTCGCCCCATCGGTCATCAGGGGCTCCCACCACCGCGACCTCGAGAACGGCGGGGTGACTCGCGATGGCCTGTTCCACCTCGATTGACGTGATGTTCTCGCCACCCGAGATGATCACGTCCTTGCTCCGGTCGCGCAGCTCAAGGTAGCCGTCGGAGTGCAGAACTCCGAGGTCGCCGGAACGGAACCACCCGTCCGGCGCGGCGGCGAGGGTGGCCGCTTCATCCTTGAGGTAGCCCAGCATCAGATTGTTCCCGCGCAGCAGGATCTCGCCAATCGTCGCGCCATCCGCCGGGACGTCTCGCCCGTCGGGCCCGACCACCCGGGCTGTCAGCCCGACAAAGTTCGCGACGCCCTGCCGGGCTCGAAGCCCGGCTCGGTCCTCGGCAGGCAGTTTGCTCCATTCCGGGTGCCAGTCGCAGAGCATGGCCGGGCCGTAGCTTTCGGTAAGTCCGTAGACCTGGGTGACGTCGATGCCCAGGTTGTCGGCGGCTGCCAGCAGGGTTGGGCTCGCGGGCGCTCCGCCGATCACGAACCGGATGACGTCGCTATCCGCGCGACGGTCGGGCGCCTCAGGCGCGTGTACAAGCATGGACAACACCGCGGGGGCGCCGCACAGGTGTGTCACGGCATTCTCTCCGATGAGTCGCCAGGCCACCGCAGCGTCAACCTTGGGCAAGCAGACGTGCTTTGCGCCCGCAGCGGTCACCGCCCATGGGAAAGTCCACCCGTTGCAGTGGAACATCGGAAGCGTCCACAGGTAGGCCGAGGACGCCGCCAAGCCGGTGTGGGCGACCATGGCCAGCGCCTGAAGGTAGGCGCCGCGATGGTGGTACATGACGCCTTTGGGGCGTCCCGTCGTCCCGGAGGTGTAGTTGATGGATAAGAGCGAGCGTTCGTCGTCTGGTGCGATGCCCATCGGTGTCGCTTCGGCGAGCAGGTTCTCGTAGGAACCGCCATCGCCGGGCCCAGCCCGCACGATCCGGGGTGGTTGCGCCATGCGGTCGACCACGGTGGTGACCAATTCGTCGAACTGCGGATCGTGCAACAGCACCGCGCTTTCGGAGTGCTCGAGAATGTAGATGACCTCGTCTGCGGACAGGCGGGTGTTGATCGTCACCAGTGGTGCACCCGCCCACGGCACGCCATAGGCCGCTTCGAGCATGACGTGTGTGTTGGGGGCGAGGATCGCGACCGGGCGTCCCTCGGCCAGCGGGGCGAGAGCGCCCGCCAGCCGGCGGCACCGGTCATGAAACTCGGCATAGGTCCAGCGGCGATCTCCATCGACCACCGCGATGCGGGACCCATGGACTGCTGCCGAGCGATCGAGGAACGTGAGTGGGCTTAACGGTTCGAAAGACAGTGATCTTGGATCTGAGTTCATTCTTGCTCCATTCGTCCTTGGTTGGTCATCGCGGAATGACGGGGAGCAAGACGTGGGACGGGTGCGCGCGGTCGTGCAGCACAGTCTGGTCCGCGGGGTGGGTGGCCGTGTCGGTTCCTGTCGGGGCGCCGGTGCCGGCATTGCGGTCCCAGCGGGGAAAGTCACTCGAGGTGATGTGCAAGCGGACCCGGTGGCCTACCCGCAGCACGTGGCTGATGTTCCACAACTGGATCCGGAACAGGTAGGGGGTGCCAGGGTGCAGGAGCGTCGGGTTGTCATAGGACTCGCGGAAGCGGCCGCGCACAATGCCTTCGGCGAGGTTCTGAACGTAACCGTCGGGTCGGACGTCGGAGAGCACCGCGACAAAGTCGGTGTCCGGAGCTGTGGTGGCGGCGTGCAGGTGGACCGTGACGGGGCCGGTGATCTCCAGGTCCTGGGTGAGTTCTGGTCCGGTGTACACCAGCACATCGGAGCGGGCCTGGTTCTCTCGCTGATCAACGACCCCACTGCCCACGATTCGACCGCCTGCGCTCGGCACGGGGTTGTCCGGGTTGTAATGAAAATTGTCTGAGGGCTGGTCATCCGGCGGCGCGGTGGACAGACTTCCGTCACCGTGCAATGAGTTGGCTGAACCGCCGCTGTGCAGGTAGTACGGGGTGAAGACGGTACGCGCGAGCGGCCATTCGTGCTCGTCGCGCCACCGGTTCTCACCCATTACAAAGATGCGGACCGGTGAGCGGGGCAGGTCCCTGCCATCCAACTTGAGGTAGTGCTCGAACCATTTCAGCTGTACGTCGAGCAGCGACACCGCCGCTTCGGGGCCGAAGTCGATGTCGCCGGTTCCGCCAGATGTCGGCTGATTGAACGGCAGCTGGTGCGCCCACGGGCCCATGAGGAGGGCTTGCCCGGCACGTGCTGACGCGCCGAGGGCGCTTGTCTGCAGCCCTTTGAAGTACAGCGGGGTGTCCCGGTTGGCGATGTCATACCAGGAGCCGATGTGCAGCATGGGAACATTCATGTTGAACAACTGTCGGCTGAGGTCGGTCGCCCACCAGTACGGGCCGTCGGTCGGGTGCGACAGGATGTCCCGCAGGAACGGCGCTCCTCGCCCGAGGCGGTCGACCCAATCCGTGATCGGCAGGTGCCTCAGGGTTTCTTCAGTCAGCGGGGAGAACCGTTGCCTCGGGTCGACCTTGAGCTTGGCGAGATCGGCGATCGCGCGTTCGTCGCCCTCTTTGCTCAGAACCGCTTCGGCCATGTTCACGAAGTAGCTCAGCAGCCAGCCGAGTTCGAGTGCGCCGCCGTTGTACCAGTAGTTCTCGAACGTCAGTTGGTACGCGGAGACGGGGATGCAGGTTTTCAGGTGCGGCGGTCGCTGGGTGGCAGCGAGGTACTGGGCGATGGCTCCATAGGACTGGCCGAATGTGCCGACCACTCCGCTGGAACCGGGCAGCGCGGCCGCCCACTCGATGGCGTCGTAGCCGTCGCGCGCCTCGTAGATCAAAGGGTACCAAGCCCCCTCGGACGTGAACCGTCCACGGGTGTCCTGTACGACGACTAGAAAGCCGTGCGAGGCGAAGTAGTGCGCCTCGCTGAAGTCTGCTGCAAGATCGTTGAGCCGCTTTCCGTAGGGAGTCCGCCGCAAAAGTACCGGAAAAGGCCCGGAAGCGGCGGGACGGTACACGTCCGCCCGCAGGACCGTCCCATCGCGAGCAGCCATCGCGAGATCGTCCTCCCGAGTTACCTCGAACGGGCCGCGCTGCGATTCAATGGATTTACTGGACATGATTTCTTGACCTACTCAGTGATGGCTGCGTATGCGTCTAAATGTTGCCGAGGCAGTTTCTTGGCAAGGCTTCCCGCGGGACTACATCCGCTCGAAAACGGCAGCGATCCCTTGCCCGCCGCCGATGCACATGGTCACGAGGGCATACCGCCCCCCGCAACGATGCAATTCGTGCAATGCTTTCACGGTAATCACGGCACCAGTTGCGCCGATGGGGTGGCCCAACGCAATCCCGGACCCGTTAGGGTTGACCTTTGCCGGATCCAGGTCCAAGTGCCGGGACACTGCACACGCCTGCGCAGCGAATGCCTCATTGGCTTCGACGACGTCCATATCCCGGATGGTGAGACCGACTTTCTCCAGGACCTTGCGGGTAGCAGGGACTGGTCCGATGCCCATGTATTTCGGATCGACGCCGACGTGGGCATAGCCGACCAGGCGCGCGAGAGGAGTAACGCCTCGTGCCTTCGCGAGTTTCCCGTCCATCAGCACCACAGCGGCGGCGCCGTCGTTGATGCCGGAGGCGTTGCCGGCTGTGACCGTGCCGTTCTCCTTGGCGAATGCAGGCTTGAGCTTCGCCAGGTCTTCCAGCGTCGCACCACGCCGCACGTGCTCGTCGGTGTCGAAAGCAACAATACCCTTTTTGCTCTTGAGCAGAATCGGCACGATCTGCCCCTTGAAGTAGCCGGCATCCAGCGCGCGCTCGGCACGTCGGTGGCTCTCCAATGCAAGAAGGTCCTGCTCCTCGCGCGAGATGTTCCACTTGGCGGCGACGTTCTCGGCAGTCACACCCATGTGGATGTTGTGGAACGGATCGTGCAGGGCCCCGTTCATCATGTCGATCAGCTTCACGTCACCCATCCGCGCTCCCCAGCGGGTGGCGGTACTCGCGTAAGGCGCCCGGCTCATGCTCTCCGCGCCGCCGCCGATCGTGATCTGGGCGTCGCCGAGCATGATGGACTGCGCTGCGGCAATGATCGCCTGCAAGCCGGAGCCGCAAAGGCGGTTGACGTTGTACGCAGGAGTGCTCTCGCTGCAACCTCCGTCAAGCGCCGCCACTCGCGAGAGGTACATGTCACGTGGTTCCGTGTTGATCACGTGCCCGAACACCACGTGATCCACCTCTTGGCCGCGGACGTTCGTACGCGCGAGCATCTCCTTGACGACTGCGGCTGCAAGTTCCGTGGGCGGGGTGTCCTTGAGGCTGCCCCCGAATGTGCCGATGGCCGTGCGCAGTGCGCTAACGATGACGACTTCCGCATCTTGAGTCATGAGTTCCCCCGAAAGTAAGGCAAGCGGACTGAACGGCTTGAACGCCGGCATCTGCTAAAAAGAGAAAACGCTTTGTACAACGCCATTGTCCTACAATCCCGTAGGATGGGGTGTCGCGTACGCGTCGCAACGCCAGGCATTCGGGAAGCCGATCGCCGAACACGAAGGCGTTGGTTTCATGCTGGCCGACAACGACATGGATCTGCAAACCTCCCGCCTGCACATCTGGCACACGGCATGGACGAACTGCACCTCACGCCGCTGGAGCTGCTCCACCGCATCGCCGCCCTGGTGCTCCCACCGCGCACGCACCGCCATCGCTACTTTGGCGTGCTGGCTCCCAACTCGCCGCTGAGGGGGGTGGTGACGGCCATGGCCCTGGCAGTACCGGCTACTTTGGCTTGCACAGCGTGCTGAAGCATCCGCCGTTGCAGACGCTGCGCAGTGCGTGATGGGGTGGGTTCGACGGGCGCCGAACCGCCCCAGTCGTTACGCCGCATCGAGGTGCACGGCAAACCCGCTCCGCCCCGGCGCAATATCGTCGCGCAAAGTCAGCGCCGGTATCGTGTAATCCCCCAGGTTTTGTTTGCGGAACGGGATCGGCGCCGTGGTGGCAAGCGTATCGAGCCGATGTCCCAGCGCGGACTGCACGTCCGCAAAACGGTCGTCATCCATGCGGCTGGTGCGGTATACGACAAAGGGCGGCAGCACGTCGAATCCCGGGTAGTGCAGCACGCCGTGCTGGATGGGGAACAGCACATCGTCGATCGGGCCATTGATGCCGCGCGGGCTGTAATGGGATTCCCAGCCGCCGGTGGTGACCACCAGCATGGCGCGCTTGCCCGACATGGTGCCCTGGCCATAGCGTTCGCCCCACCGTTTGTCGGAATGTTCGCCCACGCCGTAGGCAAAGCCATAGGCATAGACACGGTCGATCCACCCCTTGAGGATGGCCGGCATGGAAAACCACCACAGCGGGAATTGCAGGATCACCGTATCGGCCCAGCGCAGCTTGTCCTGCTCTTGCGCGATGTCCGGGCTTTGCACGCCGTTGGCGTAGGCGTACCTGGAATCCTGCGACGGATGGAAGTGCTGGCCGACCGGCACGGCCAGGCTGTCGGCAGCATCGATGGGGGCTTTCCAGTGCATCGCGTACAGGTCCGATACTTGCACCGTGTGGCCTTGCGCCTGCAGGCGCTGCACGGAGAAGTCCTTCAGGGCGCCATTCAGCGAATGGGGTTGCGGGTGGGCGTAGACGATCAGGATATTCATTTCGTGCCTCAAAAAGAAGTGGGTGAGCCGTCAAGGCAAGCAGACTGAACGGCTTGAACGCCGGCATCCGCCAAAAAAGAAAACGCATTGTGCGACGTAATTGTCCTACAATCTCGTTCATTGAAAAGACCTCTCCCATTCCATGAACTTCCAGCTCTCACCGGAAATCGCCGAACTGCAGCAGCGCACCCGGCGCTTTATTGCCGAGCAGGTCATCCCGATCGAGACCCGTGAGGACCATTCCGGCCACGGCCCCACCCCCGAACTTCGAGCCGAACTCGTGGGCCGCGCCCGCGCCGCCGGCCTGCTTACGCCCCATGCATCTGTGGAGATGGGGGGGCTCGGCCTCAGCCACGTCGCCAAGGCAGCCGTTTTCGAGGAGGCGGGCTACTCCTGGCTCGGACCCACAGCGCTCAACATCCATGCGCCCGACGAAGGAAATATCCACCTCATGGAGCAAGTGGCCACGCGCGATCAAAAGGAGCGTTGGCTGCGGCCCCAAGTTGCCGGACGCCTGCGCTCATGCTTCGCCATGACCGAGCCAGACGGCGGCGCCGGCTCCGACCCGTCGATGCTGGCCACCCGCGCCGTGCGAGACGGGGACCACTACGTCATCAATGGTCGCAAATGGTTCATCACCGGGGCGGAAGGCGCCGACTACTGCATTGTCATGGCACGCATGGACGATGGATCCGCCACCATGTTCCTGACCGACATGAATCGGCCCGGCATCGAGCTCGTGCGGAACATGGATGCGATGGACCGCTGCTTCGCCGGCGGACACGGCGTGCTGGACTTCAAGGAGGTGCGCATTCCCGCGGCCGACGTCCTCGGGGAAATCGGCAAGGGCTTCCGGTATGCGCAGATCCGGCTTGCGCCAGCACGGTTGACGCATTGCATGCGTTGGCTGGGGCAGGCACGCCGCGCGCACGATGAGGCTGTCGCGTACGCGTCGCAACGCCAGGCATTCGGGAAACCGATCGCCGAGCACGAAGGCGTTGGTTTCATGCTGGCCGACAACGACATGGATCTGCAAACCTCCCGCCTGCACATCTGGCACACGGCATGGATGCTCGACCAGGGGCATAAGTGCAACTTCGAGTCCAGCCGGGCGAAGGTCGTCTGCTCGGAAGCCCAGTGGCGTGTCGTCGACCGTTGTGTGCAGATCCTCGGAGGCCGCGGCGTCACCGCCGAGTCCGCCGTGATGCGGATCTTCATGGACATGCGGGCTTTCCGGATCTACGACGGCCCCAGTGAAGTACACCGCTGGAGCCTCGCGCGCAAGATCGTGCAGAACGGGCAGGAACGCATCGGAGGCGTCGCGTGAGCGCCGAGCTATTCAGCCTGGAAGGCAAGATCGCCCTGGTGACGGGGGCCTCCGGCGGACTCGGCGCGCACTTCGCCGTCGTGCTCGCGCGTGCTGGTGCTCGCATAGCTGTCGCTGCCCGGCGCATCGACATGCTCGAGCCGCTGGTCGCCAGGATCCAGGCGAGCGGGGGGCAGGCGCGTCCGCTCGTACTGGACGTCACGAGCGCAACGAGCGTATCGCGTTGCTTCGATGAACTTGCCTCGTGGGGCGCGGCGGACGTGCTCGTGAATAACGCAGGCGTCACCGTGACCAAGCCGCTGCTGCAGCAGACCGAGGAAGACTTCGATCGTGTCTTGGACACCAACCTGAAGGGGTCTTGGCTGGTCGCGACCGAGGCGGCGCGCCGAATGATCACCGCGAATCGTGGTGGCAGCATCGTCAATGTGGCGTCCATCCTTGGCGAGCGCGTTGCAGGAGGCGTTGCGCCGTACGCGATCTCGAAGGCTGGCGTGGTCCAGGCCACCAAGGCGATGGCGCTCGAACTTGCGCGGCATCGCATCCGCGTCAACGCATTGCTGCCCGGCTACGTCGTGACCGACTTGAACAGGGACTTCCTGGCGAGCGAAGCCGGACAGAAGCTGCAGGCGCGCATTCCCAGTCGCCGCTTTGGCCAGCTGACGGATCTGGACGGTCCGCTCCTGTTGCTCGCGTCGGACGCCGGCGCGGCCATGTCCGGGTCGACGCTCGCGGTTGATGGTGCACACCTGGTGAGTTCGCTATGACCGGAGATCAGGTCGAATCATTGCGGCAGTACCTTGCTGCGCAAGGGCTCACGGGCGGCGAAGCCGTCACCTTGCGGCCGCTCTCCGGTGGCCAGTCCAACCCGACCTTCGTCGTGAATACGGCTGGTGAGCGCATGGTGCTCAGGAAGAAGCCCGCCGGAACGCTGCTGGCTTCGGCGCACGCCATTGATCGGGAGTACCGGGTCATGGGCGCATTGCAGCGCACCGGAGTTCCCGTTCCGGGGATGCTGGCCTACTGCGACGACTCCAACATCCTCGGCACGCCGTTCTACCTCATGGAGTTCGTCGATGGGCGTGTGCTTGTCGACCAGTCCCTGCCTGGCATGGAACCTCGGCAGCGGGCACAGACTTATGAGGAGATGTGCCGCGTACTGGCGGCTCTCCACCAGGTCGACTGGCGCGCCCTGGGGCTCGAGACCTTCGGCAAGACGGGCAACTACTTCCAGCGCCAGACCGCGAGATGGAGTCGTCAATGTGAGAGTTCCACGCTTCCAATGCCGCCGTCCATGCGCCGTCTCATGGAGTGGTTGCCCGACCACATTCCGCAGCGGGAAGAAACGACGCTTCTGCATGGCGACTACCGCCTCGACAACCTGTTATTCCACCCCAGCGAGCCGCGGGTGACCGCTGTCCTGGACTGGGAGCTCTCGACCTTGGGAGACCCGCTGGCCGATCTTTCCTACCAGTGCATGGCCTGGCACATCCCCGCAAGCTTGTGGCGCGGTGTCGCGGGGGTGGACCTGGCTGGCCTCGGCATCCCCAGCGAAGCGGACTACCTCCTCCGCTATTCCGAAGCCACGGGTCGAGCGATCCCCGAGAACTGGAATTTCTACCTGGCCTTCAATCTGTTTCGCATGGCAGCGATCCTCCACGGCATCGGGGAGCGCGCTGCGGCCGGCAATGCCGCCGCCTCCAACGCCGTGGAGACGGGGCGCAAGGCCGGCCCCATCGCGGACATCGGCTGGGCCTGCGCCAGCAGGCTGTAAGCGCCACGAACTTCTCACCTCATTCTGGATTTAAGAATGAACAAGGTGGATCCCAGAGCGCCGAAGCTGCGCTCGCGGGGCTGGTCAGAGATGGGCAGCTCATTGCCGTCGGAGGCTTCGGACTGTGCGGCATCCCGGAAGCCTGATAGACGCCGTGCTGGCGTCCGACGCGCGGGACCTCACGGCCATCTCCAATAACGCGGGAGTGGACAACTTCGGCCTGGGCAAATTGCTGCTCGCCAGCTACGTTGGGGGAAAACAAGAAATTCGAGCGGCAATGCCTCGCGGGAGAGCTCGAACTGGAGTTCACCCCGCAGGGACGCTGGCTGAAAAACTGCGTGCGGCAGGCGCCGGCATCCCCGCATTCTTCACGCGCATCGGCGTCGACACCGTGCTGGCCGATGTGAAAGAGCTGCGCGAGTTCGCAGGCAAGACCTATGCCCTGGAAGAGTCGCTGCTCCCCGAACTGTCTCTGACCAAGGCCTGGAAGGCGGATCGCGCGGGAACCTGGTATTCCGCGTACGGCGCGCAACTTGTGAAAGGCGATGACCACATTGCAGCTCGACAGTCGACTAAAATCCGGGATGCTCTTAACGAATGCAGATGACAGAGTGGAAGCGTCCACTCGCCTTGAGCCCACGAGCGCGTCGGACATTGTTTACTTCGGGGTCGTCAAAGCGCTGGAGGCCCAGGAACTCGTGCCAGGTCAACGACTCGTCGAGGTAGATCTCGCCAGCCAATTCCAGGTCGGCCGCAATTCCGTTCGCGAGGCGCTCCACCGTTTGTCAGCGGAAGGCCTAGTGGACCTCTTCCGCAACCGCGGCGCAGCCATCCGGCTCCTGAGCCTTAAGGAAACAATGGACGTGCTGGACGTTGCAGAACGAATGACAGGGCTGCTTGCGCGGACGGCAGCGCGCGGCGTCGTACAGCCTGCGCATCGCCGGATGCTGCCCGCTGCATTGAAGGAGCTTACGCAAGCCGTCAATGAGGAGGATGCCGACGGCTTCGCTCGGGGCCGCAGGCACTTCTACCGCGCACTTCTTTTGCTATCCGGAAGTGCAGAGTTGAAGCGTCTGTTCCCCGCCATTCAGATGCCAATCGTTTACGCCCAGCACCGGTTGGCCGGATTGCAGAAGCTGCGCTTGCGTGACTATCGACTGATCGCGAAGGCAGTCTCCGATGGTCTGGAGGAAGAGGCCGACGAGGCGGGAATGGCGCATGTGCGTAACGTGCGCGAGCTTGTGCTCCAGAAGACGGCCGAAAGTTCATAAGCACGCATCGAGGCGCGCTTGCATCGCCTCGAGCGCATCCTTTGGCGCCAGCGCCCTCCCCTCCAGCTGCTATCGATACCTATCCCATATCACCACTTCATGCGCAACCCAAGCGAGCCTTGCACGGAAGTCTTGGTTGATGCGCGAGCCGTTTTGCTCCATCACGCCAGCGGCCATCAGCGTGGCGATCAGGAAGTAGTTGCAGTACAGGGGATCGGCCAGCATCACGTCGCCTGGGCGAAAGGCTTGCAGCAGGCGACGCACCAGGGCCAGCTCGCCGCTGCCTTTGCCTTGATGGGGCCCGATCGCCGCATCGAGCGCCGCGCCGGTGGCCAAGCACACCACCACGACCAGCCGCGCCAGCGGGAAGCCAACCCCGGGTGCCTGGGTGCTGGGTTGGGGATAGCGCGTCTGGTTCTCCTCGGTATCGGGCATCGACAGCCCGGTGCCGTCCCCCAGCTTGACCGTGCGCCCGCGCCAGCACCATTGCGCCAGCGCCTTCTCACTGAGCTGGCGCTCTGTTTCGCGCGTAAGCGCGCTGACCATCTCCAGCGGCAAGCGCTGACGAACCCGGCAATACCCGCCAGTGCGAACGCTGCCCGCTCTCAGGGCATCGGCCGCTCGCTCCGCGGCCCAGCCGTTGACCGCCTTCTGGCACGAGCCATCGGCCTCCAGCACCTGACGCATGAACATCGACAGCGTCACCGTCGGCGGATACAGCCGCTCGCGGTGCTCGGGCAGCAGCGCTTCGGTCGATCTCGCCCGCCGTCCAATGCGGCTGCGACGTTTGTCGCCATCACTCGCCACCGCAAACCTTCCAGAGATCACAACAATTTAGCTGCGAGGAGCACCGTGCTCCAGCTCCTTCATCGCAGCAGAAAAACTTTCGCTATGCAATCGGCCCTCCTCCCAGCCGGCTGCCCGCGCCTGCTCAATCCCCTGAAGAATGAACCTATCTGGCCCGCAAAAGTAGAGATGGGAAAGGCGCGGGACTCGTCGCAGAGCTTTCTCAAAATCCAGGCGAATTCCTGAGCCACCGTGACCAAAATAGCACTCCACTTTGTGCGCACGACCTACCTGCTTCAGCGCCTCAAGAAAGGCAGCACACTTTGCGGAACGTGCTGCATAGTGCAGTTCGAACGAAGACCCCTGACGGTCCAATTGAAGGGCCATTGACATCAGTGGAGCAATGCCGATCCCACCGGCAAAGAGAACTGAATGCACGCTCCCGCCTGCGAGGGGAAAATCGTTCCATGGCCCCTCTGCGCGGAGTACCTGACCTTCATGCATTTTCTGATAAATCCACGCGGATCCGCCGAGGGATTGCGGCTCCCGATACACAGCAAGGGTGTAGCGATCGCGTCGATTGGACGCACTCGCGATTGAGTACGAACGAGCGACACCAATCGGGAGAATCAGATCGATAGAGGCCCCGGCCGAGAACTGCGGCAGCTCGACGGCACCGACTGGAGCGAGGTCAACCCCTATAATTCCCTCCGCCTCAAGCCACCGCCGGTCTACCCGCACATCAAACGACGAAATGCTAGTCACAGCTTTCGAAGCCCCCAGTAGATCCGACAGTGGCGGCAACCCTTTCCACAGCAATGCTGGGCGGCGGACGAAGGAACGCCGTTGAACTGGCCGCCACTCCCGCACTGGGTGTGCGCTTCAACACAAATTGGCGCCGCTACGCCGGCGCTGGAATAGGGGGTCGCGGCATCCGCCGAGAGGCTTCGCATCACCACGACCGAGCGATCGGACCAACTGTTCCGGCTAGGTGAAGCACCCATGATGCGCCCTCAATTTGCCGAAGCTTGAACAGGCGTGCTTTCCTTATCTGCGTTCATCGCAGGCAGCAAGGAATGAGCCATTCGGTCAATGCCATCCGGTTCTACGCCGATTTCCCGGAGGAGACTGTCAATCAGCGGCGCCTGTGCGCGATAGCGCAATGCGGAGTTCACCACTTGCTCGGCAATTCCGCTTTCCCTCATCGAGTCGGCCGAACTTCCCGGGGCGGCACCCAATCCATGAACGTTCAGGATCTTGATCCCTTCGATCCGCTCCATGGGCTTCACCGACTCTCGAATGATCGACTCCATCTTGTCGACCACGCGGAGGCGGAGTCCGGACATTCGAGCCTCGGGTGACAGCACATTCTGAGCTTCGTTCATCAATCTAGTCGCTTCGGCATCGGCTTCCGCACGGATTCGAGCGGACTCGGTCCGAATCCGATCCGCCTCAGCCTCGGCCTTGGCCTGGACCAGAATTGCTTCACCCCGGGTATGGGCTGCGCCTCGTTCCGCGTCTACGGCGAGCCGTAGGCGCAATGCCTCCTTCTCGCCGGCCTGCGCAGCTCCGATGAGATCGATCGCCTTGCGCCGTTCGGCTGCCTCAGTCTCACGCATGGTCAGCACCTTCTCCTCCGCCGCCACTGCCCCTGCTCGCGCGGCATCCGCAGCGGCTTGCGCTTCAGACTGCGCCTTGGATCGCTCGGCTATCGAGATGGTTCGCTGCTGCTCTGCAAGGTCCAAGGCCGTGCGTCGCGCGATCTCAGAGGACTGAAGCTCCTGCTCCTTGTAAATCCGCTCCTGGTCCGTCGTCTGTTCTGCGCGGATTCGTGCAGTATCGATCGCTTGGCGGGCCGCAATTTGCACTTGCTCTGCCTCACGCTCTTGCTCGGCGCGCTCCCGGGCAATTTCGGAACGTTGCCGAACGCGGGCGAACTCCACCTCTCTCTGCTGCGAGATCCGCGCATATTCGCTCTCACGCTCGATCTCAAGCACCTGCTTTTCTGCTTCAAGATTCATGTTGCGAATCGCGATCAAGGTACTTTGCTCAACCTCATTGCGCTCCTTCTTACGCCTCTCAATCTGCTCTGTGAGGCGCGTCAGGCCTTCCGCATCGAACGTGTTGTTGGGATTGAAGAACTCCATAGGGGTTTGATCAAGTTGCGTCAACGACGCGGCCTCGAGTTCCAAGCCATTCTTCGCAAGGTCATCTGCGACTGCATCCCTCACAGCCTTTACAAAACCACCGCGATGTTCGTGAAGTTCCTCCAGCGCCATGGTCGCCGCCGCAGTCCGCAAGGCATCGATGAACTTGCCTTCAATCAGTTCCCGCAGGCGATCGGCTTCAAACGAACGGTGACCTAGTGTTTGCGCCGCGGCAGCCACCGACTCCCTGGAGGCTCTGACCCGGACATAGAACTCGGCGGTGACGTCAACACGCATCCTGTCCTTGGTGATGAGCGCCAAGTTCTGACCGCGCGCGACCTCAAGGCGAACAGTCCCCATATGAACGGCCGTGACCTCGTGGACAACGGGCAGGACGAACGCACCGCCGTCGAGAACCACACGTTGGCCGCCAAGACCAGTGCGTACGAAAGCGCGATCCTTCGACGATCTCACGTAGAGCCACCGGAAGAGAAAGTACAAGACCAATGCAGCGATCACTGCGAATAGCATGATCGATGCGAAGATTGAGATGTGAGTGCCGTTCATGATGTCCTCGAGATTCAAGCGTCGATAGCATCGAGCACAGACATTTGCTGAGCCCGTTTTGGAGTGGAAGAAGCTGCGGAAGCCTCACGAAAGGCTCGCACTATTGCCTCGGAGAAGCGCGGATCGTCAGATGTCAAGTGGTGCTCTTGAAGGCGGCATGTCTCACTCGACCTCAGACGGGCAATGAGGGTACGCCGCAGGACTTGCTGTGCCGGGAGTGCCTCGTGGTACAACCCGAGCCGACGCAGCACTTGACTGTCTAGTCGAGGAACCAGCAGTCGGACCCCACCGCGGAACTGGTTGAGCTGACCTGCATACCACTCACCAATCCGTACGGCCTCGTCGGGCGTGATTGGCGAGAACGCTGCACCCCCGCCAACTCGTGCAACAGGCCTTGCGTGAAACTCCGTGGGCATGTCCGCCTCCTTTGGAAAGTGAAGCACGTCCAGCATGGCAGCGACCCCGATGTACGGAATCCCTGCGGCGGCGAGACTAGTAAAGCGGTTTGTAACCTGGGCCTGGCCACGCACGACTGCAACCACCGGCGCGTCGGTCGGTGCCAAGTCGATAAATCCACTCAGCAAACCTGAAGTGACTAAGCCATCAATGCTTCGCAGCCCCGCGGCATCCATCTGGACAACGATGCAGTCGTGGGTGGTGGCCAAGGCCTGCTCGATCTGACGCACGAATGCAGACGCTGGTTCGAGCGTGGTCACGCATACCGCCGGTCGCGTCAATCGGGTTTGGCGCTTCTGTACAAGCGCGCCGAGGCTGTCAACCATTTGATCGAGTACAGTCTCGCCGGCTCTGTTCAGCCGACCGCTGACTGTACGGACCACGAAGGCTTGTGTTGTCTCAACCTTCGCGCCCTGAAGGGCGAGCACAAACCTTGGAACGGTTGCCGGAAGCGACTCTACCAACTGGGCCGCGGCAAGTTCTTGCCCTCTGCTTGTAATCGCGACCACACTGGCAAGTCCCCTTTGTTGCAACAGATGTCGCGTCACCTCAGGCACGGAGCGCATTCGGCTTGCGACCTCTCCCAAACTGACAACCCTGCAACTTATCGATCGGCTCGCAAGTGCGTTCTCGATGAATCGCAGTTCATCTGCTGCAGCCGAGGGAGAAGTCAGGTCGACTAGGTAGACCGCGCGGTCGCCTGGACTCGAGGTCTCATCGCTTGTGACTTCAGGCGGCGTCGCAGCCTTGGGCGTTGCAGGTGGAATCGATTCTGAATCGATTGCTCGCCGAACGCGAAGCACAATGCGTTGGGACGCACTTAGTGCTTCGTCAGTATCGCTGGAATCAGCGCTCGTGTCGGCGGCACCCGATTGAAGTCCGAGCAGTCGCTGCTGCAGAGCGCGATCGTCTGCCAAGGTTTGGGAGGCAACGGTATGCGCCACGCGACCGTTCACCATCACAGCAACCCGATCGGCGACTTCGAGTGCAACTCCGAGGTTCTGCTCGATCAATAGGATTGAGATGCTTCCCTCATCGGCAAGCTTTCTCAACATCGTGGCGACGTGCTCCACGATGACCGGAGCGAGACCCTCGGTCGGTTCATCCATCACCAGGAGCCGTGGATTGAACAGAAGGGCACGCCCGATCGCAAGCATCTGCTGCTCGCCACCCGAGAGCTGCGTCCCGCCATTTCTCCGGCGCTCAGCCAGGCGCGGAAACTCCCCGTACACGCGATCAACCGTCCAGGCACCCCTACGAGCGGTCCGGGCGGCAAGTTTGAGGGTCTCATCAACCGTCAATGAACGCCATACACGTCGACCTTGCGGCACCCACGCGACACCCAATTTTGTGATTTCGTCAGCAGGAAGCCCTCTTAGCTCCTGGCCGAGGAACTTGATGGAGCCTGTGAAAGATACATTCCCCGTAATGGCGCGGCAGAGAGTCGTTTTACCCATCCCGTTTCGGCCCACCACCGCGAGCACGCCTGCGTCGAGCGTCAGGGACACGGACTGCAGGACGTGCGCGCTGCCATAACGAACGTCCAGGCCTTCGACGGCAAGGACTGCAGGCCCGGCAGATCTGGCGGAGCTCACTTTACTGGTGTGCATGTCGCCCCTCCCCCATATAGATCGCATGCACGTCGTCATTTGCTTGGATCTCATCCGGCGTACCGTGGACGAGGACTCGACCGTTGTGCATTACCGTGACTCTTTCAACGACAGAGAGCGCGATGTCGAGGTCATGCTCAATAATCACAAACCCCACATGTCGCGGCAGCCCAGTGAGGAGCGCCATGAGTTCGCGGCGCTCCGCAGGAGAAAGTCCTGCGGCGGGTTCGTCGAACAGAATTAGTCGAGGCGATCCCGCAAGCGCCATTGCGATTTCCACCTGGCGTTGCTGCCCGTGCGACAAATCGGCAACCGGCGTATCCGCAAGTCGATCGAGCCGACCGTGCGCGAGGAGAGCATCTGTAGACAGATTCGCGGGAGACCCCTTCCTCGCGAGAAGGAAGCTAGTCCTCCCTGCAGACACGCCCCGCACCGCCAGGAAGAGGTTCTCCCGCACACTGAGACCACGAAAGAGAAGGGAAGTCTGGTAGGTTCTTCTGAGACCCCTACGTACTCTTTCGTGAGCGGGTAGCGCGGTGACGTCCTCTCCGAAAAGTACGACGCGCCCCGCGGTCGGCGGAAAATCGCCGGTGATCACGTTGAACAGCGTCGTCTTTCCGGCCCCATTGGAACCGAGTACTCCATATCGCTCACCGGCGCGAACGCTAAGCGACACCTCGTCGATCGCTCGCAATGAGCCGAAGTGTCGGCTCACCGAGTGCAACTCCAGCGCGTTCCCGGATAGAAATCCCGCCTCGGGCATCACGCGGTTCATCGTTTCCATCACCGTCACCTTGCTACCACCGGTCAAGGGCACTCAGGATTGGTACGGCTGCCAAGTCCCATTTTCGCGAATTCGTCTTTAGAAAGTCCAAGCGTCTGGCCGACCTGAGGGGTGACTTTGACCACCTTGTTGTACAAGGACCCATCGGACGCCTTCGCCACTTCGGTGAGGAAGATGTTTGCTACGCCATTCCTGTTTTCGTCGAGCCGCACGTCACCGGTCGGAGTCTTGAAGGTCGCGGTAGCCAATTGCTTGCGGAAGGCCGCCTGCTGATTCGAGAGATCACCGTTCACGGCATCCAGCGCGTCCAGAACCGCGTTGGTATTGATGTAGTAGGCATGGGCGAACAAAGACGGACTGGCGAATCCATCCTTGAACTGGGACTTGTATGCCCCTACGAACTTCTTCCACTGAGGGTCATCCCAGCTGTCGGCGATTGGCCCGGCCGAGGCGGTGCCGATGAGCGCATCGCGCTTCTTCCCCTTGTAGCTAAGAACTGTTTGGTCCACGGTAATGGATCCGCCGATGAAGGGCTTGTTGCCCCCGGCCTGCCCGTACTGCGTCAGGAAATTGACCGCGTCCGCACCGCCAAGCGCAACGTAGATGGCGTCGATTCCATCGGGAAGCTTAGCGATCACCGAAGAGTAGTCTTTGGTACCAATAGGCACCCACGCCTTGTCGACGACATGGCCGCCTGCCTTGCAGTACTCCGCCATGAAGCCCTGTACCTGAGAATAAGGATAAGCGTAGTCTTCCGCCACAACAGCAACTCGCTTAAAGCCCTTCTGCATCGAGTAGGACCCAAGACCCACCATCCATTGCGCGCCATCGGTCCCGAATCGATAGAAATTCGGTGCTGGGTCGCGCAACGTGGTCTCCTGCGCGGCCGAAGATCCGTTGACGAAAGTGACGCCCGGTTGACTGCGCGCATAGTTCTTGACGGCGATCCCTTCGGACCCCGAGGTCGGCCCAATCAGGATCTGCACCTTGTCTTGTTCTACAAGCTTGCGCGCGGTGGACAGTGCGGAGTCCGGAGAACCATTCGAGGAACCCTTCACAAGCTCGATTTTACGGCCGCCGGCAGTGTAGTTTCTCTCTTTCAGCGCGAGCTCGATGCCACGCATGCTGTCCTGACCAAGAACAGCGAAGGCACCTTCCATGGACGCAAGTACACCCACTTTCAGGACGTCTTGCGCCAAGGCTGCATGCGCCGTGAACGCAACGCCTAGCGCCAAGGCCAACTTGCAAAGATTGGATTTCGGGTAGCTCTGATGCATGACTGTCTCCATTGGTTCGTAGCC
>Ga0075370_10000272_pt1 | contig 18728 bp, 12 predicted proteins | sample EndMethybrTD3035_FD_71398 | JGI IMG/M metagenome (GOLD analysis project Ga0075370, IMG submission 71398) | Populus endosphere microbial communities from Tennessee, USA - Endosphere MetaG P. TD hybrid TD303-5 | ecosystem: Host-associated > Plants > Roots > Endosphere | place: USA: Tennessee... | reverse complement strand
TCGAGGACCGGGCCGGCGACGGCCGCCTCCGCGCAGAACAGCAAGGCCAGCGCCGATGCAGCGCCGGTACGAACAACGGAGAAATGAGGCATGGATCTGGAAGCAGGTAGCGAAAAGACCGCATTGCAGCAGGGCGGCTCCCGACGCGACATCCCTCGGTTGCAACTCGTTGACATCCTGACGGCGCAGCCGGCATGACGAGGCCTCCTCGTGAGGTGGCAACGCGCCGATCGGGAGGCCAGGTCAATCACCCCGCCCGTCGACGCGGCAACGCCGGCACTGCGATGATGCGGCCCCCGTTGCCTCTCTGCCGTCCACCGATGAGCAAGCGCCTCCTTCCCATCGCCCTCGCCCTGGGCTGCCTCGCCGCCCACGCCGCCCCGCAGCTCGAAACCGTCGTCGAAGGCCTGAAGACGCCGTGGGCCGTGGCCTTCCTGCCGGGCACGCAGCTGCTCATCACCGAGCGCGACGGCACGATGCGAACGGCCCAGCCGGGCGGCAAGCCGAGCGCGCCCATCCAGGGCGTGCCGGCCGTGTTTGCCGAAGGCCAGGGCGGCCTGCTGGACGTGCAGACGGACAGCGACTTCGCGCGCAACCGCACGATCTACTTCTGCTTCAGCGAGCCCAGCGCCGATAAGAAGACCAACAGCACCGCGCTGGCCCGCGCGCGGCTCAGCGAGGACCTGAAGCGCCTGACCGACGTGAAGGTCATCTTCAGCCAGCAACCCAAGGTCGACAGCCAGCTGCACTTCGGCTGCCGCATCGCCGAAGCGCCGGACGGCAAGCTCTTCCTGAGCCTGGGCGAGCGCTACAAGGCCATGCAGAGCGCGCAGACGCTGGACAACCACCTCGGCAAGATCGTGCGCGTCAACAAGGACGGCAGCGTGCCCGCCGACAACCCCTTCGTGAAGACGGCCGGCGCCCTGCCCGAGATCTGGAGCTACGGCCACCGCAACTCGCAGGGCCTGACGTTCGACGACAAGGGCCGCCTGTGGCAGCACGAGCACGGCCCGCAGGGCGGCGACGAGCTCAACCTCATCAACCCGAAGCTGAACTACGGCTGGCCCGTCATCACCTACGGCGAGAACTACGGCGGCGGCAAGATCGGCGACGGCATCGCTGCGAAAGCCGGCATGGAGCAGCCCATCGTCAAGTGGGTGCCGTCCATCGCGCCGTCGGGCCTCGTCAAGCTGAAGAGCGCCAAGTACGGCCCCGCCTGGCAGGGCAGCTTCTTCATCGGCTCGCTGAAGTTCGGCTACCTGGAGCGCGTGAAGCTTGGCGCCGACGACCGGCTGGCCGAGCAGGAGAAGCTGTTCGAAGGCACCGGCCGCCTGCGCGACGTGCGCGAAGGCCCGGACGGGCTGCTCTACCTCGTGCTGGAAGGCCACGGCCGCATCGTGCGCGTGAAGCCCTGACGCGGGCGTCGCGGCTGGCTGCACCGCCAGCCGCGCGAGACGCGCCTGCGGGAAAAACCATGCCGGTGGCGGCCACGCGCCATGTTGGAATCCGCCGCGATGCCGGCCCGCCACCTGCGGGCGGTGCACAGGGAGACCGACACGATGACGCGCCTCACGACGACGCTGCTGTTGCTGCTCGCGAGCCTGGCCGCCCAGGCCGCGCCGCTGACACCCGCCGAACTGCCCGCCACGCTGCGCGACTGGCTGCCGTGGGCGCAGCAGGGCCAGCCGCCGCTGGGCTGCCCCGCTGCGCCCGAAGGCGACGCAGCCGTCTGCGTGTGGCCCGGCCGGCTGCAGCTGGCCGCCGGCGCGCGCGAGGCGACGTTCCGCCTCGACGTGCAGGTCTTCGGCGCGCCCGCCCGCGTCGCGCTGCCGGGCGAGGCGGGGGCCTGGCCGCAGGACGTCCGCGTCGCGGGCAAGGCGCTGCCCGTCACCGAAGCTGACGACCACCCGGCCGTGTGGCTGGCGCCCGGCACGCATGTCGTCGAAGGGCGCATCACGTGGGCCGAGATGCCGCAGAACCTGGCCGTGCCGCCAGGCCTCGGCGCCATCGTCGTGACCAGCGACGGCGCCACGCAGGCGCGCGCGCCCGACGGCGAAGGGCGGCTGTGGCTGCGCGCCGTCGTGAACCCGGAGGAGGCCACCGACAGCATCACGGTGCAGACCGTGCGCCTCGTCGACGACGACCTGCCGCTGACGGTCACGACGGCGTTCGAGCTGCGCGTGGCCGGCCGCGCGCGTGCCGTGGAGCTGCCGCTGGCGCTGCTGCCGGGCCTGCGTGCGATGCAGCTGGACAGCCCGCTGCCCGCGCGGCTGGCCGAGGACGGCCGGCTCGTCGTGCAGGCGCGCCCCGGCGACTGGCGCATCCAGCTGACGGCGCGTCTGAACGCACCCGTGCAGGCGCTGACGCTGCCCGAGGGCGCAGCGGCCGAGGAGGTCTGGGTCGTCAAGGCCGAGCCGGCGCTGCGGCTGATCCGCCCCGAGGGCCCGACCAGCGTGGACCCGCGCCAGGTCGAGATGCCCGAAGGCTGGCGTGCGCTGCCGGCCTTCCGCCTGAAGCCCGGCGAAACGCTGAAGCTGACCGAGCTGCAGCGCGGCAACGCCAAGCCGGCGCCGGATGCGCTGACGCTGACACGCCGGCTGTGGCTGGACTTCGACGGCCGCGGGCTGACCGCCAGCGACGAGTTCAAGGGCCAGCTGTCGGCCAGCTCGCGCCTGGCGATGGCGGCACCCGGCCAGCTCGGCCGAGCGGCGCTCGCGGGCGAGGACCAGCCCATCACGCGGCTGGACGCCAACGGCCCGGCCGGCTTCGAGGTGCGTCAGAGCAAGGCGCAGATCCAGGCGGACAGCCGCTGGCCGCGCGACGGCGCGCTGCCGGCCAGCGGCTGGAGCACAACGGTCGACCGCCTCGACGCGACGCTGGAGCTGCCCCCCGGCTGGCGGCTGCTGCACGCGCAAGGCCCCAGCCGCGCCGACGGCGCCTGGGTGTCGATGTGGACGCTGTGGGACTTCTTCTTCGTGCTGCTGGCCGCGCTGGCCGCCTACCGGCTGCTGGGCTGGCGCGTGGGTGTGCTGCTCGGCGTGGCGCTGGCGCTCACGTGGCACACGCCCGGCAGCCCACCGGCGGCGCTGTGGTTCGGCCTGCTGGCGCTGACGGCGCTCGCGCGCGTGTTGCCCGCGGGGCGGGGGCAGCGCATCTTTGCGCGCAGCCGCGTGGCCGTGGCCGGCCTGCTGGTGCTCGTGCTGCTGCCGTTCACGGTGCAGGAGATCCGCGAGGCGATCTACCCAAGCCTGGAGCGCCGCGGCCTGGTGATGGCCGAGACACCGGCACCGGACATGGTGCGGGTTGTCGAGGCGGAGATGCCGGCGCCAGCGATGATGGCCATCGAGCCCGAGCCGTCCCATGCCGAGCGCCGGAAGTCGGCCTCGCCGCCGCAAAAATCCATCTCGCCCTACGCGAGCAACGACCTCGCCCGCGTGGACCCCGGCGCCCGCGTGCAGACTGGCCCGGGCCTGCCGACGTGGCGCTGGAACCGCTACCCGCTGAGCTGGAGCGGCCCCGTCACGCCCGAGCAGACGCTCGACCTCTGGCTGCTGCCGCCGTGGGCCACGGCCCTGCTCAAGCTGGCCGGCCTGGCACTGCTGGCCGCGGCACTCGCCGCCGTGGCCGGCTGGCAGCCACCGCGCATGCCCCGCCTGCCACGCGCCGGCACTGCCACCGCGGCCGCGCTGCTGCTGGGCCTCGGCCTGGCCATCACGCCCACGCCCGGTGATGCCGCACCGCCGAAGACCGACCGTGCGCCGCCCACCGAGGCCGGCGGCCTCGCCTGGCCCAGCGACGAGCAGCTGCAAGCGCTGCGCGGCAAGCTCGCCGCGCCGCCCGACTGCCTGCCCCACTGCGCCGAGCTGGCCCGCCTGCTCGTCAGCGCGCAGGGCTCGGCCGTGCAGCTGCGCGCCGAGATCCACGCGCAGGCGCTCGTCGCCGTGCCGTTGCCCGGCCAAGGCACCGGCTGGCAGCCCGGCAGCGTTCTGCTCGACGGCCAGCCCGCCGCCACACGGCGCGACGACGAAGGCCAGTTGTGGGCCGCCGTGCCGGCCGGCGTGCACCAGCTCGTGCTGACGGCCGACGTCGGACCCGCCAGCGGCCTGGACATCGCGCTGCCGCTGCCGCCCCGCCTGCTGCAGACCGAGCTGAAGGGCTGGGCGCTGGCCGGCCTGGACCCGCGCGGCCAGAGCACCGGCGCCATCACGCTGAGCCGCGAGGCCGGTGCCGGCGGCGCCCGTGTCGAAGACGCCGGCACGCAGCGCGACGCGCTGGCACCGCTGGTGCGCGTGGACCGCCGCCTGGAGCTGGGCCTGCGCTGGCAGGTGGTGACGCGCATCGAGCGCATCGCCCCCAGCCGGGCGCCGCTGCGCGTGCGCTGGGCGCTGCTGCCCGGCGAGGCCGTGGGCGACGCCGGCGTGACGGTGGCCGACGAGGGCGGCGTGAAGACGGCCAGCCTGCAGCTGGGCGGCGACGACGCCGTGGAAGTGGCCAGCAGCCTGCAGCCCGCCGACACGCTGACGCTGCAGGCCAGCAAGGCGCCGAATCAGGTCGAGCGCTGGACGCTGGCCGCGTCGCCGCAATGGCATGTGGACGCCAGCGGCCTGCCGCCCACCGCGCTGCAGCAGGGCGGCGAATGGCTGCCCGAGTGGCGCCCCTGGCCCGGCGAGGCACTGAAGCTCGCGGTGCGCAAGCCCGCCGGCGTGGGCGGCCAGACGCTGACGCTGGACAGCGTGAAGACGACGCTGGAGCCCGGCGAGCGCAGCACCGTCGTGCAGCTGGCCATGAAGCTGCGCGCCAGCCTCGGCGGCCCGCACACGCTGAAGCTGCCGGCCGGCGCCGAACTGCAGGGCGTGCAGATCAACGGCCAGAACCTGGCGCTGCAGTTGCGCGACGGCGCATTGAGCCTGCCGCTGACACCCGGCGCGCAAAGCGTGGACATCCGCTGGCGCGAACCACGGGGCATGGGCGCGCTGTGGCGCCACGAGGGCCTGCGCCTGAGCCTGCCCGGCGTCAACGACGCGCTGCAGCTGGACGCGCCCGACGACCGCATCGTGCTGGCCGTCGGCGGCCCGCTGATCGGCCCGGCCGTGCTGATCTGGGGCGTGCTGGTTGTGGTGCTCGCCATCGCCTGGTTCGCGCCGCGCGGCGTGCCGGGGCTGATGGGCCGGCCGGCATGGCTCATCCTCGCGCTGGGCGTGGCGCCGGTATCGCTGTGGGCGCTGGCGGTGCTGGCCGGCTGGTTCGGCGTGCTGGAGGCGCGCCGCCGCTGGGGCGGCCTGAGCGCCGCCCGGCCGCCCGAAGGCGCTCGCTCCGCAGGCGAAGCCGAAGGGGCTCCGGTGACAGGCAGGCGCTGGCTGCACATCGTCGTGCAACTGCTGCTGGTGCTGTGGACGCTGTTCGCCATCGCCGCGCTGCTGAACGTGCTGCGCACCGGCCTGCTGGGCTACCCCAACCTGCTCGTCGCCGGGCCGGGCTCCAACAGCCACGAGCTGAACTGGCTGTCCGACCGCTTCACCGACCACACGGCCAGCGCCTGGGTCGTCAGCGCACCGGTGTGGGCGTACCGCGTGCTGATGCTGGGCTGGGCGCTGTGGCTGGCGGCGTCGCTGCTGAAGTGGGTGACGTGGGCGTGGCGCTGCTTCAGCGAGGGTGGGGCGTGGCCGGAGAAGGCGGTGGTGGTGACGAGGCCGGAGGAAGGGCGCACGCCAGAGTGAGAGATTGAATCGTGGATGGGCGGTTCAGGCTGGCTACCGCCGCTCGCAGTCGACATGCGTGAGTCAGCAATGTGCCCAAAGCGGAAATTCATTGGGTGGCAGCGGGAGACTGGAAGCGGTCCTTCGATAGACGGACTCGGACAAGGCACTGCGGCATCGCGTGCTACCGCAGACTTGATGCTCGAAAAGCTGCATCGACATTGCTCACCTATCAGCGGCACGAGACGGCTGGCAGCTCGATCAGATAGGCCGCCGCCTCATCTTCACCACCCGGCAACGCCAGCCACTCGCCGATCGGCAAAGGTCGCGCGCCCAGCGCTCGCATGGCGGCCATCTCCTGCGTGGCGTCGGTGCGGTAGAGGGTGAAGCGCATTGTGCGTCCGCCCCTGCGCAGCGTCAGATGCACAGCCGGCCAATGGCTGGGCAGGGCCGGCATGAAGCGCAGCCGGTCGCCCAGCACCTGCAGTCCGCAGATCGACCCGATGGCCGCGCGGTATAGCCCGGCCGCCGATCCGCTGTACCAGTTCCAGCCACCGCGGCCGGTCCAGGGCGGCTGGCTGCAAATGTCAGCCGCCACCGCGTAAGGCTCCAAGCCGAAGCGCGGGCCGAGTTCAGGGTCGGCGGCGCGGTGGGCCGGGCTGCAGGCTACCCATGCCCGCCACGCGGCGTCGGCCTGCCCGAGCTGCGCCCAGGCCATGGCCGCCCAGACCGCGGCATGGGTGTACTGGCCGCCGTTCTCGCGCACGCCGGGGGGATAGGCCTGGATGTAGCCGGCCGACGGGCTGTGTTGAGCCAGCGGCGGGTCCAGCAGCCGCAGCAGCCGCCACTCGGGATCGAACAGCAGCCGCTCGGCCGAGGCCATGGCCTGGCGCTGGCGCTCGAGCGGCGCGACGTCGGACAGCACGCTCCAGGCCTGCGCGATCAGGTCAATGCGGCACTCCGTGCTGCTCTGCGTCCCCAGCGCCGAGCCGTCGTCGAAGAAGGCGCGCGCATACCACTGGCCGTCCCAGGCTGGCCCGGCCAGCGCCTGGCGCCAGCCTCGGGCTGCGGTCTGCCAGCGGGTGGCGCGCAGGGTTTCGCCGCGCGCCTCGGCCAGTGGCGCGAAATCCGCTACCACGCGGCACAGGAACCAGCCCAGCCACACCGACTCCCCCCGCCCGTCGGCGCCGACCTGGCTCATGCCGTCGTTCCAGTCGCCGGCGCCGATCAGCGGCAGGCCGTTCACGCCGACGTCCAAGCGTGCATCGATCGCGCGGGCGCAGTGCTCGAAGAGCGTCGCCGCCTCCGCGCTCGCGCGCGGCACGTTGTAGGCATCCTCGGCGCCTGCCGCCAGCGCTTCGCCTTCGATGAAGGGCACCTGCTCGTCCAGCACGGCCGCTTCGCCGGTGGTACTCAGATAGTGGTGGGCGGCGTGCGGCAGCCACAGCAGGTCGTCGCTGCAGCGCGTGCGCACGCCAGCGCCGCTGTGGGGGTGCCACCAGTGCTGCACATCGCCCTCGACGAACTGGCGGGCAGCGGCGCGCAGCAGGTGCGCGCGCGTCAGCTCGGGCGCCGTCAGCGTGAGCGCCATCGCGTCCTGCAGCTGGTCGCGAAAGCCGTAGGCGCCGCCGGCCTGGTAGAACCCCGCGCGGCCCCACAGCCGGCAGGCCGTGACCTGGTGCAGCAGCCAGTGGTTGACGAGGACGTCGAACAGCGGATCCGGGCTTTGGACCTGCAGCGCGTCCAGCTGCAGGGCCGTGTCGGGCCGCTCGCCATCGAGCAGCTGCTGTGCGAGCTCGAGCGCCGCCTCAGGCGTGGCGGCATGGCCGAGCACGAACTCGAAGTGGCGCGTCGTCCCTGCCTCGAGGCGCAGTGCCAGGCCCAGCGCAGCGCAGGGGTCGCCACCTTGCCCGGCCAGGCGGCCGAAGCCGTCTGGCCAGACGCGGCGGCCACGCGCGTCGAACAGCTCGCGGCGGTCGCAGGTCCAGTCGGGCGTGATCGCTTCCCAGCCGCCCGCGTCGTCGGTCAGCAGGGTCCAGAAGGCCGTCTGTCGCGCAGCGCCGTCTTGGGGGTCCAGCTGTGTGGCCAGCAGCACGTCCACTGCAGCGCCGCCGGCCCCTTTGAGCCGGGTCTGGCTGGTGCGAACCGATTGCCGGTCCACCAGCACAGCGCCCATCAGCCATTCGATGGCGCCCAGCACGCGCAGGCGCTGGCTGTGGTCGCCGACATTGCTCAGCGAAATCTGCACGCGCCGCGCCGCGGCCACCGGCTCCACCTGCCAGCGCAGCGTGATGGCCAGTCCGCCGCGGCGGTGGCTGATGCTGCTGCCCGTGGGACCGTGCTCGACGCGGAACTCCGCGGCAGCGGCACCCGGCCCCGGCGCCAGGTTCCAGACCTGGCCGGTCCGCAGATCCTGCAAGGCGAAGTGCTCCCTGGCGCTGTCCGCGAGCGGGTCGTTGCTCCAGGCGCTGAGCTGGTGCAGGCGGCTGTTGCCGGCCCAGCTCCAGCCGGCTCCGCTTTCCGTCACCAGCAGGCCGATGGCCGGGTTGGCGAGCACATTGGCCCAGGGGCGCGGCGTGGGCCGGGCCAATGACGTCGTGAAGGCGTAGCTGCCGTCGGCCGGATCGAAACGCCCTGGCGGCGCGGGCTGGGCGGGCGCGGCCGCCGCCTGCTGCGGCGTGAAGCGCTCGCGGGACTCCCGCACGCCGCGGGCTCCTTCGTGCCAGGCCTGCAGATCGGCCACATGGCGGGCCAGCGGACGGCCGTCCGCGTTGAGTCGAACGCGCGCGAGCTGGTTCAGCGTGGCGCGCTCGATGGGGCTGACGTCCGTCGACTGCAGCAGCACCAGCGCGCCGCGCGCCGCCGCGTGGCCATGCTGAAGCTCCGGCAGGTAGTGCTCGCGCAGGCTTTGCAGGCCATGCTCCAGTGGCATCAGATAGGAGCGCGGCTCGGCGTTCACCAGCACCAGGTCAACGCCGACGCCGCCCTGGGCCCAGTACAGCAGGCCCTGGATCAGCGTCTGCACCAGCGCCAGCGCCGGCATGGAGGTGACGGTGACCACCACCAGCGGCCGCTCGCCCGACAGGCCGAAGCGCCAGAGCAAGCGGCGATCGCAGATTTGGCCTGCCGGCGCCGCGTCCGGCCGGGTATGCAGCAACACGAGCAGGCTCGCCAGCGCCTGGATGGCGGCCAGGTCCTCGCCGTTCAGGCGGCGCTCGCGCTGGCGCAGCGCATGCAGCGTGGCGCTGAGCTGCGAGGCGCGCTCGATGGCGCCGGGGCGGCGATAGCTGTCGACCAGCGACACCAGTGTGGCGGCCTCGGACGCCGCTGCGGTGGCCCAGGTCAACTGCGCGGTGCCGTGGGGCGCGAGCGTCACCGTCACGCACAGCGCGGCGACCGGATCCAGCCCTGTGTCCAGTGGCCCGCTGTCCGTGACGCCCGCCCCGAAAGCAGCCAGCGGCTGCCACGGCTCGCGCAGTCGCCCCAGCCAACGCGCACGGTCGGCCAGTACGCGCACGGCCAGGGGACCGCCGATCTCGGCCTGCGCCATGAACTGCACCGCGTGCTGGCCGGGCTCACCGTCCCGACGCGGGCGGCGCGCGAGGTACAGGGCCTCAGTGGCGGCGTCCCATGCGGCGCTGACGAAGAGGTTGGCGAACGCCGGGTGCATCTCGTCGGCGCGCGCGTTCGACAAGGTCACCTCGAAGGCCGACATCAGCTCCAGCGTGAGGGGCCGGCTGGAGGTGTTCCACAGCTCGACGCGGCGCAGCTCGACGTCGTCCTCGGGGCTGACCCAGACGGTGCAGCGGCTGTGCAGGTCGGGCCAGGTGGCGTCGAAGCAGACGCGGTCAGGCAGGAAGCGGGCGCTGTACTGCGCGTCGTCGTCCGGCGCCGGATGCTGGGTCAGCGAGACCGGCAGCGCAGCGCCGGCGCGGCGCAGGTAGAAGAAATGGCCGTAGGCGTCACGCAGCGCGTCGTCGCGCCAGCGGCCCAGGTCCACGTCGCCGAAGCGGCTCCAGCCCGAGCCGTTGGCGCGCAACGAGACGCTGTAGGCTGGCCGCGCCGCGCTGCCGGCCGGATCGGCGGCCTCCCGGTAGCCCGCGTTGCCCAGCAGCTGCGTGCGCGACAGCGCATCCTCCCCCGGCACCACGTCGCGCAGCTGGGCATCCGCTGCCGCCTCGCCCTCCCGCTCGGCAACGGGAGGTGCCGCATCCTGCTGGCGGGCCACCTCGCGCGGCACGCTTTCCTGCAGCAGCGTGGCCACGGCGGCCATGCGCCCGTCGGCCATGCCCCAGCGGCGCGGCAGCCCGTCCAGCAGCACATTGGCCAAGGCCGCCAGCATCATCCCCTGGTGGTGGGCCATGCAGGTCTGCACGCGGGTGCAGGGCTGGTCATCGTGCTGCCGCGCCGGCGTGAAGTCCAGCGCCTCGAGGAAGCCCCACGGCGTGCGCATCTGCAGCGCCTCCAGCCGCAGCAGGTTGCGCACGGCCGCATGGGGTTCGCACATCGCGGCCAGCGCGGTGGCGTAAGGGGCCACGACATGCTCGTCGGCCGGCGTGCGGCGCTGGGCCAGTCGCGGCACGCCCTGGGGGGCGTACTGGTAGGCCAAGGTGCGGTCGGTGGCGGCGTAGGCCGACTCGCTGACACCCCAGGGGAGCCGCAGGGCGCGCGCGTGGCGGCGCTGCTCGCGAACGGCCATGCGCGCCGCCCGGCCCAGCGCGCTGTCAGGTGGCTCGTCCAGCACCAGCAGCGGCATCAGATACTCGAACATCGAGCCGGACCAGGATTTCAAGCCCACTTCGGCGCCCTCCGCCTGGAAGGGCCGGCCCAGAGCAGCCCAATGCGCGGCCGGCACGTCGCCCTTGGCGATGGCCCACAGGCTCGCCAGCCGCGACTCGCTGGCGAGCAGGTCGTAGTGGCCGGGATCCAGCTTCTGATCGGCCGCCTGCCAGCCGATGTGCAGCAGCCGCCGCCGCGGATCGTAGAGAAAGCCGAAGTCCGCCGCCTCGGCCAGGCGCCGGCAACGCCCTGCGATCAAGTCGAGCTGGTGCTGCAACGCGTCGGCCGCGTCGGTCGCCTCGCAGGCCTGGGCCACCGCGAGCAGGTGGCCGCAGAGGTTGCCGCTGTCCACCGTGGACACGTAGGCCGGCAGCAGCGGCTCCAGCGTGGCGGTGTCGATCCAGTTCAGCAGGTGGCCATGCTCCCGCGGCAGGCGCTCCAGCGTGTCGAGCGTGGCATGCAGCCGCTCCAGCATGTCCATCGGCGTGATCAAGCCGAAGGCGCGCGCGCAGGCCACCGCCAGCAGGTACAGGCCGATGTTGGTGGGCGAGGTGCGTTGCGCGACGATCAGGTGCGGCAGGGTCTGCACGTTGTCGGGCGGCAAGTAGTGGCTCGCGGGGCCGACGTGGGTGGCGAACCAGCCCCAGGTGTCGCGCGCCACGCCCAGCAGATAGGCGCGCTCTTCGGGGCTCGGTCGCGCCGTCGCGTCCTTGACCGGGCGGCCGGCCAGCGCCACCCACAGCGGTGTGGCGGCCCACAGGAGGCACAGCGCGATGGTCAGTCCCGGCGCGGGGGTGTGCAAGGCCAGCAGCCCGGCGCCGAGGCCGACCGCCAGCAGCACCAGCGTTGCCTTCTGCGCCAGTTGCCCCCTCAGGCCCTTGACCGCGCGCCCCTGCGTGGCGGCGGCCGTGGTCCATGCCAGCAGCCGGCGACGGCTGACGCCGCTGCGCCACAAGGCGCGCGTGATCGCGTCTACGCCCAGCAGGGACTGGCGCAGCCACAACGCCAGTTGCCAGGCCAGTCCGACCCCCGCGCGCCCCAGGTCGGCGAGCGCTGAGTGTGCAAAGTGGCCCAGCGCGATGTTGTCGCGACTCGGAGCCAGCCCGGCGACAGCGCCCAGCAGTGGCGCGGCGCCGAAGGCTGAGGCGGCCAGCACCAACGAGGCCCACGCCGACAGTGGAGCGCCCGCCAGGGCCAGCAGCAGCAGTGCCAGGGCGGCCGGGGCGACGAGGCTGCGGCGCAGGTTGTCCAGCAGCTTCCAGCGATGCAGCGGGCTCAATCCGTAGCGGCGGGCGTGCAGCAGCAACGGCAGCAGCTGCCAGTCGCCGCGCGTCCAGCGGTGCAGCCGCGCGCTCGCCACGTCGGGGTGCGACGGCGCCGGCTCGACCAGGCTCACGTCGCCCACGCTGCCGCAACGCGCGATGCAGCCCTCCAGCAGATCGTGGCTCAGCACCTGCCCCTCGGGCAGCCGTCCGGCCAGTACCGCCTGCACGGCGACCACGTCGAGCAGGCCCTTGCCGCTGAAGCTGCCTTCGTCCAGCAGGTCCTGGTAGACCTCGGAGGCCACCGCGTTGTAGGCATCCGCGCCGACGCCGGAGCCGGCGAACAGGCGATGAAAGAAGCTCTCCGCTCCGGCCGGCGCCCAGGCGGCGCGCAAGCGCGGCTGCAGGATGCCGTGGCCGCTGACGACTCGCGCCGTTCCTCCGGGCGCGCTGCCGAGCCGGGGGCGGTTCAAGGGATGGGCCGCCACGGCGACCAGCTCCCGCAGCACGCCGGGCGGCAGCAGGGTGTCGCTGTCCAGTGTGACGACATAGGGCGTGGCGGCGGCCGGCTGCGAGCGGGGACCGAAGTCGAGGAAGGGGCTGGCGCCGCCGGTCAGCAGCGCCATCAGCGCCTCGAGCTTGCCGCGCTTGCGCTCCCAGCCGATCCAGCTGGCCTCGCTGTCGCTCCAGTGGCGCGGACGGTGCAACAGCAGGAAGCGCAGTGGATGGCCCGGCGCGGCGGGGTGGCGGGCGTTCAGTGCGTCGATCTGCGACAGCGCTTCCCGCAGCAACGGCACGTCGGCATCGTCGTCGGCCCGGGCTGCGTCGGCAAAATCGCTCAGCAGGGCGAACTGGGCTTCGCTCTCGCGGTTGGCCAGGTGGTGACGCTCCAGGCGCTGTGAGAGTTCGCGCACGGTCGCGGCGCTATCCAGCAGCACGGGCAGAACCACCAGGACGCGGTGCTCGGGCGGGATGCCATGCCGCAGCGCCAGGCGCGGCAGGCGACGTGGCGGCAGCGATTCGCTGATGAGGCGGTTCAGCAGTGCCATCGCCACCTCGCTGGCCGGTAGCAGGGCCAGCAGGGCCAGCAGTCCCCAGCGCCACCCGCCCAGTCCGGATGCCGTCGCGGCGTGCATGAAAGCGGACACCAGGCCGGCGCTGAGCACGGCCAGGGCCGCCAGCAGCCACGACAGCGCACCCGGCCCCCAGCGCCGCACGGGGGGCAGCCCCAGCTCCGCATGCAGCGTGGCGACACCCGGGCCTCTCAGCCAGTAGCCCAGCGACTCGGTGGGGTTGCCCGCGTGGGCCGTCGAGTTGCCCTCTGCCAGCGCCAGCACCCGTCTCGCCACGGTCCGCTCGCTGCAGCCGCAGCGCCGCGCCAGGCGTTCGATCTCGTGCAGGCTGGCGTCCTGCGTCTCGTCGTGCTCGGCGGCAAACGGTGGCCAGGCCAGCAGCCGCTGCATCAACGCGCTGCACTGGGCGACCAGGCCGCGCCAGTCCGCACGGGCGAGCCTGTTCAACCCGCCGATGGCGCGGCCGACACTCAGGGTGTCGGCCGCAGCCTCGGCCTGCTGGCCTTCCAGCGCGGCTGCCGGGTCGGGCAGAGCCGCGGCAAGCGCCGCGCGAATGGCCTCGCGGCCCGCGGCGCCCCGGGCGGTGCCGGTTTCGGAATCGGCGTGCAGACGCTGCATGACCTGCAACGCGAAGGCATCTACCACGCCGCGCTCACGCAGCCGCGCAAACCAGGGCTCGGGCGACGGCGGATGGACACCTTCGACGGCGAGCGCGTCGCACAGCCGGTGGGCAGCCTCGCGAGCCGCTTCCTCGGCGGCCACGCGCTCGGCCAGGCGGCGCAGGTTCTCCACCAGCACCACGCGTAGCGTCGTCGGCAACGCCCAGAGTTCCGCCTGGTTCAGTCCGTGCACGCCTTGATAAGCCTGAAGCAGCGTCACCAGCAGCTCTGTGTCGAAGGCACTGTCGGTATGGGCCAGGTAGTGCCAGGCGATGGCGTAGATGCGCGGCATGCCGGCGAGCTCCGCGCTGCCCAGCACCGGCAGGCGACGGTAGAAGTGGTGAGGCAAGGCGTCGCGTACCTCCCGGGCCCGGGCGATGACGTCGTGGATGTTGTCGTGCAGCCATTCACCGGCGGGGCTCAAGGGGCGCCCCAGGCGCTGCTGGCGCACGATGACCCGCTGCGCTTCGCACTGCACGGCGATGTTGTCGCGCAGCCGTGGAAAGAAGGCAATGTGCGGACCGGCCAACGCAGGCGCCCCATGCTCGTGGGCCAGCGCCTGGCCCAACAGCGCAATGCCCTCGGCACCCAGCAGCGCGGCGCGGATCGGCGGTTGCAGCGGTCCGCGCTTGGACGCCAAAAGCGGCTCGTGCCCGAGATCCAGCCGATCGGGCCCGCGGGACTTCAGGCCAGCCACAAGACGCCTGCCAGCAGTATCAGCAGCGCCAGCACCGTGGATACCAGGCGGGGCCTCAACCATCCGTGCAGCGACTGCAGCCCGCCGCGAACCGCATGCCAGCGACCACGTGCCCGCGCGCAGTCCTCCAGGTGGTCGCGCAGCGCTGCGGGCGAGGTGATCGGGTCCGGGGCCGACATGCTTCAGCGGCCTCGCAGCAGGCCGACGATCAGCGCCAGCACCGCCAGCACGATGAAGAGCATGGCCAGCATATGGCTCAGGCTGAGGGCGCCGGCGGCCAGCCCACTGAAGCCGAGCAACGCCGCCACCATGGCCACGATGAGGAAGATCAACACGTAATGCAGCATGGGACTCTCGGGTGGATGGCGGAGGGCCATGCTGTCCGCTGGGCGCGGGGTTGTCTGTGCGCCAGCAGACATTCGGACCCGCCGCTCCGTTCGGTGGCGGACAGACGGCCGCGACAAGGTGCCCCAGAGTTCGTGGCACAGCGCGCTGCAGAGAGTGACACCCTCAACAGGGCACTGGGTCGCCGGCTCGCCCGGCGTGTTGCCGCCCCGCGGCCCGACCCGAGGAACCTCCATGAACTCGACCCTCTCTCTCCGTCCCATGCTCGCCCCGCGCGGCGCCATGGCCTGGGCGGCAGCCGCCGCCTCCACCGCTCTGCTGCTCGGCGCCTGCGCATCGACGCCGGTGGCACCGCAGGAACTCGCGACGGCCGAAACTGCCGTGCAGCGCGCCACCACGCCCGCCACCTCGGCCGACGCACCGGCCGAACTGCGCGTCGCTACGGACAAGCTGGCCGCTGCGCGCGCCGCCGTGACCGCCGGCGACTCGGACCGTGCCCGCGCGCTGTCCGAGCAGGCCGCCATCGACGCACGCGTCGCCGAACTGCATGCCGATGCGGTTCGCTCGGCCCGCGCCGCCAAGGAAACCCAGGACGCCGCCCGTGCGCTGAGCGAAGAAATCCAGCGCAAGCCGATCCGTTGAACCGACATCCCGCAACTCTGAAAGAAGCTCATGAACACCCGACTTCCCCGAACCCCGCTCACCCGCCTGGCGCTGGCGAGCACCGCGACCTGCCTTGCCCTGCTGGCGGCCTGCTCCTCCATGCCGGCCCAGAACGCCGCGCTGACCCAGGCACGTGCCCGGCTCGACGCCGCGCAATCCCGCCCCGAGACCGTGACGATGGCGCCTGACGAACTGGCACGCGCCCGCGAGTCGCTGCGCCGCGCCGACCAGGCCCTGATCAACGGCGACAGCGTGGACCGGATCAACCACCTGTCCTATCTGACCCAACAGCAGGTCGCCATCGCCGAGGAGACCGCCGCCGGCCGCAACGCCCAGGCCGTCGTCACCGGCGCCGCCGCCGAGCGCGACCGCATGCGCCTGGAGTTGCGCACCCGCGAGGCCGACACCGCACAGGCGCAGAAGGCCATGGCCGAGCAGGACAGCGCTGCCAAGACCGTGCAGCTGGCCCAGTCCGAGGCGAACACCCAGGCCGAGCGCGACCGCGTCGCGCGCCGGGACATCAAGGTGAGCGAGCTTGAATCTCAGCTGCACGACATGAACGCGCGCTACACCGACCGCGGCGTCGTCATCACACTGGGTGACCTGCTGTTCGACACCGGCGCGTCGGAATTGCGCGCCACAGGCCAGCACCGCATGGACCTGCTGGCGGGCTTCATGAAGCGCTACCCCGAGCGCCATGCCTCCATCGAAGGCTATACCGACAACGTCGGCAAGGCGGCGGCCAACCAGTCGTTGTCGGACCGCCGCGCCAACGCCGTGATGGCGGCGCTGATCCGGCTCGGCGTGCCGGGCACCCAACTCAGCACCCAGTCTTTCGGCGAGGAGCACCCGGTAGCGCCCAACACCACGCAAGCCGGCCGGCAGATGAACCGCCGCGTCGAGGTTGTGTTCGCCCGCGAGGCCGGCGATGTCGTCCAGAAGTGACTGCGAGGCGCGGCCCTGGCGCCGCGCCGTCTTCCCATTACCTACAGGAGTTCACATGAACGCCACCGCTCTGAAGAACACCGCGCGCCTGCTGGGCGCCACCGTCATCGCCGTTTCGCTGCTGGGAGCCTGCGCTTCCACCCGTACCCAGGAGGGCACGGGCGAATACGTCGACGACACCGTCATCACGACCAAGGTCAAGGCCGCCATCCTCGGCGAACCCACCCTGAAGTCCGCCGAGATCAACGTCGAGACCTTCAAGGGCCGCGTGCAGCTCAGTGGTTTCGTGTCGTCCCGGCCGCAGATGGACACGGCCGTCATGGTCGCCCGCAACATCAAGGGCGTCAGCGGCGTGGCCAACGACATGCGGATGAAGTGATCCGGTGGTCGGTGCGGAACACCCGGTCCCAGAATGCGCTGCTGACGCCGTAGTACCCCTGCGCCGCGGTTGACCGCGCGTGGCTTGGCGTCGCGTGCATGCGGCGATGGTGCAGCCCGTGCCAGAGGCGACGCTTCAGCAGCCAGCGCCAGCCGAAGTGCGTCGCATGGCGCGTGATCGGGCGGTGAACGGCATGGTGGATCAGGCCATACACGAGATAGCCGCCCACCATCCCCACGCCCAGCGCCGCGGCCGGGCGGGTGCCGAGCAGCCAGGCGGCGGGCAGCAGCAGGCCGCTGAAGACGGCCGACGACAGCAGCGTGGGCGCGGCAATCAGCGCCGTCGGGCGGCGATGATGCTCGAGATGCCATTGCTTGAACGGCGCCAATCCATGCAGCACGAAACGGTGCAGCAGGTATTCGAGCAGCGTCCAGGCCCAGGCACCGGCCATCGCCCAGCCGAGCAGGCGCGGGTCCGGCGGACCGGCCCACAGGGCCGCACCCAGCGCCAGCAGCACCGCGCCGTAGACGCAAAAGTCGGCCCGGTAGGCGCCGGGGCTGTGCTCGAAGCTCAACCAGTCCATGGTGCGTTGCGGCCCGGGTCAGCTCTTGCCGGCCTTGGCCTTGGCTGCCGCCATGCAGGCGGCGCGCGGGTCTTCCGCCATGGCGTCGCACTTCTCGGCGGCCAGCTTGTATTCGGCATCGCGTCGGTCATCGGCGGCATCGCGCTTGGCATCCGTCACGCGCTGGCTCAGTCTCAGGTCAGCCTGTGCCTTGGCCCGCGCCGTCTGGGCCTCCTTGCTGCAGACGGCCTTGGCGGCCCCGGCCTTGTCGTTGCACTGCGTGCGCGCGATGTCGTAGGCGGCGTCCATCCGGACGGTGGTGAGCCGGTCCTGCGATTTGCGGCTACCGGTGTGGGCCAGCTCCAGTTCGGCCTTGGCCACCAGTTCCTTGCCGCGGGCCTGCTCGCGGCAGACGTCGCGCGGCGTGCCGGTGAGCTTGTCGCAGGCGGCGCGGTCCGCCAGCAGTTCGGCATCGATGTGCGCCTTGCCGGCGTTGAACTCGTCCTTGCTGCTCAAACGGGTGGCCGCCGTGGCGGGCGCGCTGCTCAGCACGGCAAGCACGCAGGCGAGCGCGAGTCGAGCGGCGCCGACACGAGAGATACGGGAGAGACGGATGTTCATGGTGGATCCTGGCGAATGAAACGCCCGCGCCGGACGGCGTGGGACGCTGGCCCAGCTTGACAGCCCGGCAGGGCGTCGTCGGTACGCCAGCGCACTCTGTGCGACAGCGGACAGAGAGCCAGCCCGCGCCGGGCCAGACTCGACGTCCCGCCACCCACACAGGCGCCGCGTCATGCCACCGCCCGACGACGATATCGACGCGGCCCATGCGGCCGCCCTGCTGGGTCGGCCCTTCGCCGAACTGGACCCGCATGCACAGCGCGTCGCCCGGCACATCAGCCGGCGCCTGCCCATCGCGCGCCACCCCGAGGCGGCGGCGGGCCCGTCACCCACGCGCGGCCAGCGCGCCGCCGACGCCGTTACCGCATTCGGCGGCTCCTGGCTCTTCGTCGGCCTGTTCGCGGCCGTCATGCTGCTGTGGGTGGGATTGAACGCGGTGCTCACGTCGGCGCGAGGGCAGACCTTCGATCCCTATCCCTTCATCCTGCTGAACCTGTTCCTGTCGATGCTGGCGGCCGTACAAGCCCCCATCATCCTGATGTCGCAGAACCGCCAGTCCGAGAAGGACCGCCTCACGGCCGCCCATGACTACGAGATCAACCTCAAGGCCGAGCTGGAGATCATGCTGCTTCATGACAAGCTGGACCAGCTGCGCCAGACCCAGTGGACCGAGCTGCTGGCGCTGCAGACCGAACAGATGCAACTGCTCGCCGCCCTGGTAGCCGCCCTGCCGCCAACGTGCGCCAGCGCACCGACGCCACCGCTGCCGCCCGCGCAGTATGGCGCCGCCGCCGGACCCGCGGACTAGGACCGGGAGACCGGTTCCGATCTGCCCCGCATTCGCTGCGGCCGGCGGCGCCACCATGCCTGCACCCAGGACCCACCATGATGCCTTCCGAACCGATCGATTCCACACCCCCACCAGCCGGGCCTGCGGCCGACGCATCGAACAATCCCGCAGTCGCTGGAGGCGACACGCTGCGGCAGTTCGTGGCCAGGGCAGGCGACCAGTCGCAAGCCGGCGTCGAGCAGTGGCGCGGCCAGGCC
>Ga0075370_10000271_pt1 | contig 18743 bp, 19 predicted proteins | sample EndMethybrTD3035_FD_71398 | JGI IMG/M metagenome (GOLD analysis project Ga0075370, IMG submission 71398) | Populus endosphere microbial communities from Tennessee, USA - Endosphere MetaG P. TD hybrid TD303-5 | ecosystem: Host-associated > Plants > Roots > Endosphere | place: USA: Tennessee... | reverse complement strand
GTGAGCCGGGCGGCCGAGGCGCTGGGCTTGTCGCAACCCGCTGCAAGCCAGGGCTTGACGAGGCTGCGTCTTGCGCTGGGCGACGCGCTGTTCGTGCGCACGCACGGGCGCATGCGCCCGACGCTGCGGGCCGAACGTCTGGCCAGCGTCGTCCAGCCCGCCGTCGCCGCGATCGAGGAAGAGCTCCAGGACAGGACCAGCTTCGATCCTTCGCGCTCGACGATGACCCTTCGCATGCACATGAGCGACATCGGCGAGGCACGGCTGCTTCCTGAGCTGATGTCCGCGCTCCACCGCGAGGCGCCCGGGGTACGCGTGCAAACGACCCCACTGCCGCACGAGCAGATCGGCGATGCGCTCGAAACCGGGGCGATCCACTTCGCCCTCGGCTTCCTGCCTTCGGTCAGCGGCTCCGAGCGAGTCGAGTTGCTGCGCGACCGTTACGCGGTCGTCGTGCGCGCCGGACACCCGCTGATTGCCACGACGAACGGCCACGCAACGGCGCAGGATCTGCGGCGCCTGGAGTACGTTGCGGTTCGCTCGCACTCGGAGACCTTCCGCATCCTGAAGCAGCTCGGCCTCGACGGGCGGCTGGTGCTGACTTCGGCGCACTTCCTCGCACTGCCGGCCATCATCGCGCGCACCGACCTGGCAGTCGTGATGCCGCAGGCCATCGCGCGTGGCTTCGTCGACGCCAAGCGCTATGCCCTGCTTCCCGCTACCCTTCCGCGCAGCACCTTCACCGTGTCTATCCACTGGAGCAAACGCTTCGATACGGACCCTGCCCACCGGTGGATGCGAAACCTGTTCATCGGGCTGTTCAAGGGCCAACCGTGAGAACTCGTGCGACGACGAAGCGCGATCAAGTGCAGCTGGGGTCACCCCGTGTTCGTGCTGAAATAGTTGTGGCAAGTGCGCTGGGCTGTCGTGATGTCAACGCATTGGCGGCTTGAGATGCCCTGACAATCGACGCGCAGGCAACCCCATTGAAGTCCATGTCACGCAGTCAGAGCCCCTGTCGAGTTCTACCGAACCGACGGCTATCGCCTCCTACGAAAGGGATCGGCCTGCATCCTGTTTCGAGGCAATCAAGACGGGCCTCGGCCGCGGGATGCCGAGGGGTCGTGACATTGCAGGATCTGGCCGAGCCGCTCAACGTCATCGAGGCTGTTGAACATGGCAAACGAAACCCTGATACCGTCGCGCTCGGCAGAGACTCGCACCTGATTCCGGACGAAGTGCTCGGCCCACGCCTCGACCGGAACCCCGAGGACGTAGATGTGTGCGCGGTGCTCCCGCCTGCGGGGGCCGACCAATGGTATGCCGTACTGGTCAAGCAATTCGATCAGCCGGTCGCCGAGAGAGAGCACATGTCGCTCCACGTTCTCGACACCGACCTTCGCGATCAGATCAATCGCGGCGTTCAGGGCCTGGATATCTGGCAGGTTGAGGTTGCCGGTTTCGAAACGCGCCGCGTCTTTGCGCGTCTGCATGTCGTCGGGTCGCGCGATGTAATCGGCCGGCGGATTGGCCATGCTGGACATCGCCAGGTATGCAGGCTGGAGTTCGTCCAACCTCTCTTGCACATACAGCACACCCAGGCCTTGCGGCACCAGCAAGCCCTTGTGGGTTCCCGCAGCCAATATCGACACGTTCATGGCCCGCACGTCGATGGGCAGCACACCGACCGACTGCATGGCGTCCACCACCAGATAGATGCCTCGTTCCTTGCAAAACCGCCCGATGCCGGCGATGTCGTGACGCTGGCCGGCGTGGAAGCTGACGTGGGACAGGCAGATCGCCTTCGTTCGCTCATCAACGTCGGCGAGGAAGGTGTCCGCGGTTGCCACACTGCTCTCAGACTCGAGCTTGACGAAGCGCACTTCCACGCCTTTGCGGCGCTGGTTGAGCCACGCATAGGCCGCGTTCGGGTGGTCTCCCTCGATCAGTACGACATTGTCCCCGGCCTTCAAGGGCAAAGCGTTGGCGGCGATGTTCAGGCCTTCGGAGGTGTTCTTGGTGAACGCAATCTCGACACTCTTTGCGTTGAACAGAGATGCGACACGAGCGCGCGTCTGCTCCACGCGGCGCAGCCAAACCGGCTTGGGGCCCGCGGTCTCGTGTCCTTCGCCGAGGAATTCGGCCAGGGCGTCGCGGACGCTGGTTGCCAACGGCGTCTGGTGTGCCGAGTCGAGGTAGAGCATCCGCTTGGTGACGGGGAACTCGCGGCGTACGGCAGCAAGGTCGAATGATTGGCTCATGGGTGACGTCCAGTGAGACGAAGCTGACCCGCCTCGCGAAGCGGCTCCAGCGTCTTGCGGCTCAGAAGTGCTGCGGCAGATCGCTCACGCGCGGAGCTTTCGCTCAAGGTAGTTGGAAAGCATCGTCAGCGGATAACACATCGCGAAGAAGGTAATCAGCACTGCGCAATAGATCGCCACTGCGTGCGACTCGGGGCCCACGTAGGCCAACCGCTCGATCATCTGTCTCGCAGCGCCCAGCAGATCGGTTACGCCGACGACCGAAGTGAGTGCGCTGGCTTGAATGAGAACCGTCAGCTGCCCGACATATGGAGGAAGAAACCGGCGGATCGCCTGTGGCGTGACGGCAAACAAGAGCGCCTGAACCCTGCTCATTCCGAGTGCCCGAGCCGCCTCGGTCTGGTGACTCGAGATCGACTGCAAGGCTCCGCGAGCGGTCTCGGCAATATTGGCACCGCCCCACAACGCCAGCCCCAGCACGGACGCGGTGATCGGACCCGTCCTGATGCCCGCATGGGGCAGGGCAAAGAAGACAAACAGCAGCGTCATCAGGGATGGGACGCCTCGGAAGACATCGATGTAGACGCGGACTGCGAGCTTCACCCCGGCGTGCGCGCTGTTCGAGGCAGCTCCAACCGACACGCCGATGGCCGTCGCAAAGAGAGTCGTCAAGAGCGACACCCACAGCGTGACCGCCAGTCCCGTCGCCAGGTGCGCTGCGACAGGCGCGATCAACTCCTGGCTCACTTGCCGACCCCCAGGCCATGGACTGCGACGCGCCGCTCCAGCCATCGCGACGCGATCGCCATCGCATTGGAGACCGCAAGGTAGGCCAGCGCCGCAACCCCGAAGACCTCGAAGTCCTTGAAGGTGTCGGCCACCATGCGGTTCGCGACGTAGGTCAGTTCCTGGTAGCCCACGGCGATCATGAAGGACGAAGATCGAAACTGCGTGATCGCCATCGTCGTCGCAGCTGGGATCGACGCTCGAAGCCCGAGTGGCAGCGTCACGGCGAGGAACGTCCGCGACGCTGGCATCCCGAGTGCACGCGCTGCGACCGCGAGGTTCGGCGAGACGGCTCCCAGCCCGGCGCGGAAGATCTCGGTGTGATAGGCCGCACCCCACAGACCGAGCGCAAGCCATGATGTGGCGAACGGCGACAGCTTGATGCCGACGTCAGGCAGAGCAAAGTACAGCATCACCACCTGCACGAGCAGCGGCGTGCAACGGAAGAGATTGACGTAGCCCCCGATGACTCGATCGATCAGCGGCACCCGCGCGTGCCGCACCGCGCCCAGCACGATGCCGAAGACGACCCCGAGCAAGATGCCGATAGCGCTGATGAGCACACTGCGGCCCAGGCCGCCCAGGAGGACCACGAGTTGATCCATGGCAGTTGACATCCTGGCCTACTGCTCCACCTTGTCTACTTGAGGCAGTCGAGCGCGCCGCTCTTCGAGTAGTCGAGCTTGACGCTTGGACCCGGAACGATCGGTCGGTACTTCGCGACGAACGCTGGGTCCTTCACCTGCTCGGAAAATGCCTTGAAGAAGGCATCCTCGGCGCGCATCTGTTCCAGCACCGCGTTGATCCAATCGAGCATCGGCTTGTTGGCCTTCTTCACGCCGACGCCCTGGATAGCCGAGGCGGCGAGCGTGCCAACCACCTTGAAGTTCTTCTGCTGCTGGGCGAAGTTGAAGCCGTAGACGTCGATGTACGCAAAGGCATCGGTGCGCCTCTGCGTCAGCATCGTCGCGCCCTCGGCGGCGGTCTGGACGGTTGCCAGGTTGGCTTGTGGGTAGCACTTCTGCAGCCAGGTCTGGTAGGTGCTTCCGGTCGGCGTCACGACCGTCTTGCCGGCCAGATCGGCGTATTCGTTGATCTTCGAGTCCTTCGGCACGATCAGCTGCAGGTTGCTGACCCAGATCGGCTGGGAGTAGTCCACCTGCTCGGCTCTCGCCGGCGTGTAGGCGAGTGACGCCAGGATCAGATCGATCTTGCCGGACTGCAGGAACGGAATGCGGTTGCTGTCGTTGACGCATTGCGTCCGCAGCCCATCCCCCGTGCCGAGCGCGAACTCGGCGATGCGCTTGACGAGCGTGTACTCGTAGCCTGAGGGCTTGCCGTCGATGCCGACAAAGCCGGCGGGCGGATAGGTGCAATTGATGCCCACCGTGAGGAAACCCGCGGACTTGACTTCGACGGGCAGCGGCACGTCGACCTTGGCGGCATGTACAGGCAGCGAGCCGCAGGCGATCAAGGTCGCGAAGGTGGTGGCAACGATGGCTTTCATAAGAGGCATTTCGCTCATCTGGTTGGAAAGTTCAGTGCTTGGACATGCGCGACAGGAACTGGCGCGTCCGCTCATGGGTGGGATGATTGAGCACCTGGGCGGGTGCGCCTTGCTCGACGATGTTGCCGTCGGCGATGAGCACAACCCGATCGCCCACCTCGCGCGCGAAGCCCATCTCGTGCGTCACGACGAGCATCGTCATGCCGGACTTGGCCAGGTCCTTCATGACCCCCAGGACCTCTCCGACGAGTTCAGGGTCGAGCGCCGACGTGGCCTCATCGAAGAGCATGACGTGCGGATCCATCATCAAGGCGCGCGCAATCGCGACCCGTTGCTGCTGCCCGCCCGACAGCTGGTCGGGAAAATGATTCGCCCGGTCCGCGAGACCTACTTTGCGAAGCAGCTCACGCGCCCGCGCCTCGGACTGCGCCGCGGGCTCGCGCGTGACGTGCCGTGGTGCCAGTGTCAGGTTCTTCAGGGCCGTCAGGTGGGGAAACAGGTGGTAGTGCTGAAAGACCATGCCGACCCGCTGACGGACCTGGTCCTCGTTGAGTGTCCCGCCGAGCAGATCCTCGCCCTCGAGCATGATGGTTCCCGAGTCGATCCGCTGCAGCAGGTTGACGCAGCGCAACAGCGAGCTCTTTCCGCCGCCGCTGGGGCCCACGATGACGACGACCTCGCCGCGCTTCACCGAGAGATCGACACCCTTCAGGACGGCATGGTTTCCGTAGGAGAGGTGAACGTTCTTCAGCTCGAGCATGGGGCCTCCGGCCGGTTCTCTGGCGCGAAGCTGCCCAGGACGCATGTGCGGCACCTCGGGCGCTCGTGCCTGGACCACGCTCATGACTGAGAACCGCTCTGATATCGCTTGACGAAGGCACGAAAACGCTCGGTCTTCGGGTTGGCGAAGACTTCCTTGGGTGGTCCGTCTTCGACGATGGAGCCTTCGTAGAAGAACAGCAGCCGGTCCGCCACGTCGCAGGCGAACTGCATCTCGTGGGTGACGATGATCATCGTCATGCCCTCCTTGCTCAGGTCGCGCAGCGCCTTGAGCACCTCTTCGACCAGTTCAGGATCGAGTGCGGAGGTGACCTCGTCGAAGAGCATCACCTTCGGACGCATGGCCAGCGCCCGGGCGATGGCAACCCGTTGCTGCTGTCCGCCAGACAGCTGAGACGGGTAGTGATCTGCCTTCTCCTTCAGTCCGACCTTGGCAAGCAGTTCCAGCGCGTGAGCGCGTGCTTGCGATTTGTTCTCGCCGTTGACGAGGACGGGCCCCATCATGATGTTCTCGATGGCCGTCTTGTGCGGGAACAGGTTGTAGTTTTGGAAGACCATGCCCGCCTTCGTGCGTAAGCGCGCGATGTCGGCCTCCGATTGGCGCTTGCGAATGCCATCGGCATATCCGACAGGCTCGCCATCGACGTGGATCTCTCCGGACTGGAACTCCTCGAGAAAGTTGATGCAGCGCAGGAGCGTCGACTTGCCCGAGCCGCTCGGTCCGATCAGCACGACGACTTCCCCTTCTTGGACGTCGAAGGAGATGCCCTGGAGCACCTCGTGGTCACCGAAGCGCTTGGTCACGCCGCTGACTCGGATCATCGGCTTCGCCGCTGAACCGCGAGCGGGCGTCTGCGCGGTCGACGCGACCTCGAGGGTAGCTGTGGAGACTGGGGCGTTCATGCGAAGGTACTCCTGCGTTGCAGGTACGAGGCGAACAGCGAGATGGGATAGCAGATGCAGAAATAGATCAGCATCACCGCAAAGAAGATCTCGAAGGCAGCGAGCGTCCGCTCGACGACTTCGCGCGATGCATACGTCAGTTCCCAGACACCGACGATCGCGGCGTACGAAGTGCTCTTGACTGCTATGGAGGCGGTCGTCACCAGCGGCGGCAGGGCGAGACGTATGCCGAGCGGCAGCTGGATGTGGAGAAGGATCTGGCCGCGCCGCAAGCCGATGGCCTTGCCGGCTTCGACCGTCGTCCGTGGAACGGCGAGGATCGAGCCGCGCACGATGTCCGTCACGAACGCAGCGAAGTAGATGACCAGCGCGATCGTCGCGGCAACGTAGTTCGGCGCCTCGATGCCGAGACGCGGCAGCCCGAAGAAGGCGATGAAGATCAGCACCAGGACCGGCACGCCGCGGACAACGAAGACGTAGGCCATGAGCAGGCGACGTGCCAGCGAACCGCCGAGGGCAGCGACCACCCCGAGGGCCGTGCCCACGAGAAAGCTGAACACGACCGTTGCCACCGCCATCTGCAGCGTCACCAGCGCGGCCTTGAGAAGGTATCCCAGGTTCTGGGTCGCGATGTCCATACCGCCCTCAGCTTCTCTTGCGAGCGTGGAGCTCGAGCCAATGAAACACCGAACTGGTCACGGTGGTCAGCGCAAGATAGAAGGCCGCCACGAGGATGAAGACCTCGTACGACGCGGCCGTTCGCTCCATGACGAGTTTTCCGCTCAGCGTCAGATCCACCACGCCGATGCCCGCCACGAGCGACGTGTCCTTGATGAGTACGACGACCTGGTTGCCGATGGCCGGCAGTACCTTGAGCATCGCCTGCGGCAGGATCACGCGGAAGAAGACACTCGCGGGCTTCAGACCGATCGCGCGTCCTGCATCCCACTGCGTCTTCGCCACAGCGGCGACACCGCCGCGGAACACCTCGGCAAGGTACGCCGTGTGCTGGACGGCAATGGCCAGCGCCCCGCAGTACAGGCCGTCGAGCCGGGAGCCGAGCAGCGGCGCACCGTAGTAGACGACCAGGATCAGCAGAAACGTCGGGACGTTCCGCAGGAATTCGATGACCGCATACGTGGGGGCCCAGACGACCATCGGTCGGGAGAGGCGAACCATCACGAGCAGCATCCCGCACACGAAAGCGAATGGAAGGCACATCCCGACCAGCGCGAGTGTCACCAGGAACCCGTCGCTGAAGGCAGGCAGCCATCCCGATACGGTGTTGAGCATCGTGGCGATCGACGACATGGTGCGCTGGCGAGTGACGATCTCTACTTGGCGTAGTACTTGGTGTTCAGCGGCGCCTTGCCGAACCACTTGGCGTACGCTTCCGAGTAGTCCTTGAACATCGAACCACCACGCATCTCGGAAACATAGGTGTCCAGTGCAAGCCACCACTTGAAGTCGCCCTGCTTCATGTAGATGGCGTTGTTGGTGACCGCGGTCATGCGCTGCTCCAGGATGCGCACGTCCTTGTTCTTATCCGCATACCACAGGGCGACGGGTTCGTCGAGCTGGGCCGCATCAACGCGTCCGGTCTTCACGGCGGTGAACTGCGCGCCGATGGAGTCGAGCGTAACGCTCTTGGCCTTCGGAAAGAACTGCTTGGCACGCTCGGCCTGAACCGGCGTCGACAGGATCGCTGTGGTGAGCTTGTCGTTGTTCAGGTCCGCGAAGGTCTTGAACTTCGAGTCCTTCTTCACGATGACGACGATCGACGAATCGATGTAGCCACGAGTGAAGGCCACGCGCGCAATCCGATCCGGCAAGACCGTGGCCACGTGGATGCCGAAGTCCACCTTGCCACTGTTCACGTTCTCCCAGCGTGCGGCGGAGCTTTGCTTGACGAACTCGATCTTGCTCGGGTCGTCGCTGCCGAAGAGGCCCTTGGCGATCATACGGGCGATGTCGATGTCGAAGCCGGCAAGCTCGCCCTTCTCATCGACGAACCCGAACGGCGGCGACTCGCTGCTGACGCCAACGATCACCTTGCCGCGGGCCAGGACCTCGTCGAGCTTGGACTTCTCTTCGGCATGCGCCGTGGTGGCCAGCACCAGCGCCGTCAGGCAGGTGGTGAGTAGGGATAGGAGCTTGCGCATGAAGGGCCTTCGTTGGTTGTGGTTGACAGGACTTGCTGAATCAGCCGATCACCGGCTTGACAATGGCGCGCAGCATCTCGACCAGCGCCAGATGGGTGTCCAGCCCCATGCCGTCGACGTTGGGGTCGACGATGTTGTGCACGGAGTTGATCAGCCCGACTTCGACACCTCGCATCAGCAGGTGTCGCTCGAGCTCGGGGGTGTTGAGCAGCCGGCCGTCCTTGCAGCGGGCAGCGATCGCCGCGGCGATCGCGCTGCAGCCCCAGTTCGAGCAGGCTGCAGGAACCAGTACATCGGCCGGCGTGGTTGCCGCAATGGTGGCGCCGAACTTGACGTGGGCGCTGACCGCTTCGGTGATCGCGCCCATCCCGATCTCGTTGCCGCCGTCGCCGACGGCCACCGTGGGAATCCCGCGCCTGATCGCCTCGTCGAACAGGACGTCGATGCGTGCTCTCCCCATTCCATAGTCGATGGCGCGCATGCTGTAGTAGATGCCGTCCTTTGCACGCCCGACCCGCTCGGTCGAGAACAGGAGCGCCGGCTTGAACTCGTCGAGCAAACGATTCGACATCGCCGGGGCGTCATCATCGGACGTCGTGAAGGGCAACAGCGACACCACAGCCAGACTGCCATCCTGGCTGGCAATGCGCGCCTGCTCCAGCGGCAGCACGGTGAGGCCCGCACTCGTGAAGATCGCGCGCATGCCCGGCATGAGCGTATGTTCGGCAAGCACGATGCAATGCACTCGCTTCGCAACGGCCAAGGCCCGCGCAACGATGGCTGCACCCGCGGGACCATCGTTCTCGCCCACATCGGGCGAGACCCAGGCGCGTGACACCGACCCCGTGGTCATGAACACCGTGGCCCCGTCCGGCACGGCAAGCAGCGTGTCGGCGGCCGCGCCCACCAGCGGCTGGCCGAGACGCTGGCGAGCAGCGTCGTAAAGGTGCTCCACGCCGCGTCCGCCGATATCGAGCGTGACCAACCGGTCCAGCCGCTCATCGACGGCAGCCAATGTCGCGCTCATGGCGTCTCTCCCAGAATCAATTCCGACATCGCGGCCGGGTCGTCGACAACGCGTGCCACGGCGTTCAGCGATGCAACCATCGCATCCACCACTGCGTCGATCCCGCCGACGCGCTCGATCGCGCCGTGCGTCGGTTTCAGTCGCACCGACACGCGAGCACCCGGCTGGCCATGGGTATTCACGGTCAGGATCCCGTGGTCGCGCAGGAGAACCATGCCGATCGCCGAAGTGACTTCGCACGGGACGACGCCAGCACCCTTTGTGTCTCGGCCGGCACGCCGGAACACCTCCTGGAACGCCAGGTCCTCTTCGATCATCGGACCGAGGTCGCTGACCGCGACCAGATCGGCGCCGAGGCGCGCCTGCAGGGCGCGTCCCAATCGCTGGCCGCTTTGTGCTTCGTCGATAAGATCCTGGGGCGCGAAGCGCTCGAGCGAGCGCAAAGCACCGGCGGCAATCGGCGCCCGTGCCTCCATGCCGAACTCGGAGGCCTTGGCCGCGACTCGCGTGACCAGTGCCGGCCGCCCGACCAGCACGCCGCACCGCGGTCCCGAAAGGCCCGCCTTGTCGCAGTTCGTGATCGCCAGGTCGCCGCCCAGGCGAAGGCTCAATGCTCCGCCGCGCAGCACAGGCCGCATCCGTGCCCCATAGGCTTCGTCGAACAAGACGACGGCACCTCGCGCCTTCGCGACGCCCGCGACGTCCATCGACACCGCATCGTCAAGGAACTCGAGGCTGCTTGTGACCGTCGTTACGACCACCACTGCCGGCGCGTGAGCCTCGATCGCGGCGATCCAGTCCTTGTCTCCCTGCACTTCAACGAGCTCGACGCGTGCCACGCCGCAGCCTCGAATGACCGAAGCATGCGAGCGGCCACCCGGGGGCACCACCGAGACGACCGGCCTGCCATCGGCCAGCGCAGCAATGCCGGCGATGATGCCCGCACTGGTCCGGTTCACGGCGGCCGCCCCGTCGGACGCCTGTCCACCCATGTGCTCAATCGCGATGCGGCGAAGCTCTTCGGCGAATAGACCCGGGCCCACCCACTCCTCGCAATAGGTGTTCAGGTCCTCGGGACGGAGCGGGAAGTCGCGCTGGTTGCCCGTGAACACTCCGATCGATTCTGCGCCGAGGCGCCGCACGCGCTCGGCCGCGACGCGCTGGCCCTGGCGCAGACGCCGAGCCTCCTCGACGCTCGAGCGGATGATCTGTCCGCGCGCGAACCCGACGATGGGATCCAACGGGTTGCCCAGGGAGTCGGTAGTTTTCTTGGCTTGCATGAGATTGGTTGGCATCAAGCGGTAGAAGAGCGGATCGAGATGCCGGCGACAGTGCGCAGCAGCGAGACGAAGGCCAGATGCCCTTCGAAGTCGATGCCGTCCACCACCATCGCTTGCTTGGACGTCGCACCGTCCCGCGCGCCGGCGCTCACGGTGACAGCGATCAGCTCGTGCTCGGTGTCCGGGTCGTGCAGCAGGTCGGCGTTGCCGAGCAGCACGGCGAGCGCCGCTGCGACGGCACACGCGCCCCAGTTGGAGACGGCGGCGCTGACTGTCACGTCGGTGCTGACCACTGTCACCACTCCGGACGCGTGACCCGCGAGCGAGCGACCACGCGAAGGGAGCACATCACGGATCTGCTCGCGCATGGCACCGAATCCGACTTCGTTGCCGCCGTCACCGATGCCGATGGTCAGCACGCCGGACTCGGCCGCGTGATAGGCGAGCAGGTAGACGTAGCCGACGGTCAACGGGTCGCGACAGTCGCCACGGACCCCGTGGAACTGGCCTTCGACATTCGGGCCGTCTCGCTCGACGAACACGACAGCGGATGGCTGATGACGCTCAAAGAGCGTCCGCGATCGGATCTGTCCGGCGTTCAACCCAATCGGAAACGACTCCACCTCGACCGGCGTGAACTCCCTCGACGGATCTGCTCCGCCCCAAGTGGCGAGCTTGGCATTGATCAACTGTGTCGCCGCCCGCACGGGTGCCAGATGAGCCTCCTCGGTGACCAGGATCACCTTGGCGCGCAAGCCCTTCACGATCGCCATGGCGAGCGCCGCAGCACCGACCGGGCCATCCGTCTCGCCTTGTGGCAGTTTGGGCGAGACGCCGGCGCCGGTCGCGATCAGAACGGTGCCGCCTGACGCCACACGCGCCTTCAGCGCCGCAGCCGCGGCCATGGACAAGGGGCCGCCATGGTGTGCGCGACAGACCTCGTACATCGGCACGACGATTCCCGGCGGCAGGCCGCCATGGAGAGGCCGGATCTCCAGCGTCATCAGGCGGTCGATCCGGTTGCCGGACTCGAGATGCGCAGGATCGAGCCCGTCGGTCCAGGATCGCGGTGAGGAGGTCGTCTGCACGCCGGTCTCGCCTCAGATGCCGATCGTGATGCTCTTGCGCTGCGTATAGCTCTCCAGCGCGCCTTCGATCGAATACTCCGAACCGATACCGCTCTGCTTGGCGCCGCCATAGGACATGCCCGGGATCTGCCCACCCGCGCGATTGACCTGGATCCAACCGGCATCGAGCTGCTCGGTGGCACGCAGAGCGGCGGTCAGGTCCTGCGTGAACACGTAGGCGGCGAGCCCGTAGTGCGTGTCGTTCGCCATGGCCAGGACGCCCGCCTCGTCGGTCCAGGGAATGGCGACCAAAACGGGACCGAAGACCTCCTCGCGAGCGATGCGCCAGCTGTTGTCGACGCCGCTGAAGATCACCGGCGTCGGGAAGTAGCCCTTCGCGTCCTTCGCCGCGGGCGGGAGCTTGCCGGTCTCGACCTTCGCGCCGGCATCGATCGCTTCCTTGATGAAGCCGCACACGGCGGTGTAGCGCTCGGCGTTGATCACGGCACCGATGTCGCTCGCTTCGTCCAGTGCATCGCCGACCTTCAAGGCGTTCACCTTGGTCACCAGGCGTGGCATCACCTTGTCCCAGATCGAGCGATGCAGGAACAGCCGCGAGCCGGCGGTGCAGGACTGCCCTTGCCGCGCGAAGCGCATCGCCGCGATGATGTTGTTGACCGTGGTGTCAAGCAGCGCATCGGCGCCCGCGTCGGGATAGACGATGCACGGGCTCTTGCCACCCAGTTCCAGAGTCAGATGACCAATCCGATCGGCCACGGCGTGTGCAACCTTCTGACCGACCTCGTGCGAGCCGGTGAACGACACCTTCGCGACGTCGGCGTGCGCCGAAAGCGGCGCGCCGGCCGCGAGGCCTTCGCCAGTCACGACATTGAACACGCCCGGCGGAAACAGGTCCGAGGCGAGCTCGGCGATCCGGATGACGGCCAGCGGGGCGTCCTCGGCGGGCTTCAGCACCAGCGTGTTGCCGGTGCCCAGCGACATGCCGATCTTCACGGCGGCAAGCACGAGCGGCGAGTTCCACGGAATGATCGCACCCACCACACCCAGCGGCTCGCGCGTCGTGTAGCTGAACAGGCCGGGGCCCAGTGGCAATGTCTCGCCCTTCTGCTCGGCAATCACGCCACCGTAGTAGCGCAGTACTTCCGCGGTGCTCGCCACTTCGGGACGACTCTGTGTACGCAGCGCATTGCCGGTCTCGGCTGCCAGGATCTTGGCAATCTCCTCGGCATGAGCGCTGATGCGGTTGCCGAACTCGATCAGCAGCGCACCACGCTCGCGCGCTGCCTTGCGGCGCCACTTGGGGAACGCAGCCTTCGCGGCCGCGACTGCCGCATCGACGTCGCGCGCATCGGCGGCGCCGACATGTGCGATGGTGTCGAGCCGGCACGGGTTGACGACGGGCATGGTGTTGCCACCCATCGGCTTGCACCACTCGCCGTTGATGAAGTTGCCGGCCAGGCCGGCGCTCGGAAGGGTGACCCCAGAATAGGTCTTGGTTGCAGTGTTGGTCATCGTTCTCGCGCAGATGGATGAATGGATTGCGACTCAGGCCGTCAGCGCCTGCAGTCGCACGCCGAGGAGTTCCTCGTAGACCTCGCACACGCTTGTGGAGTCCTTGCCGCCGAGACCCTTTGCGCGAGCTGCGTTGTAGGTCTGCTTGACGAGTTGCCCGAGCGGCATGGGGTAGTTCGCGAACTCGTCCAGGCACAGGCCGATGTCCTTGTGCATCAAATCGATCGCGAAGAAGGCGGGCCGCTCTTCAGTGAGCAGCGTCTTCTGCAGCCAGTCGAGCATCTTGCTGCCGGCCAACCCTGCGGTGAACACGTCGATGAGGACATCCAGCTTGGCGCCTGCCTTCACGCTGGTCGCGAGAACCTCGCCGAGCGCCACGGTGTTGATGGCAGTCAGCAGGTTGTGGCTGAGCTTGGTGAGTTGACCCGCGCCGATCGGTCCGCAGTGAACAATCCGACCGGCGAGGTGATTCAGCAGCGGGGTCACGCGCTCGAGCACCCCAGCGTCGCCGCCGACCATCAGCACCAGCGTGCCATTGGCGGCGCCGAGCACGCCTCCGCTTACCGGCGAGTCGAGAAAGTCGACGCCCCTCTGCGCTGCGGCGGCGGCCAGGTCCTTCGTTGTCGCGGGATCCACTGTGCTGAAGTCGATCAGCACGGCACCCTTGCGGACCGAGGCGAGCGCACCGTCGCTCGCGCTGACGGCGGCGCGCAAGATGGCCGGGGTAGGCAGGCTGAAGAGGACAGCCTCCGCGCCTTCGGCTGCGGCCTTAGGGCTGTCCGCTGCGGCGGCCCCTTGCGCGACCAGTTCGTCCACGGCGGCGCGGTTGGGATCGAACACCGTGACCTTGAAGCCCGCCGCGACGAGACGCGCCGCCATGCGCGCGCCCATTTTGCCGACCCCGATAAAAGCAACGTTCTTCATGTCTACCTTGCACTCCTGATGGGAATGCCAGGGACTGTAGGAAGAACGTGACACGCAAAAAAGACGAGCACTGCTTACGCCAAACGTAGGAAAATCTTTCCTATTTGACGACTTTGTGTCCCGTACCGCAGCGACGGCACGGAACCTGCAGCAGTAATCGCCTCGCTCAGCCGGCATAGGTAAAAACCCTAGACTCCACGATAATCGTGGGTCAGCCGTGCGGTGGTACAGCGTTAGGATTTCTAACTCCCATCTGTACTCAATGCTGAATCTCTCGCGACTTCACCTGCTATGCGAACTAGCCGTCCTCGGCACCATCGCGCGCGTGGCCGAAGCCGTGAATCTGACCCGGCCCGCGGTTTCTCAGCAACTCGGCATCCTCGAGGAAGAGATCGGAGCAGTGCTGTTCGAGCGCTCCGGGCGAGGCGTCAAGCTGACCGCCGCAGGACAAGGGTTGGTGGCACAGGCAGGGAAACTATTCGAGCTTGTCAGCGAGATCGAATCCGACTTCGCCACGGCCAGAGGGACCGTCACTGGTGAGCTTCGCATCTCTGCATTCGGCTCAGTTGCGACGACCTTGATTCCGGCGGTCATTGGTTCGGTGCTGCAGAACTACCCGCAACTGGACCTCCGATTCGAGGAACTCGAACCTGGAGACGGCCTCAAGGCGGCCGCGGCCAAGCAGGTCGATCTCGCCCTGGTCGACGACTCCGTCAGTGCTGAAGCCCTGGCCAGCATGCTGTACTTCCGACCGATCTGCGAAGACCACTTCGCGGTGGCCATGTCGTCCGCCCATCGGTTGGCTGGCGAGGCATCGCTTGCCATCGCGGACTTGGCAGGCGACAACTGGGCGATCAACCGCACTGCCCAGACGTACAGGACTCAGATCATGAACGCGTGTCAGGACGCAGGCTTCACCCCGCGCGTCGTGGCGAGCTGCCGGAACATCTCTGCAACCCTCGAGATGGTCCGGACCGGGTATGTCATCACGGTCCTGCCTGCGTTGGCGCTCCGCGCGGCCACCGTGGATCCGGCCTTTGCCGTAGTTCCAGTCAAGCCGATCATGGTACGGCGTATCTTTGCAGCAATGGTTCAAGGAACATTTCGACGGCCCGCCATCGCGGTCGTGCTCAAGGCACTCGACAATGTCGCGCCGCAGTTTGCCTGTCCCGGGATGCCTTCAGCGGACGCACGTTCGCGCCAAACTCGCCAAACTACTTGACGGTTGCGGCGATCGCGACCCTCTCCAGATCGACCCCGCTCTCAATGACGATCGATCTACACTCATGTGACCAAGCGGCCGGGCATCGGGGTGCGTAGTCCGCCCGACATGTGAACTGTAAAAAGAGCGGACGTTGCCGACGTCGGCTGACCGAACCCGGACTAAACGGACAAGTCGCCTCTCGAGCCGAGGCGGTCTATCAAGGATTTGCTGAGCAGCAGTGCTTGGTCCCAACTCCAAGGATGCGTTCGCGCGAAACGCGGTCACAGCGAATACAACGCGCCGCGCGTCAGGTATGTCGCTACGCCGTCGCCCGCAGCACCTTGATCAGCGCTGCCAATTCTTCATTCTCCAGCCCCGCTGCTGCTGCACGCCGCAGCAGCTGCGCCGCGAACGCAGGGAACTCGGCATTGATACCCGCATCGGTCGCCGCCCGCAGCATGCGCTCCACTGCCTCGATCGAAATGGTCATCGGACTTTGCGTCACCTCGAAGCGTCCGTCGTGGATCATCTTCCCCTCGTGCTTGAGGAAGTCGCCGAAGCTCGGTGCGATCTGTGCGACGACCGCGCCGTACGCGTCGACCCCAAAACCCTCGGCTTCGCAGATGCGTGCTTCGTGCAGGAAGCCGATGACGGCACCGTCCAGTTAGAGCGATCACTTGAGCCCGAAGGACGGTTGTTCGCCGCAAAGCTGCCGATCAGAGGCGAGCGTCAAGCACCCGTAGTCGACCCTGAGCAGCCGGTCGGAATCAGGAAAAGCTGCCGGTCAATGTTCTCTTCAAGACGCGCAAGAGCGGCAGCCTACCGGTAGGGCCGCACTCCGAGGCGCACCGGCGATTCAACCTGTGCTCGGCTTCCAGTCCTTGCCCTTGATCTCGACAAGGTAGAAGCGCGTGCCGGCGCCGCCGACGTTTTCGGCCGAGTGGACTTCTGCTTCGAAGAACAGTACTTCGCCTGCCGGTACTTCGCCATATGTCGTCTTGCCGTCCTGCGTTACCTTGACCTTGGCGCCGGTGAGCGCGATCGCTAAGTGCGCAGGGTGCGAATGGATGCCCTCGCCACAAACGCCCAGGCCCGGGCGGCTCTTGTACTCGATCACGCGCACGCTCTTGTTCTCGAGCACTACACGGTAAGAGCGCGGGTTGGCCTGGCTTGCATCTTGCGCCAGCAACTCTTCACTGACACCGAAGGACGCGAGCAGTGCGAAGGCCCGGCGCCGGTTCATCGACCCGGCGCAATTGCAATCAAGTGCTGTCATGGAGTTCTCCTTCAAGGCGGCGTCACATCTGCCGGAACAGGTGGTGGTTTGCATCGCTGACTGGCAGGGTTTCAGGGCGCTGCTTGAGCCGCAGCGTGAGGCTGCCGCGATCGTCGCGAATGACACTGTGGATCGCATGCACGTTGACCAAGGTCGAGCGATGCACTTGCAGGAACATCGTCGGGTCGAGCTCGTCGGCAAGCTCCTTTATCGTCTTCTTGATCAGCGCCTCGCCGTCGGGCGTGACCACCAGCGTGTACTTCTGGTCGGACTTGAAGTACACGATCTCGTCGACGGTAATCAGCCGCACCGCCGCGCCTCGCGAGGCATTGATCCACTGAAGGTAGCGTGGCGACGCACGCGTCGCGGTGCCGATGCTCATGAGCGCCCGGCGCAGGTCGGTCGGTGGCCGTTGCAACCGTGCCTTGAGTCGCTGCACGGTCGACATCAGGCGTGCGGCCGTGGGCGGTTTGAGCACGTAGTCGATCGCACCCGCATCGAACGCATCGAGCGCGTACTCGTCGTGCGAAGTGATGAACGCGACATGGCAGCGCCCGGCAATCTGGCGCGCGACTTCGATACCGGTGAGCAGTGGCATGTGGATGTCGAGCAGTGCCAGGTCCGGTGCGTGCGCGTCGACGGCGTTCAGCGCTTCCACGCCGTCGCGCGCGCGAGTGACGATTCGCAGTTGTGGCCACAACGTGCCCAGCAGATCGGCCAGTTCGTCGGCAAGCAAGGGTTCATCCTCGGCGAGGATCGCGGTCGGCCCGGACGCGTCGTTCGGGTTGCTCATGCTTGCATCGCCTGGGTTTGACTCACGCGTGCTCATAGGGCACCTTCACCGTGACGCGGGCCGCCGAGCCCAAGGGTTCCAACGACAACGTGGCCGCAGTCCCGTACAGGTCGTTCAGCAGGCCGCGCACACGCTCGAGGGTGGCGTCGGATGGGCGCGCCGGGAGTGTCAGTACGAGCTGGCAATCGGCCGCTTGCCGTGTCGCGGCCAGTGCGCACGTCCCGGCGCGCACGCGTTGCAGCGTGTCGTTGAACATCGGCAGCAGCACGCCGGGCGGAAAGCGCGCATCCGTCACGTCGGCCGGCACCTCCAGGGTCAGCCCGACTTCGGACGTACCGGCGAGCTCGTGCAGCCGCGCAAGGGCGCGCGCCAGTTCGGCCTCGCGCGGTACGCTCGACGAGGCATGCTGCAGGCGCGGCAGCGCGGCACGCAGGAAAGTCACCAGTTCGTCAAGCAACTGCTCCGCGCGCTGCGGTTCGCTCTCGTAGGCGCGCCGCACCGCGTCGAGCATGTCAAACAGCAGTTGTGGATCGATGCGGGCTTGCACCGCCTGCAAATTCGCCTGCGCCAGGCGGCGTCGCGCCTCGCGCTGCGCTTGCTTTGCGGCAGACAGCCGCTGGGCCGCCTCCTCATGCACGCGGCTGTGCTGCAGATGGGAGAAGAAGATCAGCGCCATTGAGAGTGACTGCGCGAAGGTGTCCACCGCGAATGCCTGACCGGGTGCCGTGGCCTGAAGCATGTCTGCCCACGAGTTGAAGTAGGCGACCGATGTGGGGAGCGTTGCCGCCAACATGCCGAGAGCCATGGCGGCTACAGCCGTGCGCCAGCCGCTCGGGCGCAGTCGGGCAAACACATAGCCAGTCAAGACATACGCCGGAAAATTCACCGCGCAGAGACTGACGGATCTGGAGATTGCCGCGAGCGCAAGAGCCGGCGTCATCGCGGACAAGACAGCCAGCGAGGCCACCAGCGAGGCCAGTGGATAGGCGACTGCAAGCAGCCCTGCCATCACCAGCGCACTGCGGTGCGTGCGCAGCCAGCGCGCCAAGGCGACGAGCTCGGTCATCGGTGCTTTCAGGTCGAGCGGCGCAGGCAGAATTTCCACGGCCATGGTCGAACCTCAGGCAGCGGCCGACTCAAGACGCGCCGCGCTGGCTTGCGCGCCGGCGCGCAGCGGGATCACGATGGTCGCGCTGACACCTCTCGGTGCGTGCGATTCGAGCGCCAGCCGTGCCTGGTT
>Ga0075370_10000270_pt1 | contig 18744 bp, 15 predicted proteins | sample EndMethybrTD3035_FD_71398 | JGI IMG/M metagenome (GOLD analysis project Ga0075370, IMG submission 71398) | Populus endosphere microbial communities from Tennessee, USA - Endosphere MetaG P. TD hybrid TD303-5 | ecosystem: Host-associated > Plants > Roots > Endosphere | place: USA: Tennessee... | reverse complement strand
CTCCGCCGCGGCGGAGAGATCGTCGGTTATTCCATGGCGCGCGAATTCGGGCGCGGTCATGTGATTGGCCCGATCGTTGCCAGCAATGATTCTGACGCGATCCATCTCACGGCCGTGCATCTCAAGGATCTCGCCGGAAGGTTCGCCCGCGTGGATACGCGGGAGCAGACGGGTCTGTTTGCGGACTTTCTTCAACAGAGCCGCCTCGGGATGAACGACACAGTCACCACCATGTCCAAGGGACGGCGATTCCTGAACCGAAGGGAAAACGAGCCCTGGGTCTACGGATTGGCCGGTCACGCCTTGAGCTGAAGCTGTGAAGCGAATCGCCCGTTGAAGGTTGCCGCGCCCCCCAGGGCCCGGTATGGTTTTTCTCGGCAGCGCTGGGTGGGTTGACCACTGGTCTCAACGGGCACGTGATGGCGCTTGTCCGTCGAGGCGAGCACCCGCATCCCGCCCGAGATAGCGGGCCTATCCAGATCCTCGCCGGCTTCGATTGAGCCGGCCGAGCTTGCGGTATTCGCCGCGCGAAGACCAACGCCAGCCAAAGTATCCCCCTTCAAGCGGCCGATTGTGTTGTCGGCATCCAGCTCTTGTCCTCCTGCACCACTGCTGCCGCGGCAATCTTGGATCCGGCTGCGGGTTCGGGAGTGTTGGCATGTCCCAGTTCACGGGCCAGCACCTCGCGGTCACAGGCGTTCTCCCACAGCGAAACGGTGATGGCAGCGACACAGTTGCTGATCATGCTGGTCAGTGCCCGCGCCTCTGACATGAAACGGTCGATGCCGACGAGCAGCGCCACGCCGGTCACGGGCAGGTCCGGCATGACGGAGAGGGTCGCGACAAGCGCCACGAAGCCGCTACCGGTGACGCCGGCCGCCCCTTTGGACGTCAGCAACATCAGTCCGAGCATCGCCGCAATCTGCCCCCAAGACAGATGAATGTCGCAGGCCTGGGCGATGAAGATGGACGCCAGGGTGAGATAAATGGCGCTGCCGTCCAGATTGAAAGAGTAACCCATCGGCAGCACAAGCCCCGACACGCCTTTCCGGCACCCGAGTTGCTCCAGTTTACGCAACGCGCCAGGCAGCGCCGGCTCCGACGATGACGTGCCGAGCACGATCAGCAGCTCTTCCTTGAAATAGCGGATGGTCTTCAACAGGCTGAAGCCGTTCAGCCGCGCCAGCGTCCCAAGAACGACGACCACGAAGACGGAGCAGGCGATGTAGAATGTCAGGATCAGCAGTCCGAGTGAGCCAATCGAACGGATGCCATAGCGGCCCACCGTGAACGCCATAGCGCCAAAGGCGCCGAGCGGGGCAAGCTTCATGACGAAACCGAAGGCCACAAACAGCACGTGAGAGAACGAGGTGACGGCCTTGGTCACCACCACACCGTCATCACCGGCGCGGCTCAGCCCAAAGGCGATGAGGATGGAGACCAGCAGGACCGGCAGCACTTCGCCATCGGCAAACGCGCCAAAGAACGAATGCGGGATGATGTGCAGCATGAAATCCGCAAATCCGCTCGCACCAGCTTGCTTGGTGAATTTCGCGGCCACCGACGGATCGAGCGTATTGACGGACACATGCATGCCCACGCCAGGCTGGATCAGCGACACCGCGATCAGCCCGGCCAGCAGGGCGAGCACGGTCAGCAGGTAGAACAGCGCCATGGATTTCGCCAGTGTGCGGCCGACCTCGCGGGAATCACTGATGCTGTTGATGCCGCTGACGATGGTGCAGAATACGATCGGCGCAATCATCATCTTGACGAGCTTGACGAAGCCGTCTCCCAGGGGCTTCAGCGCGGCACCAAATTCAGGCCAGAGATGGCCGGTCAAGACACCCAGCACGAGGCCAATCAGCACCTGGATGTAAAGGATCCGATAGAATGGCTTTCGCGCCTCGATGCGCACAGACCCAGCCAGCGCTTGCGTGTGCATTCTCGTTTCTCCCATGGCATTGATTTTTCTTGATGGATGAAGGCGGACCGAGTTCAGGCCGCCAGGATTGAATAAGGCACGTGCGCTCGCCGAGCGAAAACGTGACCCTGGAAAATTCGGCGGGCGGTCCGCTGCACCCGGGCCACCGGGCCGGGCTCCAGCCGAACCACGAGCTCGCCGGAGGGATGGGCGAGCGTGATCGGCACCGGCGGCGCCAGTGGTCCGACCATCTCCGCCGCGATCGTACCCGGTGTCACACAGGCCGTCGCGATCGCAACTGCGCCGGTCACAGCCAGAGCGCTATGGCAGTCGTGCGGCATGAAGTACCGCGTGTTCAACGTCGCTTCCGTCGCGGGAGCAATCAGGACCGGTTTCGGAATCACCATGGCAGCGGAATTCGGAAAGCCCATCCGACGTCCGGCCTGGACGCGCAGGCTTTCGAGCCGCGCGCGGAAGCCGCTGTCGGCGAACTCCAAAGGTGCCTCGCGGCCGGTCCATCCCAAATCCACCGCGCGGACCAGCATGACGGGCATGGCCGCGTCGATGCAGCTGACATCGATCCCTTCGATACGGTCAACCGGTCGTCCTGTCGGCAGGAGGCGGCCGGTGCGTGCGCCGGCCGCGTTGGGGAACGACAGCTCGATGGGCGCGGCCGTTCCCGGCACCCCGTCGATCCGCGCCTCGCCCTCATAGGTCACCTTCCCCCCAGGGGTGGAAACCGTGGCGTCGATCAGCTTGCCGGTGTTGACATTGTGGATGCGGACCTGGGTGCGATCTGCGGCACCGGCGACCAGACCGGCTTCGATCGCGAACGGTCCCACCGCTGCCAGCATATTCCCACAGTTCGGCGACGTATCGACGATCCCTTCGCGCACTCTGACCTGAGCGAAAAGGTAGTCGACATCGGCGCCGGGCACCGATGCCGGTCCGATGATCGCGACCTTGTTGATGACGGCATTGCCGCCCCCGATTCCATCGATGCCCAGATCGTGCCCGCCCCCCATCACCGACAACAGGACCGCATCGCGCGCCCTGGGATCGGCCGGGAGATCGCTGGCCAGGAAAAACGGCCCGCGCGAGGTTCCGCCGCGCATGACCACACAGGGAATGGCAATCTGATCGTTCATTGGAGCTCTTCCGTTCGGCGACATCGAACAGAACATGGGCTCTTGCAACTCTTCTGTAAAATGCAAATATCTGAAGTATTAATGCGTCATACGACATAATGGGAGCCAGCCATGAACGCAGAACTGCTCGACCTCAAGGCGTTCATTACCGTCGCGGAGACTGGAAGCTTTGTCCGCACCGCCAAGGCGCTGAACCTGTCGCAACCGGCGCTCAGCCGACGCATTCAGAAGCTGGAAGAAAGCCTCGGTGCGCCGTTGCTCGAACGCTCGACGCGTCACGTCAATCTCACCATGACCGGCCGCGACTTTCTGCCGAAGGTGCGCCGTCTCATCGACGAGTTCGAGACCTCGGTGCTCGCCATCCATGATATCGGCGCGCGAAGTTCAGGCCTGGTCTCGGTGGCTGCGGTGCCGACGGCGGTGTTTTATTTCCTGCCGCGTGCGATCGGCCGGTTTGCCGAGGCGTATCCGCGTATTCGCATCCGGGTTCTGGACATCGGGGCCAATGAGGGATTGGAAGCGGTCGCTCGCGGAGAAGCCGACTTCGGCATCAATTTCATCGGTGCTTCGCATGCCGAAATCGAATTCGAGAAACTGGTTGAAGATCCGTTCGTCCTGGCCTGCCGCCACGACCATCTGTTGGCATCGCGTAAACAGGTAAGCTGGTCGGAGATCGTGTCGCACCGGGTTATTACCGTCGGTCGCAACAGTGGCAACCGCGCGTTGATCGACAACGCGCTGGCGCGACACGGCCTGCAACTGAACTGGTCCTATGAAGTTGCTCACCTCTCCGGCTCGCTCGGTCTCGTCGAAGCGGGACTGGGCATCGCCGTACTGCCGAGGCTCGCGACGCCGGCCGCCGGCCATCCGATCATTCACACCGTCAGGTTGACCGAGCCGGAGGTGTCGCGGACGATCGGAATCGTGCGCAGGCGCGGGTCGACGCTATCCCCTCATGCCAGCCAGTTACTCAAGATGCTCCTCGAGGCATGGCGCTCTCCTTCACGGGCGACCAGTCGAGACAGGCCGCGGCAGCGCTCCTAAGGCTTCAATCGCTCCATGCCACGCGCAAGCTGGTGAAGGCCGGGCTGATCGAAACCGAGGGATCCTCGTCGCGCAAGGAAACGTGCTATCGCACGACCAAGATGAGCCGTTCCGTCACCGAAGCCTATGCGGACTTGCGCGCCGCGACGCTGCCGCCGATGCTGGAGGCACTCGACGGCTGGGCGGAAAATCGGAATCCGCAGGCAGCCATCTTGAGCTGGTGGCGAGCATCTATGCCCAGGCGGCGCAAGTTGCGATCACGCGACGACATCAGCCTTAGCGGCCACGCTTACGCTGCTCGGCGCGAAGAGTTACGCTTCGGGACATGGTTAGCGGCCCCAAGAAACATCAGGACCTTCTCACCTTCGCCTATGCGATCCACGTCACGTCCGCGCTCGACGGGATCGTGCTGAGACTGCCGGACCGGCAGTTCTGATTTTTCCGATGCAGTGGCGGCGACCAACGCGGCACCTCCAGCAGGGGAGAGAATCATGGGACATCCAAAATCGACGCTCGCACTGGCTGCGAGCCTGATGGGCGGCGCGGCAAGCTTATCGGCGGGCTGGGGCGAGTTGTCCGATTTGTTCGCTGCACTACGCCAATTTGCGATAGCCGCCTGACGGGACCTGCTCGAGTGGGCCTGCGCGATGTATGTTGTGCTGGAAGCTAAGAAAGCAGCAACATGTTCGATGAAACACCACGCCTTTAGTTCATTCTCTATGCGGCTTCCGAACTCCGTTTCCAAACGGCCCCGAAGACTGCGGCCGAGTTATCTTACCAACTCAACAGCTTGTGCTGGCTGGGGCGGGAGGGTACTCAGCCAATTTGTCGCCGCTCTCAGGCGCCTGAAATCACTCTAGAAATCGGAGCAACACGAGAGGTGTGTAGCAGCTCTGTGCGGCACCTCGCAAGCCGTCCGGACAGGTGGGTAGCAGCGCCCTCCACTGGCTAGGTCGACAACGGGCGGCGCGGGAGCGTGGAGCGGTACGGCGACGCCACCAGCCGCGTAGCCGCGGAGACCGCCGGCTGCGTGGGCGGGACTTCCGTCTCCACGTTCATCGCCTCCGGCTGAACGCGGTCCTCGGCCAGCGCGCCAGCCTCGGCCTCCGCGCTGGCCGGCGGCACCTCGGGCGACGTGATCGGCGGCGCATCGGCTTCGACCTCTGCACCCGCGCTGCCCTCCAGCCGGGTTGCGGGGCTTTCCAGATCGGGGCCCTCCACGCGGCCGGGGAAGGCGTCGCGCAAGCGCTGCAAGGCCTCGACGGTCACGCGGCCGCTCCAACCCGCGGAGCGCCCATTCCAGTGGAGGCCCTCGCGCGCGAGGACCTCGCGCTTGTCCGCCGAGACGTTGCGGCTCAGGCGAACGAATACCGCGACGAGCTCCTCGTGAGGATCGTCAGAAGCATCCTCGTCAGCGCTGGTGCCAGCTGGATCGAACGCCGGGCGATCCACACAAGCGCCCTGCGCGAGCTGCTCCAGCCCCGCAAGGAGGCTCGCTGCCGGCAACTGTGTCAGATTGAGACGCTTCGTAGTGTCCAACACGAACTGCAAGACATCGGCCTCGCGGCGCTGCTGGAGCGCTGCGATCTGTAGATCAATCCGGGCGCGGTCCGCGCTCAGTCGCGCGAGCGTGGCTTCGGACGTTTCAAGCTCTTTGAGAATGCGGGAACGACGTTTCATGGGAACCTCCTTTGCTAATGGACGTAGCCGATCACGCGGCTCGGCAAGCGGCAAAAGGAAAGTTTCTGGGGAAGTGCGAGCAAAATTCCTTGCGAGTTTCCGGAAGGTCCGAGCTCAATATACAAAATGGTTCTTGGACGCTTTCAGTGGCGATTTCCTTCGCGTTTCTTACCAAGGCTCATCTGACCGAACACGGTGGCGCAACCAGCGCTATCGCCTATCTAGCCCGTGACATCGTGCACGATCCGCGTTTTGAGCGGGCCTTCGACTACACGCATTTGCGCGCTGACCTCGCGCACGAGGAGATTATCCTTCCGTTAGACTGCCCAGTCTCATTTCTTGACCGCGAGAAACTCGCGGTCAAGCTCGACGGGACCGAGCTGCGCAAGGTCCGCACCCCTCTTTCCAAGCGAAATCGGCGGCCACAAATTGGATTGGCCCTCGTTGTAGCGCTTCCTCCCGCGACCGAGGTTTCGGCGGATGAAGCGGCCGAGATTATGCGGAGGATCGTTGTCGCCGCGCGTGGATCGGCGCCGGTCCCGATCCACATCGCGATCCACGAAGCCAGGGTTAATCGCCACGGTCATGCGCTGTTCGCACTCCGACCCCTCGATCGTGACGGATGAAACTCCGCGATTTCATCGCACGCGTGCGGCACATGAAATCCGGAAACAAGGGTGCGGACGTTGTCGAGGGCATTCATTGGCCGAATCTGACGTGGGAAATCCAACAGACGTTTTTTTGCGAGCTCGGACTAGATCTCGTGGTCGATCCCATTGCACCCGTACCCGGCAAGCATTTCTCGCCCATCGTCTTTCGTAGCGGCAAGATGGACGACAGCAAGATCGCTCAGCGGATCGCGTCCAGCCGCGAGGATGCTTACGCGGACAATGTTCGCGCGATCGAAGGCAGCCCGACCCGCACGGTCGAGACGCTCCTGCGAGGGCGATCCTCCCTGCGTACAGCGGAACTCGAGCGCCTCTGCTCAAAATTCTTTGACGGCAAATCTGATCAAATGGCAAACGTTGAACGCATCCTGCGTGATCAGAATATCATTACGATGATCGATGCGGTTGACGGCAAAAAGCCCCGATACGCGACGACCCGACGTATTCACCGTTTGGTGACGCGCGCTGCTGAACTCCTCGAGAGTTCTGCGGAGGATCGGATCAATGTCTTCTCGGCAGCCGACCAAGATTCCGTGATCACTTGCATCTCGGAATGGTACGAGGTCGGAGTGTCGCACGAAAGGCCCCTCATTCTTGCTACCAAGCTTTCTGATTGCGAAGGCGCGAGCAAAAGGCTTGCGGCCTACGATCCCATCGTAGGCACGATCGACATGGCAGTCACGGGGGCGCGCGACGATCGCGCCTGGGGCCGCAAGCGCGATCTTCGCCTTCGACCCCGACGCCCCGTCATTGTACCTCGTGCTGAGCTTGTCGACGACTGGCGACTGGCTCGGCTCCTGATAGCGACCACCGAAGCTGGCTCAAAGTTGGTTCTTGGCCACAATCACAAAGAAAGTGGTGTGGTCTGCCGGCAGCTAGCGGCCTACGCCGCAGATCTTAAGCCGACGGAAGGAGCGCCCTCAGTGGGGGATCGCGGCTCATCGAAAGCATTGCGGTTGCTGCGAGCTGGGCTATTGCAGCATGCTATCAACGAGATCGCGAACAATGGAGCGCTAGAGTTTGGGAGCCAGCTCGACCACATCGAGGATCCCTCGATATTCGTGGTTTGTGATGACCCGGAGCAGATCGCAGCTGTCTGCCGGACCATACGATCTAACTGTGTACGGGCGGGAACCATTGGACAACCGTTGACGATTGCGGCTGCCGGTCAAATGCCGGCTTTCTCCGTCGGCGAGTGGATCGTGGTGCCGAAGCAAGCTGCCGTCAATTCCCGATCCGGGCAGATTGAAGTTGCCAGGATCCTCGCCGTCGACCCGGTTGACGCTGCGATTGACGTTGCCGGAAGCAGTGGAAGAATGCGGATCAGTTTAGGAAACGGATTGGCCATCCGCCCGGCGGCCGCGCTTCGGATAAGGGAAGCTCGCTGTTTGTTTCCCGAAGCGAAGATGGTGATCGAGGCGACTGATCCGCGGCGTCTGTGGAGCGCTCTCCTGCTTGTCGCAACCAGGGGCCGGAATGCGAAGCTGTATGTCCATCCGAGCGTTGCTCAGAGCAAGGCCGAGCTGATCGAGGCCGCACGACGATCTCTTCCAGGGGCGCTTCCGCATCACCGAGCAGTGCGCACGGATTCCGATGTCGAAGCTGGTAAGATTATTTCAGATATCGAGAGTAGTTTTGAAGTGCTTCCCGCGACCACGCCGGTTGCAAGGACGGCGCCCCGACCGATCGATCTTGGCGAAACCGTGCGGCGCATGTTGGCAGACAACCGGTCAGCGCGCCTCGGATACGAGCAGCTCTATCAATACGTGGGTCGTCACAATCCCGATCATGCCGCAAATACAGCCCAAGTCCTCACAATGTATCACGATAGACTGACGAGGACGGTTATTCACTTCCTCGCGGGGATCGAACCAGACTACAGAAAAGAGAACAATACAATTATCCCATTTGATCTTCCTCATGAACTGAACGAGCCGGAGCAACGACCGTGGGACGAAGGTGACGTCTACCTCCTGCAGCAGAACCTTAGGTACATGGAGTTGCGCGCTTGGAGCAGCTCGCTTCGTTCTTCGCCGAATATTCCCTCGGACCGGGACAACAGGGCTGGCAGGAGGACATAGGCAGCGCTGTGCGGGTGCCCCGATAGGACGGTTTTGGCGAAGTTGACCCGCTTCTCTCGCTGTCGCGCCTTCGTGCATCTAAAGCCAATCTTGCGTTGACTGAACGTTCTGCCAAACACAGCCACCGGCTGGAACCGCACGTCAGACATTTCACCAGCTCATTCGTTGCGAGCATGCGAGAGCTCCTGAACCCTCGTACCCCGCCCGGCGAATGACACCGCGCGCCAGCCGGTGGCGCCGTGTCGTTCCTCCAGAAGTCCTATGATCCGGCGGCCCCCTTCAAGGCGGTGAAGCGGATGTGTGAATAAGCACCGAACTTTGACCCCATCGGGGCCGGCGCCAAGTGAAACAAGAAGGGTTCGCGGCTGGCTTCAGCTTCGCCGTGAAAGTGCGAACCGAACGACAACCGTCGGGGTCGCCGAACGCTTCTAGCCGGATTTGCTTAGAGATTTGAGAATAAAGCGAATCTGGCCGCGGAGCCCTGCTTCGATATTTTCGCGATGCCGAGCGCAATGCTCGATCAGAATGGGATGAAGGAACGGCATGAACGCGGATCTGACCGCTCGTGCCGCTTCAGCGGCATCTTCGACGTCGAACTCGCCCGTCTCGATGCCCTCGCGTATGATCCGCTCGAAGATCGTCACCATCCGTTCGGTGTGCGCCTGGATGATCGGCCAATTCCTCGGCGTGGCCACGACGATCAACTCGTGCATGGGCCTTGCGTTGACCAGCATCATCTTGTTGTGTTGGTGAACGGCGGTCAGGAGCTGGTCGAGTTTCTGCTTGGCCGGTGCCTCGGCGCGTGCAATCGCTGAGGCGATTTCGGCAACCTCGTCCACAACGCGCCCGCAGATGGACTCGTTGATCGCATCCCTGGAGGGAAAGAAGCGGTAGATATTCGCCGGGCTCATGCCGAGTTCGGCGGCGATGTCGGCCACCGATGTCCTGTAGTGACCGACGCGGCGAAAGCGCTGTTCCGCCGCGTCCAGGATGCGGGCGCGAACTTCGTCGGCCCCTGTTGCCGTTCGGACCGGACGATCCTCCATGGGATCAACGGAGCCTTACTCGGCAGCCAATGCCGTTTGCATTTCCGGCTTCTCGCCCGAAGCCTCGTGCATATCATCTGCGGTCGGCTTGATCCGGAACCACGCAGCATAGAGCGCAGGAAGGAACAGGAGGATGAGAACCGTTCCGAGCGCGGTGCCGCCGATCAGCGTGTAGGCCATCGAGCCCCAGAACACGGAATGCGTGAGGGGGATGAAGGCCAGCACGGCAGCAAGCGCCGTGAGGATCACGGGCCTCGTGCGTTGCACCGTGGCCTCGATGACGGCGTGATAATCATCAAGACCGGCGGCAAGGTTCTCCTTGATCTGTTCGGTCAGGATCAGGGTGTTGCGCATCAGGATGCCCGCCAGGCCAATCAGGCCAAGAATCGCGTTGAACCCGAACGGCTGGTTGAAGAGGAGCAATGCCGGCACGACACCGACGAGGCCGAGCGGTCCGGTCAGCACGACCATCGCCATGGTCGAGAACGATCGCACCTGAAGCATGACGACGATCAGCATGGCGGCGATCATGGCCGGGAAGATCGTCGCCAACGCATCGTTGGCCTTGGTTGCCTCCTCGATCGAGCCGCCCAGCTCGATACGATAGCCGGCCGGAAGGGACGCGATCAGGGGCTGAAGGGCCGTCTTGATCTCCTTGGAGACTTCCGGAGGCTGGGTCGCCTCGTTGATGTCAGAGCGAATGGTGACGACGGAGGTACGATCGCGGCGCTTTAAAATCGGCTCTTCAAGCCGGATTTCCGAATGGCCGACCTGGTCGAGCGGAATCGAGCGGCCGTCGCGGCTCATCAAAGAGAAATCCGCCAGACGCGATGGATCGAGCCGCTCGCCGCCGGCGCTGCGTGCTACTATGGGGACGTTGCGGATGTCCTCGCGAACCTGCGTCACGGCAATGCCGGTGAGCAGGAACTGGAGTTGGCGGCCGACCTCGGCCGGCGAAAGGCCGATCAGGTTCAGGCGGTCCTGATCCGGGATGAAGCGGAGCACGGGCGTGCGATTACCCCAATCGCGATTTGCCTGCCGCACGTCGGGAACACCACGCATGATTTCGAGAGCCTTCTGCGAAATCGCGTACAATTGGGCGGGATCCGGCCCCATCACACGAAACTCCACCGGGAACGGCGTATAGGGTCCGAACACGAGCTGGGTGACGCGTACATTGGCCTCGGGAGCAAGGCCCTGTGACACGATCTGCCGGAGCCGGTGCTTCAAGGCCTCGCGCGCCTCCGCGTCCGGCGTCAGTACGACGATCTTGGCGAAGGCCGAATCCGGCAGCTCCGGCGCCATCGCGAAGAAGAAGCGCGGTGCGCCCTGGCCGACATAGCTCGTGATGATCTTGGCCTCGGGTTGATCGTGCAGCCAACGCTCGAGTTTCTCGACGGCGGCCGTCGTCGTCTCGATGCTGGTGCCTTCCGGCAGGCGGACCTCGACCAGCACCTCCGGGCGGTCGGAGGTCGGAAAGAACTGCTGCTTGACGCCGCCCATGCCGACGACGGCAAGCGCGAAGGCGACGGCGACGATGCTGCAGGTCAGGAACTTGTGGCGGACGGCCAAGGTGATGAGCGCTCGCAGGCGCTGATAGTTGGGCGTGCCGTAAATCGCGTGGTGACCGCCCTGGACCGGCTTGATCGCGGGCAGCATCTTGACGCCAAGATAGGGCGTGAAGATCACCGCGACGATCCAGGAGACGATGAGTGCAAAGCCCACGACCCAGAAGATGTTGCCGGCATATTCGCCGGCCGTCGAGCGGGCGAAGCCCACCGGCAGGAAGCCTGCGATCGTCACGAGCGTTCCAGACAGCATCGGCGCCGCCGTGTGGCTCCACGCATATGCTGCCGCCGATAGGCGATCCATGCCCTCTTCCATCTTCACCACCATCACCTCGATGGCGATGATGGCGTCGTCGACCAGCAGACCAAGCGCCAGGATGAGGGCACCGAGCGTGATGCGGTCGAAGAACCGGCCGGTCTCCAGCATGATCAGGAACACGACGGCGAGCGTCAAAGGCACGGCCGCCGCAACAACGATGCCGACGCGCCAGCCGAGGCTGAGCAGGCTCACCAGCAGCACCACGCCGAGCGCCATCGCAAACTTCATCATGAACTCGTCGACCGCCGAGGTGATATTGACGGCCTGGTCGCTGACCTTGGCCAGCGTCATCCCGAGCGGCAGTGTCCGAGCAATAGCCGCGGACCTCTCCTCCAGCGCCTTGCCGAGCGCCAGACCATTCCAGCCCTCCTGCATCACCGCGGCGAGCATGATGGTGGGCTCGCCCTGGTGCCTGATGATGTAGGTGGGCGGATCCTCGTAGCCGCGGCGGACCTCGGCAATGTCAGACAGCTTCAGCGTCCGCCCGGCAGCGACGATCGGCGTGTCAGCGATCGCCTGGACGCTGTCATAAGCGCCATCGACCCTAATGAAGACCTGCGGCCCCTTGGTGTCGATCGAGCCCGCCGGCGTCACCGTGTTCTGCCGCTGTAAGGCGGCAACGATATCCGTTGCCGACACGCCGAGCGTTGCCAGCTTGGCATAGGAGAACTCGACGAAGATCTGTTCGGGACGCTCGCCGAGGATGTTGATCTTCTTGACGCCAGACACGTGCAGCAGATCCTGGCGAATGGTCTCGGCTTGCCTGGCGAGTTCGCGCATCGGCATGCCCTTGGCCTTGAGGGCATAAAGAGCGAAGCTCACGTCCGAATATTCGTCGTTGACGAAGGGACCGAGCACGCCAGGGGGCAGCTTGCGCGCCTCATCGCCCAGCTTCTTGCGGGCCTGGTAGAATTCCTCCTGCACGCTCGACGGCGGCGTGCTGTCCTTCAACGTGACCGTCATGTACGCATAACCGGGCCGCGTGGTCGTCTCCACCCGATCGTACCAGGTCAGTTCCTGAAGCCGCTTCTCCAGGGGTTCGGCAACCTGGTCCTGCATCTCGCGCGCCGTCGCGCCGGGCCAAACCGTGGTGACCGTCAGCGTCTTGATGGTGAAGGACGGATCCTCGGCGCGCCCGAGCATGAGGAAGGCGTAGGCGCCCGCGGCCGCCAGCAGAAGGATGAAGAACAGGGTGACGGCGCGTTCGCGAACGGCGAGGGCGGAGAGATTGAAGCTCATGATTTGCTCCCGCTTTCCGAGCCGGTCCTGACGCGAGCGCCCTCATGCAGGAGATGAGCGCCGAGAGAAACAATCTGGTCACCGGACTTCGATCCGGAGATAACGGCGGTCTCGCTGGTCACACGCAGCAGCTTGACGGGCTGCAGCCGTACGGTCGAGGTCGCGCTGTCGAAGACCCAAACGCCCGTCGTTCTGCCGTCATCGAGCACGGCTCCCAGCGGCACCTGGACTTCCGGTTGATGATCCCTGCTTGCAAGCCGAAGCGTGACGGTCGCACCAAGCGGCGCCGCTGCGGCCTCACCGTCGAGCACATAGCGGGCCTCATAGGTACGGGTCTGGGGATCGGCGGAATCGGACAACTGGCGCAGATGCGCGGTAAAGCGTCGCCCATCACTGCCGTAGAGGCTCGCCTCGGCGAGCGAGCCAATTGCCGGCCGGATCGTTTCGGGAAGCGCGACCACGGCTTCGCGAGGACCGGACTGCGCCAGTCGAACGACCGCTTGGCCGGCGGCAACCACTTGTCCCGGCTCGCCGAGCGTCTGGGTGACCGTCCCGTCCGCATCCGCCACCAGAACGGAATAGGTCGCCTGGTTCTCGGCGACGCCTGCCTCGGCTTCGGCCGCGGCAAGCTGCGCCTTGGCGGTGTCCGACGCGGCCTTCGCCTGCTCGTAGCGCTGCTTTGAAGTCCATCCGTCGTTCACCAAATTGGCGTAGCGCCGCTCGTCGGCGTCGGTCTGAACGACAACAGCGCGCGCCGCGGCGACCGCGTTGCGCTTCGCTGTGACCGCGAGGCGCAAGTCGGTTTCGTCGATCCGCATCAACGGCTGCCCGGATTTGACCTGCTCGCCGACATTGACGAGCCGTTCGACGATCTTCCCGGCGACGCGAAAGCCGAGATTGCTTTCCACCCGCGCGCCGATCGTCCCGGTGAAACCGCGCTCGGATCCGCTGACCGGTGTGGCGGTCACCAGGCGGACCATCGGCGCCTCCTGTCTGGGATCACCGACCGCAACGGCTTCTCGGGGCGGCACCCCGAGAGCAACGAAGGTCGCCACGCCTGCCGGAATCAAAATGCCCGCCAAAACCGCAACACCCCGCATCTTCATGGTCAGTCTCCCGAATTTAGATTTCATACGAACTCTATATTCCGTTTAGATGTCGAACGCAATCTAAAAGTGGAGAAGGGCAACAAGAGAATGTGATCGGCGTCGGGGGGAGGTATCCAGGTGGAGTACAGGCGGCGCCGGTTGAGGTGATTTTGCGTTGGAGGGCCCTTGATAGATTGCGTTCGGCTTCTATCTACCGTATTAGAGTTCGAGTGAAATCTAAATATGGAGGTGCCGATGCGAGTGAGTCGCGTTCAGGCCGCGGAAAACCGCCAAACCGTGATCAATGTTGCAAGCCGCCTCTTCAGGGAGCGCGGCTTCGACGGCATCGGGCTCAAGGATCTGATGGAGGGGGCCGGGCTAACCCAAGGCGCCTTCTACAAGCAATTCGCGTCAAAAGAGGATTTGGCGGTCGAGGCGTCCAGGCGCGCATTGGAGAGCGCGTCCGGCCGATGGTCGGATGCGGCCGCCCAGAATCCGGATGATCCGCTCGGCGCGGTGATCGGGTTTTACCTCAGTGGCGACCATCGCGAAGAAAAGATGGATGGCTGCCCGATCGTGGCGCTCGGCTCGGATGCCGCCCGACAGGGTCCCGACGTGAAGGCGGAATTCGAAGCGGGAATCAAAGCGCGTCTCGACGTGCTCGACCGCTTCATCGCTGGAAGCGGCGACGAGGCCTCGCGCGGCAAGGCCATGGGCATTCTCGCGACGATAGTCGGCGCGGTGACGCTCTCGCGCGTCGTCAACGACCCCGATCTGGCTCAGGCACTTCTGAATGCCGCGGCCCAACAGGTTCGCAACGCCGCTTCCGCTTGAATGGGGGGCCGGTGTTCGGATTGAGAATCCGCACGAGGCCCATTCGCTGATCAGATTAGAAAGAGGACGATGTCAAAAAGAGCAACGGACAACTTCGCCGGAAAATGGGCGCTGGTCACGGGGGCGTCTAGTGGCCTCGGTCTTGAATTCGCAGATCTCCTGGCGGCGCAGAACGTCAACCTCGTATTGGCGGCCCGGCGGCAGGACTCGATGGAAAAGCTTGCCTCCGATCTACGCAGCAAATACGGGGTGGATGTGCTGGTCGAGGCGATCAATCTTGCCGCGCCAGGCGCAGCCAGCCGCCTGAAAAGCAGTCTCGACGCAAGGTCGGTGACGATCGACATCTTGGTGAACAATGCCGGGTTCGGCTTGCACGGCGATTTCTTGGACACGCCGATCGAGCAGACCGCGAACATGATCCAGCTCAACATCACGACGGTGACAGAGCTGACCTATCTCTTCGGCCGCGACATGGCCAAGCGGCGGTCCGGACATATCCTACTCATCGCCAGCCTTCTGGGCTTTCAGGCCGTCCCCAGCTATGCGGCTTATGCGGCGACCAAGGCTTATGTACTCGCCTTTGGCGAGGCCCTGCATGACGAACTCCGCCCGCATGGCGTGGTCGTTACCAGTCTCTGCCCCGGGCACACCGCAACGGGTTTCGATGCGGCTGCCGGCGCAACCGCTTCAAGCTTGCTGCGCCTCCTCACCATGAAGCCGCGTCCGGTCGCCGAGAGCGGTATTCGGGCGCTCTCGCAGGGCAAGGCCATGGTGATCCCAGGCATGGCGAACAACATGGCTGCTTTTTCAAATCGTCTGACGCCGCGATCAATGCAAAGGGCCACGATGAAAAGAATCATGGACGCTTGACGCCTGGAACAGTTGCGCGCGGGCGCTTGTCGAGAAGCGAAGGACTCTGCCGAGATCCGCTCAACTAATATTGGCAGAGCACATCCATGAACGCGATAGAAGACGCCGTTGATCGGCGACGGCAATCGTCGCGATTTAATCTTCCAGCTGCGGAGCTCCAACTTGCCGAGACGCTGTTCCTGATTTAAATTATGATCATAATATAACGCCCGGTAATCAGGCATCCGATGGGAGGAAGACATGCGCAGGACTGGTGTCCATAACTTTCCGGCAATCGACCGGGTCATCTATGGCAAAGCCGCCGCCGAAGCTGTCCGCGACGAGGCGGAGCGACTTGGTGCAAAGCGCGTCTTCCTCCTCGCCAGTCGAACCCTGAACTCCAAGACCGACGAGATCGAGAAAATCCGGCGTACGCTAGGCGACAAGCATGCAGCGACCTTCGACGGAATTGCACAGCACACGACGCGCAAGCAGGCTGCCGAGGTCGCCCTTCATGCACAGGAGGCGCGAGCCGATCTGGTCGTGGCTGTCGGCGGAGGGTCGGCGGTCGATCTCGCCAAGATCGTCATCATGGCGATGGAACACGATATCCGAGATGAAGCGGGCTTCGATCCCTTTCCGATGGGGCCGGGCGTGAGCCAATCTCCCTTCCGATCGCCGACAGTCCGCCAAGTCGCGGTACCCTCGACGCTGAATGGTGGCGAATACAATGCCGCCGCGCTCGTTACCGATGAGCGCCAGAAGCTGAAACAGATTTTCTTCCACCCCCAGATGATGCCGGTGGCGATCATTCTCGATCCCGCCCTCACGCTTCATACGCCGACAAAGCTCTGGATGGGATCGGGCACCCGCTCGATGGATCACGGCATCGAGGCTTTGTGCTCGCCGGCCGGCACTCCCTTGGCTGACGAAGTCGTCCTGGCGGGCATCCGCACGCTGCGTGAGGGAATGCTCCAGACCTTGCAACAGCCTGACGATCTCGAGGCACGCCGATTGTCACAATATGGCTCATGGCTCGCGTCGTACGGGCTGCAGGCCCGCGTCCCCATGGGCGCAAGCCACGGCATCGGCCACGTGCTCGGCGGGACGTTCGACGTTCCCCACTATTATTGCACGCCCGTCATCATGCCGAGCCTTCTACGCTACAACAAGCCGTTCACCGAGGATGCGCAGAAGCGTTTGGCGACCGCCCTGGGCGCTCCGGGCGGCGAGGCCGCAGAGGCCTTTGCGGAATTCACCAGGACGCTTGGACTGCCTGGGCGGCTGGCCGACGTCGGGATCGGTGAAGACAAGTTCGATCAGATCAGCAGGATCGCGATCAATCATCGCTTCGTAAAGGCCAATCCGCGCCCCTTCAAAGACGAATCCGACATCGTCGGTCTGCTGCGAATGGCCGCCTAGCAGCGGCCCCGGTGAGGGAGCCGAGGTCGGAGGCCCCTCATCAGACGGATGCGCGGGGAGCGGCGCTTGAAGCGCCGATCCCCGTGGTCCTCACGCGACCTTCCGCGCGGCTCCGCTGTCGGCGTCGAGAAATCCGGTCAGCCTGTCCCTGATCAGTCGCTCGGCATCCGCCATGATGCGGTCGATCAGTCCCTTCACCGTCGGAATGTCGTGAATGAGCCCGACGACCATGCCGCAGCTCCAGGCGCCCGCGTCCATGTCGCCCTCGATCATCACTTTGGGATAGACGCCCGCCACCTGGTCGTGGATGTCCTCGATCTTGAGGCTCTTGCCCTTCTCGCGCTCGATCTCGAGCAGCTGCTCGACGCCCTTGTTGTTCAGGACCCGCTCGGTGTTGCGAAGCGCCCGCATAACCAGCCTGGTGTCGAGCTCCGTCGCCGCGACCAGCGCCTTCTTGACGGTCTCGTGCACCGGCGCTTCCTTGGTGGCGATGAAGCGCGTGCCCATGTTCATGCCCGCAGCGCCCATCGCCAGGGCCGCAACCAGGCTGCGCGCATCCGCCATGCCGCCGGAGGCAACGAACGGGATCTTCAGTTCCTCCGCGGCGCGCGGCAACAGGATCATGTTCGGCATGTCATCCTCACCGGGATGGCCGCCGCACTCGAAGCCGTCGACGCTGACGGCATCGCAGCCGATCTGCTCGGCCTTCAGGGAGTGCCGGACGGAGGTGCATTTGTGAATCACCTTGATGCCGCCCGCCTTCAGGGCCGGCATGTACTGCTCGGGGCTGCGCCCGGCGGTTTCGACGATCTTGACGCCGCCCTCCCTGATGGCCGCGATGTATTCCGGATACGGAGGTGCACTGAAGGTCGGCAGGAATGTGAGGTTCACGCCGAACGGCTTGTCGGTCATGTCGCGGCAGCGCGCGATCTCCTTGGCCAGCAGCTCCGGCGTCCGCTGCGTCAGGCCGGTGATGATGCCAAGGCCGCCGGCATTTGATACCGCGGCTGCGAGTTCGGCGAAGCCGACATAGTGCATTCCGCCCTGGATGATCGGGTGCTCCATGCCGAACAGTTCAGTGATCGCTGTCTTCACGAATGATCTCCCGCGTTGCCGTTCAGTGGATGATTTCGAACAGGCCGGCTGCGCCCATGCCGCCACCGATGCACATGGTCACCACGCCGTACTTCGCCTTGCGCCGCCGGCCCTCGATCAGGAGATGGCCGGTGAGCCGCGACCCGGTCATGCCGTAGGGATGACCGATCGCGATCGAGCCGCCGTTGACGTTGAGCTTGTCCGGATCGATTCCGAGCTTGTCGCGGCAATAGATCACCTGCACCGCATAGGCCTCGTTCAGCTCCCAGAGGTCGATGTCGTCGATCTTGAGGTTATGGCGCTTGAGCAGGCGCGGGATCGCGGCGACCGGGCCGACACCCATCTCGTCCGGCTCGACGCCGGCAGCGACGAAGCCACGAAAAATGCCAAGCGGCTTGAGATCCATTCTGGCCGCAATCTTGTCGCTCATGATCACGCAGGCCGAGGCACCGTCCGAGAGCTGGCTGGCATTGCCCGCGCTGATTGTCTTGCCCTCGAACACCGGCTTGATCTTGGCGAGGCCTTCGGCGGTGGTTTCCGGACGCGGGCCTTCGTCCTTTGTGAGCGTCACCTGCTCGTAGGTGACCTCCTTGGTGTCCTTGTTGAACAGCGCCATCCTGGTCGTGAACGGCACGATCTCGTCGTTGAAGCGGCCGGCCTGTAACGCAGCGCCGACGCGGCGTTGGCACTCGAGGCTGTATTCGTCCTGCTTGTCGCGGCCGATCTTGTAGCGCTCGGC
>Ga0075370_10000269_pt1 | contig 18749 bp, 18 predicted proteins | sample EndMethybrTD3035_FD_71398 | JGI IMG/M metagenome (GOLD analysis project Ga0075370, IMG submission 71398) | Populus endosphere microbial communities from Tennessee, USA - Endosphere MetaG P. TD hybrid TD303-5 | ecosystem: Host-associated > Plants > Roots > Endosphere | place: USA: Tennessee... | reverse complement strand
TGTCGATCGTGCACTTCTGGGCGCTGATCTTCACGTACATGTGGGCGGGCCCGCACCACCTGCACTACACCGCGTTGCCCGACTGGGCGCAATCGGTGGGGATGATCTTCTCGCTGGTGCTGCTCGCGCCGAGCTGGGGCGGAATGATCAACGGGATGATGACGCTCTCGGGTGCGTGGCACAAGCTGCGAGACGACCCGATCCTGAAGTTCCTGATCGTGAGCCTGTCGTTCTACGGCATGAGCACGTTCGAGGGCCCGATGATGTCGATCAAGACCGTCAACGCCCTGAGCCACTACACGGATTGGACCGTGGGGCACGTGCACTCCGGTGCGCTCGGCTGGGTCGGCCTGGTCTCGATGGGATCGCTTTACTACCTGATTCCACGCATGTACGGCCGCACCACGATGTACAGCGTGCCGGCGATCAACCTGCACTTCTGGATCTCGACGCTCGGCATCGTGCTGTACATCGCCGCGATGTGGATCGCCGGAGTGATGCAGGGTCTGATGTGGCGTGCGCTGAACGCCGACGGCACGCTCGTCTACACCTTCGTCGAAAGCGTCAAGGCGACCTGGCCGTTCTATTTCGTGCGCATGGTCGGGGGCCTGCTGTACCTCAGCGGCATGTGCGTGATGGTGTGGAACGTCGTGATGACGGTCCGCAGCGGGCGCGCACAGCCCTCGGCGATACCGAAGCTCGTGATGGCTTGAGGAGATGACTGCGATGTCCGATACACATTCCCCGGTCAGTGGCCACGCGCGGATCGAGACCAGCAACTTCCTGATGATCGTGCTGATCCTGCTGGTCGTGGCGGTCGGCGGGCTGGTCGAGATCGTGCCGCTGTTCTTCCAGCGCTCCACGACGGAGCCCGTCGCCGGGTTGAAGCCGCCCGACGCGCTGCAGCTCGTCGGCCGCGACATCTACGTGCGAGAGGGTTGCTACAACTGCCACTCGCAGATGATCCGCCCGCTGCATGCCGAGACCCTGCGCTACGGCCACTACTCGACGGCAGGCGAGTTCGTCTACGACCGGCCGTTCCAGTGGGGCAGCAAGCGCACCGGGCCCGACCTGCACCGCGTCGGCGGCAAGTACAGCGACGAATGGCACCGCATCCACCTCGAGGGGCCGCGTGACGTGGTGCCCGAGTCGAACATGCCGGCCTACCCGTGGCTCACGCAGCAGGCCGTCGACCCGGCGAGCGTGCCGCCGCGCCTGCGGGCGATGCAACGACTCGGCGTGCCCTACAGCGACGCGGAGATCGCAGCCAGCGCAGCCGCTGTGAAGGGCAAGACAGAGCTGGATGCCCTTATCGCATACCTTCAATCGCTGGGCACGCACGTCAAGTAAGGAGAGATGCAGATGGACCTGAACGACATCCGCAGCTTCATCACGCTGCTGAGCCTGTGCCTGTTCGTGGCACTGATGGGCTGGACCTGGTGGCCGACGCGCCGTGCGCTCGCCGATGAGGCGGCTCAGCTCCCGTTCTCCGGCGAGGCGGGGTTCGCAGACGAAGGAGCGCGCCATGAGTGACTTCTTCAGCAGCGGCTGGTCGATCTACATCGCCGTTGCCACCATCGTCGGCCTGGTCGCGTGCCTGGCCCTGCTGATCATCGCCGCGCGCCGCCGTGTGATGGCTGGCGACAACACGACCGGCCACGTGTGGGACGAAGACCTGCGCGAGCTGAACAACCCGCTGCCGCGCTGGTGGATGTGGCTGTTCGTGCTGACCGTGCTGTTCGCGGGTGGCTACCTCGCCGCCTATCCGGGCCTCGGCAGCATGGCCGGCTCGCTGAAGTGGACCAGCATCGGCCAGTACCAGGACGAGCAAGCCAAGGCACGAGCCATCACGGCGCCGATGTTCGCGGGCTTCGCCGCGACCCCGGTACAGACGCTCGCGCGCAACCCGCAGGCAATGGCGGTGGGCGAACGCCTCTTCGCGAACAACTGCGCCATGTGCCATGGCGCCGACGCGCGCGGCAGCAAGGGCTTCCCGAACCTGACCGACACCGATTGGCTGTGGGGTGGAACGCCGGAGCGCATCAAGGAAACCATCACCCAGGGTCGCCAGGGCATGATGCCCCCGATGGCTGCCGCGGTGGGCGGTGCCGGTGACGTGCGCAACGTCGCCAACTACGTGCTCAGCCTGTCGGGCAGTGCGCACAACGACATCGCGCGAGACCTCGGGCGTCCGAAGTTCGCGGCCTGCGCCGCTTGCCACGGCGCCGACGGCAAGGGCAACCCGGCGCTCGGTGCGCCGAACCTGACCGACAAGGTCTGGCTGCATGGCTGGGGCGAGGACGCGATCGTCGCGATGGTCACGAACGGCAAGACCAACGTAATGCCGGCGCATGCAGAGCGGCTGACCGCCGAGCAGATTCACGTGTTGACTGCCTACGTGTGGGGCTTGTCGAACACGCCGGCGGCGGGGCAGTGAGTTCGCGATGACGTCGCCGCTGCGCGTCATCCCGATCGTGCCGGCGGCGAGCGAGCCGCAACTGGTCTCGCTCTACGAGAAGCAGAAGAAGATCTATCCACGCTCGGTGCACGGCTGGTTCGCGGCCTGGCGCTGGGCGCTGGTGTGGCTGACGCAGCTGCTCTTCTACGCACTGCCGTGGCTGAGCTGGAATGGGCGCCAGGCCGTACTGTTCGAGCTCACCTCGCGTCGCTTCTACATCTTCGACCTGGTGCTGTATCCGCAGGACTTCATCTACCTGACCGGCTTGCTGGTGCTGTCGGCGTTCGGGCTGTTCTTCTTCACTGCGGTCGGCGGCCGCCTCTGGTGCGGATACGCCTGTCCGCAAACGGTGTACACCGAAATCTTCCTGTGGGTGGAGCACCGGATCGAGGGCGAGCGCGGCGCCCGCATGAAGCTCGACGCCGGCCCGTGGAACGCCAACAAGATCTGGCGCAAGAGCGCGAAGCACGCGGTCTGGCTCGCGATCGGACTGTGGACAGGCTTCACCTTCGTCGGCTACTTCACGCCGATCAAGACGCTGTGGGCCGAGGCCTTCACGCTCGGTTTCGGGCCGTGGGAATGGTTCTGGGTCAACTTCTACGGCCTCGCGACCTACGGCAATGCCGGCTTCCTGCGCGAGCAGGTCTGCAAGTACATGTGCCCGTACGCGCGCTTCCAGAGCGCGATGTTCGACCGCGACACGATGATCGTGAGCTACGACGCCGCACGCGGCGACCCGCGCGGCACTCGCGCCCGTGGCGCCGACCTGAAGGCGGCAAACCTCGGCCACTGCATCGACTGCGGCCTGTGCGTGCACGTTTGCCCGGTCGGCATCGACATCCGCGACGGCTTGCAGTACGAGTGCATCGCCTGCAGCGCGTGCATCGACGCCTGCAACGGCGTGATGGACAAGATGAAGTACCCGCGCGGGCTGATCCGCTATGCGACCGAGAACGGCCTGCGCGACGGACTCAGCCGCGGGCAGATGTTCGCGCGCATCCTGCGTCCGCGGGTGCTGATCTATGGTGCGGTGCTGGTGGCGATTGCGCTGGCGTTCGTTGCGAGCCTGTCGATGCGGCACACGTTCAAGGTCGACGTCGTGCGCGACCGCATGACGCTCGCGCGCATCGTTGGCGAGGGGGAAGTCGAGAACCTCTACCGGCTGCAGCTGATGAACGCGACCGAGCTGCCGCAGCGCTATCGCATCGACGTGCGCGGCATCGAGGGCGCAGCCATCGTCGGCGCGGGCGCTGCCGGGGTGGAAGTTGCACCGGCGCAGTCGCGCTGGGTGACGCTTTCGGTCCGCATCCCGCCGCAGCGTGCGAGTGCGCTCGGCACGGGCGCTCATCCGATCCGTTTCGAAGTGATGACGGCCAATGACCCGTCTGCCAAGGTCAGCGAGCGCTCGACGTTCGTCGTGCCGCGATGAAGGAAGGAGTGACGAACATGTTCTATGAACTGATCGGACCGAAGCAGCCCTGGTGGCGCATCCGGATGATGTGGCTGGCGCTCGGCGGTCCGTTGCTGGTGGTCGTTGCGAGCGTCGTGACGCTGGTGCTCGCGATCCACGGCCGCGACCGGCCCGTCGTCGAGGCCGGCACGCCGCGGGCCGACGCGAGCGCCCCGGCCATCCAGGCGCGCAACCATGCCGTCGCACCGCGTCGCTGAGCTCGCAGCGCAGGCGCCGAGCAGCGTGCGCCCGTTTCGCGAGCGCGCGCTCCTGATCCTGTGGCCGGCGTTCGTGATGGCTGGTGTGCTCGACGCACTGGTCTTCGTGATCGTCGACCCGAACACCTTGCACTGGTTCGGCACCGAGCCATTCAGCGTCTCGGCGAGCGCGGTCTACTCGATCGCGTTCCTGGTGTTCTGGGCCGTGATCTCGACCTCCGCCGCCATCACCCATCTTCTCGAAGGCCCCGGTCCGGGGCCTCACCGCTGATGCAGTGGCCGTTGGTGCTCGCCGGGCTGGCCATGGGCGTGGCCGCGACGCCGCACTGCGCGGTGATGTGCGGTGCGCCGTGTGCGTCGCTCACGCAGGGCTGCGCCGGCAGCGCCGCGGGCTTTCACCTTGGCCGACTGGTCGGCTACATGGCGGGCGGCGCATTGGCCGCGGGTAGCGTGGCAGCGCTCGGGGCTTGGGGAGAGGCAATGCCCGCACTACGCCCGTTCTGGACGCTGCTGCATCTCGGGTTTCTCGCGCTTGGTCTGTGGTGGCTCGTCGTGGGCCGGCATCCCGCCTGGATGCGGCGCAGCAGCGCAGTGCCGGTACGCTTCGTCGGCCGCCGCAAGCGCTCGGTGCGCGCGGCGCTTGCGGGGCTGGCGTGGGTCGCGTGGCCGTGCGCGGCGCTGCAGAGCGCGTTGTTGCTGGCGGCACTCGCGAACAGTCCGCAAGGTGGTGCGCTCGTGATGGCAGCTTTTACTGCTGGCTCGCTGCCGGGGCTCGCGGCAGCACCGTGGGCCTGGGCGCGTTGGCGCGCGTCGCAGGGCGGCGCACCGGCTTCGGACCGGCTCGTCCTCCTCGGCCATCGTGTCGCGGGCGGTGCGTTGGTTGTCGCGTCTGGTTGGGCGCTGACGCACGGCCTCTGGGAACGGGTCGTCGCCTGGTGTGTGAGTTGAGCGCATCGGCGGGTCGCGAATCGCGAGCCGCGCGCGGGACTCTCTAACGCGAAGTGGAAGCCGAGGGGCCCAGGCCGATCGGCGCCGGCACGACACTGACGATTCGCGTGAACAGGGCCTTGTAATCGGGCTCCGGGTCGTGGCCCGTGAGCGGGTCGCGATTGGCTGCGAAGGCCTCGTCGAGGTCGGCCCAGTCCTCGGGCGACAGCATGCGTTCGGCGAGCGGCAGGATCTCGCGCTCTTCGAGCGCCATGTGGGCGAGGTAGAAGTCGACGTAGCGGCGCGCCGACTGCTCGAACGCCTCTCGGCGCGCCTCGCCGAGCATCTCGAAGCCGAGCAGCGCGTGCTCGAGCTCGCGGATCATGTGCTCGCCGCGCGCGTGCTCGGCGTCCAGCCGGTCGAGCTTGTCGCGCGAAAGCGGCGTGCGTGCGCGCAGCTTGGGGAAGAGCAGCTCCGACTCCTTGCGGTGGTGGCGCTGTTCGGGGAACTCGTCCACGTAGAACAGCATGGCACGCAGCGCGCGGAAGTCGGGCTGGGTGCGGTCGTGCCGGTGCTGGTCCAGCAACAGGATGATCGAGCGAAGCATCGCAGCGAGTGCGGAGTGTTCTTCTCGAATGATGCGCAGCGTGGCGTGTGGCATGCGGGGTCCCTCGCTCGCCTCAGACGAGCGTGCACAGCAGCAGCGCCTGGATCACCAGGCACCGGTTGTCCTGGCCAGGCGCCTCGGGGCCGAGCTCGGTGGCGAGGCGGGCGAGCGGATGGTCGGGGGCGGCGATGTCGTCGAAGACCGGCACTCCGGCGTCGACGGCGATTCGGCGGACCAGTTCGGAGGGCACGCCCGCGCAGACGACGCCGTCGTACAGCCGGCCGAGCAGCCGCGACGTGTCCTGGATATCGCTCGAGGAACTGTGCTCAGACAAGGTCGAGGGGACGCTGGCGACGAGGGCGCCCAGTGCCGTTGCCGCCTGCTGCAGCGTGGCTGCTCCGGGGTGATCAGGCGGAGTCGACAGCAGGCACAGGTTCTTCCCGCGCAGGGCACGGCCGGTCGTCGCGGCAGGCGCTTCGCGCAGCCCGCGTGCACAGGCCAGGAGCGCGCTCGTTTCCCGCTCGGTCAAGGCACCGAGATCGGCCGAGTGATGCTTGAGGTTCAGGACCATGGTGAGGGCAGAGCCTAGCGGCGCGTGTGCGCGGCGGCTTGACGCGCGTCAAGCCATGAGGAACTGCCGTGCGATCGCGGCCCTTTGACACACACGGTTGACACAGCGTTACGCAGTGACGCGCACGGTTCGCCGCCGGTTGTGACTCGGTTCCTAGGATTCGTGCATTCACCGGAGCCGACCATGCAGAGCCAAGCCTTCACGACCACCGCCCGCACGACCATTCCCGAGACCATCCCCGCGACCGCCGCCACGAGCGCCGCCCCCATCGCGCCGGACCGCGAGATCGCCGATGTGCTGCGACTGCTCAGCGAGCTACTCCATCCGCAGCGTCGGCTGCTGCATGCCGGCGACTCGCTCTACCGAGCCGGCGAACGCTCCGGCAACCTCTACATCCTGAACTCGGGTTTTTGCAAGATCACCACCTTGTCGCCCGATGGACGCGAGCAGGTGGTCGGATTGAAGTTTCGCGGCGACTGGCTCGGCTTCGACGGCATTGCCGACGGAGCCTACACGTGCGACGCGGCCGCGATCGACACCGGCGAAGTGTGGGTCATCCGCTATGAGGAGCTGCTCACGGCGTGCGTGGCAAATCGCGAGCTGCTGACGATGTTCCACGAGGCAATGAGCCGCCAGATCGCGCACGACCGTGACTCGATGATGTCGCTGTGCACCCTGCCGGCGGACGCCCGGGTCGCCGAATTCCTGCGCTACTGGGCCGACTCGCTCGCGCGGCGCGGGCTGCGCACCGACCAGATCGCGCTGCGGATGACCCGCGCAGAGATCGGCAACTATCTCGGCATGACGCTCGAGACGGTCAGTCGCGCGTTGTCACGGTTGGCGCGCGACAAGGTGATCGGGTTCGCGTCCAAGGGCCGGCGCGACGTGCACATCCCGAGCGTGGATGCGCTCTCGGCCTTCATTCAGCGCAGCCTGTCGCCGGCCCCGCTGCTGCAGTAAGAGACCAGCGCCTCATGCATTGATCACGCTGGCGATGGCGCGTGCCAGCTCGCCGCGCGAGTAGGGCTTGCGCAGCAGCTCCCAGCTCGGCGGCGAATCGCGGTCGGCCTCCAACAACTCTTCCGAGAAGCCCGACATCAACAGCACGCGCAGTGCCGGCTGGCTCTGCTGGGCGCTCGTCGCGAGCTGGGTGCCGCGCATGCCGGCTCCGAGCGCGATGTCGGTCAGCAGCAGGTCGAACGACTCGCCCGACTGCAGCACGACCATGGCCTGCTCGCCGTTGGCGCACGCCGTCACATTGCAGCCGAGCGTGTCGAGGAAGTTCTGGACCACCGGACGAACGTCTGCGTCGTCCTCGACGAGCAGTACGCGCAGCCCCGGCGCGATGTTCTCGTCGACAGGGCCGAGGTCGTGGGCAGCGGCGCTCGCTTCCACTTGGGGTATGTAGAGCGTCACGCTCGTGCCATGCCCGACCCGGCTGTCGATCGCCACGCCGCCCTTCGACTGCTTGACGAAGCCGTAGACCGTGCTCAGCCCGAGCCCGGTGCCGCGGCCCGCCTCCTTGGTCGTGAAGAACGGCTCGAAGACTCGTTCCTTGACTTCCTCCGCCATGCCGCTCCCGGTGTCGGAGATCGAGATCGCGACAAAACCGGTCCGGGTGGCTTCGCCGGCCTCGGCCTCGCCGTGGATGTCACCCGGCAAGGTGGCGCAGGGATGGGCATGAAAGCGCAAGGTGCCGCCCGCCGGCATGGCGTCGCGCGCGTTGATCGCGATGTTCAGCAAGGCGGATTCCAGCTGCCCGGCGTCGGCGAGGCAGGGCGGGCACGGCTGCACGTCGAGTTCTATCCGGATGCGCTGGTCGAGCGTGCGGCGCAGCATGTCCGAGAGCGATTGGAGCAGCGCGTCGACGTCGACCGCGCTCGGTTGCAACACCTGGCGCCGCGAGAACGCGAGCAGCTTGCTCGTCAGCTCGGCGCCGCGCTTGCTCGCGCGCGCGGCCGCAGCGACGAGCTGGAGCGCGTGCGCCTGATTGGCGAGCGCGGGAGATTCTTCGAGCACCTGCAGGTTTCCCTGGATCACGGTCAGCAGGTTGTTGAAGTCGTGCGCGATGCCGCCGGTAAGCTGCCCGACGCTTTCGAGGCGCTGGGCGTGGTTGAGCGCCTCTTCGGACTGCGCGCGCTGCAGGCTGGTCGCGAGCAGGTTCGCCAACGACTCGACGAAACGCACTTCATCGTCGCCGAAGCGCTTCAGCTTGCGCGAGCGAACCGCCAGCACGCCGATCACGCGGCCGCGGTCCGACAGCGGCACCGACAAGCCGCTCAAGATGCCCGCATCGATGTAGGCTTGGGGAACGACGAACCGATCTTCGGTGCGCAGATCGGGAACGACCACCGGTCGGCCCAGCGACAGTACGTAGCCAATCGGCGAATCGGGGCGGTTCTCGAGCAGCGAGCCAACGCCTTCGGACGCGAGCGGCGGCCCGATCCCCGCCGCAACGCGGACCTCGAGGCGGTTGCTTTCGAGCAGGAAGATCTTCGCCGCCTCGACCTCCAGCGCTGCAGCCGCGATCAGCGGCACCTGTTCGAGCAGCATCTGCGGATCGCGTGCATCGACAGCGAGTCGACCGAGCTGGGCGAGATGCTCGCTGTAGCGTGCGCGCTGCAACGCCTGCTTCACGCGAGGGTACTCGCCGATGTCACGGATCGCCGCAACGATCAACGGGCTACCTGGCTCGCGCAGCGGGCTGAGAGCGATCTCCACCATGACCTCGCTGCCGTCCTTTCGCTTGGCAACCAGATCCATCTGCATGCCCATCGGACGCGGCCTCGGGTGCCTCCCATAGGCCTCGCGATACGCGGCGTGCTTTGGGCGGATGCTGTCGGGCACCAGGGCGTCGACATTCAATCCGACCAGTTCCTCGACGGCATACCCGAGCAGTGCGGCCGCCGACGGATTGGCCAGGACGATCGTGCCGGTCGCATCGGCGACCAGCAGTGCGTCTGGGTAGGCGGCAAACAGGGAACGAAAGACGGTCTGTTCGTCGATGGAAGGCATCGCTTCACCCCTTCGTGACGGGCGCGACCAGGATGTAGCCTGCGCCGCGCACCGATTTGATGATCTGCGGGTCGTCGGGGTCGGCCTCGAGCTTCTTGCGCAGCCGCCCTACCTGGACGTCTATCGTCCGATCGAACGGGCCGCCATCGCGCCCGCGCGTCTGCTCGAGGAGGAAGTCGCGCGACAGCACGCGGCCCGCATGGCGGGCAAATGCGCACAGGAGGTCGAATTCGCCGGTCGTCAGCGCTGTTTCGCGGCCTTGCGAATCGACCAGACGGCGGGCGGCGGCATCCAGTGCCCAGTCGGCAAAGTGAAATTTCTCCGCGCGCGGCTCGGCGGGAGCGGCAGCAGGCGCGTCAGAGGGCACGACGCGGCGCAGCACGGCCTTCACCCGCGCGAGCAGCTCGCGCAGATCGAACGGCTTGGTGACGTAGTCGTCTGCGCCGACCTCGAGCCCCACGACCTTGTCGATCGAGTCGCCGCGGCCGGTCACGATCACGAGGCCGCAGCGCCAGTGCTCGCGAAGCTGGCGCGCGATGGAGAAACCATCTTCTCCGGGCAGGCCGAGGTCGAGCAGGACGAGAGCCGGTGCGTCCGTGCCCATCAGCGCGATCAGCTCGCGGCCGCTGTGCAGTTCGGTGACTCGATAGCCCTGGCCCTGCAGATAGTTCGACAGGAGCTGCGTGATGTCTAGTTCGTCGTCGACGACAGCAATGTGGATGGCGGTAGGACTCACCCATAAAGCCTAGCAGTTTTCGCTGACCGGGCAACCGCGCTTGACGCCGATCAAACCGGCTGGGCGCGTCCCTGCCGAGAATCGCTCCAAGCCCAGGAAGGAGCCCCCATGAGCTATCGCAGCATCCTCGTTCACCTCGACGATTCGCCGCGCTGCGCACTTAGGACCGAGATTGCCGCAGGCCTTGCACTCGCGCACGGCGCCCATCTGCGCGGGCTTGCACCCGCAGGCCTCGTGAACGTGCCTGCGCGCCTCACGCCGCCGGCGAGCGGCTCGCCGAACTACTTCGAACTCGCACAGGCGAGCCTCAACGAGCGGGCCCAGGCGCTCGTGCGCGAGTTCGAGCAGCGCGTGCGCGCCATTGGTGTCGAGTCGTTCGACGGGCGCGTCGACGAAGACGACACGGTGGCTTCGCTCGTGCAGCATGCCGGCGTTCACGATCTGGTCGTGCTCGGGCAGACCGATCGCGCGTCACCGTCCGCCAAGGTGGACCTGGCCTTGCCCGAACAAGTGTTGATGCACGGAGGGACGGCGACGCTGGTCGTTCCTGTCGTCGGGCGCTTCGAGCGGATCGGCTTGAATGTCGTGGTTGCGTGGAACGCGACGCGCGAATCGGCACGCGCGGTGCACGACGCGATGCCGATCCTGCGCCGCGCGCAGAGCGTGCATCTGACGTGCCTGGAGCGCGAGAGCGATCTGCGCCACCTCACGCGGCTGCAGCTGAACGACGCGCGCGACTGGCTCATCCGGCATGGTGTCGACCCGCATCTGCACCAGGAGCCCATTCGCGGTGATGTCGGCGAGGCGCTCTTGTCGCGCGCCGACGACTTCGGTGCGGACCTCATCGTGATGGGCGGCTACGGCCATTCGCGCATGGCCGAGTTCCTGCTCGGCGGCGTTACGCGCCGGCTGCTCGCCCAGATGACGGTGCCGGTCCTGGTTTCTCACTGAAAAAGGAGACTCAGATGCAAGTGATTCGCAAGCCCATTCACCTTGCCGCCTTTGTTTTCGCGACCGTGTGCGCGACAGCGGTGCTCGTGATGGCCGGACTCGGCGTCATGTGATTGCCTTCGGTCAGCGCCGCAAATAGAAGAGGGTCATCGAGCAGGATTGAAATATGCTCGGACGTCGACCTTCGGCCGAGCAAGGAGCCTGCAGTGCCTGATTCCTTCGAACGAGATTCCCTCGAACGAGACATGCCACGGACTGCGGCCAATTTCGCGCCGCTGTCGCCCCTGTCGTTCCTCGTGCGGACTGCAGAGGTCTATCCGAACAAGGTTGCCATTGTTCACGGGGCCCTGCGCCGCACGTGGGCCCAGACGCATGAACGCTGCCGTCGCTTGGCGAGCGCCTTGCGTCGCTCGGGCATCGGCAAGGGCGACACGGTCGCCGTGATGCTGCCCAACACGCCGCCGATGGTGGAGGCGCACTTCGGAATTCCGATGGCCGGGGCGGTACTCAACACACTCAACACGCGGCTCGATCCGGCGTCGATCGCCTTCATGCTCGATCACGGCGAGGCGAGGGCGGTCATCGTCGATCCCGAATTCTCCGCGGTGATGCGCGAGGCGATCGGCTTGCGCAAACTTGCTCGCCCGCTGCTGGTGATCGACGCCGAGGACGAGCTCTTTGCCGGCCCGGCAAGCCGGATCGGCACGGCGACCTATGAAGAGTTCGTTTCGCGCGGAGACCCGGCCGATGCGTGGGAAATGCCGGTCGACGAATGGGATGCGATCTCGCTCAACTACACGAGCGGCACCACGGCGAGCCCGAAGGGCGTCCTCTACCACCATCGGGGTGCGGCGATCAACGCGATCTCCAACATCCTCGAGTGGGACATGCCCAAGCATGCGGTCTACCTCTGGTCGCTGCCCATGTTCCATTGCAACGGCTGGTGCTTTCCCTGGACCGTGGCCGCCCGTGCCGGCGTCAACGTTTGCCTGCGCCGCGTCGAGGCGAAGGCCATGTTCGAGGCCATGCGCGAGCACAAGGTCACTCACTACTGCGGCGCGCCCATCGTGCACGGCATGCTTGTCAACGCGGCCGACGAGTTGAAGCGGGACCTTCCAAAAGGCGTCAAGGCGATGGTGGCGGGCGCTGCGCCACCCGCTTCGCTCATCGAGGGCATGGAACGTCTCGGCTTCGACCTGACGCACGTCTACGGACTGACCGAGGTCTACGGGCCGGCCACGGTCTGCTCGAAGCACGACGAATGGGACGCACTGGACATCGGCGAGCGAGCCAAGCTGAATGCGCGCCAGGGAGTCCGCTACCACCTCCAGAGCGAGGCCCGCGTGATGGACCCGCAGTCGATGGCGCCGGTCCCCTGGGATGGCGAGACGATGGGCGAGATCATGTTCCGCGGGAACATCGTGATGAAGGGGTATCTGAAGAATCGGGAAGCGACCGACAAGGCGTTCGAGGGCGGCTGGTTCCACACCGGGGACCTCGCCGTCCAGCACCCTGACGGCTACATCAAGATCAAGGACCGGAGCAAGGACATCATCATCTCCGGCGGCGAGAACATCAGCTCGATCGAGGTCGAGGACGTGCTGTATCGCCATCCGGCCGTGCTGGCGTGCGCCGTGGTGGCGCGGCCCGACCCGCGATGGGGCGAAACGCCCTGCGCGTTCGTCGAACTGAAGTCGGGCGTTCACCTGACGGCCGAGGAGGTGGTCGCGCATTGCAAGGCACACCTTGCGGGCTTCAAGGTTCCCCGAGCGGTGGTGTTCGGCGAACTTCCCAAGACCTCCACCGGAAAGATCCAGAAGTTCGAATTGCGCCAGCGGGCCGGTTCGGCAAGCGCGATCGACCTCTGACGCACGAAACCGGCAGCGAACGATGAACGTCGCGGACTGGCTTCGCCAAGAGGGACTCGAGCGCTATATCGAGGCGTTCGAGAACAACGACATCGACGCGCGAACACTGAACCTCCTGACCGACACGGATCTCGTCGAGATCGGCGTGAAGTCGGTCGGGCATCGACGCAAGCTGATCGAAGCGATCGCCGCGCTGCGGGCGTCGAGCGAAGCGCCGACGCCACCGCCACCGCCGGCCACCGCGCTTGAAGATGCGCGCACCTCGTCCGCGCAGAGCATTGCCGAGCATCGGCAGTTGACGGTGCTGTATTGCGAGATGGTCGAGCCCACGCATTCAGGCGCTCGACTCGACCCCGAAGAGCGGCGCGAGTTGATCCAGCGGTTCCACAAGACCTGCACCGGCGTGGTGGTCGAGTACGACGGCCACGTCGCCAACTTCTATGGCGATTGCATGCTGGCGTACTTCGGCTGGCCACGCGCGCATGAAGACGATGCCGAACGGGCGGTGCTGGCGGGGCTGGTACTGGCGAGCCGTCATCATGCGTCGCGGGGTGGTGCGAAGGTCAGTGCGCGTGTCGGCGTGGCGACCGGTGCGGTCGTGGTGGGTGATCTCATCCACGACGGTCCCGCCAGGGAGCAGTCGGCCGTCGGCCTGGCACCGAACCTGGCCGCGCGTCTTCTGGGCCTGGCCACCTCGGAGCAAGTGGTCATCGACGAACTCACGCGCCAGCTGCTCGCGCCGAGTTTCGCGCTGCAACCGCTCGGCAGCCACACGCTGAAAGGCGTGAGCGGGCCCGTGGCTGCGTATGCGGTCAGCGGCGACCGGCCGGCCGATACGCGCTTCGACGCCCACAAGGGGCAGCAGGTGACGCAGATGGTCGGGCGCGAGCAGGAGCTCGCGTTGCTGCTGGAGCGCTGGACGCAGGCCAGCGGCGGCGAAGGCCAGGCGGTGCTTCTGGTCGGCGAGGCGGGTATCGGAAAGTCGCGCGTCACGCGGGCGCTGATGGACGCGTGCGCTGCGCAGGACCATGGACAGGTGCGCTGGCAGTGCTCGCCGTATCACATGGGCAGCGCGCTGTGGCCGGTGGTCCAGCGTCTCGGCCGCGCAGCGGAGCTCGACACGGAGGACTCCAACGATGCCGCGCTCGACAAGCTCGAGGCGGCGATCGGCCGCGACAACAGTGAAGCCGCCGCTCTCTATGCCACGCTGCTGGGCCTGAACGGCACGCAGCGCTACGGTCCGCTGGAGTTGACGCCGTTGATGCTGCGCGAGCGCACGCTGGAGCTGCTGGCCGAACAGCTTTTCGACTTGGCCGAGGAGCGCCCGCTGCTGCTGGTGGTGGAAGACGCGCACTGGATCGATCCATCCACGCTCGAGCTGATCGGGCGCTGCCTGGAGAGAGTCGACAGCGCCCGCATGCTGATCCTGATCACGAGCCGGCCGGACAACCAGCCGAGCCTCGGGGCGCATCCCAATGTCACGCGTCTCTCGCTGAATCGCCTGAGTCGTGCCAGCGTGGAGGCGATCGTGTCGCGCCTGGGCGGCAATGCCTTGCACGCGCAGACTCTGGCGACGATCGTTGCGCAGACCGACGGGGTGCCGCTGTTCGTGGAAGAGCTGACCAAGGCGGTGCTCGAGACCGGCGAGGCGGCGATCCCGGCTTCGCTGCACGGCTCGTTGATGGCGCGGCTGGATCGCATTCCCGAGGTCAAGGAAGTGGCCCAGATCGCCGCGTGCATCGGGCGCGAGTTCGACCAGGCCTTGCTGCAGGCAGTGGCCGAGCGCCCCGAGGCGGTGGGCGAGGCGCTCGACAAGCTGGTCGCGGCGGAGCTGATATTTCGGCGTGGCGATCGAGCCAACCCGAAGTTCACGTTCAAGCACGCACTCGTTCAGGAGGCAGCCCGCGAGAGCCTGCTGCGCAACAGGCGGCAGCAGTTGCATGAGCGCATTCTCGGTGTGCTGGAAACCGAGCGCGCAGACACCCCGCCCGAGATCCTCGCGCACCACGCCGAGCGCGCGAGGCTCGCCGACAAAGCCATCGCGTACTGGCAGCAAGCAGGCGAGGCCGCGCTGGCGAAGTCGGCGTACGCGGAGGCGGCAAGCTATCTCGACAGCGCCGTGGAGCTCATCGCGGTGCAGACCGACGGCGTCGATCGCCGGACCCGTGAGCTCGACCTGCAACTGCGCATCGGGCAGGCCCACATCGCAGGACAGGGATTCGCCGCGGATGCGACCAAGAAGGCCTACACGCGTGCGGACGAACTGCTCGACAGCGACCCCGCCAGAGCGTCCCGAGGCCTCGAGGTCCACTACGGCTTGTGGGCCTGGTACGCCATGCGAGGCCACCTCGGCGCAGCGCTGCTGCGCGCCAATCACGCGCTGGCCGCGGCAAAGGTCGAGGGGCGCGACGAGCCGCAGCTCTTCGCGCATCGCATTGCCGCAACCTCGCACCTGATGATGGGCCGGCTCGACAAGGCGCGCGAGCATCTCGACCAAGCCATGTCCCTGCACGACCCAGCGAAAGCGGGACACCTCGTTGCGCAGTTCGGGGTGGACCCGAGGGTGGGGGTCCATTGCTTCCTTGCCTGGACCCTGTGCATCCAGGGCTTCGCCGATCAAGGCAAGCAGGTGCTGCAACGCGCGCGAGACATTGCCGCCACGCTGTCTCAGGTGACGGCGAAGACCCAGCTGTACCTGACGGGCGCGCTGTGCAATGCCTGCGTGGGCGACGTTGCGGGTGCGAGGAATGATGCGCGAGCCCTTGCCGATCTGGCTGGAACGTTCCGCCTTGCTTCCTACGGCGGCTACGCGAACAGTCTTCTCGGTTGGGTGGCGATGGAGTCCGGGCAGACGGCCGAAGCCATCGTGGACTACGAGCGAGGGCTCGCGCAGCTTTCAGCGGTGGGGGCGCGCCTGTATTCCGTGTTCTTCCAGGGAGGACTCGCCACCGCGTTGACGGCATGCGGCCGTCACGAACAAGCGCTGCGCACGATAGACGCGGCCATCCGCGAGAGTGACGAAATCGCCCAGGGTTGGTGCGACGCGGAGCTCTGGCGTATTCGCGGCGAGGTGTTGCTGGGCGCTCCGAAGCGCGATCATGCAGAAGCGTTCCGCTGTTTCGAACGAGCCTTGACCATCGCGCGCACGCGCGGGACGAGGCTGTGGGAGCTGCGCGCCGCGGTGAGCCTGGCGCGGCTGTGGGACCAGCAAGGCGAGCGCGCCAGCGCGCGCGACCTGCTGACTCCGGTCTACGAGTGGTTTACCGAGGGCTTCGAGACACGAGACCTCGTCGACGCACGAACGCTGCTGAACGAGCTCACGGTCTAGGCATCGCTCAGTCCAGCGTGGTGCCGCTGCGCTTGACGATCTCGCCCCAGGTCTTGTACTGGCTGCGCAGGTAGGCCATGGCCTCGTCGGGGCTCGTGCTGTAGCGCGGCTGACAGTTCAGGGCCACGAGGCGTTGTTCGACCTCGGGCGTGCGCAATGCCGTGCTCATGGCGCCGAAGGTGGCCTGCGTGAGTGACTGCGGCGTGCCGGCGGGATACAGGAGCATCAGCCAGGTGACGGTGTTGAAGTCGCCCATGCCCTGTTCCGACAAGGTCGGGACCGCGAGTTCGCCACCCAGGCGCTTGCTCGTGCCGGCCGCCAGTGCGCGCAGCCGGCCGTTCTGGACGAAGGGCTTCACGGCTGCGGCCGTCTCCAGAGCCAGCGAGACATTGCCGGCCACCACATCGGTCAATCCGGGCATGCTGCCCTTGTACGGTATGTGCACCATGATGACGCCCGCACGGCGCTTGAACTCCTCCATCGCGAGATGCGATACGGTTCCATTGCCGGACGAGGCATTGCTCAGCTCTCCCGGGTGGGCCTTCGCGTGCTGGATCAGCTCCTGCACCGTGGTGAACGGCATGCCGGGGTTGCACACCAGCACGAAGGGCAGATCGCCGACCAATCCAATGGGCTCGAAGTCCTTCAACGAGTCGTAAGGCACTCGCTTGTACATGTGCGGGTTGGTGCACAAGGCCGACATGTGAGCCAGCATCATCGTGCTGCCGTCCGGGGCGGCCTTGGCCAGTTCGCCAAGCGCCAGGCTGCCTCCCTGGCCGGGCTTGTTGTCGACGATGTAGGTCTCGCCGGTGACCGGGCGCAGACGGTCCGCGACCAGGCGCGCCACGTTGTCCGTCGCCTGGCCGGGCGGAAAGCCGACGACGATGCGCGTGGTCTTGCCGCCTGCCTGGGCCGACGCAAGAGCGCCAAGCGCGGTGCCGGCACATGCCAGCAGAATGCTCCGGCGGTCGAACTGTCGCTTGCTCATCGCCATGTCTCCCTGTCGCGGCGGACCAGCGTAGCGTAAGCTTTCCGACCCAAGGAGTGCACGCGATGTCAGACAACCCACTGGTGCTTCGGCAGAACGATGAACGCGGTGTCGTCGCGCTGACGCTGAACCGTCCGCAGGCATTCAATGCTCTGTCGGAGGCGATGCTCGCGGCGCTGATCGCCGAGTTCGATGCGATCTCGCGTGACGAGTCGGCCCGCGTGGTCGTGCTCGGTGCATCGGGCAAGGCGTTCAGCGCGGGCCACGACCTGAAGGAGATGCGCGCCGCGCCGTCGCTCGAGTACTACCAGCGCCTCTTCGCGGCATGCACGCAGATGATGCTCGCGGTGCAGCGCCTGCCCGTGCCGGTGATCGCGCGCGTGCAGGGTATCGCGACGGCGGCGGGCTGCCAACTCGTCGCGATGTGCGACCTGGCGGTCGCGAGCCGCGAGGCCAAGTTCGCGGTGAGTGGCGTCAACCTCGGCTTGTTCTGCTCGACACCGAGCGTGGCGCTGTCGCGCAACGTGGCGCGCAAGGCGGCGTTCGAGATGCTCGTGACGGGCGCGTTCATCGACGCCGACGAGGCCAAGGCGAAGGGGCTCGTGAACCGCGTGGCCGATGCAAACGCCCTCGATGCGGAGGTCGAGCTCCTGGTGGAGAGCATCGTCGCCAAGCCGCGCGTGGCGATCGCGATGGGCAAGGCGCTGTTCTATCGGCAGATCGAAGCCGGCATCGAGTCGGCCTACGCGGACGCCGGCCGGACGATGGCCTGCAACATGATGGAAGAAAGCGCGCTCGAAGGCGTGCAGGCCTTCATCGACAAGCGGGCGCCCAAGTGGTGAGCGCCCGGGTCGATCACATGCCGCTGTAGTTCGGCCCGCCGCCGCCTTCCGGCGCGACCCAGACGATGTTCTGGGTCGGATCTTTGATGTCGCAGGTCTTGCAGTGCACGCAGTTCTGCGCGTTGATCTGCAGCCGATCCGTGTTGTCGGGGTTCTTCACGAACTCGTACACGCCTGCCGGGCAGTAGCGACTCTCCGGGCCCGCGTACTTCGCGAGGTTCAGCTTCACCGGAACGCTCTGGTCCTTCAGCGTCAGGTGCGCAGGCTGGTTCTCGCCGTGGTTGGTGTTGCTGATGAACACGCTCGACAGGCGGTCGAAGGTGAGCTTGCCGTCGGGCTTCGGATACGTGATCTGCGGGCAGTCGGCCGCCGGCTTCAGGTAGGTGTAGTCGGGTTGGGTGCGGTGGATGGTCCACGGCGGCGTCTTCACGCCGAGCTTGGGCAGCAGCCATTGCTCGATGCCGGTCATCAACATGCCGACGTACAGGCCCTTCTTGAACCACTGCTTGAAGTTGCGCGAGGTCTCGAGGTCTTCGCGCAGCCAGCTCTTGTCGAAGGCTTCCGGGTAGGCCGTGAGCTCGTCCTGGTGCCGCCCTGCGACGACCGCCGCGAACGCCGCCTCCGCGGCGAGCATGCCCGACTTGATGGCTGCATGGCTGCCCTTGATGCGCGCCGCATTCAAGGTGCCGGCCTCGCAGCCCACCAGTGCGCCGCCCGGGAACACGAGCTTGGGCAGGCTCAGGATGCCGCCGGCCGTGATGGCCCGCGCGCCGTAGCCGATGCGCTTGCC
>Ga0075370_10000268_pt1 | contig 18754 bp, 16 predicted proteins | sample EndMethybrTD3035_FD_71398 | JGI IMG/M metagenome (GOLD analysis project Ga0075370, IMG submission 71398) | Populus endosphere microbial communities from Tennessee, USA - Endosphere MetaG P. TD hybrid TD303-5 | ecosystem: Host-associated > Plants > Roots > Endosphere | place: USA: Tennessee... | reverse complement strand
GCCAAGGAGATGCTGACGCGCCTGTCCACGATGCTGCCGTTCAACGTGCGCGGCATGTGGATCGGCACGTTCCACGGGCTGTGCAACCGCTTCCTGCGCGCGCACTGGAAGCTGGCGCACTTGCCCCAGGCCTTCCAGATCCTGGATGCCAGCGACACGACGTCGGCCGTCAAGCGCGTCATCAAGGCGATGAACCTGGACGAGGAGCGCTTCGTGCCCAAGCAGGTCGGCTGGTTCATCGCGGGCTGCAAGGAAGACGGCCTGCGCCCCGGCGACGTGGAGCAGCGTGACGAGCAGACGAGGAAGCTCGTCGAGATCTACGCCAACTACGAGGATCAGTGCCAACGCGAAGGCGTCGTCGACTTCGCCGAGCTGATGCTGCGTTCGTACGAGCTGCTGCGCGACAACCCGGCCGTGCGCGAGCATTATCAAAACCGCTTTCGCCACATCCTCGTCGACGAGTTCCAGGACACGAACAAGCTGCAGTACGCGTGGCTGAAGATGTTCGCGCCGCCGGGCGCCGGCACCGGCCAGAGCCTGCTGGCCGTGGGCGACGACGACCAGAGCATCTACGCCTTCCGCGGCGCGCGTGTCGGCAACATGATCGACTTCGAGCGCGAGTACCGCGTGCGCAAGGTCATCAAGCTGGAGCAGAACTACCGCAGCTTCGGCCACATCCTCGATGCCGCTAACGAGCTGATCAGCCGCAACAGCCAGCGCCTGGGCAAGACGCTGCGCACCGATGCCGGCCTGGGCGACCCGATCCGCGTGCAGGAAGCGCCGAGCGACTTCGCCGAGGCGCAGTGGCTCATCGAGGAGATCCAGCAGCTCCATCGTGGCGGGCTGGACCGCAAGGAGATCGCCGTTCTCTACCGCAGCAACGCGCAGTCGCGCGTCATCGAGTCGGCGCTGTTCAACTCGGGCATCCCGTACCGCGTCTACGGTGGCCTGCGCTTCTTCGAGCGCGCCGAGGTGAAGCACGCGCTGGCCTATCTGCGGCTGTTGGAGAACCCGAACGACGACACGAGCTTCCTGCGCGTCGTCAACTTCCCGACGCGCGGCATCGGCGCCAAGACGCTGGAGAACCTGCAGGACGCCGCCAAGGCCACCGGCCGCAGCCTCTACCAGAGCGTGGGCGCCATCGCCGGCAAGGGCGGCGCCAACCTGCTGGCGTTCACCAACCTCATCGACTCGACGCGCAACCTGACCCAGGGCATGACGCTGCGCGAGATCATCGAGCAGGTGTTGGAGACGTCGGGCCTGCTGGACTTCTATCGCACCGACAAGGACGGCGCCGAGCGGCTGGAGAACCTGGACGAACTGATCAACGCGGCCGAGGCCTTCGTCATGCAGGAGGGCTTCGGCAAGAACGCGGTGGGTCTGCCGGTGGACGAGGTGGCCCCCGGCCTTCAAACCGCGGGCACGCCGGGCGCGGTGCCGGATGCGGAGACGGGCGAGATCATGTCGCCGCTGGTGGCCTTCCTGACGCACGCGTCGCTGGAAGCCGGCGACAACCAGGCCCAGGCCGGGCAGGACGCCGTGCAGCTGATGACCGTGCACTCGGCCAAGGGCCTGGAGTTCGACGCCGTGTTCATCACCGGCCTGGAGGAAGGCCTGTTCCCGCACGAGAACGCGATGTCCGACCACGACGGGCTGGAGGAAGAGCGCCGCCTGATGTACGTGGCCATCACGCGGGCGCGCAAGAAGCTGTCACTCAGCTTCTGCCAGACGCGCATGCTGCATGGCCAGACGCGCTATCACATCAAGAGCCGCTTCTTCGACGAGCTGCCCGAGGAGGCGCTGAAGTGGCTGACGCCGCGCAACCAGGGCTTCGGCTCGGGCTTTGCACGCGAGTACCAGCAGGCCTGGGACCGGGGCTCCGGTTTGAAGGGCATGGTGGGCGCCGGCCGCGTCGAGAAGGCCGCGTGGGTCGAGTCGCCCGTGCCGGCGAGCATGAAGCAGAAGGTCTCCAACGAGCACGGTGGCCTGCGCGTCGGCAAGGGCGTGTTCCACACCAAGTTCGGCGAAGGCGTGCTGCTGACGCTGGAGGGTACGGGTGCCGATGCGCGCGCCCAGGTGAACTTCGGGCGGCATGGCACGAAGTGGTTGGCGCTCTCCGTCGCCAAGCTCACGCCGATCGACTGACCGTCAGCGACCCACGATGACCACGTGGGCCTGGATCAGCGTATCGATCGCCCCCACGCCGAAGCGCTCGCCGATGGCCTGGGCCACATGGGCCGTCACTTCGGGCAGGCGTCCGGGCGCGCGCGCCTCGATCTCGCCGCGCAGCGGCGTGCCCTGGCAATAGCCCAGCGCCGGGCCGGACGGTGACTCGGCCTTGGCGCGCAGTGGCAGCGTGACGATGTCCGCCGCGTGCTCGAAGCCGGCCTGGGCGAGGTCGGCCCGCAGCTGGTGGAGGTCGTGATAGCCGTGAGGCGTGCGCGCCATGAAGCGCGGCGGGTCGTCGGGGAAGGACTGCGCCAGCGCGGCGGTGACGGTCGCGGCCAGTTCGTTGCTGTCGAGGTGGTCCCAGACGTTGAACAGGAAGAAGCCACCGGGTTGGAGCACGCGGCGGATCTCGGCGTAGGCATGTGGCCGGTCGGGGAAGAACATCGCGCCGAACTGGCAGGCGACGAGGTCGAAGCTGGCGTCGGCAAAGGGCAGGGCCATCGCGTCGGCCAGGCGCCATTCGACGGGGCGCGCCGTGCTCAGCGTTGCGGCGAGGTCCAGCATGCCGGCGTTCAGGTCGCTGGCGATGAGGCTGGTGCCGGCCGGCAACTCGGCAGCGAGGTGGCGCGTCAGCACGCCGGTGCCGGCGGCGATCTCCAGCACGGCAGACGGCTGCAGCGCAGCGGCACGCGCCGCCAGATCCGCCGCAAACGGCTCGAAGATCAGCGGCACCAGGTAGCGCTCGTAGAGCTGGGGAATGGAGCCCGTGAAGCCCCGGTCGGCGAGGTTCATGGGCCGATTCTGGGCCAGTGCTAGGCTCCCCGGCGCGCCCTTCGCAATTCCTTGCAATTCGCCATGACCGACCGACGCCCGACCCAGGCGGAGCTGACCGCCTTCCTGCAGGCCGAGTTTCCGCAGAACCGCTGCACGCTGGAGGAACTCGACGAGGACGGCAGCGTCGTCGTGGCCCACCCGGTGGGCGAGGCGGAACTGCGACCGGGCAACACGGTGTCGGGCCCGGTCATGATGACGTTGGCGGACGTGTCGCTATACATCGCCATCCTCGCGCGCATCGGCATCGTGCCGTTGGCGGTGACGACGAACCTGTCGATCAACTTCCTGCGCAAGCCGCGGGCGGACCGCCGCGTCGTCGCGCGCTGCCGGCTGCTGAAGCTGGGCAAGACCCTGGCCGTGGGCGAGGTCTACATCTACTCCGAGGGCGAGGACGAGCCGGTGGCGCACGCCACGGGCACGTACGCCATCCCGCGCGTCAGTTGAGCGGTGGCTGCGATGTCGCGGCCGTCCAAATCTTGCTGCGACACCACCGCGACCGTGTAGCGCCGGGCGTTCAGCAGCCGCATGACGCCCCGCTGTGCCCGGCCGGCCAGGCGTGCCGTGGTGTAGGGGCCCAGCATCTTGGCGGGGTAGAGGCCCTGGCCGTCGACGATTTCGAGCCAGTGCGCGTCGGCCGTGACCTGGAGCGGGCGAGTGGGCATCTTCGGTCCTCAAGCAGCGTTGATCAGCGGCCCGCCGATGCAGAGCAGCCCCAGCGGCGGCAGGTGGTCGTCCGGGATGCGGCTGCCGATGGCAGTGTGTGGCGGAGTGATCAGGACGACCTTCATGCGAGCCCTCGTGGCCACCGGTTCTGGCGCGACATGCGCGGGCTGCCCGTGGCGACGCCGGCAGTGTGCGCGGCGTCGGTGAGGTCCGTATGAGGTCCGTGTGAAGTCACCGGCATGACGGCGGGGCCATGAAAAAGGGGCTGCAGGTGCAGCCCCTCGTGCCTTGAGCGCTTGCGTGGCGATCAGGTCGCCTTGCTCAGCTTCATGCTGGTGGCCGTGCTGGTCAGGTAGCCGACCTGCGCGCCGAACTTGTCCTTGTAGTTGGCCTTGATGAGCGGATCGAGCGTGCCTTTCACGACACCATGGATAGCTTCCCAGTAACCCGGGTGCTGGAAGTTGGCGGTGATGTAGGTCCAGCCGTTGAGGTCGTCGACGACGCCGAGGCCCGTCGCTTCCGCGCCCGACGGCATGGAGGCGATGCGGCTGAGCGCCTTGGTGTCGACGTTGTAGGCCCAGATGAAGTTGTTGACGTGGTAGCCGCTGTCCTCGCCGATGAAGAGGGTGCGCAGCTTCTCGGAGAACTTCAGGTTGTCCGGCGCCCCGACCTTGTCGGGGTTGGCCATATTGCCCAACGTGTCGGCCGTGGCGAGGTCTTCGCCGATCAGCAGCGTCTTCGTCAGCGACGGCACCCAGTCGCTGTTGATCGCCGCACCGGTGCTGTCCTTCTGGCCGGTACTCAGCGTGTGGGCCAGGATGCCGCCGGCGTTCAGGGCCTTGTCGATGCCGATGTTGTAGTCGGGGTTGTACGCCGCGTTGCCCTTCACCATGGAGTTCTGCATGTTCTGCAGCGCGGAGTAGGCGACCTTGTCCTTGATGTTGACGGTCGTGCCTTCCATCTTCGTGAACGCCATCGAGCCGCCCTTGAGCGCGGCATAGCGGTGCGTTTCCAGGAAGGCGGCGGCCTTGTCCATGCCCGCCTTCACCCGCACCCATTGCGTCTTGCCGCTGATCCAGATCTTCGTGTAGCTGGCGTCGGCCGGGTCGGTGGTGGCCACGTCCATGATGTCGGTGGGCTTGAGCGTGTCGGCGAGGGTCTTGACCTCGGCGCTGGTGGCCGAGCCGAGCTTGATCCACGTGAGCGCGGCGCCGGCGGCGGCGGGGTCCAGCGAGAAGCCCGTGCCGAACTTGGCCACGTACAGCGAGCCGGCGGAAAGGTCCTTCTCCTTGTCCGCCACGAACATGAAGAAGCCGCCGTTCGTCGCGTCGTCGCCCATGATGGCGGTGCGGTTGTCGGGCATGACCTGGATCAGCTCGTGCGAGATGCGGCCCAGGCAGTAGTGCTTCTTGATCGTGCCGGTGCCGTCGGGGTTGACGGTCACTTCGGGCAGGTGGCCGTAGTGGTACGGGTTGGCCTTGGTGGCATCGCCGAACAGGTTCTGGCTGTAGGTCTTGAACTGGGCGTTCGCCGCGATCGTGAACGCGTCGGGCTCGTACTCCTCGCTGGAGAGGTGCGTGCCCCACGGCGACAGGCTGGCGCCGCAGGTGATCCACAGGCCCATGGCCGGCGCCGTGTCGACGTTGTGGTACTTGACGAGCGACAGCTTGCCGGTGGCGGGGTCCTGGTCCAGCGTCAGCACGGCGATGGGCGAGGGCAGCCGGCCGTACATGTCGGTCTTGCCGTCCTGCGCCCAGGTCGTGTATTCGAATTGCACGACGGCGAACACGGTGTTGCCCTTCACGCCGGTGACGGTCGCTGCCGTGGAGAGCTTGAGCAGCGATGTGCCGTCGGGCGAGTCGCTGAAGAACTGGCGCTCCTTGCCGGCGACGGTGGTGTCGATGATGGGCTTGCCGGCGAAGTCGACATAGCCGCCCGCCAGGATGGTGCCGCCCTTGCCGTCCGGCACGAGGTCGCCGGTCGTGAAGAAGGGCTGGTAGGACAGCGCGTAGGTCTGGCTGCTGTTGTCCGTGAACTGCACGGTCAGCGAGGAGGACACCAGCGTCTTGGCCATGTCGCCGGCCGCCGCCAGGCTGGGCGCGGCCATGGCCGTGAAGCTGGCGGAGGCCATGCTGGCCGCGGGGGCGTCGTCGCTGCCGCCACCGCAGGCGGTTAGCAGGCTGCCCACGGCCGTGCCGCCGAGCGGGAGCATGAGCGGGGCGCCCAGGAACTTCAGGGCCTGGCGGCGTTGGAGAGCGTTGGATGAGGACATGGGAGCTGCAGGAACTGCGCGTGCTGAAAACGCGGCAATCTATGCAGCTTGCGTGTCTTTCTCGTTAAAAACGCAGCAGGCAGGTCGGAGTCAGCCCTGGTTGCTGAGCACGTCGCTGGGCGCGCCGAACATGAAGCAGTCGACGAAGCTGAAGTACAGCGACGCGTAGAACACCGTCGACATCAGCAGGCCGGTGGCCATCAGCGCCATGGGGGCGATCTTCTCGATGCCGAGCAGGCCGAACACCAGGCTGATGGCGCCGGCGATGGCCATCAGCAGCGCGCCCCACAGCAGCGCGTTCAGCGCGAACGCGGCCTTGTTGCGCCACAGCGCCAGCGTGCTGGAGAACAGCGCCTGGGCCACGCCCTGGCCGCCCCAGTGCACGAGGGCAGGTGCGTGCCAGTAGGGCACGGACAGCAGCGTCACCAGCCCGAGCCGCGTGACGACGCCCCAGATCAGCCGCGGGTCGGTCGCGGCGTTGGCGATGACCTCGTTGTCGGCGTTCTCGGCGATGAGTTTCTGCAGGTCGCGCGTGCTGCCGCCGTCCACCCAGTCCGCAAGCAGGCCGATGACGACGACGGCCACGGCGTAGCTGAAGCACAGGATGAGCTGGTTGCGCCGGCGCTCGGGCGTGAGCTTCAGCGGCGCGATGAAGACGCCCGCCGTGGGCGTCTTCTTCTGCAGCACCAGGTGCGTGGCGAGCATGAAGCCGAGCGACAGCAGCGGCAGCGACGCGAACGTCAGCAGCGGCCCGAGGCCGGGCACCAGCATGGCGATGAAACCGACGAACAGGAACAGGCCGAACAGGCTGGACAGCGCCAGTGGCTGGCGCTGGAAGACCTTGAAGCCATGGCGAATCCAGAGCCGGCCGTTCCTGGCCGGCACGTCCTGCAGGTGCAACTGCATCGTCATTCGGCACCTTCGAGCGGCATGGCATGCCACGGCTTGGCGATGCGCTGGCGCAGCACGCGCTCGAAATGGCGCGGGTCGTGCGCCTTCAGCAGCGAGGCCTCGCGCGGCAGGTGCAGGTCGAACAGGCGCGACACCCAGAAGCGCAGCGCCGCGGCGCGCAGCAGTGCGGGCAGCAGGCGGTGCTCGTCACCGGACAGCGGCCGCACGCTCTCGTAGGCTGACACGAAGACGGCAGCGCGCTCGGTGACGAGGCGGCCGTCGGCCAGGTCGATGCACCAATCGTTCAGGCACACGGCGAGGTCGAACAGGAAGGTGTCGACGCCGGCGAAGTAGAAGTCGAAGAAGCCGGTCAGCCGCTCGCGCCCCGGGCCCTCGCCGGGCTCGAACATGACGTTGTCGCGGAACAGGTCGGCGTGGATGGGGCCGGTCGGCAGGTCGCGGTAGCGGGCCGAGGCCGCGAGTTGTTCCTGGTAGGCCAACTCGCTCGTCAGCAGCTCGGCCTGGTCGGCGTCGAGGAAGGGCAGCAGTTGCGGCACGACCTGCTGCCACCACGCCAGGCCGCGCAGGTTGGGCTGGTGCAGCGGGTAGTCGCGCCCGGCCAGGTGCATCTGCGCCAGCGTGGCGCCGACTTGGCTGCAGTGGAAGGCGTCCGGCGCCATCTGGTGGCCGCCATGCAAGCGGTCGACGATGGCTGCCGGCTTGCCGGCCACCTCGAAGAGGATCTCGCCCGTCGTGTCGGCATGCGGTTCGGGCACCAGCACGCCGCGCTGCGCCAGGTGCTGCATCAGCCGCAGGTAGAACGGCAACTGCTCGGCCGTCAGGCGCTCGAACAGCGTCAGCACGTAGCGGTGCAGGTGGCCGTCGGCCTGCGTGCAGTCGACGAAGTAGTTGGTGTTCTCGATGCCGGCGCCGATGCCGCGCAGCGACGTGAGCTGCCCCAGGTGGAGGTGGTCCAGCAGGGCTTGGGCCTGCGCGGGGCTGACTTCGGTGAAAACGGCCATGGAGGGGTCAGAAGAGCGACCCGAGGGCCGCGCGGGATCAGAAATTGAGGACGCGCCAGACCCGTGCACCCGAGCCGCTCTTGCTCAGGCCGTTGCCGGTGCCGCCGGCGGACTCGCGGCCCGCGTCGTTGACGACGATCTCGTAGTCGGGCGCCTTGGTCTTCTTGTTCTTGACCGTGACCTTCTTGGCTTCGCCACGCACCTTGAGTTCCTCGATGCGGACCTGGTCGTCCTCCGAGACGGTCTGCTCGACCTTGGGCTCGGGCGGCGGGTCGGCGAGGGCGCTGGTTGCCAGGGTGGCAAGCAGCAGGAGGGAGAGGGGGCGACGCATGATGCTGCCGATTCTAGGTGGGAGGTATCCGAGAATCCGTCGCCATGAGTAAACCCATCCTGCTGCTGGTCGACGGCTCCAGCTACCTGTACCGCGCCTTCCACGCCATGCCCGACCTGCGCGGCCCCGAGGGGCAGCCCACCGGAGCGGTGCGCGGCATGGTGGCCATGCTGAAGAAGCTGCAGAGCGACGTCGGCGCCGAGCATGCCGTCTGCGTGTTCGACGCCTCCGGCCCCACCTTCCGCGACGAGCTCTACCCCGAGTACAAGGCGCAGCGCTCGCCGATGCCGCCGGAGCTGCGCGCGCAGATCGAGCCCATCCACGAGGTCGTCAAGCTGCTCGGCTGGCCAACGTTGACCGTGCCGGGCGTGGAGGCCGACGACGTCATCGGCACGCTGTGCTGCATCGGCGCCAACGCCGGCCACCGCGTCATCGTGTCCACGGGCGACAAGGACTTGTCCCAGCTCGTGAACCCCGACGTCGAACTCATCAACACGATGAGCGGCGAGCGGCTGGACGAGGCCGGCGTGTTCGAGAAGTTCGGCGTGCCACCGAACCGCATCGTCGACTACCTGACGCTGATGGGTGACACGGTGGACAACGTGCCCGGCGTGACCGGCGTCGGCCCGAAGACGGCGGCGAAGTGGATCGCCGAATACGGCTCGCTGGACGGCGTCATCGCCGCGGCGCCGACGGTGAAGGGCAAGGCCGGCGAGAACCTGCGCGCGGCGCTGGACTGGCTGCCGATGGGCCGCCGGCTCGTCACCGTGAAGGTGGATTGCGAGCTGGCCGAGCACGTGCCGGGCTGGCCCCAGTTGGACGACCTGGCCTTCCGCGAGCCGGACAAGGCCGCCTTGGGCGAGTTCTACATCCGCAACGGCTTCAAGGCCTGGCTGGAGGAGCTGACGGGCACGGCGGTGGTGGCCAAGCCCAAGTCCGCACCGGTCGCCAACCCCGGCCTGTTCGACGAACCCGAGCCGCCCGCCGGTGCGGCCGACCTCGAGCGGAAGTACGAGACCATCCTGACCTTCGAGCAGCTCGAGGCCTGGCTGGTGCGCCTGCATGCGGCGCCGCTGGTGGCGCTGGACACCGAGACCGACTCGCTGGACCCGATGGCCGCGCAGATCGTCGGCATCTCCTTCGCCGACAAGCCCGGCGAGGCGGCCTACATCCCGCTGCACCACAGCGGGCCGGACGCGCCGGAGCAACTGCCCATCGCCGATGCGCTGGCGCGGCTGAAGCCCTGGCTGGAGGACGCCTCCGCCAAGAAGATCGGCCAGAACCTGAAATACGACCGCCATGTGTTCCTGAACCATGGCATCGACCTCGCTGGCGTGCAGCACGACACGCTGCTGCAGAGCTACGTGATCGAAGCGCACAAGACCCACAACCTCGAGGCGCTGGCCGAGCGTCATCTGGGCCGCAAGGGCCTGAGCTACGAAGACCTGTGCGGCAAGGGCGCACACCAGATCCCGTTCGCGCAGGTCGCCGTCGACAAGGCGACGACCTACTCGGGCGAGGACTCCGAGATGTGCCTGCACCTGCACAGCGTGCTGTGGCCGCAGATCGAGGCCGACGCGGGGCTGAAGCGCATCTACGCCGACATCGAGATGCCGACGGCCGACCTGCTGGCGCGCATCGAGCGCCAGGGCGTGCTGATCGACCCCGAAAAGCTGAAGCTGCAAAGCCACGAGATCGGCCAGCGCCTCGTGCTGCTGGAGCAGCAGTGCTACGACATCGCAGGCCAGCCGTTCAACATCGGCTCGCCGAAGCAGATCGGCGAGATCCTGTTCGGCAAGCTGGGCCTGCCGGTCGTGAAGAAGACCGCCACCGGCGCACCATCCACCGACGAGGAAGTACTGACCGAACTGGCCGCCGACTTCCCGCTGCCGGCCAAGATCCTCGAATACCGCGGCCTGTCCAAACTGAAGAGCACTTACACCGACAAGCTGCCGCTGCAGATCAACGCGCACACCGGCCGCGTGCACACCAACTACGCGCAGGCCGTGGCCATCACGGGGCGGCTCTCCAGCAACGAGCCCAACCTGCAGAACATCCCCATCCGCACCGCGGAAGGCCGGCGCGTCCGCGAGGCGTTCGTCGCGCCGGAGGGCTTCAAGATCGTCAGCGCCGACTACTCGCAGATCGAGCTGCGCATCATGGCCCACATCAGCGAGGACCCGGGCTTGCTGCGCGCCTTCCAGGAGGGGCAGGACGTGCACCGTGCGACCGCGTCGGAGGTTTTCGGCGTCGCGTTGGACGAGGTGTCGTCAGAGCAGCGCCGCTACGCCAAGACGATCAACTTCGGCCTCATCTACGGCATGGGCGCGTTCGGCCTGGCGTCGGCGCTGGGCATCGAGCAGAAGGCGGCCAAGGACTACATCGACCGCTACTTCACGCGCTTCGCCGGCGTGAAGAAGTACATGGACGAAACCAAGGCCGGCGCGGCCGAAAAAGGCTACGTCGAAACGCTGTTCGGCCGCCGCATCTACCTGCCGGAGATCCGTGGCGGCAACGGCCAGCGCCGCGCCGGCGCCGAGCGCCAGGCTATCAACGCGCCCATGCAGGGCACGGCCGCCGACCTCATCAAGCTGGCCATGCTGGCCGTGCAGGCGGAGCTGGAGCGGGCGGGCAAGCAGAGCAAGATCGTGATGCAGGTGCATGACGAACTGGTGTTCGAGGTGTCCGAGGCCGAACTGGACTGGATGCGCGCCGAAGTGCCGCGCCTGATGGCCGGCGTGGCGGCGTTGAAGGTGCCACTGCTGGCCGAGGTCGGCGTGGGCGCCAACTGGGAAGAAGCCCACTGATCGCCCACCCCCGTTGCGGCTTCGCCGCTCCCCCTCAAGGGGGCGCACCCGGTGGCCCGGCAAAGCCGGTTCCACGGTGCTGCTGGAGGTGTCGCGGCTGGCGCCGCTGCGGTCACGTCATATGGATGCGTTCAGTGCATTTTCCTGAAAAATGGCAAAATGCATAAATTACTGGAGATAGCCATGTCCGCCGTCCTTGAACAAGCCATCGCCGACCAGCTGCCCAGCGTGTCGGCCACGCAGCTCGTGGCCGGCATCCAGAAGGTCGGCCGCACCGTGGCCGCTCATGGGGCGGTGCTCATCACCAAGCATGACCAACCGGCTTTCGTGCTGATGTCCGTCGAGCGCTACCGCGAACTGCAGCGTGCCGCCGAGCCCGACCTGGGTGCTTTGGGCGGCGAGTTCGACGCGATGCTGGCGCGCATGCAGGGGCAGGGCGACGCGATGGCGAGCGCTTTTGCGATGGCGCCCGAGGCCCTCGGCACGGCGGCCGTGAAAGCCGCCAAGCCATCCCGCCGCAAGGCTGCCTGAGCCTTGCCGGCCCGGCTGTTCGTCTTGGCCGGCGTCAACGGCGCCGGCAAGAGTTCCTTGGGCGGCGCGGCCCTCCAGGCCAGCGGTGCCGAATTCTTCAACCCCGACGTCATCGCCGCGCGGCTGCGAGCGCAGCAGCCGGGCTTGTCCGCCGAACAGGCCAACGGCTTGGCCTGGACGCTGGGCCGCCGTGGCCTGGAGAAGGCGCTGGCCGATGGCCTCACCTATGCCTTCGAGACGACGCTGGGCGGCCACAGCATCGCCAAGCTGCTGCTGGACGGCGCGCGCAACGGTGCTGAGGTGCATGTCTGGTTCGCGGGCCTGGCGACACCGGAGCTGCACCTGCGCCGCATCGCCGCGCGCGTGGCGGCCGGCGGGCACGACATCCCCGAGACCAAGGTGCGCGAGCGCTTCGATGCCAGCCGCAGCAACCTCGTCAAGTTGATGCCGCACCTCGCCAGCCTGCGCGTCTACGACAACAGCATCGAGGCCGACCCTCGCGCCGGCCGCAAGCCGCAGCCCGTGCTGATGTTGCAGATGCAGGCCGGCCGTGTCGTCATGCACGCTCCGCTGCGCAGCGTGCCCGCCTGGGCCAAACCGCTGCTGGCCGCGGCCCTGCGTTGACTATCATCGGCCGCTCACAGGGGAGCCAAGGAATGAAGGTCTTGCTGGTCGATGCGTTCCCGATGGTACGCGCGGCCCTCACCGGATTGATCGAGCAGCATTTCGCCGGCGCGCAAGTGCACGGCGTGGACACGGTCGTGGCTGCGCGCGCGGCGCTGGCGCAGGGCGAGCCCCGCCTCGTGCTGCTGGACCTGCAGGTGGACGGCGGCTTCGAGCTGTTGCAACAGATCCACCGCGAACACCTGCTGCTGCCGGTCGTCGTCATTTCGGGCAGCGACGACACCGAGGACGCGCTGCAGGCCATCGGCGCCGGCGCGGTGGGCTACGTGCCGCAGCGCAGCGACCTCAACACGCTGGTGGAGGCCTTGCAGCTGGTGCTGGCAGGCGGCACCTACGTGCCACCGCTGAAGCCGCTGAATGATGTGGTGGCCTCCGTGGCCGCGGCGGCCCCGCCGTCGCAGGCCTGGGCCGAGCTGCCGCTGACGCCGCGGCAGAAGGGCGTGCTGGACCAGCTGGCGCGTGGCCTGTCGAACAAGGAAATCGCCCGCGAGCTGAACGTCAGCGTCGACACGGTCAAGGACCATGTCGCCGCGGTGCTCAAGGCGCTGGGCGCCAGTTCACGCACGCAGGCCGTGCTGATCGCGACGCAGAAATCCCGCTAAGCGCGAACCGCGTCGATCGCGTCCAGCACCGCCTCGGCCGTGGCCGGTGCGCGCAACGGCGGGTCGCAGTTCACCGGCCCGCAGGCCGCACAGGCGTCCTTGATCGCCAGCAACGCCGCGAAGCCCAGCAGCAGCGGTGGCTCGCCGACGGCCTTGCTGCGGTGGATGGTCTCGCTGGCGTTCGCCACGCCGAACAGCTCGACGTTTAGCTCAGGCGGGCAATCGTTGGCGGTCGGGATCTTGTACGTGCTGGGCGCGTGCGTCGTCAGCAGGCCGGTCGTCGGGTGCCACACCAGCTCTTCCATCGTCAGCCAACCCATGCCCTGGATGAAGCCGCCCTCGACCTGGCCGATGTCCAGCGCCGGGTTCAGGGGCGTGCCCACGTCGTGCAGCAGGTCGGCGCGCGTGATGCGGCTCTCGCCGGTCAGCGTGTCCACCAGCGCTTCGCAGACGGCGCCGCCCCAGGCGTAGTAGTAGAACGGGTGGCCCTGCAGCTTGGCGCGGTCCCAGTGCAGGCCGGGTGTCGCGTAGAAGCCGTCGCTCCACAACTGGACGCGCTTCAGGTAGGCCGCGGCGACGAGGTCGGCAAACGGCAGGCTCTGCCCGCCGCCGCGTACCTCGCCGCCCTCGAAGGCGACGAGCTCGACCGCGCAACCAAACTTCTCGGCCGCGAAGGCCGCCAGCCGCGCCTTGATCTTGCGCGCGGCATCCTGCGCGGCCTTGCCGTTCAGGTCGCTGCCGGTGGAGGCCGCGGTGGCCGACGTGTTGGCGACCTTGCTCGTATCGGTGGCCGAGCAGCGCACCGACGAGAAGGGCAGCCCCAGCTCGTGCGCGACGACCTGCGCGACCTTGGTGTTCAGCCCCTGGCCCATCTCCGTGCCGCCGTGGTTCACGAGCACCGAGCCGTCGGTGTAGACGTGCACCAGCGCGCCGGCCTGGTTCAGGTGAACGACGTTGAACGAGATGCCGAACTTGACTGGCGTGAACGCCAGGCCTTTCTTCAGCACGGGGCTCGCGGCATTGAACGCGGCGATCTCGGCGCGGCGTTCGGCGTAGCGGCTGCTGGCGAGCAGCTGTTTCGTCAGTGGCTGTGCGTGCAGTTCCTCGACCTGCTGTCCGTAGGGCGTCACGTTCTGCCCGGCCGCATAGAAGTTGCGCTGGCGAACCGTCGTCCCATCCAGCCCCAGCCGGCGCGCGATGCCGTCCAGGATCATCTCGATGGCGATGGCACCCTGCGGCCCGCCGAAGCCGCGGAAGGCGGTGTTGCTCTGCGTATTCGTCTTCGCGCAGAAGCCGTGCATGGCCACGTGCGGCAGCCAGTAGGCGTTGTCGAAGTGGCAGAGCGCGCGCGCCATGACAGGCGCGGACAGGTCGGCGCTGTGGCCGGCGTTGGAGACCAGCTCGATGTCGGCGGCGAGGATGCGGCCATCGGCGTCGAAGCCCACGTCCCAGCGGTAGTCGAAGCCATGGCGGCGGCCGGTGATGAGGAAGTCGTCGTCGCGGTCCACGCGCAGCTTGACGGCCTTCTTCAGCTTCAGCGCGGCCAGCGACGCGACGCAGGCGAACAGCGCCGACTGGCTCTCCTTGCCGCCGAAGCCGCCACCCATGCGTCGGCATTGCACGACGACGCGGTGCGCATGCCAGCCCAGTGCGTGCGCGATGAGCTGCTGCATCTCGCTCGGGTGTTGCGTCGAGCAGTGCACGAGGAGCCCGTCGCCGCCCTCCTGCGGCACGGCGAGGCTGATCTGGCCTTCCAGGTAGAACTGCTCCTGCCCGCCCAGGCTCCAGGTGCCCTGCAGGCGCTGCGGCGCGTTGGCGAGGTGCTCGGCCGGCTCGCCGCGCGTCAGGTGCATGGGCGGCAACACATACTGGCCAGCCTCATGCGCTTGCAAAGCCGTCAGGATCGGCGGCAGCGGCTCCGCCTGGATGACTTGCTTGGCGAGCGACGCCGCACGTCGCGCCAGTTCGCGGTTCGTCGCGATGACGGCAAACACCGGCTGACCGACGTAGCGCAGCTCGCCGGTGGCCAGGATGGGATCGTCGTGCAGCAGCGGGCCGCAGTTGTTCTCGCCGGCAATGTCGGCGGCCGTGAACACGGCGACGACGCCGGGCTGCTGGCGCAGGCGTTCGAGGTCGACGCTGATCAGCTTGCCGTGCGCGATGGGCGACAGGCCCAGCGCCGCATGCAGCGTGCCGGCGGGCTCGGGCAGGTCGTCGGTGTACGGCGCGGCGCCGCTGACGTGCAAGTGGGCGGATTCGTGCGGCCGCGACGTGCCGACGACGGGTTCGGGCATCAGCAGAGCTTCGGGCTTGTTCATGCCGCCAACCTCCCGGCACGCCAGACGGTGATCGTGCGGCGCTCCAGCGTCTCCAGCCACAGCTTGCGGAACAGGTTCTGCGAGACCTTGAGCCGATAGCCGTCGGAGGCGCGCATGTCGGTCATCGGCTTGAAGTCGTTGACGAGCGCCTTCGCAGCGGCTTCTGCCGTTGCTTCCACCCAGGGCTGCCCGACGACCGCGGCTTCGGCGGCAGCAGCTCGCTTGACGATCGCCGCCATGCCGCCGAACACGAAGCGCGCCTGCTGCACCGTGCCGTTGCGCAGCTGCAGCGCCAGCACGGCGCAGACGGCCGAGATGTCGCTGTCATGCCGCTTGGACACCTTGTGCGCGGAGATGGCCCAGCTCGTGTCGGGCTTGGGCACATGCAGCGCCTCGACGAACTCGCCGGGCTGCAAGTCCTTCTTCATGTAGTCGAGATAGAAGTCCTGCAGCGGTAGGCGGCGCTGCTGCGTGCCCTTGCGCAGGATCACGTCCGCACCCAGCGCGATGAGGGCCGGCGCGCCGTCGCCGATGGGCGAGCCGTTGGCGATGTTGCCGCCCAGCGTGCCGGCATGGCGCACCGGCGGCGACGCGAAGCGGCGCCACAGCTCGGCGAGCGACGGCGCCAGTTCGGTCAGCGCAGCCCAGGCGTCTTCCAGCGAGGCCGCGGCGCCGATCCACAGGCCGCCGTCTTCTTCGCGGATGGCCTTCAGCGCGTCGACGCGGCCCGTGTAGATCAGCTCCGGCAGCACGCGGAACTGCTTGTTGACCCACAGGCCGATGTCGGTGGACCCGGCCAGCAGCGTCGCCTGCGGGTAGGTCTCGCGCAGCAGCGCGAGGTCGTGGATGCTCTGCGGCGCGTGGAAGCGCTGGCCGGCGTGGTGGTAGTCCAGCGGCTCGTCCTTGGCCAGTTCGCGCAGCGCGGCGGTGATGGGCTCGCGGTCGAGCACGCGGGTCGGCGCGTCGAACATACGCTCGCCGGCGTCCAGGATGGGCCGGTAGCCCGTGCAGCGGCACAGGTTGCCGGCCAGGTCGTCGGCCAGTTCCTGGCGTGTGGGCCGCGTGCCGGCGGCTTGGTGGGCCTCGTAGCAGGCCGTCAGGCTCATGACGAAGCCGGGCGTGCAGAAGCCGCATTGCGAGCCGTGGCAGTCCACCAGCGCCTGCTGCGCAGGGTTCAGCTGCTCGGGGCCGCCCAGGTCCTCGACGGTCAGCAGCGCGCGGCCGTCCAGCGTCGGCAGGAACTGCGTGCAGGCATTGACATTGCGTAGCTGCAGCTTGCCCGTGGCGTCCAGCTCACCCTGGATGACCGTGCAGGCGCCGCAGTCACCCTCGGCGCAGCCCTCCTTGGTGCCGGTGCAGGCAGCGTGCTCGCGCAGGTACTGGAGCACGGTCGTCGTGGGAGAAAGGGCGTCCACGTCGACGACTTGGCCGCGGTGGAAAAAACGGATGGGGCGGGTGTTCATGCTGGCCTCGATTGTCCGACCTTGCCTCAGAATTGCCATATGAGTTTTACTAACCAGAAAAATTTCGCCACCACCCCACGCCGATGGGCGTTGCGCGGCGATCTGCTGGACTTCACGGCCGCACCGCGCTGGGGCGATGTGGACTCACCCGTGGTGCGTTTCGACCGCGACCATTGGCTGTTGATCGAGGACGGCCGCATCGTCGGGCGCCAGGCCCACGAGCCCGATGCCAGCTGGGCGCGCAAGGACCATGCCGGCCAGCTCGTGCTGCCGGGCTTCATCGACACGCACGTGCACTGCCCGCAGCTGGAGGTCATCGGCTCCTACGGCACCGAGCTGCTGGACTGGCTGGAGCGCTACACCTTCCCCAGCGAATGCGCCTTCGCCGACCCCGCGCGCAGCCGCGCCGGCGCGGAGGTGTTCCTCGATGCGCTGCTGGCCAGCGGCACGACGTCGGCCGTCGTCTTCGCCACGGTGCACAAGACGTCGGCCGAGGCCTTGTTCGACGGCGCGGCGGCGCGCGGCATGCGCCTCATCACCGGCAAGGTGTTGATGGACCGCCACGCGCCCGACGGCCTGCGCGACGATGTGGTGCACGCCGAGCGGGAATGCACCGACCTGATCCAGCGCTTCCACGGCGTGGGCCGCCTGAGCTACGCGGTGACCGTGCGCTTCGCGCCCACCAGCACGCCCGAGCAACTGGCCATGGCCGGCGCGCTGTGCCGCGCCGACGCCAGCCTCTACATGCAGACGCACGTGGCCGAGAACCGCGCCGAGGTCGCCTGGGTGGCCAAGCTCTTCCCCGAGGCGCGCAGCTACCTGGACGTCTACGAGCGCGTGGGCCTCGTGCACGAGCGCGCGGTGCTGGCCCACGGCATCTACCTCGATGCGCATGACAAGGTGCTCATCGCCGACCGCGGTGCGCAGGTGGCGCATTGCCCGTCCAGCAACCTGTTCCTCGGCAGCGGGCTGTTCGACTGGCCGGGCAGCGCCTTCAACGTCAGCCTGGCGTCCGACGTCGGCGGCGGCACGACGCTGAGCCTGCCGCGCAACATGCTCGACGCCTACAAGGTGCAGGCGCTGCGCAGCGAGCGGCTGACGGCCTGGACGGCGCTGCACGCGGCCACGCGCGGCGCGGCCGAGGCGCTGCAGCTGGGTGGCGAGATCGGCGGCCTGTCGGTCGGCCAGACGGCCGACATCTGCGTGTGGGACTGGGCCAAAGGCCCCGTCGCCGAGGCACGCGACGCGGTGGCCCGCGAGCTGCACGAGCGCGTCTTCGCGTGGATGACGCTGGCCGATGACCGCAACCTGGCGGCCTGCTACGTGGCCGGCCGTCAGCGCGTCTGACGGCCCATCCCGCGCGATGGCCGCTTCGTCGCGCGCCGCGTGATCGGCGGGCCGGTGCGGGCTACCGTGCCGCCTGTTCGCTCACAAAGGAGTTCCGCGATGCTCGGCTTCCTGCTCTGGTGCATCCTGTTCGTCGTCTGCTGGCCGCTGGCATTGCTCGCGCTGCTGCTGTGGCCACTGGTGTGGCTCGTCACGCTGCCGTTCCGGCTGCTGGGCATCGCCGTGGATGGCGCGTTCGCGCTGCTGCGCGCCCTCGTCATGCTGCCGGCGCGCGTGCTGGGCGGGCGGTAGCCGGCGCCCTCACGCCTGCCGCGGCAGCTTGAAGCGGGCCACCTCCGCCGCGAGGCCCTGCGCCTGATCCCGGAGCGACGAGGCCGCCGCCGCGGTCTGCTCCACCATCGCGGCGTTCTGCTGCGTGGCGCGGTCCAGCTCCTGCACCGCGCTGCCCACCTGGCCGATGCCTTGGCTCTGTTCGCTGGAGCCGGTGGCGATCTGGGCCAGCAGCGCGCTGATGTGGCTGGCGCTGCTGACGATGTCGCCCATCGTGCTGCCGGCCTCGCGGACGATGGTGGTACCGGTTTCCACCTTCTCGACGCTGGCGGAGATCAGGGTCTTGATCTCGCGGGCCGCTTCGGCCGACCGTTGCGCCAACGCGCGCACCTCTGAGGCGACGACCGCGAAGCCCCGCCCTTGCTCGCCAGCGCGGGCCGCCTCGACCGCGGCATTCAGCGCCAGGATGTTGGTCTGGAAGGCGATGCTGTCGATGACGCCGATGATGTCGCCGATCTTGCCGGACGAGGCCTGGATGTCTTCCATCGTG
>Ga0075370_10000267_pt1 | contig 18755 bp, 20 predicted proteins | sample EndMethybrTD3035_FD_71398 | JGI IMG/M metagenome (GOLD analysis project Ga0075370, IMG submission 71398) | Populus endosphere microbial communities from Tennessee, USA - Endosphere MetaG P. TD hybrid TD303-5 | ecosystem: Host-associated > Plants > Roots > Endosphere | place: USA: Tennessee... | reverse complement strand
TTGTTGTCGATCAGCGGGACGAACTGCTTGGGCAGCGTCTTGCGCGACAGCGGCCAAAGACGTGTGCCGCTGCCGCCGCAGAGAACGATCGGACGAATGACGCTCATCTCGAGCCGTCGCCGGTGATCACGGTGCGCACCGTCTTCAGCAGGATCTTGATGTCCAGCCACAGCGACCAGTTGCTGACGTACTCCACGTCCAGCTCGACGCGCCGGGCGTACGACAGCCGGTTGCGACCGCTGACCTGCCACAGCCCGGTGATGCCGGGGCGCATCGCGCAGTAGTGCTCCCAGCCCTTGCCATAGAGGCTGCGCTGGCGCTCCATGCAGGGGCGCGGCCCCACCAGGCTCATGTCGCCCTTGAGCACGTTCCAGAACTGCGGAAGTTCGTCCAGGCTGAGCTTGCGGATGAACACGCCGATCGGCGTGATGCGCGGGTCCTTCTCGAGCTTCTGGAAGGTATCCCATTCGGTACGCGCCATGTCGTTGCGGCTCAGGAACTCGTCGAGCACGTGCTCGGAATTGCGCACCATCGAACGGAACTTGTAGAAGCGGAAGCGCTGTCCGTTTGTTCCGAGACGGTGCTGCCAGAAGTGCACGGGGCGACCCATGCTGATGCCGACGCACAGCGCCACCAGCAGATAGAGCGGGCCGAAGAGAACGAAGAAGGTCAATGCACCCACGATGTCGATGCTGCGCTTCGCAGCACGCTCCAGCATGCTGAGCTTGCGGGGCTGCACGTAGGTCGGGGACGCCGAAGGGCCGCCGCCCCCGGGGGGGTAGCGTCTAACCACGTTGCCGTGTGTGGTCGAGTCTGAACGAAACATCGAATATTCCCCCGGTGACGGGTGTTTGCTGCCTCATCCCAAGAGCGCGGCAGCTGTAACGCTTTACTACTATTCGCAAGAATTTGAACACAAGATGAGCCGTTTGTCTTGTGAACAAAAGACGTACATCGCCCGCCAAACGGTGTAAGCTCCGCCCTCTGTCGAGCGCTTTCCCCAACGTCATGCTGCAATGCAGTATTCGACCTTGAGTGTAGTTCTTTTGTATGACAACATGTTAACGCGCATTGACGTTTGCCTGTTGTTTACAAGCGCCGTCCTCGCACATTCGTGACTTAGTTAACCGGTTTCTTGCTGCTGCACCGCAGCATGCATGGAGTGTGCCGTGGTGAGCCAGAAAGAATTACACCGGCGCATGTAGGACAACGCCTGCAAATGCGTCTCTTCGGTGTTCGCGGGCCGGTTCATTCCCGAGCAGTCCATTTGCGGCAAACGGGCTCATTCGAAGCCGCAAAGTAAAAGGCCGCGCAGATCTGGCGCGGCCTTAGGCCTCGGCAGCGCCGAGGGGTAATGAAGGAGGAGCGTGCCTCCTGCGCTGGGTTACTGGCGCAGGTCCATGCGCACAGGCTCCTCGAACGGCAGCACCATGCTGCCGAGATCCCGACGCGTTTCCACCAGAACCAGCGGCCCGTCGTCGAGCACGACGGCCGGCGGCCGTTCGCGCGGCACGTGGACCGCCCTGGGTTCCGCTGCGATCGCTGCGCGCACCTCGGCCACGCGTTCGGCGTTCGAGTTCACCCACTGCAGTCCGGAGCCTTCGGCGATCTGGGCGAGCTCGTGCAGCGGCAGTTCGTAGGGCTGGACCTTCGGCAGCGCGCGGACGCGCGGCGCCGGTGCCTCCACGACGATCGGAGCGGACGGTGCCATGGGCCTGGGCCGTTCGGTGCGCACCCTCTGCGGCGCATCGAGCTCGGCGATAGCGTTGGCATCGGTCGCTTCGGGCGGCAGCGCTGTCACGCCGGCTTCGGCTTCTTCGCGCGGGGCGCGTTCGCGGCGGTCGCGCCCATACCGGTCACGCGAGCGGCCGCGGCGTTCGTCGCCGTCGCGACGCGGTGCGAGGTCTCCGCTCACTGCGTCCGCGTCGCTGTCTGCAACCAGGGGTGCTTCCTCGGTGGCAGAGGTTTCGGTCGTGCGTGGCGTCCCTTCGCCGCGACGCTCGCGCCGGCCTTCGCCGCGCTCGCCGCGAGGTGCGCGCTCCTCGCGAGCAGGTCGCGTGCCGCGCTCGGCATCCGGCTGGGCGGCATCGCCCCCGGCCTCACGCGCGTCGGCGCTGCGTTCGCCGCGCTCACGGCGTTCGCCGCGTCCGCGCGGCGCACGTTCCGCCGGAACCGCGCCCTCGTCGCCGGCGGGGCCGTTCGGTGCAAGCGCATGCGAGTCGAGCTGGATTTCGCTGTCGGACTGACGCGGCTCGTTGTCGCGTCGTTCGCCACGGCCGCGGCGCTCGCCGTCGCGCGGTGCGCGTGCCTCGCGTGGCTCGCGGAGCTGCGCGTCGTTGCGCGCTTCGCCGCGCGTCTCCCGTCCTTCGCGGCGCTCACCCTCGCGACGCTCGCCGCCCTCACGGCGCTCGCCTGGACGCCCGCCTCGGCGTTCGCCATCGCGGCCGCCCCGGCCTTCGCCGCGTCCGCCGCGGCGCTGTTCGCCTTCGCGCGCGGTGCGCGTTTCGCCGTCGCGACCGCCGCGACCTTCGCGGCGCGGCTTGGGCGCTTCCACGGGAATGACCGCCGGTGCGGGTGCAGGTGCTGCCGCCGGCGTCGCGCCGAACAGGCGTTTGATAAAGCCGAAGAAGCCTGCTTCGGCCGGCTCCGCAGCGGCCGCGGGCCGCGGCGCCACGGGCGCAGGCGCCGCCGCCACCGGCGGGCGCGCGGCTTCGGGCTTGGGTGCCACGACCGGCGCCGGCGCATCGGGCAGCACGCCCTTGATCACCGGTGTCTGGCGGTTGGTGGGCTCCTGCGAGCGCCGCGTGACCGAGGTCGGGTCTTCGATCTCGTCGGCCATCTTGTAGCTGGCTTCGATGTGATCGAGGCGCGGATCGTCGTGCTTCAGACGCTCGAGCTTGTAGTTGGGCGTCTCCAGCGTCTTGTTGGGCACCATCAGCACGGTAACGCGCTGCTTGAGCTCGATCTTGGCGATTTCCGGGCGCTTCTCGTTGAGCAGGAAGGACGCGACTTCGACCGGCACCTGCACGTGCACGGCCGCCGTGTTGTCCTTCATCGACTCTTCCTGAATGATGCGCAGGATCTGCAGCGCGCTCGATTCGGTGTCGCGGATGTGGCCCGAGCCGCCGCAGCGCGGGCAGGGGATCGAGGAGCCCTCGGAGAGGGCGGGCTTGAGGCGCTGACGGCTCATCTCCATCAGGCCGAACTTGCTGATCGAGCCGAACTGCACGCGCGCGCGGTCCTGGCGCAGCGCGTCGCGCAGGCGGCTCTCGACTTCGCGGCGGTTCTTCGACTCATCCATGTCGATGAAGTCGATGACGATGAGGCCGCCCAGGTCGCGCAGGCGCATCTGGCGCGCCACCTCGTCGGCAGCCTCGAGGTTGGTACGGGTGGCGGTCTCCTCGATGTCGCCGCCCTTGATGGCGCGCGCCGAGTTCACGTCGACCGAGACCAGCGCCTCGGTGTGGTCGATCACGATCGCGCCGCCGCTCGGCAGCTGCACCGTGCGTGCGTAGGCAGACTCGATCTGGTGCTCGATCTGGAAGCGACTGAACAATGCGGCGTCATCTCGGTAGCGCTTCACGCGCGAGGCATGTTCCGGCATCACGTGGGCCATGAACTGCTGCGCCTGGTCGTAGATGTCGTCGGTGTCGATCAGGATGTCGCCGATGTCGTGATTGAAATAGTCGCGGATCGCCCGGATCACCAGCGATGATTCCTGGTAGATCAGGAAGGCGCCCTTGCCGCCCTTGGCGGCACCGTCGATCGCCGCCCACAGCTTGAGCAGGTAGTTCAGGTCCCACTGCAGCTCGGGCGCCGAGCGGCCGATGCCCGCAGTACGCGCGATGATGCTCATACCCTTGGGGTACTCGAGCTGGTCCATCGCCTCCTTGAGCTCGGCGCGGTCGTCGCCCTCGATGCGCCGGCTGACGCCGCCGCCGCGCGGGTTGTTGGGCATCAGCACCACGTAGCGGCCGGCCAGCGAGATGAAGGTGGTGAGTGCCGCGCCCTTGTTGCCCCGTTCTTCCTTCTCGACCTGGACCACCAGCTCCTGGCCTTCCTTGATCGCATCCTGGATGCGGGCCTGGCTGGCCGACACGCCCTCGGCGAAATATTGCTTGGAGATTTCCTTGAAAGGGAGGAAGCCGTGCCGGTCCTCGCCATAGTCCACGAAGCAGGCCTCCAGCGATGGCTCGACGCGCGTCACGACCGCCTTGTAGATATTGCCCTTGCGCTGCTCGCGCCCTTCGATCTCAATCTCGTAGTCGAGGAGCTTTTGCCCGTCGACGATGGCCAGGCGGCGTTCTTCTGCCTGCGTGGCATTGATCAGCATCCGCTTCATGATGCGTTTCCTTCTGTCGTTTCTGTCGTTCTCACCGGTCCATGACGGACCTCACGATGCACGGACGACGCTCGCGAAACGAAGGAGGAATTGCCGCTTGACCCCGGCTGCCGGTTGGCGCGCAAGCGCGCGCAACCTGGATTGAGCATCAGCTCAAATGCAGCAAGGGTGGGGGCGCGTGGATGGGCGCGAGCCCGATGTGATGTTGACTTGCCATGTTTTCGATGGCAACTGGCGCGATGGAGACAGGCGCTACCGATGACTCAACGCCCGAGGGCACCGGCATCAGCCAGCGCAGGCAAAGTTGAATCAGCAGCATCAACACAAGGGACTCGCTTCGATCCGCCGACAGCTTGTCGCCTGCCGGCTGGTATTCCGTATCGGTGTTTCGTGGGCATCGGCTTGACTTGGACGTGGCGCCTGCCGCCTTGCACGTTTGCGCGTAGCCTGCAGATTCAACGCCCAAGCGGCATCGACCTCACAGCGCTGCCGGCAGTACTCTAAACTTCTGATTAATCAAGCACTTACAAGACCGCGCTGGTGAAAAACATTATAGGTGCGAAGCCAAGCCCCGCGGCAGCAGAAGTTCGCTTTCTGACCGTGGACCAGGAATTCGCGGGCCAAAGGCTCGACAATTTCCTGTTCAGAGAGCTCAAGGGCGTCCCCAAGACCCATGTCTACCGGATCATCCGGTCGGGCGAAGTGCGCATCAACAAGGGCCGGGCCCAGGCCGAAACCCGCCTCGAGGCGGGCGACGTGTTGCGGCTGCCTCCCTTGCGGATGGCTGTCCGGGCCGAAGGGGAGGGCAGCCCGCCGCCCGCGCCGGCACGTGAATTTCCCTTGCTGTATGAAGACGACGCGCTGCTCGCGCTCGACAAGCCGGCCGGCGTGGCAGTCCACGGCGGCAGCGGCGTGAGCTCCGGCGTGATCGAGCAACTGCGCACCGCCCGGCCTGCGGCGCGGTTCCTGGAGCTCGTGCACCGGCTGGACCGCGAAACCTCGGGCATCCTGCTGGTGGCCAAGAAGCGCAGCGCACTGACGGGCCTGCAGGACCAGTTCCGCGAGCGTGAGACCGGCAAGACCTACCTGGCGCTGGTCGAGGGCGCCTGGCCAGTCAACAAGAAGGTACTCGACGCGCCGCTCGCACGCTACCTGCTGCCGGGCAAGCCGGGATCGTCGGAGCCGGGGGAGCGGCGCGTGCGCGTCGTGGCCAAGGACCATCCTGACGCGATGCGTGCAGTGACGCTGGTCAAGGTGCTGGCGCGCGTCTCGCTGCCGGTCGAGCCGGCGGCCTTCTCGCTGCTGGCCGTCACCATCAAGACGGGCCGCACGCACCAGATTCGCGTCCATCTGGCATCCGGCGGCCATGCGATCGTCGGCGACGACAAGTACGGCGACTTCGAGCGCAATCGCGCGCTGCAGAAGCTCGGGCTCAAGCGCATGTTCCTGCATGCCTGGCGCCTCCAGTTCACCCACCCCGCGAGCGGCGAGCGCATGGCGCTGCAGGCCGAGCTGCCGCCCGAGCTGCGCGCTCTGATGCCACAGCCGGCGCTCGATGCGCTTGCCGTTCCCGCTCTTCCTCTTGCCCATGACTGACACTCGCCCACGCCGCTTCGACCTGATCGCCTTCGATTGGGACGGCACCCTTTATGACTCCACCCGCCTCATCGTGCGCTGCATTCAGGCCGCAGTGGTCGACGTCGGCGGTGCCAGGCCGAGCGAGAACGACGCCGCCTGGGTGATCGGCCTGGGCCTGGGAGAGGCGCTGGCCCGTGCCGCACCCGACGTCCCGCGCGAGAAATACGCGGAGCTCGGGGCTCGCTATCGCTACCACTATCTCAAGCACCAGGACGACCTCGTGCTGTTCGACGGCGTCCTGCCGATGCTCGACGCCCTCCAGGCCCGTGGCCACAAGCTGGCGGTGGCCACCGGCAAGTCACGGCGCGGACTGGACGAGGTCCTGGCCACCGTCGCGCTGCGTGAGCGCTTCGACGCCTCGCGCACGGCGGACGAGACCTTCGGCAAGCCGCATCCGCGCATGCTGCTGGAGCTGATGGAGGAGATGGAGGTGCCGGCCGAGCGCACGCTGATGGTCGGCGACACCACGCACGACCTGCAGCTCGCGATCAACGCAGGCTGCGCGAGCGTGGGCGTGAGCTACGGCGCGCACGAGCACGAAACCTTCGATTCCCTGCAGCCGCTGTACGTGGCGCATTCGGTGTCTGGTCTGACGCAATGGCTACTCGAGAACGCGTGAAAATCGGGGAATGAGCGAGAGCATTCCCCTGTGCAATGCGGCCGATCTGGTCGAGGGCGGTCGTGCCGTCCCTTTCGATGTGGTGCTGGGGGGGCAGACCTGCCGCGCCTTCGCGGTCCGCTATGAAGGTCAGGTGCATGCCTACCTGAACCGCTGCAGCCATGTTGCGATGGAGCTGGACTTCCAGCCGGACCGCTTCTTCGACGACAGCGGGCGGTGGCTGCTGTGCGCGACCCATGGGGCGGTCTACAAGCCGGACACCGGCGAATGCGCCGGCGGTCCCTGCCGCGGGGGCCTCGTCAAGATCGCGCTGAGCGAACGGGACGGCGTGGTGCACTGGCATACTGCCTGGAACCTCCAACCCCTCGCCTTCTGACATGACCGACCCCCACCGCACGGAACCCGAGGGTTTCGAGCCTTTCGAGCGCCCCACGCCGGCGCACAGCTCCAGGAACGACCCGACCCAGCAACCCGGCTGGGAGCGCGCGACGCTCGAGAAGCTTGCCTTTGCCAGCCTGCGCGAGCAGCAGGCCGCGCGCCGTTGGAAGACTTTCGTCCGGCTGAGCTGGCTGGCTTTCTTCATCTTCCTGGTCTGGCTCGCCGTCTCGCGCGGGACGCCGGCCACCGCCAAGAGCACGGCGCATACGGCCGTCGTCGAGATCAAGGGCGAGATCGCCAACGGGGCCGATGCGAGCGCGGAGTTCGTGGTGGCAGCAATGAAGACCGCCTTCGAAGACGATGGCGCCAAGGGTGTCGTGCTGCTGATCAATTCGCCCGGCGGAAGCCCCGTCCAGGCCGGCATCATCAACGACGAAATCCGCCGCCTGCGGGCCAAGCACAACAAGCCCGTGTACGCGGTGGTCGAGGAAACCTGCGCCTCCGCGGCCTACTACATCGCCGCGGCGACCGACAGAGTCTTCGTCGACAAGGCCAGCATCGTCGGCAGCATCGGCGTGCTGATGGACGGCTTCGGCTTCACCGGGCTCATGCAGAAGGTCGGCGTCGAGCGCAGGCTGCTGACGGCCGGCGAGAACAAGGGCTTTCTCGATCCCTTCAGCCCGATGAGCGACGCCCAGCGCGCGCATGCGCAGCAGATGCTCGAGCAGATCCACGCGCAGTTCATCGAGGTGGTCAAGAAGGGCCGGGGCGATCGACTCAAGACCGCTACGCCGGGCCTGTTCAGCGGCCTGTTCTGGAGCGGTCAGCAGGCGGTGGATCTCGGGCTCGCGGACCAGCTCGGCAATGTGGACTTCGTCGCGCGTGAAGTCATCAAGGCCGAGGAAGTCATCGACTACACCCGCCGCGACAACGTGGCCGAGAAGCTGGCCAAGAAGTTCGGCGCGGCGCTGGGAGATGCTTCTGTGCGAGCGATGCGCAGTGCGCCGGCGCTGCGCTGATCACGTCGGGTCGGCCCAGCGTGCCGACGCCGCGAGGCCCACGGCGAAGGTCACCACGACATAAAGCGCCGCCGTCAAGGAGCTGAGCTCGGCGAGGAAGCCGATCATGGGCGGTCCTGCCATGAAGCCCAGGTAGGCCGCTGCCGAAACTGCGGCGATGCCGCGTGCCGGCTCGACGCCCGGCACGCGCGCAGAGGCGGCGAACAGGATGGGCACCACGTTGGCGAAACCGGCACCCACGCCGGCGAAGCCGACCAACGCCAGCCCGGGCGCATCGGTCAGCAGGACCAGCGTCATCGATGCCGCCGCCAGCAAGGCGCTGCCGCGCAGCAGCACGGCCGGCGCGAAGCGGGCTCGCATTGCGTCGCCGCCGAAACGCGTCGCAGCCATCGCGGCCGAAAAGCTTGCATAGGCGAGGGCGGCCTGCTGTTGCGGGCTGCCCAGCTCCTGTTTGAGGTAGAGCACGCTCCAGTCGTAGATCGCACCCTCGGCGATCAGCCCGAGTGCGGCCAGCATCCCCAGGATGACCAGTGCACCGCGGGGCAGCCGGAAGCCTTCATTGCCGGCGGCGGAAGCGGTGGCTTCCTTGGGCAGCATCCATTGGGCGGAGGCCACGATCGCGAGGGCCATCGCGATCGCGACGAGCATCAGGTGCGACTGCGGTGCCATACCGGCGGCCAACGCGGCGCTGCCGGTCACTGCCCCGGCCATGCCGCCCAGGCTGAACATGCCGTGCATCCCGCTCATGAGGGGATGGCCGTTGCGCAACTCGAGCTCTGCGGCTTCGGTGTTGATGGCCACGTCGAACACGCTGGTGACGATGCCAAAGGCCGCCAGCAGCCCCAGCAGTGCTGCATAGTCCGGCATGACCACCAAGCCGGCCAGCAGCAGAGCGTAGACCGCACCGCAGACGCCGGCGGTCGTCCGAGCGCCGTAGCGCCCGATCCACCGGCTCGCCTGCGTCAAGCCCATCAGAGCGCCGACGCCAGCCGCGAGCATGGCCAGCCCGAGCTCGGCCTCGGTGACGCCATAGTGGCCCTTCACCGTCGGAATGTGGACACCCCAAGTCGCGAAGATGAAGCCCGACGCGAAGAACTGGCTACGCGAGGCCCAGCGCATGCGCGCAGACAGCTGCAGCACGGTGGCGGACACGGCTAGCGCCCGATCGCGAACACGGCGGGCATACGGTCGTCGGTACCCGATGGCCTGGCGCGCCAGGCCTTCACCGTCTCGCTGCGGATGTCGGCGGTCGCGAGCGTGAGCCCGCGCGCCACCGCCAGTCGGGTGTTGTTCTGGAGAGTCTGCATCAGGGCTTGGAGCAGGGCCGCATTGCGGTAGGGGGTTTCGATGAAGAGCTGGCTTTGGCCGGTGCGCAGGGCAAGCGATTCGAGCTCGCGGATGCGCTGCGTACGCGCTTCGCCGTCCTGTGGGAGGTAGCCCACGAAGGCGAAATTCTGGCCGTTGAGTCCGCTGGCCGCGAGCGCGAGCAGCAGCGACACCGGCCCGACGAGAGGCATCACCGCGATGCCCAAGTCATGGGCCGCGCGTACCACGGACGAGCCGGGGTCGGCCACCGCCGGCATGCCGGCCTCGCTCATCAGACCGATGTCGGTGCCGGACAGGGCCGCGGCGAGCAGGGGACGCGCATCAAACTGGCCCGCTTGGTGGTCGCCCTTCTTGTGGACCTCGCGCGGCAGCTCCTGGATCTGCTGCGCCTGCAGCGGGGCGGCCAGCGGCACTACGCCATCGATGCGCTTGAGAAAGGCGCGCGCCGACTTGGCGTTCTCGCAGATCCAGTGGCTAAGGGCGGCGGCGGCTTGCAAGGTGCCGAGGGGCATCACCTCCTGCAACGGGGCCTGCGTATCGCAGCCGAAATCCAGCGGCGCCGGAACCAGGTAGAGCTTTCCTCGGCTCACAGGAGATCGATCCCCGCCGCGCGCAGCATGTTGGCCGTGCGGATCAGCGGCAGGCCTACGAGGGCGGTCGGATCGTCACTGTCGATGGCGCTCAGCATCGCGATACCCAGGCCTTCGCTTTTTGCGCTGCCTGCGCAGTCGTAGGGCTGCTCCGCGAGCAGATAGCTTTCGATGGCCGCATCGCTGTAGTTGCGGAACACGACCCGCACGGGCGCGAGATCGCGCTGCGTAAAGCGGCTGGCCTGGCAAACCACGGCGACGGCGGTCTGGAACACGAGGGTCTGGCCGCGCATGCGCCGCAGCTGGGCGGCCGCGCGGGCATGGTCCCCGGGCTTGCCCAGCGGCTCGCCGCCCAGGTCGGCGACTTGGTCGGAACCGATCACCACCGCCTCGGGAAAGCGTCGGGCCACCGCCGTCGCCTTTTCGAGGGCCAGCCTTTCGGCGAGAGCGCGCGGCGACTCGCCCGGCGCCGGGGTTTCGTCGACCTCGGGTGGTTGGACGTCGAAGGGCAGCCGCAGGCGGCCGAGCAACTCGCGGCGATAGCGCGAGGTCGAGGCAAGAATCACAGGGCGTTGCATGGCCCATGATTGTGCGCGAGCGGTTTAGACTGGCGCCGATGAGCAGAGAATTCACCCCCGGCAGGCTCGACGTGGTCCGCTTTGCCGAGGCGGCCGAGACGCTTTCGGGCGCCCGGCCCCTCCAGGCCTATGCACGCCTGAGTGCCGAACTGGCCGGCCCGACAGCCGATTCGAGCGTGCAGTGGGAGGCCGTCGGCGCCGAGCACGACGGGCAGGCCGGCACGCCGGTTCCGTGGCTCCATCTGACCGCGTCCGCCATGGTGCCGCTGGTCTGCCAACGTTGCATGACACCGGTGGATGTCGAACTGCAGGTGGACCGCTGGTTCCGCTTCGTCGAGAACGAAGACACAGCGGCCGCCGAGGACGAGGAATCCGAGGAGGACGTTCTCGTTGCCAGTCGCGATTTCGACCTGCACGCCTTGATCGAGGATGAACTGCTGATGGAAATCCCCGTCACTCCGCGGCATGAACACTGCCCGGAGCCAGTGAAGCTGTCGGCGGCGGATCCCGACTTCGAAGCCGCCGAAGCCGCTCGCCCCAACCCCTTCGCCGTGCTAGGCACGCTGCGCTCGGGCAAGCGGAAATAGGCCCGGAATTGACGGACTGGCGCCCAGTCCCCCGATGGGGCTATAATCATGGGCTTCGCGCGCGCCGCTCTTTGCATGGAGCCGACGAACGGCAAGGGCCGTCGAGGCTTCGTATGCTTTCGATAGAGCGCATGCCCACCCACTCACCCGAACATTTTCAGGAGCCAGCATGGCTGTCCAGCAAAACAAGAAGTCGCCGTCCAAGCGCGGCATGCATCGTTCCCACAACGCACTGGGCACGCCGGGCCTCGCTGTCGAGCCGACCACTGGCGAGACGCACCTGCGCCACCACGTCAGCCCCAACGGCTTCTATCGCGGCCGCAAGGTGCTCAAGACCAAGTCAGAAGTCTGATCTGCTTTTTTCAAGGCTGAAGGCCCGAAGCTACTTTTGGCGTAGCGTCGGGCCTTTGTTTTGATGGCTACGCCTTCCGAATCCGCTATTTCCGCGCCCTCGGCGATCACGCTGGCCGTCGATTGCATGGGGGGAGACCATGGGCCGCGCGTCACGCTCCCGGCCTGTCGGGCTTTTCTCGAGCGCCACGCCGAGGCTTCGCTGCTCCTGGTGGGCGCGCCGGCCGCAATGGCCGGCTTTTCTCACCCGCGCGCCCATGTCATTCCGGCCAGCGAAGTGGTCGACATGGACGACCCGATCGAGGTCGCCCTGCGAAAGAAGAAGGACTCGTCGATGCGGGTCGCCATCCAGCAGGTGAAGGACGGCGCCGCCCAAGCCGCGGTCTCGGCCGGCAACACCGGTGCCCTGATGGCCATCGCGAGGTATCTGTTGAAGACGCTCGAGGGGATCGACCGCCCGGCCATCGCCCCGCAGCTCCCCAATAGCAAGGGTGGCGCGACCACCGTGCTCGACCTGGGTGCCAACGTAGACTGCGACGCAGAAGATCTGCTGCAGTTTGCAGTGCTCGGGTCTGCCCTGGTGTCTGCGCTCACCGGCAATGAGTCACCCTCGGTCGGCTTGCTCAATGTGGGCGAAGAGGCGATCAAAGGCAGCGAGACGATCAAGAAGGCGAGCCAGCTGCTGCGCAAAGCCGCCAGCTCGGACGACCTGAACTTTTACGGCAACGTCGAGGGCAACGATATCTTCAAAGGCACGACGGACATCGTCGTCTGCGATGGGTTCGTAGGCAACGTCACGTTGAAAGCCACCGAGGGCGTCGCGTCCATGATCGTCGACTTTCTTCGTGTCGAGTATTCCAGCAGCATCTTCAGCAAATTTGCTGCAATCGTCTCGTATCCGGTTTTAAAAGCACTCAAGCGGCGGCTGGATCATCGTCGGTACAACGGCGCCGCCTTGTTGGGCCTGCGCGGGCTCGTGTTCAAGAGCCACGGTTCTGCTGACGACGTGGCCTTCGGTCACGCCCTCGATCGCGCTTATGATGCCGCTCGCAACAACCTGCTCGATCGCGTGCGGGCCCGCATCGCCCACGCCGCGCCTCTGCTTACGCGGCAAGAACCGGCGGCGCCGGTCGACACGGCGGCGCTCCACGTTTGATGACACCTTATTCCCGCATCACCGGCACCGGCAGCTACCTGCCGCCGCGTCGAGTGACCAATGACGACCTCGCCCGCGATCTCGCGGCCCGCGGCATCGAGACCTCTGATCAGTGGATCGTCGAGCGAACAGGCATTCGCGCGCGCCATTTCGCTGCACCCGAGGTGACGAGCAGCGATCTGGGCCTGCACGCAGCCAAGCAGGCGCTCGAGGCTGCAGGCCGCAGTGCCGGTGACGTCGACCTCATCATCGTGGCGACCTCGACGCCGGACATGGTGTTTCCTTCGTCGGCGGCCATCCTTCAAAACAAGCTGGGCATCGCCGGCTGCCCTGCCTTCGATGTGCAGGCCGTCTGCAGCGGCTTCGTCTATGCACTGACCGTGGCGGACGCGATGATCCGGACCGGTAGCGCCAAGTGCGCGCTGGTCATCGGCGCGGAAGTGTTCTCGCGCATCCTCGATTTCAACGATCGCACCACCTGCGTGCTGTTCGGCGATGGTGCTGGCGCCGTGGTGCTCGAAGCCAGCGCCGAGCCCGGCATCCTTGCCAGCGACCTGCATGCCGATGGCAAGCATGTCGGTATTTTGTGTGTGCCAGGCCATGTGTCAGGCGGTGAGGTGCTCGGGACGCCGCTCCTCCACATGGATGGACAGGCCGTGTTCAAACTGGCCGTCCGCGTGCTGGAAGACGCCGCTCGGACCTGCCTGCAGAAGGCCGGCAAGACCGATGCGGACATCGACTGGCTGATCCCGCACCAGGCCAACATCCGGATCATGGAAGGCACGGCTCGCAAACTGAAGCTGCCGCTCGACAAGCTGGTCGTGACCGTCAACGAGCATGGCAACACCTCTGCCGCTTCGATCCCGCTGGCATTGGACGAAGCGGTGCGCGCGGGGAAGGTAAAAAGGGGCGACACGGTCATGCTCGAAGGCGTGGGCGGTGGCTTCACGTGGGGCGCGGTGCTATTGACGATGTAGTACGACGACGCGCCGTCCCGTGGGCGGCGGGCTCGCAATGGAGACACAACAATGAGATCCTTCGCTTTCGTATTTCCGGGCCAGGGCTCGCAGGCGGTCGGCATGCTCGACGCCTGGGGCGATCACCCGGCCGTGGCCGAGACGCTGCGCGAAGCGTCCGACGCGCTGGACGAAGATGTCGCGCGCCTGATCCACGAGGGCCCGAAGGAGGCGCTGGCCCTTACCACCAACACACAGCCCGTCATGCTGGTCGCCGGCGTCGCCGCATGGCGTGCCTGGTTGGCCGAGGGCGGCGCCAAGCCTGCGCTGGTCGCCGGCCATTCGCTGGGCGAGTACTCCGCGCTCGTTGCTTCCGGCGTGCTGACGCTGGCACAGGCGGCGCCTCTGGTGCGTTTTCGTGCCCAGGCCATGCAGCAGGCCGTGCCCGTGGGCGTGGGTGCGATGGCGGCCGTTCTGGGCATGGATGCCGAGAAAGTGAAAGCGGGCTGCGCCGAGGTGACGGCCGGCTTCGGCTCTGGCAGTTCCGAGGTCGTCGAGGCCGTGAACTTCAACGATCCGATGCAGACGGTGATTGCCGGCAGCAAGGCCGCGGTCGACAAAGCTTGCGAAGTGCTCAAGGCGCAGGGCGCCAAACGTGCGCTGCCCCTGCCGGTGTCGGCACCCTTCCATTCGAGCCTGATGCGGCCGGCGGCCGAAGCCTTGCGCGAGCGCCTGGCGTCGGTGAGCTTCGCGGCGCCGCAGATTCAGGTCCTCAACAACATCGACGTCGCGGTGGAAACCGATGCCGATCGCATCCGCGATGCGCTTGTGCGCCAGGCGGCCGGTCCGGTGCGCTGGGTCGAGAGTGTGCTGGCCCTGAAGGCACGCGGCGTGGACGTCATCGTCGAATGCGGTCCGGGCAAGGTCCTCGCCGGCATGGCCAAGCGCATTTCGCCCGAACTTGTCTCGGCCTCGGTGTATGACCCGGCGACGCGCGCGGAAACCCAGCAATTGCTCGGCGCCTGAGCGCCTGGCCTCGTACATCCATCTTCCATGAGCACTCCCAAATTCGAAGGCCAGGTTGCCCTGGTCACTGGCGCTTCGCGCGGCATCGGGGCGGCGATCGCGCTCGAGCTGGCACAACGCGGCCTTCAGGTCATCGGCACCGGCACCACCGCGGAGGGCGCCGACAGAATCACTGCTGCCCTCGGCGCGCATGGGGGACGAGGCCTCGCGCTCGACGTGAACGACGGGCCGGCGGTCGAGGCAGTGATCGACCAGATCGTCAAGGCCTACGGCGCGATCCACGTGCTGGTCAACAACGCTGGCATCACCCGCGACATGCTGGCCATGCGTCTCAAGGACGAGGACTGGGACGCCGTGCTCGACACCAACCTCAAGGCCGTCTTTCGCCTTGCCCGCGCGGCGATCCGCCCGATGATGAAACAGCGCTACGGCCGCATCATCAGCATCACCAGTGTCGTCGGTGCATCGGGCAATGCCGGGCAGGCCAACTACGCTGCCGCCAAGGCCGGCGTCGCGGGCATGACCCGCGCTCTGGCACGTGAGCTCGGCAGCCGCAACATCACGGTCAACTGCGTGGCGCCTGGCTTCATCGAAACCGACATGACCGCCAACCTGCCCGAAGCACAGCAGCAGGCGCTGCTGGCGCAGATTCCGCTCGGTCATCTCGGTAAACCGGCCGACATCGCCCATGCCGTCGCCTACCTGGCATCGCCGCAGGCGGCCTATGTGACCGGGCAGGAATTGCATGTCAATGGCGGCATGCACATGTGAGGCAGGGCTCAATTCTTTTGACCCGCCGACCCGCGGCCGGATGCCACAATCCGGCCGGCTAAAATCATCGATTACCTACAACCCTCAGAGGGAACCAAATGAGCGATATCGAAGCACGTGTCAAGAAAATCATTGCCGAGCAACTCGGCGTTGAAGAGTCCCAGGTCACCAACGAAAAGGCTTTTGTCGCCGATCTCGGTGCGGACTCGCTCGACACGGTCGAACTGGTGATGGCCCTCGAAGACGAGTTCGGCATCGAGATCCCCGACGAAGACGCCGAGAAGATCACGACTGTCCAGAACGCCGTCGACTACGCCACCAAGAATCAAAAGGCCTGATATCGGCCACACTGGGTTCCCGCCTCGGCTCGCGGCTGCCATGATGGCGCAAGCCGCCCGGCGATCTCAGTGCCTCCAGAAAGGTTTGCCGGCATGACCAAACGCCGCGTCGTCGTGACCGGACTCGGTTGCATTGCCCCTGTCGGTAACAGCGTTGCCGAGTCTTGGGCCAATCTGCTCGCCGGAAAGTCAGGCATCGACACCGTTACCAGCTTCGATGCGAGCGCGCTCGCATGCAAGTTCGCGGGCGAGGTGAAGGGTTTCGACATCACCCAGTACATCGCCGAGAAGGAAGCGCGCCACATGGACCGCTTCATCCACCTCGGCCTGGCTGCGGCGATTCAGGCAGTGCAGGACAGCGGCCTTCCGACCGGCGATGCGCTGTCCCAGGAAGATGCCGTTCGCATCGGCTGCAATATTGGCTCGGGCATTGGGGGGCTCCCCATGATCGAGGCGACGCATGCCGAGCTGACCAACCGAGGCCCGCGCCGCGTCTCCCCCTTCTTTGTACCGGCTTCGATCATCAACATGATCTCTGGCCACGTGTCGATCAAGTACGGCTTCAAAGGGCCGAACATCGCGATCGTCACGGCCTGCACCACCGGCTTGCATGCCATCGGCACCTCCGCTCGAATGATCGAGTACGGCGATGCCGACGTGATGATTGCAGGCGGTGCCGAGTCCACCGTCTCCCCGCTCGGCATCGCCGGCTTCGCTGCGGCGCGCGCCCTGTCAACCCGCAACGACGATCCGGCAACGGCCTCCCGTCCTTGGGATCGCGACCGCGACGGCTTCGTGCTCGGCGAGGGCGCCGGCGTGCTGGTGCTCGAGGAATACGAGCGAGCCAAGGCGCGCGGCGCCAAGATCTACGCCGAAGTCGTCGGCTTCGGCATGAGCGCCGATGCCTTCCACATGACCGCACCGGACGTCGACGGCCCGCGTCGGTCGATGGTCGCAGCGCTGAACAATGCCGGCGTCAATGCGGACGAGGTCCAATACCTGAACGCCCACGGCACCTCGACCCCCTTGGGTGACCTCAACGAGACCAATGCAATCAAGAAGGCCTTCGGCGAGCAGGCCGGAAAGCTGGTGGTGAATTCGACCAAGTCGATGACAGGCCACCTGCTGGGCGGTGCCGGGGGCATCGAGTCCGTGTTCACCGTCCTGGCGGTCCACAATCAGAAGAGCCCGCCGACGATCAACATCTTCAATCAGGATCCGGACTGCGATCTCGATTACTGTGCCAATGAGGCGCGCGACCTCAAGATCGACGTGGCAGTCAAGAACAACTTCGGGTTCGGCGGCACCAACGGCACGCTGGTGTTCAAGCGCATTTGAATTCCCTGTATCCATGCACGGCGCCCCGGCGGTGAGCTATCCGGTGGGGCATTCGCGCATCGCAGGCGGGCTTTTGCTCCTCCTGTGGATCTGCGGCGCCTTCTGCGCGGCCGCGGCGTGCGTTCGCCTCGGCAAGGCTGACTGGCGCGCCGGCCTGTTGGTGGCGAGCGTGCTCTCGGCGGGCGGGGCCGCTTGGGCGAATTCGCCGCGTCGCGCTTCGCTCTCGATCCTGAATTTCGATGGCTTTCGCTGGTCGATCCCCGGCCCGACCGGCCTGCAGGCGGCGGATGCGAAGGTAGCTCTGGACGGACAGTCCTGGCTGCTCGTGCGGCTGGCCCCATCTCGGCATGCTGCCCGATGGATCTGGCTGGAGCGGCGCGCCATGCCTGAGCGCTGGCAGGAATTGCGCCGTGCGGTATATTCGCGCCCCGTTCCGGCCACCCAGGCCTCAACCGACGGTCGGTCGGCGCCTGCCGACACGCAACATCCTCTTTCATGACCGCCTCCCCACCGCCCGTGCCGCCTGACACCGGCTTGACCGACGCACCCGCCGCTGCGCCGAAGGCAGGAGAGGTGGACCTCCTGCTGGTCCAGCGCACGGTCGCGGGCGACCAGAAGGCCTTCGAACTGCTGGTCATCAAGTACCAACGCCGCATCGAGCGACTCATCGGCCGCATGGTGCGCGACGTCAACCTTGTCGAGGACATCGCTCAAGAGACCTTCATCCGAGCCTATCGGGCGTTGCACCAGTTCCGGGGCGAGGCGCAGTTCTACACGTGGCTCTACCGGATCGCCGTCAATACGGCCAAGAAGGCCCTGGTGGACATGAAGCGCGACCCGACCGTGACCGAGAGCACGCTGCGTTCGTCTTCCGATGACGAGGATGAAACTTACCGGCCCGGAAACGAACCAACCAGCGACGAGACGCCCGAGTCCGTGATGGCCGCCAACGAAATCGCGGCCGCCGTCGAAGCAGCGATGGAAGCCCTGCCCGCGGAGCTGAGGCAGGCGGTCACGCTGCGCGAGATCGAAGGCATGAGCTACGAAGAGATCGCCGAGGTCATGAATTGTCCGATCGGCACGGTACGGTCGCGGATCTTCCGGGCGCGCGAAGCCATTTCGGCCAGGGTCAAACCGTTGCTGGACAACCAGTCTGGCAAGCGTTGGTAAGCAGGTGAACGAGATGAAGCACACAACCACAGTCCATGAGCAGGTTTCCGCACTCGCCGATGGGCATCTGCGGGACGACGAGTTCGCTCAGGTGATCGACAAGGTTTGCAGCAGCGACGAGTTGCGTGCGACCTGGCATGCCTACCATGTGGTCGGGGATGTCTTGCGTTCCGGCGTCCATACGGCGTGCAGTGACAGTTCGCAGTTCCTCTCGCGCCTCCAGAAGCGGCTGGCGGCCGAGCCCTCCGCGCCCGTGCTCGCGCCGGATGCTGCGGCGATGCCCGTGCTACGTCGCGCCGAGGCCGCCAACGAGCCGGTGTTCCGATGGAAACTCGTGGCCGGCGCGGCATCGCTCGCGGCCGCAGCGGCCATCGGCTGGAACTGGGTCGGGGGTAACGCTCCTCAACCGGCCCCGCAATTGGCGCAGCAACAGCAGCAACAGCAGGCCTCGGGTTCGGTGCTCGCCGCCAGCGGGCCCTCGCCGCAGGCCACGTCGGTGCTGACGCCGATGCGGGTCGTAGTGGGAAATGGTAATCCGCAGGTCATGCTGCGCGATCCGCGCCTGGACCAGT
>Ga0075370_10000264_pt1 | contig 18889 bp, 15 predicted proteins | sample EndMethybrTD3035_FD_71398 | JGI IMG/M metagenome (GOLD analysis project Ga0075370, IMG submission 71398) | Populus endosphere microbial communities from Tennessee, USA - Endosphere MetaG P. TD hybrid TD303-5 | ecosystem: Host-associated > Plants > Roots > Endosphere | place: USA: Tennessee... | reverse complement strand
GATCGCGGCCGCGATCGTGCGGCATGCGCAGGCGAACGGCGGCGCGATGACCTTGGCTGACTTCGCAGCCTACGAGCCCGAGTGGGTCGCGCCGATCGGGCTCGACTACGCCGGCCACACGATGCACGAGATACCGCCGAACGGGCAGGGCATCGCGGCGTTGATGGCGCTGGGCATCGTCAAGAACTTCGACCTCGCCGGCATGCAAGTCGACGGCGTCGATTCGCAGCACGTGCAGATCGAGGCGATGAAGCTCGCGTTCGCCGACGCGTATCGCTACGTGGCCGAGCCTTCGAGCATGGAAGTGAGCGTCGAGCAGATGCTGTCGAGCGAGTACCTCGCCGAGCGCGCGAAGCTGATCGACATGGAACGCGCCCAGGTCTTCGAGGCCGGCACGCCGAACGACGTGCACCGTCGTGGCGGCACGATCTACCTGACCGCGGCCGACGAGAGCGGCATGATGATCAGCTTCATCCAGAGCAACTACCAGGGTTTCGGTTCGGGCGTTGTCGTGCCGGGTTATGGCGTGTCTCTGCAAAACCGCGGCCACGGCTTCAGCCTGGACCCGCGCAGCCCGAACGTCGTGGCGCCCGGCAAGCGCCCGTTCCACACGATCATCCCGGCGTTCCTGACGAAGGAAGCGGGTGGTCACCGCAGCGCGCAGATGAGCTTCGGCGTGATGGGCGCGAACATGCAGCCGCAGGGGCATCTGCAGACGCTCGTGCGCATGCTCGACTACCGCCAGCAGCCGCAGGCCGCGTGCGATGCCCCGCGCTGGCGCTTTAACGAGGGCCTCGAGATCAACGTCGAGTCGGCGATGGACCACGCCACCGTGCAGGGCCTGGCCGAGCGCGGCCACCGCGTGGAGATCCTGAGCGAGAGCTACCAGGACTTCGGCGCCGGCCAGTTCATCTGGCGGCTGGGCGATCCGAGCGTCGAAGGGTATGTCGCGGCAAGCGACCCGCGTCGCGACGGGCAGGCAGCCGCGTACTGACACCGTGTTGGAACGCGAGCTCTCGCTGGGCTGGCGCACCGATCTGATCTTTGCGCGCTTCGATGGCGAGGTCCTCCCGCGCGGGGACTGCTTGGTCGTGCGCACGCCCTCGAACCCGGGCTTCTGGTGGGGCAACTTCCTGCTGCTCGATCGAGCGCCGCGCGCGGGTGAGGCGGCCGCCTGGACGGCGCGCTTCGCGGCCGAGATCGGCACGCATCAGCCCGGCTCGCGCCATGTCGCGTTCGGTGTCGACGCGCCCGAGCGCTTCGAGCTGCCGGCGGATTTCATCGCGGCCGGCTTCACGCTAGGCGCGGCAACGGTGCTCACGATGCGAGGCGAGCAACTGCGCGCGCCGCGCAAGGCGCTCGACGCGGCGGCCTACCGCATCCGGCCGCTCGCGCTGCCGCGGGAAGCCACACAGGCGGTCGAGCTGCATGTCGAATCGGACGCCGGAGAGCACCAGCCCGTCGCCGAGTATCGCGAGTTCCGCGAGCGCCAGATGGCGCGCTACGGCGCGATGGAACGCGCCGGGCTCGGCCACTGGTTCGGTGTGTTCGCCCACGACGGCCGGACTCTCGTCGCCGACTGCGGCTTGTTCACCGACGGCGCGCTGGGCCGTTTTCAGCACGTCTCCACCCATCCCGCGTGGCGCCGCCGCGGGCTGTGCGCCGCGTTGATCCACGCGGTGTGCTCGCATGGTTTCGCGACGATGCAGCTCGAGACGCTCGTGATCGTCGCCGACCCGGACGACGTGGCGATCGGCCTGTACGAATCGCTGGGCTTCGCGCGCGGTGCGAGCACGTGGTTGATCGAGCGGCCGCCAGCGGCATAGTGCGCCGCTCCGTAGAATCCAGCGCGATGTCTTCGTCCCCCGCCGCCGCGGCGGCATCCCCTACCGGCTCGAGCCTCGCCCAGCGCGCAATCTGGCCCGGCCTGCTCCTCGCCACGCTCGGGGCGATCGCGTTCTCCGGCAAGGCCATCATCGTCAAGCTCGCGTACCGCTACGGTGTCGACGCGGTGACGCTGATCACCTACCGGATGCTGTTCGCACTGCCGATGTTTCTCGCGCTCGCCTGGTGGGCCGGCCGCGGCAAGGCAGCACTGACCCGGCGCGACTGGATCGTCGTGATCGGGCTCGGCTTCTCGGGCTACTACCTCGCGAGCTTTCTCGACTTCGCCGGCCTCGCGTACATCAGCGCGAGCTTCGAGCGGCTGATCCTGTACCTCAACCCCACGCTCGTGCTCGCGTTGGGCTTCGTGCTCTTCAAGCGCAAGGTCACCGCCCGGCAACTGCTCGCCCTGGCCGTCAGCTACAGCGGCGTGCTGCTGGTGTTCGGCCACGAGCTGAGCTTCCAGGGCACCAATGCGGCACTCGGCGCGGGCCTCGTGTTCGCGAGCGCCGTCAGCTACGCGGTGTACCTCGTCTACAGCGGCGAGGAGGTCAGGCGCCTCGGTGCGCTGCGCCTCACCGGCCTTGCGACCACGGTTGCCTGCGTGCTGTGCATCGTGCAGTTCCTCGTGCTTCGTCCGATCGGCGCGCTCGCGGTGGCGCCCGAGGTGATCTGGCTCTCGGTGCTGAACGCAACGCTGTGCACCTTCGCGCCGGTGCTCATGGTGATGATGGCGATCGAGCGCATCGGCGCGACGCTCGCCGCGCAGACCGGCATGGTCGGTCCGCTGTCGACGATCCTGATGGGCGTGGTGATCCTGGGCGAGCCCTTCACCGCGTGGATCGCTGCGGGCACGGTGCTCGTGCTCGCCGGAATCTGGTTGCTCGCGAAATGGAGATGACACGATGGACCTCGGACTGAACGGCAAGTGGGCGCTCGTGTGTGCGGCGAGCAAGGGCCTCGGCAAGGGCTGCGCGAAGGCGCTCGTCGCCGAAGGCGTGAACGTGGTGATCACCGCGCGCGGTGCCGAGGCGCTGGCCGCCACGGCGGCCGAGTTGCGGGCGCTCGGCCGCGGCGAGGTGCGCACCGTGGCGGGCGACATCACCACCGCCGAAGGGCGCAGCGCGGCGCTTGCCGCGTGCCCGCAGGTCGACATCCTCGTGAACAACGCGGGCGGTCCGCCGCCGGGTGACTTCCGCGAGTGGGGACGCGAGGCCTGGATCAAGGCGCTGGACGCGAACATGCTGACACCCATCGAGCTGATCAAGGCGACGGTCGATGCCATGGGCGCGCGCGGCTACGGGCGTGTCGTCAACATCACGTCGGCTGCGGTGAAGGCGCCGATCGACATCCTCGGCCTGAGCAACGGCGCGCGCTCGGGGCTGACCGGCTTCGTCGCCGGCCTGGCACGCAGCAACATCGCGGCACGCGGCGTCACGATCAACGGCCTGCTGCCGGGCGCGTTCGACACCGACCGCCTGCGCGGCACCATGCAAGGCGCAGCCGCCAAGACCGGTCAGCCGCTCGAGGCCGTGATGGCCAAGCGCGCTGCCGCGATCCCGGCGCAGCGCTTCGGCACGGCCGACGAGTTCGGCGCCATGTGCGCGTTCCTGTGCAGCGTGCAGGCCGGCTACCTGACGGGACAGAACATCCTGCTGGACGGCGGAGCCTACCCCGGCACCTTCTGACCCGCGGTCACGCGGGCATCGCTGCGCCGCAGTTCCAGCATTGCTCGAAGGGGCCGTCGATCAACTCGGCGCAACCGGGGCAGCGCCAGCGCCGCGAGGGCGGGTGGCGCAGCTCGTGCAACAGGCTGCGCGCGTGATCGAACTGGCCGGCGTCGTCGATCCAGAGTTCGGGCAGGGTCTGGTCGACCGGCACCTCGCCGGCGATGCTGCTCGCGTACTGGCGCTGCACGGTCGTCGGCACGCCGGCGTGGCTGAGCAGGTCGGCCCACAGCGTGGCGAGGGCGAGGTTCGGCGCAGTGGTGAGGCGCTTCATCGGTGCGGCAGCATGGTTGCCGGAGTGCTGGCACGATAGCGCATTTCCCCACTCGCGCCGGAGCATCGCATGACCACACTGAGCCCAACGATCTGCATCGACCGCCCCGGTGGCCCGGAGGAAATGAAGCTGGTCGACCTTCCGGTCGGCGAGCCGGGCCCGGGCGAGATCCGCATCCGTCACCACGCCTGCGGCTTGAACTACATCGACGTTTACCACCGCACCGGCGCCTATCCGCTGCCCAGCCCGGCGACGCTGGGCATGGAGGGCGCCGGCGTGATCGAGGCGGTCGGCGCCGGCGTCACGCACCTGAAACCGGGCGATCGCGCCGCCTACGCGAGCAACCCGCCGGGCGCCTACAGCCTCGCGCGCGTGATGCCCGCCAAGTGCGTGGTCAAGCTGCCCGACGCGATCTCGTTCGAGACCGCCGCGGCGATGATGCTCAAGGGCCTTACCGTCCAGTACCTGCTGCGCAAGACGCTCCCGGCCGAAGGATTGCAGCCCGGCGACCACGTGCTCTGGCATGCGGCGGCGGGCGGTGTCGGCCTCATCGCGTGCCAATGGGCGCGTGCGCTGGGGCTGCAGCTGATCGGCACGGCAGGCAGCGACGAGAAATGCGCGCTCGCCAAGGAGAGCGGCGCCGCGCACGCGATCAACTACCGCACGGAAGACTTCGCGGCGCGGGTCAAGGAGATCACCGGCGGCAAGGGCCTGAAGGTCGTCTACGACTCGGTCGGCAAGGACACCTGGGAAAAGTCGCTCGAGTGCCTGCGCCCGTTCGGCCTGATGGCGTGCTTCGGCGCGTCGTCGGGGCCGGTGGCGCCGTTCGCGCCGGCGATGCTCGCCTCCAAGGGTTCGCTGTACGTCACGCGCGCCACGCTGTTCACGCACATCGCAACCCGCGAGGCGACCCAGGCGATGGCCGACGACCTGTTCGACGTGGTGTCCAGCGGCAGGGTCAAGATCCACATCGAGCAGCGTTACCCGCTCGCCGAAGCGGCCCAGGCACATCGCGACCTGGAGGCGCGCAAGACAGTCGGATCGAGCGTCTTGATTCCTTGAGCGGGCAGGCCCGGCGTCAGTCGGGCTGACGCCGTCGCGAGACGAGGCCCATGCCGAACAGCCCGAGAGCGAGCAGCAGGTAGGTCGACGCGCCAGGCGCGCTGGATGCAGAGGCGGCGTCGAGTCTGTCTGCCGCCCTGTTTGCCACAGGCCGCGCGACTGCAGCGACCGTGCCGGTGCCCATGGCCGTGCCCGCAGCAGCGGCGAGCGGCGCGGGTTGGGCCGGCGCGCCGGATGCCAGCGCAAGTCCCAGTGCAACGATCAGCGACACAAGCTTCATCGACGTCGATTCCCGGCGCGCCACGCCCTGCGCCTTCAAACGAATCTAGGCAGCGCGCAGCCATTCGTCGCCCCCCATTCGCGGGGGCGAAAGCGAACTAGGGATAGGGAGAACGCGCGGTGCCGAAGCGCGCCGGGCGTTACTTCGCGCGCCGCACGCGGCGCAGCTCGTCGAGGATCAGGAAGGCCGCGCCGACCGTGATCGCGCTGTCCGCCACGTTGAACGACGGGAAGTAGGCGCTCTTGTAGTGCACCTGGATGAAGTCGACGACGTAGCCGTGCATCAGCCGGTCGATCACGTTGCCGAGCGCACCGCCGAGGATCAGTGCGAGCGCCCAGCTGAACAAGCGCTGGCCGGCGTGGCTGCGCAGCATCCAGACGATGAACAGCGCTGCCGCGATCCCCAGGCCGACGAACAGCCAGCGCTGCCAGCCGGCCGCTCCGGCCAGGAACGAGAACGCGGCGCCGGTGTTGTGCACCCGCACGACGTTGAAGAACGAGGTCACCGTGTGGCTGTCGTTGAGCTGGAAGGTGTGCAGGATCAGCGTCTTGGTCAGCTGGTCGAGCACGATCACCAGCGCCGCGATGCCCAGCCAGGGCAACAGCGCTGCGCCCGAATTCTTGGATGCCATGTAGTGGTCGGAGTGATTCGTTCAGGCGGCGCGGCGAACTTCGCCGCTGCCGTACAGGTTGCTCGTGCAGCGGCCGCAGATCGTCGGATGCGCGGGGTCGACGCCGACGTCGTCGCGGTAGTGCCAGCAGCGCTCGCACTTGGTGGCGCTCGACGGTGTGACCGAAATGCCCAAGGCATCGGCCACTTCGAGCCGCGCCTTCGACGTGATCGTCACGAACTTCAGGTCGTCGCCGAGCGAGGAGAGCAGTGCGTGGTCGGCGATGTCGGCAGAGATCGTCAGCTCGGCCTGCAGCGACGAGCCGACCTGGCCAGCCGCACGCAGCGCCTCGATCTCCTTGTTCGCCGCGTCGCGCACCGCGCGGATGCGTGCCCACTTGGCGAGCAGCGTGTCGTCGCGCCAGCTGCTGGTGTCGCTGTAGGTCTCGGTGAAGATCGAGACCGGCGCATTTGCGTCTTTCGTCGGGGCGAACAGCTTCCACGCTTCCTCGGCCGTGAAGCTGAGGAACGGCGCCATCCAGCGCAGCATCGCGTGCGTCAGGTGCCACAGCGCGGTCTGTGCCGAGCGGCGGGCCAGGCTCTTCGGTGCGGTCGTGTAAAGGCGGTCTTTCAGCACGTCGAGGTACAGCGCGCCCAGGTCCTCGCTGCAGAACACCTGCAGCTTGGCAACCACCGGATGGAACTCGTAGACCTCGTAGTGCGCGAGGACCTCGTCCTGGAACTGCGCCGCGCGGGCAAGCATCCAGCGATCGATCTCGAGCATCTCTGCGATCGGCACGGCATCGGCCATCGCGTCGAAGTCACTCGTGTTCGCGAGCAGGAAGCGCAGCGTGTTGCGGATGCGGCGATAGGCGTCGATCACGCGCGCGAGGATCTTGTCGTCGATCGCGAGGTCGCCCGAGTAGTCGGTGGCTGCGCACCACAGACGCAAGATCTCGCCGCCGTACTTTTGCGCCGACTCGGCCAGCGGCATGTAGTTGCCCAGGCTCTTGCTCATCTTGCGGCCCGAGCCGTCGACCGTGAAGCCGTGCGTCAGCAAGCCGCGATACGGCGCGTGGCCCTCGGTCGCGCAGGCGATCAGCAGCGACGAGTGGAACCAGCCGCGATGCTGGTCGTGCCCTTCGAGGTAGAGGTCGGCTTCGGGGCCGTCGGTGGTGGTGGTGCCCGGGTGGCTGCCCTTGAGCACATGCGAGAAGGTCGAGCCCGAGTCGAACCAGACATCGAGGATGTCGTTGCTCTTGGTGTAGCTGCCAGCGTCTGCGCCGAGCACTTCCTCGACGCTCAGCTTCGACCACGCCTCGACGCCGCCTTGCTCGACGATCGCCGCGGCCCGGTCGATCAGCGCCATCGTGTCGGGGTGCAGTTCGCCGCTGTCCTTGTGCAGGAAGAACGGCAGCGGCACGCCCCAGTTGCGCTGGCGGCTGATGCACCAGTCGGGGCGGTTGGAGATCATGTCGTGCAGCCGCGCCTTGCCGTTCTCGGGGAAGAAGCTCGTCTGCTCGATCGCGTCGAGCGCGATCTGGCGCAGCGTCTTCGCCGGCTTGTCCTTGGTGAAGACGCCGTCGCCTTCGTCCATGCGCACGAACCACTGCGCCGCCGCGCGATAGATCACCGGCGTCTTGTGGCGCCAGCAGTGCGGGTAGCTGTGGGTGAGGCTGGCAGTCGCGAACAGTCGGCCGACATCGCGCAGCGTGTCGGTGATCACCGGGCCGGCCTTCCAGATGTTCATGCCGCCGAACAGGGGCAGCTTCTCGTCGTAGGAGCCGTTGCCCTGCACCGGGTTCAGGATGTCGTCCACCGCAAGGCCGTGCGCGCGGCAGGAGTTGAAGTCTTCGAGGCCGTAGGCCGGCGAGGAGTGCACGATACCCGTGCCGTCCTCGGCGGTCGCGTAGTCGGCGAGGTAGACCGGCGAGACGCGGTCGTAGCCCGGGTGCACGTGGGCAAGCGGGTGGTGGAAGTTCAGCCCGGCGAGCGCCTTGCCTTGCGCGGTGGCGAGGACGGTGCCTTCCAGGTCGTAGCGCGCGAGGCACTTCTCGACCAGCGCACTGGCGAGGATCAGCAGCCCGCGATCGGTGTCGACGAGCGAATACTCGAGCTCGGGGTTCAGGTTGAGCGCCTGGTTCGCGGGCAGCGTCCACGCGGTGGTCGTCCAGATCACGATGTAGGCCGGCTTGGCCAGCTTCTCGAGGCCGAACGCCGCGGCCAGCTTGTCGGGCTCGGCCGAGAGGAAGCCCACGTCGACGGTCTGAGATTTCTTGTCGGCGTACTCGATCTCGAACTCGGCGAGCGACGAGCCGCAGTCGAAGCACCAGTAAACCGGCTTCAGCCCGCGGTAGACGAAGCCGCGTTCGATCACGCGCTTGAGAACGCGGATCTCGCCGGCCTCGTTGCCGAAGTCCATCGTGCGGTACGGATGCTCCCAGTCGCCCAGCACGCCGACGCGCTTGAAGTCGACCCGCTGCTGCGCGATCTGCTCGGTGGCGTACGCGCGGCTCTTTGCCTGCACCTCGGCGCGCGGCAGGTTGCGGCCGAAGGTCTTCTCGATCTGGTTCTCGATCGGCAGACCGTGGCAGTCCCAGCCCGGCGTGTAGCGCGAGTCGAAGCCGGCGAGCTGGCGCGCCTTGACGATCATGTCCTTCAGGATCTTGTTCGCCGCGTGCCCGACGTGCAGCACGCCGTTCGCGTAAGGCGGGCCGTCGTGCAGCACGAAGCGGGGCGCGCCTACGCGCGCGTCGCGCAGGCGCTGGTACACGCCCTTGTCGTCCCACTCCTTGATCCAGCCCGGCTCGCGCTTGGGCAGGTCGCCGCGCATCGGGAAGGGCGTGTCGGGCAGGTTGAGCGTTGCTCGATAGTCTGTCTTCGGGGGAGTCTCGGTCTGGGCCATGGTGTCGCTCACGAGATCGAAATTGCGTCGAAGGGTGCACCGCATTGGCGGTGCAGCGTGGAGGTGGCGCGGCCAGGGTGGGCCGCTCTGCGGGGTCGCAGGGAGGGCGCCAGCGCTAAATTCGATCGCGCGTCGTTTGCCGACGCGTGCAGTGGTGCCCGGCGAGCGGGCTGCATGCGAAGCGGAGTACAGCAGTGCGGGGGGTGTTCACGGGGGGCATTCTAACTTCGGGCGCGCCACCACGCCCGGGCATGGGCGGTGTCGCTCGCGATGCCGGCCTGCAGCGCCTCGACGCTCGTGTAGCGCAGCTCGTCGTGCAGCTTGTGCAGCAGCTCGACCCGCACCACCTTGCCGTACGCGCCCTCGTCGCCGAGCGCGGCCGGCCACTCGAGGCAATGGGTCTCGAGCAGGACCCGCCCGCCGTTCACGTCGGTCGGGTCCAGCGAGGGCCGCACGCCGAGGTTCGCCACGCCCGGCAGCGGGCCGTCGCCCAGCCCGTGGACCTGCACGACGAAGATGCCGCTGGCAGCCGGCTTCCAGTGCGCGAAGCGCAGGTTGATGGTGCGAAAGCCGTCGTCGCGGCCCGGCGCCGATGCACCGAGCAGCCGGCCGAGCTTGCGCCCATGCACGACGTGCCCGCTGATCGCGTAAGGCCGCCCGAGCAGCGCGGCAGCGCCGGTCATCGCGCCGGCGGCGAGCGCCTCGCGCACGGCCGAGCTCGACACGCGAATGCCGCGCACCTCGTAGCTGTTCATGCGCGCCACGTCGAAGCCCGCGGCAGCGCCCGCGGTGTCCAGCATCGTGTAGTCGCCGGCGCGCTTGGCGCCAAAGCGGAAGTCGTCGCCGACCAGCACGTACTTCGTGCCCAGGCCTTTGACGAGCACGTCGTCGATGAAGGCCTGCGGCGATTGCGCCGCGAAGCGCTGGTCGAAGCGCAGCACGACGACCTGATCGACGCCGCAGCGCTCGAGCTCGCCCAGCTTGTCGCGCAGAGGGGCGATCCGTGCCGGCGCCAGCTCGGGCTTCTTCGCGACCCCGGCGAAGTAGTCGCGCGGGTGCGGCTCGAAGGTCATCACGCACGACGGCAAGCCGCGGTGCGCCGCCTCCGAGCGCAGCAGCGCGAGCATGGCCTGGTGGCCGCGGTGCACGCCGTCGAAGTTGCCGATCGTCAGAGCGCACGCCGGGGCGATGCCGGGGTGATGGAAGCCGCGAAACACCTGCATGCGGGCGATTATGGTCGGCGCGCCGCTCCGAGCCGCCGCCGGCTTACGCGTCGCGGCTGGCACGCGCTCAGCACGCGCTCAGTACGGCTCGAACGCCACCTGATGCCGCTGCAGCATCGTGACGATGAAACGGCGCCACGTTCCATTCGGCGACCAGACCTTGGTGACCGCGTCATAGGCAGCCTCGGGCGCCTCGCGCCCGACGATCACGCGGTGCAGAAACACCATCGACGATGCGCGCATGTTGACCTGGCAGTGCACCAGCACCTTGCGCTCGCGCAGCGTGGCCATCGCTTCGGTGAAGCGCGCGAAGTCGGCTTCGTCCGGCTCGTTGAACGCGATCGGGATGTGCACAAACTCGAGCCCGTGCCCGCGCACGATCTCCGGCTCGTCGCGCACCGCGTCGTACACCGTCAGCGGTGCGAGGTAGATGTCGGCGGCGAAGCCGTGGGCGGCCAGTGTCTTGAGCGCAGCAGCGTTCGGCTGTCCGCAGGTCACGAGTGTCGGCGATATCTCGACCAGGTTCGGTGCCTGAAAACGCGCCGGCTCGGCCGCGTGGGCTGCGGGTGTCGAGAGCACGGCCGCGAGCGGCGCCAGCAGCGCGGTTCGGCGAGTGCAGTGCATACGGGCTAGGCGGCTTTGTCGGCCTTCAGGTGACGATAGATCAGCCCGCGCGACACGCCGAGCTTGCGCGCCGCCTTCGAGACGTTGCCGCCGCAGGCCTGCACGGTCTGATGGATCAGCTGCCGGTCGTTGTCGCGCAGGGTCGACGCCGCGGGGCCTTCGTCGCTTGCCGCGGGTGGCGCTGCGGCCGCGTTCGCTCCGCCCAGGCTTACGAGCGGCCCGGCCCCGTCGTTCGACTGCATGCGCGCGCCGAGCCACACGCTCAGCCCGTTCGGCAAGCGGTGCGGGCTCGCTCCCTCGCTGCGGGTGAGGCGGGCGAGCGCGGCGAGGTCGAGGCCGAACGCCGCCTCGGCCGGCGTGCCGCTCGAGGGACAAGGCAGCCCGAGCAAGCGCGCCGCCGCGGTGTTGACCCACGCGATGCGGCCGCGCGCGTCGAGCCCGGCGAGTCCCTCCATGGGCGTGCCGAGCAGGCTGGGCGATGTCTGCAGGTGAACGACGACGTGATCGGTCGACTGCGCACGCAGCAGCCGGTTCTCGATCGTCGTGGCGTACATGTTCACGACCGCCGCGGCGTCGAAGCCGAACGGCCGCGATTCGCTGGACAAGTCGAGCACGCCGGCCACCTGGCCGTGGATGTCGCGTATCGGCGCGGCGGCGCAGTACATCACCTGCAGGCAGCCGAAGAAGTGTTCGGCACCCGACACGACACAGGATTGCCCCGTGCGCAAGGTCACGCCGGGCGCGGTGGTGCCCACATGCTCTTCGGTCAGATCGACGCCGACCCGGCTCGCGAGCGGCATCAGCACCGCGCCGGGCTCGCCGGCCGAGCCGATGGCGTGCACGACCACGCCTTGCGCGTCGGTCAGGATCGCGGTGCACGCGGTGCCGGCAAGCGTCGACTCGAGCTGGCTCAGCTCGCCGGCCGCCGAAGTGACGAGCAGCCGGCTGCGCTGCAGCGCCGAATGCACGCGGCTGGCCGTCACCGGATTGAACTCGACCGCTTCGTGCGGATCGCGGCGCGCCTGCACGCAGCGCGACCACGACTGGATCAAGGTTTCGCCGACGAGCCCCGAGGGCCGCACGCCTTCTTCGAAGTAGCGCTGGCGTGCAAGTGCGAGGCGCTGCTGCACGGTCGTGAAGAACAGCTGCATCGGCAAGGTGGCTGCGTCGTGCTCTATGCGTTGCGTCACGTCGGTCTCCGTGTTTTTCGGATCATCGTCGATCTGGGCGTGCCTCGCGGCGCGCGTCTGCGTCAGAACGTGAAGCCGGCCGATGCGCCGACCAGCCAGGTGCGCCCCGGTGCCGGCTCGAAGTAGCGCTGGTTCGCTTCGTTGACGATCACCGAGCCCGCATAGTGGCGATCGAACAGGTTGTCGCCGCGCACAAAGCTTGCGAGCTCCCATGCGCCCACGCGCAGCGAGTAGCCGACGCTCGCGTTGACGATGGCATAGCCGGGCGCGGCATCGTTGTTGGCGTCGTTCACCATCACGCGGCTCGCGGCCCGCGTTTCGATGCTTGCGCGCCAGCCGCTCGGCGGCAGCCAGCCGAGCGATGCGAACCACGATGTGCGCGCGATGCCGGGCAGCTTGTTGCCGGCCGGCACTGCCGTGCCCGGCGCGGCGCAGGGAGCGACGGGGCAAAAGCCGTCGCTGTAGCGAGCGTCTAGCCAGGTCGCCGCGACTTGCGCGCGCAGGTTCTCGAGCCAGCGCTGGGACCAGCCGAGTTCGACGCCGCGCCGGCGGGTTGCACCGGCGTTCTGGTATGTCGCGCGGCCGCCCGAACTGCTCAGCGTGACGATCTCGTTTTCGGTGCGGGTCTCGAACAGCGCTGTCGTGAGTTCGCCGAGCGCCGCGTCGCGCACTTTCGCGCCCACTTCGAAGTTGTTGCTGCGCGCGGCGTTGAGCCCGAAGTTCAGGCCGGTCGCTCCGTTCGGCCGGTACGACAGTTCGTTCAAGGTGGGCGTTTCGAAGCCGCGGCCCGCGGTGGCATACAGGCGCAGCCCGTCGTTCGGCGCGAACATCAACGCGACGACCGGCAAGGTCGCGCTGTACTTCGCCGCGCCGCTGTCGTCGGGGTTGGTGCCCACGATGTACTCGTCGTGCGAATCGAAGCGCACGCTGCTGCGCCTCACGCCGGCATCGAGCGACCAGCGCGGCGCGAACTGCCACGATGCCTGCAAGTAGGGATCGACCGCGATCACGCTGTTGGCCTCGTTGCGGCGCAGCGCTCCGCGAACGCCGGTGGTCGTGCCGATGAAGTTCTGGTAGCCCTGGCGGCGCTCGTCGAGCGAGTCGTATGCGAGCCCGCCCACCACGGTGAGCGGCGTGTCGGCGAGCTGTCCCTTGAAGGTCCAGCGTGCGTCGATGCCCTGGTAGTTGCGCGAGAGCGCGATCACGCCGCCGGGATGCAAGGGGCTTGCCTGCGGGCCGGGCGGGATGGCCTGGTACTGGTCGTTGCCGCGGTGTCCGTAGTAGCCGAGCAGGCGCAGCGAATTCGCGGTATCGACCTTGCGCTCGTAGATGACGCCGGCCTGCGTCTGCTCGATCGTCTTGCGGGTGTCGAAGTCGAGCGCCACCTTCTCGACGCTGCGCGGCGAGGTTTCGAAGGTCGCGCGGGTGAGGCCGAGCGGGTCTTGCGCGAGCGGCAGTGCCACGCTGTTGGCGATCAGCGTGAGCTTGCTCGAAGGATCGGGCGTCAGCGTGAGTTTCGCGTTGCCCAGGCGCCGGTCGGTCTCGCTGTGGTCGCGATAGCCGTCGGTCGTGAAGCGGGACGCGCCGACCACGTAGCCGAACACGCCGTTCGATCCGCTCACGCGCGCGCCGATGCGCAGCAGGTTGTCGCTGCCGGCGGCCACGCTGAGGTTCAGGTTGGGCGGACCCTGGCCCTCTTCGGTGAAGACCTGGATCACGCCGCCCGACGAGTTGCCGTACAGCGCCGAGAACGGCCCGCGCAGGACCTCGATGCGTTCGGCCGAACCGAGTTCGACGTTGCTGATCTGGCCCTGGCCGTCGGGCAAGGTCGCGGGGATGCCGTCGACGTACAGCCGCACGCCGCGGATCCCGAAGCTCGCGCGCGCGCCGAAGCCACGCACGGAGATCTGCACGTCCTGCGCGTAGTTCTGGCGGTCTCGCGCGAGCAGCCCCGGCACGCCGCCGAGGCTCTCGCTGATGTTGACCTGCGCGCGCTGGTCGCGAATGGTGTCGGAGCCGATGCGATCGATCGATGCGGGCACGTCGAACGCGGGCGCTTCGATGCGCTGCGTCGTGACGGTGACGACCGGCAGCGTGGTGACAGGCGCGCTCGTCTGGGCGCGCACGAAGAGCGGGACGAGTGCGAATGCCGCACAGGCGAACGGGACGAGTTGCATGGCCGGCAATCTGTCATGAATCGGAACAGATTGCGCCCCCGGGAAACTACCTTGTTGAAGGCGTGCACGTGCTGCCCGATTCTGCGCCCCGTCACGCCCGGCTCGAGGCGACAACGAGGAGACACACGATGAAGCATCGCTGGAACGACGCGGTTCGCCGCGCCTTGGTCGCGGCTGCGTTGCCGCTGGCCATGGGGGGAGCCTGCAGCCATGCGTCGGCAGCCGACGCGGCGAAGGGAACGCCGCAGCACATCAAGGCCGTCACGTCCAAGGTCGACGGCGCGAGCATCCGCGCGAACACGAAGGCGACGAAAGACTGGCCCTCGTACGGCCTGGACTACGCCGAGACGCGCTTCAGCCGCCTCACGCAGATCAGCGACGCCAACGTCAAGGACCTCGGCCTCGCATGGAGCTACAACCTCGAGTCGACCCGCGGCGTCGAGGCGACGCCGCTCGTGGTCGACGGCGTGATGTACGTGAGCGCGTCGTGGAGCGTCGTGCACGCGATCGACGTGCGCAGCGGCAAGCGGCTCTGGACCTTCGATCCGAAGGTGTCGCGCGAGATCGGCTTCAAGGGCTGCTGCGACGTCGTCAACCGCGGCGTTGCCCTGTACAAGGGGCGCGTGTTCGTCGGAGCGTACGACGGCCGCCTGATCGCGATCGACGCGGCGAGCGGCCAGAAGGTCTGGGAGGTCGACACGATCGTCGACCACAAGTTCTCGTACACGATCACGGGCGCGCCGCGTGTCGTGAAGGGCAACGTGATCATCGGGCAAGGCGGTGCGGAGTTCGGTGCGCGCGGCTACGTGAGCGCCTATGACGCGATGACCGGCAAACAGAAGTGGCGCTTCTTCACCGTGCCGGGCGACCCGAGCAAGCCGTTCGAGAACGACGCGATGAAGATGGCGGCCAAGACCTGGGACCCGAGCGGCAAGTACTGGGAGGCCGGCGGCGGCGGGACGCCGTGGGACACGATGGCCTTCGACCCCGACCTGAACCTCCTGTACATCGGCACCGGCAACGGCTCGCCATGGGCGCGCAACCTGCGCAGCCCCAAGGGAGGAGACAACCTCTTCCTCGCATCGATCGTTGCGCTGAACGCCGACACCGGAAAGTACGTCTGGCACTACCAGGAGACGCCCGGCGATAACTGGGACTACACCTCGACCCAGCCGATGATCCTGGCCGACATCAAGCTCGGCGGCAAGGCGCGCAAGGTGATCCTGCACGCGCCGAAGAACGGCTTCTTCTTCGTCGTCGACCGCACGAATGGACAGTTCATCTCTGCGAAGAATTTCGTCGACGTCAACTGGACCACGGGCTATGACGCGAAGGGCCGCCCGATGGAGGTGGCCGAGGCGCGCGGCTCCGACAAGCCGCGCGACAGCATCCCCGGCCCGTTCGGCGCGCACAACTGGCATCCGATGTCGTACAGCCCGATGACGGGGCTCGCGTATCTGCCGGCGCAGAACATTCCGCTAAGCCTCTTGGACGACAAGAAGTGGACGATGAACTCCAACAGCCCGGGCCAGCCGATGGCCGGCCTCGGCTGGAACACGGCGACCTTCATCAACGCCGAGCCGCCGAAGAGCGCACCGTTCGGCCGCCTGCTCGCCTGGGACCCTGTTGCGCAGAAGGAGGTCTGGCGCGTCGAACATGTCTCACCATGGAACGGTGGAACGCTCGCGACAGCCGGCAATCTCGTCTTCCAGGGCACCGCGGACGGGCGCTTCGTCGCTTATGACGCCAAGACCGGCGCGAAGCTGTGGGAGTCGCCGGTCGGTACTGGTGCGGTCGCGGGCGCATCGACCTATGAGGTGGACGGCACGCAGTACGTGTCGATCGCCGTCGGCTGGGGCGGCGTCTACGGCATCTCGCAGCGCAGCACCGAGCGCGAAGGGCCGGGCACGGTCTACACCTTCAAGCTCGGCGGCAAGGCAGCGCTGCCCGAGTTCGCGAAGTACCACATGGGCGCGCTCGTGGCGGGCGTGAAGTACGACCCGGCGCACGTGCAGGAGGGCACGATGCTGTACGTCAACAACTGCGTGTTCTGCCACGGCGTGCCTGGCGTGGACCGCGGCGGCAACGTGAAGAACCTCGGCTACATCAGCAGCGAGATGCTCGCCAATCTGCAGGCGATGGTGTTCAAGGGGCCGTTCGTGCAGCAAGGCATGCCCGACTTCACCGGCAAGCTGACGGCCGAGCAGGTCACGAAGATCCAGGCCTTCATCCAGGGCACGGCCGACGCGGTGCGGCCGAAGCCGGCGGCGGCTGCGTCGGCGCCGGCAAAGTAGCGAAGCCGCGCGCTCAGGCCGGCCCGAGCACCGCGGCCGGGCCGGCGAGCCAGCGCCACTGGCCGGGGGCGAGGTCGTCCGGCAGTGCGAGCACGCCGTAGCGGCTGCGCGCTAGCGACGTGACCGCGTTGCCCGTGGCCGCCACCATGCGCTTGACCTGGTGGTACTTGCCCTCGAGCAGGGTCAGGCGCAGCGAGTGGCTACCGGTGAGCTCGCAGGCTGCGGCGCGCACCGGCAGCGGGTCGTCGTGAAGCACGACGCCTGCGAGCAGCGCGGCACAGGTCTCGTCGTTCACCGGATCGGCGCAGCCGACCTCGTAGACCTTGGCGACGTGCTTCTTCGGCGAGGTGAGGCGGTGGATGAGCGCGCCGTCGTCGGTGAGCAGCAGCAGCCCGGTGGTGTCTTCGTCGAGACGGCCTACGGGCTGCACGCCGCGCACGCGCAGCGGCGGCGGCAACAGGCTCAGCACGCTCGGGTGGTGCTTGGGCTTTTGCGAGCACTCATAACCGGCCGGCTTGTTCAGCAGCACCAGTGCCTTCGCGTGGTAGGGCCAGAGCTCGCCGCGCACGCCGAACTCCAGGCCTTCGGGGTCGACCTCGAAGAAAGGGTCGTCGCAGACCTCGCCGCCCAGGGTGACATGCCCGCCCAGGATCAGGCCCTCGCACTCGCGGCGCGCGCCAAAACCTTGCGAGAACAACACCTGGGCCAGCTTCACGGCGGCGATTGTCGCCGGACGGGCGGATGGCCCGTCGTGGTGCCCCGGTCTGGCTCCAATGGCGCATGTGCGAGCGGCCGTCGATTCGCAGAATTCACTCATCCCAAGCCTTCACAACTCTTCAGGATGAGTCTCACCATGAAAACCAGACAACTTCTCGACACCCTCGTCAAAGCGGCGTACCCGCTCGTCAGCCTGGGCGCCGCACTCGCAGCCGCGTTGTGCCTGAGTTAGTTCTCGCTGAGCGAGTTCTTCGTTGGTGGGTGCCTGTGAGCGAGAGCCCGTCGGCCGAGACCGACGGGTCTCGCCCAGAGAGAAGACTTCAAGCAGGAGACCCAATCACCCCACAAGCAATCCGAGCCCCTGAATTCCCCGTAGGCTGCGTCGTGTAGTCATCCGGCTTCGCATGCACGATCACCCCCCGCCCGAGCAGCCCGTCGATGCCGGTCCCCACGCTAACCCCCTGCATCAGGAAGTTCACCTGCGCATTCCCCGTGGCATCCGCTTTCAGCGAAGGCATGTCGCCCCCATGGTGCGGCGCGCCCTGCGGCCCGTGCGGCTGCCCACCCGGATTGAAGTGACCGCCGGTGCTCATCCCATCGGGGCTCGAGCAGTCGCCCTTCTCGTGCACGTGAAACCCGTGCTCCTGGTTCGGCGTGAGGCCAGTGACCTGCACACGCACGTCGACGCGCAGTCCCCGCTGCGTGAACCAGACGGTGCCGGCTGCCGTGTTGCCCTGGGTCGGCTTGAGCTGCGCCATCGCGGTGACCGGCGCAGCGCGCGACTCCGCGGCAGCGCTGGCACTGGGGGTGCTCGACGTCGCGCAGCCCACCAGCGCTGCACCGAGCAGGACGGCACCCATGGCACACAGGGTTGTTCTCGCGCGCCTCGTCGTGTTCATGCGTTCATCTCCTTGGTTGATCAGTAGTGCAGTTCGAGCAGCACGAGCTGGTTGTCGGCGACGGGCCAGGCGCGCCCGACGATCCGCTCGCCGTTGAATTCGCCCGCGACCGGGCGCATCGCATCGTCCGTGACCTTGAGCTTCGCGCTCGACACGCCGGCCACGCCCGGCGGAATGCCCGCCGGCGGGCTCTTGCCGTCGAGGTTGATGCGATCGCGCGGCACGCCGAAATAACCGCGCGGGCGCGTCAGCGTGACGACGGCCTTCGCGTCCTTGTCGGCATCGACGAGCCGCTCGGCGCGCAGATGGACGACGCTCGACGAGCGTGGGAACGGCGAGCGGTAGATGTGCGTCGTCGCATAGCCCGGCGCGGAGATCACGAACTCGAGCGACGTGTTCGCATCGGTCTGCAGCGGGCCCCAGGCGCCGTCGGCGCCGATGGTCTTGCGCGGCTGCGCGGCGCGCACGCGCTCGCCGGTGGCGGGGTTGGTGACGTAGACCTCGATCGTCGCGCCCACCAGCGCAAGGTTGCTCGGCGCGCCGCCCTGCTGGTTGGCCACGCCGTAGCCGCTGACCTTGCCGTCGAGCACCACTTTCAGTTCCGGCGTGATGCCGAGCGTGGCCGGTGCCTTGCCGGTGATGAAGCGATAGGCCTGCTCGAATGCCTTCACGCCGAACGATGTTTCGCGGTGGTCGATGCCGGCGATCACGACGTTCTCCGCGCCCTTCAACGCGGGGCCTTCGAAGGTCACGCCGGTCGGCGTGCCGCGCGCACCCAGCCATGCGCCATCGGGCTGCGCGTACTTGTCGTTGTTGTCGGAGCGGATCGTCATCCACTTCGGGCCGGGCGACACCTCGTCGCCGTTCGGTCCCTTCGGTGCGTTCAGGCCCATGAGGAATGTCCCGGCGCCGTTGAACTCGTTGCCGGTGCCGCTGGTGGCATTGACACGCACGCCGTGGTTCGGCGTGCCGCCGAGGATCGCGTGCGAGACCTTGTCGGCGCCGCCGCCGTTGGCGATGTAGT
>Ga0075370_10000263_pt1 | contig 18891 bp, 17 predicted proteins | sample EndMethybrTD3035_FD_71398 | JGI IMG/M metagenome (GOLD analysis project Ga0075370, IMG submission 71398) | Populus endosphere microbial communities from Tennessee, USA - Endosphere MetaG P. TD hybrid TD303-5 | ecosystem: Host-associated > Plants > Roots > Endosphere | place: USA: Tennessee... | reverse complement strand
GGTTGTTGTCGGATCGGGGGCCGTCGGCGCCACGGCAGCGCTGCTGCTGGCATCACACGGCCTAAGGTGCATTGTGGTGGAGCAGCGGCGTGAGCCTAGCAGCTGTCCTGCCGCGCAGATGATTTCGTCCCGAACGATGCAGATTTGGCGTGAGATCGATGTAGCGCGTGACGTCGCCGCGCTCAGCGTTTCGTTGCATCACATGGATGGAGTATCTGTCTGCACGACGGTGGGACGACCTGAACTGGGCAGGATAGCGCTCGTCGACCCGCCGCATACACCTGTAAACGTGGATGGACCGCCCGACTCCATGGGCGCTGTCGCCTTGCCGCCGGACATTCTTGAGCCGTTGCTATGGCTCAATCTGAGGGATAACCCGCGCATCGACCTGCGCTCGGGATGGAAATACCTGTCCCACAGCGAATTCGCCGACGGTGTCGCGGTAAGCGTCGCCGACACCCACACTGGGACGACCGATGTGATCGTTGGTGATTACGTCCTCGCCGCGGACGGATCGTGTAGCAGCGTGCGCCGCGCCCTGCAGGTCGCAATGACTGGCCCGACACTGCAACACACCGTCACAGTGCACTTCGCCGCCGAGCTCGACACCATCGTGGGCGACCGCCACGGCTCAGTCATGCGGACCCACACGTCGATGGGCCCCGGCACTCTGTTGGCCCATCGGGCACCAGACGAGTGGCAGTTTGAGTTTCCCTACTTTCCTCCCGTCGAGTCGTTAAACGACTTTCCAGCCGACGCCTGCCGCGCACGCATCATCGACGCCCTCGGAGATCCCACCATCCTCGTCGACGTGAAGTCGGTTCAATTGCAGAGCACATGCGCCAAAGTCGCAGCCAGCTACCGCACGGGTCGCACCTTCCTGGCCGGCGACGCCGCGCACAGCATCCCGCACACCAGCGGCCTGGGACTCAACACCGGGATCGCCGACGTTCACAACCTGGCCTGGAAATTGGTGTGGGTTGCCACCGGGCGCGCCGGTGCAACGTTGCTGGACACCTATGAGCTAGAGCGGCAGCCGATCGGCGACGCCCTTGCCGCCGAGGCCGTCGAGCACTTCGACGGGCTGTTAGCGGTTGCGGCTGCACTGGGCATGTCGCCCCGTGCGGCACGACTGCTGCCTCGGGTCATCGGCGCACTGCCGACATGGATGGCCCGCGAGCCAGTACAGAAGGTCCTTCGCGGCTTAACCGGCCTGGCATATCGGCGATCTAGTTCGGCCGAGTCCCCGGGAAGCCTGGGTATTCGGACACGACGCCGTCTCAACGCCGCCATCGCCACGCATAGTGAGCACCGCCGAGCCTGCGCAGACTACGGTGCAGCTCGATACCAGCACGGTGTGATGATCGGCGACTATGCCAGCCGGATGGGCGACGCTTCGCATCTCGCCACGCAAAGCGGTCGTGCCGGTGGACCGCTTCCACACGGTTGGCTTGCCGGACACCCTGAAGGTGTGTCGACGCTGGATCTCCTCAGCCGCAGGCGGCTAACGCTACTGATGCGACTACAAAATCATAAGAAGTGGTTGGCTGCAGCCCAAGGGCTGCCGCTGACACCAGTTGTGCTCACCGACTGCGAACAAGCGGTGTTCGCAACGGACAGCACAGGACAGTGCCCCGACGCCCTCGTCGTGCGGCCAGACGGTCACATCGTTGCTGAACTGCACTCCGACCGCTACGGCGTCGCAGCGCTACAGCAGGCCCTGCGGGCCGTTGGCGCGACATCGCAACCTGAACGGTACGACGCGAAGCATCCGGTAAAGCCGCTACGCTGTTATTGCGATAAAACCGCTGAGCGCAAGTGGTGGTGCGATGGGCCGGAATGTACAGCAACAGAGCGTAATTGCTGACTATTTACTCGTCCGCCGCTAGACGTGGTAGCGCGATAACCTAGGAGCCTCGTAGCACTGGCGGGCACGGCTGTCGCAAGTCCGGCCGGCGATGGGTCATCTGGTTTCCGACACCGGGCAGCGACAGCCGTCCTCAGCAGCACAGCGAGCCGAGTGCCACGGTCGACTGCTGACAGCCGGCGAGTCGACTGCTGACAGCTGGCGAAGCTACGCGGGACACGAAGTCTCGCTGGTGATTTGGCGCTTTGCTCGTAGCCCAATGATCGTGCTTTACCGGTGTTCTTCGACTGTGCTGATCGGTATATCCATGCACAGTCAGTCACCGTTGACACCTGGTTCGAGCCGTCCTTCAAAGGCGTCGAATCTCACGCGCCATGGCCGCGTCCTCTATGAAACCTTCTCTACGCCGGGGTATGTGACGTCTGCGCTCACGTGATCTTCGCTGCGGTAACGAGGCCCGGATCCGATAGCGGACGATTTGCAGGCTGCGCGTGCCGAGGATCGGCTGTGAAACGGTCGTCGAGGCTCGATGAATGTAGTTTCAACAACGCACGCAAGCTTAACCATGTCAGTATCAACGCTCCCTGCGATAGAATCGTTCGGCCGAGCAATGACGCTCAAATCGTCGCTGCGACACCGCCGCCCGCGCTGCTGCTGGGGAATTGGGTTCATCGCCGGTATGACGCTCCCAATTCGTCGGTGACGTAGCGGATCATCGCGCCCGAGGGTCATGCCCTTACTGACGTCGACGACGACGAACGTCGACCAGGCGCGGTCCTGAATCTTCCAGCCTTGAAGGTGTTGTCGTTCCTGTCGGCGCTCGTACGTGCGCTATCTAGGGCGGCGACCCCAACCGCCGACCACGGTCGGCATCGAAGAGACCGCGTTGGCGGCCTGAAGGTCGTCGGCAAGCCGCTGTTCGAGCGTATCGATCCCGATTTCGGCTTCCGTGGCCGCTCCGGATGCGACGATAACGTCTTTCATGGCGCGCACCACACCGACGAGGTAGGTGGCGGCCACATGGCGGTCGTCAGGGGACCAATACATCTGCAGTCCCAAGGCGGAGACCTCGGTGTAGCCTGCTTGCGCAAACATGACCGGAAGGCGTTGCCCGACATAGGGGTCGGCGTGTGCGAATTGAAACCCTGCTCGTATCCACTCTTGCAGACGGCTGTAGAGCGCCACCTCCGGTAGCGCGCGCGACCCGCCCTGGTCGTAGTCGACGGCGACGAACAAACCTCCTGGCCGTAGATTGCCCATATGGTGGGCAAGCACCTCGACGGCATCTGGAAGGTGCATCAACAACAATCGGCACACAACTGCGTCAAAGGGCTGCCCATCAGTGAAAGCGCGGGCGTCGCCTTGGCGAAAGACGATATTCTCCGCACGTGATTCGGCCAACCGAATCTCGGCTGCGCCGATCTGAACTGGATCCTTTTCGACTCCGACGACCGAACCCTCAGGTCCAACGATCCGGCCCAGTTGAAAGGCAACGTCACCCGGGCCGGTGCCCAGATCGAGCACCCGCATTCCTTCTCGCAACCCAGCACGCGTCAACAGAGCACCGGTCGGTTCAGCGAGCAGCGCCGCTTGTGCTTGTAGACGGGCGATCTCGGCCTCGTCGCTTCCTAATACATATGCGGGATAGTTCACGTTTATCGACAACGCGCCCGCGGTGGAAAATATGCCGTCCGTGGTGCTGACACGATCCCCCAGTAGGTCCGCCAGTGATCAAGACTGAGGCTCAGATCCGCTGGCCGCCTGCGGAACTCGGGCCGACGGGTGGGACGCAGCGAGCGTTATCCAATGACCGGCTGGTGGCCTGATAACGCGCCTGAGTAGGAATAACGATCGCTATAGTCGGGAGGACATCAACAACATATCGGCGGCGATATGGCGCGCGGTAGATGTCAGGCCGATCGTACGAACCCCGGCTGTACCAGGAGGAGCAGTCAGCCAACGCGTGACGTGATATGGGGTACGACTCACGCAGCCGGCAACCCGGAGCGGCTCGCAGATGAGCACGCACTTGGGTCTAATTGCGATCGCTATTGTTTCTCTCGGGACCCTGGGTCGATAGTCTGCCCCGCGCAGGCCAGCGCGGCGATGACGAATTCGTCGCGTGCAGTGTCTTCGACGGTGGGGTCCCATGCCAGTACCACTCTGCTGGGTTCGAGACCGTCAGCCGGCAGTACTCGCAGGTCCGGCCGACGGTAGGACGTGACCGTTGACCGGGGCAGCACCGCGAAACCCGCACGAGCGGCGACCATCTCGAGCTTCCGTTCGACTCCAGTGACCGCAGAGTGCACCGCTTCTCGGCGTAGTTCCGGGCTTGCGAGGGCGTACCACTCGGGTACCGAGGCCGGATCTTGCAGCAGCCGCCGTGACGCCAGATCGTCCAGCGATACCGACTGCTGCTCGGCTAGGGGGTCACCAGCGGCGAGCACCACATCGCGTGGCTCTTCGAGCAGCGGGGCCGTGGCAAGGCATGAGAAGTCGAACGGCGAGCGGGCGTAGACCACCTGCACGTCGCCGCGGCGGACCACCTCGGCCTGTTGGTTCCAGCTCACCGGCACGGTAACCACGCGCCGCGCCGGATCGCCGGCCTCGAACGCTCGTGTGGCAGCCGTCGCGAACAGACCCGGCAGCACCCCGACAGTGATCGTGATAAGCGAGTCTTCGATCTGCGACAGTCGCTGACGTAATGCCTGCGCCTCGGTGAGCAGATACCGGCTATCGTCGAGCAGCCGCGATCCGGCGAGGGTCAGAGACGTTCCGCGCGAGTCCCGGTTGAGTAGTTTGATTCCCAGCTCGCCCTCGAGAGCCCGAATTTGCCGCGTCAACACCGGCTGGGCGATGTGCAGGCGGGCCGCGGCGCGGCCGAAGTGCAATTCTTCTGCAAGCGCCACGAAGTAGCGCAGCTTACGCATGTCCAAATCAACGGCGCTCATACCTCAAGGGTATCGCGCCGGAGGGGTAGGCGCGTTGGATGACGGCGGCGCTCGGAACCCAGCAGGTCCTAGCGGCTAGAGAGCAGGTCCCCGTCATCGCGCCCCGTGCAGCCACGGCACCGAGGAGACCGAGGTTACCGCGGGAGCAGTGCGATCATTTGTTCGGCCGAGGCTTTGAGTTGCTCAGTCCTCACGCCGCCGACGTGCAGCGCCTCCTGGCCGCGCATGAACGCCAACACCATCGTGGCCAGCGTCTGCGGGTCCCGGGTAGCGTCGATCGTGCCGTCGCGCTGCGCCTCGCCGATGCATGCGGCGAGTTCGGCCGCCCACGTCGTATAGGCGCGTTCTATTGTGTGCTTCACGATGTCGTCGCAGGCGCCACGTTCGGCGGCGCTCTTGCTCATCATGCAGCCCAGAGTTGACTTGTCTGCCGCGATTCTTTCGATCTGAACCCAGACGTGTCGTTCAGTCGGTCGTAGGCGGCATATGTTGTGTCGCGCAGCAGCGTGCGCACATTATTGAGGTGGGCGTCGACATATTCATCGAGTACACGCATGAACAACCCGTGCTTGTCGCCGAACGCTCCGTATAGGGAGCCCTTTCCAAGCCCGGTGGCCGACGAAAGATTGTCGACCGACGTCGAACCATAGCCGCGCAACAAGAACTCGTCTCGGGCCGCAGCGATGACGTCGCCTTCGTGAAATTCCCGGGGTCACGGCATAGGTCTCAGCTTACGCCGGATGCGGACTGGACGATCCGACCGGCTCAACTGCAAGCCGTTGTCTGAGAACGCAGCACGCTCATCGTCACTTACGCTAACGAATTGTGGCCTCAGCTTGGCAAGTGCCGCAACGGATTAAGCCGGGTGGACCAGTGGAGATGGCTCCCAGGGTGTGTAATGAACGAGGTCGATGTAACATAACCATCGCGATTTCATCGAAGTCGGTACCTGGGTGGGCAGCTGAGTACTGGGGAAGGATCGTATGTCTGCATCAAACTCCCGGCCCATGCCGAAGGTATCGATAGGCCGCGATCTGACCGTGGGGCGGGTTGGATTCGGTGCGATGCAGTTGACCGGACCCCAGGTATGGGGTGAGTTTCCCGACCGGGAGGCTGCTATTGCATTGCTGCGTGGCGCGGTTGAGCGCGGCGTCACCTTCATCGACACCGCGGATGTCTATGGTCCGCACTCTAATGAGCAGTTGATCCGCGATGCCTTGCATCCCTACAGCGATGGACTTGTAATTGCCAGTAAGGGCGGCTTCGTTCGGGGCGGCTTTGACTACTCGACGCTGGACGCCGTCGGAAACGTGAATTATCTGCGGCAGTGCGCGCACATGAGCGCTCGTCGCCTCGGTGTCGAACAGATTGATTTGTATTATTTGCACAGTGGGCGCGCCACGGATGCTCCGTTTGAGGACCAGGTCGGCGCCCTGGCCGAATTGCGTAAGCAGGGAGTCATCAAGCACGTCGGTTTGTCGAACGTAACTGTGGAGCAGCTCCACCTCGCCAGTGCCATTGTCGACATCGCCGCTGTGACAGCGGTTTACAACGTGGCGGTGCGGACAGAATCGGCTCTGGCAGCTGCCGCTGAGGCCCATGGTGCGGTGTTCTCACCGTGGCATCCGCTGACGATCTCTGATGCCGGACCGCGGGAGGCCGCACGGATTGAGGCCGCGATCACACCGATCGCGACGGTTCACCACGCCACGGTGCGACAGACTGTGTTGGCATGGCAATTGCAGCGTTTCGCACATTCATTGCCAATACCGGGTACAGCTAGTGTCTCCCATCTCGAGGAGAACCTCGCCGCTGCCGATCTCGAACTGACTCATGAGGAGGTCGCCGCGATCACCAGCCTGGTCTCCGAATAGTTGAGGAGGTCGGCGAGCTGGGCGCGTTGGCAGTCGCCGTCTCGCGACGATACGTGTCCGACGAGTCTTGTTGTGCAGTAGCAGAACAGAGCGGCAATGGAACCGTTGGTGCAATGCTGAGGACTTCATGTGAGTCGCCCCAGCCTAAAAGAACCTCCGCCAACGGCGAGTTGCTGGAAGCCACATGTGACCGTGCCCGATGCAGTACCCGATCGACGGCGCGGGGAGGTACGGTTGCTCGTCGACTCGAACCCCCACTGGATGTCGGCGCCCTCGAGTAGCGGCCGATAGACCACGAGCGTTACCTAAATCGACTCCATGGGGCGAGTACGGTGTGGAGGCCCTCAGTCCAGGCTGATGGCCACCACCTAACCCACCTCCGCCAATCACACCCCAACCCCAAAACGTGCGCCGGAGCGCCAGGGTTGCTCTCCGCGGACGTTGCACTGCAGCGTCCCGCGGACCCTCTTCTGCGCGCCGGAGTTGGCGCAGCCCGCTTTTCGGTCACAAACGAAGTGAAAGCTCCTGACACGCGCGTTCCATGATCGTGACCGCCTCATTGATCTCTTCTGAAGAGATGACCAACGCAGGCGACATGCGCAGTACGTTGCCGGCGTTGAGCTTGAAGAACAGCATGAGGCCGCGCTGCATGCACGCCTGATGGAATGGCGCGCTGAGGTCGGAGTCGGCAAGCAGCAAGCCGTTCATCAGTCCTCGGCCCCGCACACCGCTGATGATGGCGGGGTAGCGCTCAGCGAGTTCGCCGATACGAGAACGCAGTAGATCGCCACACCGTTGAACATGAGCGAACAGTTCGTCGGTCATCGCGTCCATCACCGCGCAACCAGCAGCCATGACCACGGCGTTACCCCCGAACGTAGTGATGTGCGACAGCGGGGGTGTCTGGAGGGCGCGGAAGTTTTCGACGCTCGAAACGACAGCTCCGAAGGGAAGGCCACCCCCTCCGGCCTTGCCCAGACAGGTGATATCGGGCTTGATTCCGTACTGCTCCTGCGCAGTGAATGTTCCGGTCCGGCCGAATCCGGTTTGGATCTCGTCGATGATCACCGGAACATTCGCGGACTGGGCTGTGCCCACCACCGATTGGACCCAATCGACGTCGAGCGGGATGCAGCCGGCTTCGCCCTGCACGAGTTCGAGTATCAGTCCGCCGATTTGTTTCCAGCTCTTCGGGTCCGCCCAATTGCCGAGAGGCGCTGCTGGATCGAGGAAGGTCGTCGAGTCATCGACGAAGAATCCGCGTTTGTAGTCGTCACGCCAGGACACCGACATCGAGCCGTATCCCCGGCCATGAAAGCCGTTCTGCATGGCCACGATCGGCTTCTTGTCACTCGCCTTGCGTGAAATCTTGAGGGCAAGGTCGATCGCTTCGGTACCGGAGTTGACGAAGAAGACCTGTTGTGGTGCGTCGTCCGGGCCCGGTGGGAATCGCTGCGATAGCGCTTTCGCGTAGGCAATCTGGCTGCGGTGCATGTGCTCGCCGTAGATCATCGTGTGGGTGTACTCGTCAAGCTGTTCTTTGATGGCCGTGATGACCTCTGATGGGCGCAAGCCCAGGTTCATCACACTGATGCCGGACGTGAAATCGAGGTAGCGGTTGTCGGACTGGTCGGTCAGGTGTACTTGGGTCGCGCCCTTTATGGGGAACGCCTGGGCGTGTTCCCAGGTTTGAGCCACGTAAGCGTAGAAGTCCTCGCTGCGTTCATCGGCGACAAGCGCTGTGGGATTCGTATTATCAGACATGAGCGATTTTCCTTTCATTTCAAGTGCGCCTTCGGGTGTCGAGACGGTGTCACGGCGACCTTCAGGTGCGGACTGCCGCCTGTGGGCACGGCTTGCACCACGGATAGGATCCGCTCGCAACCCGGATGCCACGAGCCGTCCTGGTGTGCTCAACGGTTGTAAAGCACGCCAACGCCGTTGTGGTCTGCGATCCGTCAGCCACAGGCACACCGGGGTGAGACTCGGAGACGACCGCTACGCGATGGCTGGCTGACGTGCCAGGGTCGTGCGCAGCCATCGGCCCATCTCGTTGATTGCGTCGTCGACCTCTGGCACGCGACCGGCGCCCATGATGAATGAGTGCTGGCCTTCGTCAAGTACACGCACCATCACATCGTTGCCCGCGTCTTTGGCTCGCCGGGCGAACGCCTCGCCATCTGAGGCCAGCAACTCATGTTCGCCATAGAACACCGCGATTGGGGGTAAGCCGGTGAGGTCAGCGCGGAGGAGAGTCACTTTCGGGTCATCGAATTCGACACCAGTACCGCCGAGCCAGCAGGACCGGAACAGCTCGAGTAATCCACTCGTGAGGAGCTTGTCGCGGTCGCGGTTCGTTTGCATGCTCTCGCCGGAAAGGGTGAGGTCGGTCAGCGGTGAGATGGACAGGATAGCGCCGGGCAGTGCCTCGCCCCGCTCACGTAACCTCAGGGGTAGCGCCACGGCTAGGTATCCGCCGATTGAGTGTCCGACGCTCGCGATTTTGTTGGGGGCGTAGCCCTGCTCGAGTAGCCAGCGGTAAGCGGTCTCGACATCGTCTATCTGAGCCGGATATGGGTGCTCGGGGGAACGCCGGAAATCAACGACTAACGATTGGGCGCCAGCAGCTTTCGCGATGTGTCCGGCAGCCTTTCGATCGGAATGCATCGACATGAACACGCTGCCACCCATGTGGGTGTGCAGCAATACCGACTTGGGGTCACTATCAACTGGGATGCACCACAGTGCATTCACGCCGCCGGCATCAACTTCGGTGTAGGTGACGCCCTCGGGCTCTTTCGTAGCCATATGTATGTTCTCGGTGACATCACGGATGGTCGACAGATCGAAGTTGGGGTTCGATGCTCGCCGCCCAAGGTCGGCATAGAATTCTGCGAACTCTACGGCCTGCTTGCTTAGCATAAACTTTCCTCTCGTCATGTGACACAAGCGCTGAAGCAATTAGCGATCAGCCCATGGTTCGCTTTGTTGCAACACCACGTAGTGTCGAACGCTATATAGCGCTAGTTATTCCATAATCCGGCGACCAATGCGGTAACTCAGAGACGCTGCACGCCCGCTGTGAAAGAGCTGGCGATCCGAGCAGATGCAGCGCTTCGTTGAATCAGCGCAATCATCCTTATTCTCAACATGTCCCGGCTGTACTGAACACGTCTACATCAAAAGCGTCCGATAGACCCAATGACGTCTAGTGGTGGTTACTTCTCACGGCCAAAAGCCTCCAGATACGCGATCGTGGCACAGACTCTACGATGGTCGTCATCAGAGCGTTCGAGACCGAGCTTCTTGAAGATTCGGCCAATGTACACCGCCACGGTTCGATGAGTAACGTCGAGCCGGCGCGCAATCGCTGAGTTTGACAGACCTTCGGCAATGAGTGCCAGAACTTGCCTTTCGCGTCTACTGAGCGTCGATAAGCGATCACTCGGTTGACGCGTCGACGTCAGCTCGCCGGTAACTCTGCGATCGATAACCAAGAACCCTTCCGTGACCTTCTTCAGAGCCGCAATGAAAGTCGGCACATCAGAGACCTCCGACCTCAGAAGGTAACCCGTAGCTGGCTCGCTCAGCAGCCACGACGTCGCATCGGATACGTCGATATCTGCCGATAGCAACATAATCGCCATGTGGGGGTACTTCGCACGGATGGCGCACGCTGCGTCAAGTCCCTCGGCGGAGTAGGACGGTGGCATCCGGATGTCAACGATGACTGCTGTGGGTTGCAACTCGTCGACCAACGTCAACAGCTCGCTGCCGTCGGCTGCCTGTCCGACCACTTCGAAGCCTGACCGATCAAGCAGGCTCGCCAGTGCTTCACGTAGCAGAACGCTGTCGTCTGCGATTACCACCGTCACGGGTTTCAATTCAATGACCCGCGTGCGCGCTGACCGCCGACCGTGCGTTGATCCCTGCTCCAGTGGTTTCTCCAGGAGTGAAACACTCACATGCTGATGACAGCCCTTCGGATTCGGCGATCAACGGCAACAGGCAAAGGCATATATGCAGCGGCATAACTGACCACCTCGTCTCCTAACGTGACGCGCAGACGCGACGTTGAAATAACGATCGCTATGTTAACGACATGTCTCCAAGCCGTTCGAGTCGCTCGTGCGATGCAGTCGATTGCCTGCCGATCAGAGGACGGGACTGACTTCAGGGCTCACCGTCGGGATTGTTCACATTCGGCGCGCGAGTACTGCCGTTCGGTAGCGACTGCTATTTCAGGTTGGTTGTGTACCTCTTGTACTAAAGGCCTTTTACTTCTCTAAAGGCGTTGTGAGCGCGACGATGCCGACACTCGTCGGACGGTGTCGGGCCTAGGCCGATAGGTGCGTCGCGAACCAGTCTCGTGCCGCTTCCGAAGCCAGCTTGAAGCCTTCGCCGGTGTATGCAGCGAAATGTCCACCGGCAAGCAGGACCATCTTCTTGGGTTCGGCTGCTGTTTCGTAAGCCGAGGCTGCTAGGTTCCCGCCGGTGAGTCCGTCCTCACGGCCGATGATCATCAGCAGGGGAGTGGGTGTGATGTCGGGCAGGTAGCGTGCTGGTTCATATCCGTAGAAGTTGTCCACGCTGCGTAGGGTTACTTCGTTTGGCCAGTCTGGATCGAGCGCGGCGCGCGCGTGGGTGAAGAACTCATAGGAATCTGGCGTCGGAAGACCAACGAGCACAGAGGGATCGGTGCCCACTACGGGAATCGTCGCCGCCGGCTTTCCAGCAGCGCGGTCTCGCCGGTCGATGGTGAAGACGTCCGGGCCGACCACCAGATTGTTCACCCGCGCGAGGTTGGCATAGGTTGCTCGGCCGCTGATGAACGGTGCTTGGCCGCACACTGCCTTCACTCGTCGGTCGATTGCGGCGACGACGAAAGCGTGGCCGGCAGAAAAGCTCGTTCCCCACACGCCGATTCGATCGGGGTCCACCTCGACACGATTTTGAGCGACGCTGATCGCGTGCTGGTAGTCACGGATTTGTTCCCATGGATCGACTTCGTGCCGCGGTTTGCCGGTCGCCGTGCCGGAGTCTCCCCAACCACGGTTGTCGAATACCAACGCCGCCAACCCAGCTCGTGCGAAGACCTCGGCGAACTTGTCAAGATAGATCTTCTTCGTTGACGTCCACCCGTGCGCCATCACTACGCACGGACTGCGGTCAGCTGCGCCGCTCGCGGGATAAAACCAGGCGTGCAGCGATGCGCCTTCGGCGTCAAACACCACATCCTCACGAACCATGTCCAACCCCTTTCAGATGGTTGAATAGGCGGACGCCTGCATTAAACGAGGACGCTTCCGCCGTCGACCTTGATCACCGCGCCGGTGGAGAACTTCTGTTCGATGCAGTACAGGTAGGCCTGTGCTGCGTCGTTCACCTCGCCGATGCGACCGACCGGAGTCTGCTCGGCCGTCGAGGAGTACAACGCTTCACGATCGCCGTCGTCCAAGTTTCTCCACAGCGGGGAGCGCACCACACCAGGTGCAACGGCATTGACCCGCACCGGCGCGAGCTCAACCGCGAGCGCCGTCGTCAGCGCGTTCATCGCGCCACAGAGACTTACCGGCAGGGCACCGAACTCGGGCTGTTCGCTGGCCGATCCGCTGGTCAGGGTGATCGAACCGGTCGCGGGAAGACGCGGTCCGAACACGCGCACCGTGATGCATGCACTGACAAAGCGGGTTTGGTAGAACCCCGAGATCACAGCCGGAGTCAATTCCGCCAGCGGCACCGCTTCTAATGGCTCGCCTGCCGTATAGACAAGGTGATCGACAGGCCCGATGTCCTCGGCAAGCGCCTCGATGGCCGCGGTATCAGTGAGATCGACGGTGGCGCCGTGGGCGCCGGCGGGCAGAGCGCCCAGCGCGCGGTCAACGCTGGACTGGTTACGGGATACCACGATTGGCGTCCCGCCACGCTCGGCGACCGCCGTAGCTACGCCCAGCCCGATTCCAGAGGTTCCACCGATGATCAGGACGCGTTGATGTTGCAGGGTCATGGCTACCAGGGTTGCGGCCGGCTGCCGTACGTGTCCAAGACCTTTTTTGTCGGAAACTGATACCCCAAAGGTATTAAGATTGACGCGATCGCCGACGCAGGCGAGCGCTCAGTGGCGGCAGGTGACCATCATCTGCTGACGTTGATGGCGGCTTTTGCATCGACTTCGTTGACCGTCGAGATGGCTGCACTGCGCACGCGTCACGCCAGGTTTTCATTGCGATCGTGATTCAAAGCTCTTGGTCTCGCTGTCAATGATTGCGGCCAAGGGGTGGTGACATCGCAACCCATCCGGTGTCTCGGTTCTGAATCCATGTAATCGGCGAAGTGACGATCATCACCCATGCCACGCCGAACGAAGACACGACTAAGGCCTAAATGCACGGGCTAGCAACGCAACTTTTAGGCCATCGGGGCGGTCGCCTGGGAGCGAATCGGTCGCCGCGCTGCGAATCGGGCGAGTGACTCCGCGCTGGCTATCAACGCGCGGTTGTATTGATAGCGGTAGTTACACTATGGGGGTAGAATCGTACTGTTCCTTTGAAGACACTGTGACAAGAGGTGTTATGCGATATCCACCGGATCAGAAGGCGAAAGCCCGCGCCTCCTTGCTGAAGGCTGGTCTAACTTCGATGAAGGCCGCCGGCTTCAATGGAATTGGGGTAGACGGGCTCGCTGCCGCAGCAGGTGCCACCTCAGGAGCGTTTTATTCCAACTTCGCGAATAAAGAAGAGATGTTGAAGGCGATCGTCGACGCAGCCGTCGGTGAGCCGTTTCTCTCCGCGAGCGAATCCGCTACCACAAAGGCAGAACTCCGGTCATTGCTGAAGAAGTTGATCGCCGACTACATCAGCGATCACCACGTAGCAGACCCAGCGAACGGCTGCGTTATGCCGGCACTAAGTGCGGACGTGGCTCGAGCGAGTACTCGCACCCGTAAGAGTTACGAGCGCAGAATCTCGGCAATGGCTGAGCGAATAGCAGATGGACTTGACGGTCCTCGGGCTGATCGGTTGCGACGAGCGTGGAGCATCATTTCGCTGATGGTGGGGGCGGTTACGATCGCACGTGCCATGTCCAGCAGCGCCGCGCAGTCGGAAGTCGTTGCCTCTGCTCGTAAAACAGCCAATCACCTGGTCTCGGCACCAGTGAAGCGCAAGCCAGTTGCCTAACTGAGGAGAAGGGGCCCGTATGGGCGGGGCCCCGTCAGCGGCGGCGCGACGTAGGGTCAAATCCGCGGGTATGCCCTCGTCGACGCCAGCACCTACTGTTGGGTCAGAGTCGCCCTGTAATGCAGTTGGCGACAGAGACGACACGTTTCGCCAGGTGGTGCAAGGCCGTCACCGTCACCTCCGAGACCGCCGTGCTGTTGTCCAAGCCCGCGACATGACTGACACCGTAGGGGTTGCCGTCCGCCCACTTCAGGTCCTCAGTGAACCCAGGGGGCACGAGGATACCGCCGAAGTGCATCAAGGTGACGTAGATGGTCAACAGTGTTGCCTCTTGGCCACCATGCTCAGTCCGGCCCGAAGTGAAAGCCGAGTAGGCCTTGTTGGCAAGCTTGCCCTCGAGGAACAGGGGAGTCAACGAGTCGATGAATGCCCTGAACTGCCAAGCCTGAGAGCCGTAGCGGATGGGGGTCCCGAAAACTATGGCATCAGACCATAGAACATCGTCTGCACTCGCGATTGGAATCTGCTTGCTGGCAGACATATTGGTGGTCCATACCGGGTCGGCTGCGATGGCTGCCGGGTCGGCCTGTTCGGCGATACGACGCAGGCGCACCTCGGCTCCGGCGGCCTCGCTGGCCCTGGCGACCTCGCGCGCCATCGTCGTCCCATGCCCGGTGGCCGAATAGTAGATGACAGAAAGTCTGGTGCTGCGTTCTGGCAGTGCGGCCATGGTCCTCCATGTCCTGAACGTGTGATGAGGGGTCGCATTTTCGGCGGCGAGCGGAGCCGTTGGTCGCTATGCCTTGATGCCCCGCGTGGACAACATCGGCGGAGTACATGGTCCCGTCGATCCCGTGACCATGGGAGGCCCCAGTCGGTGGTACTGATCACCCCCGGCAGCGACCCGAGTCCAAGAGGGCAGAACTCGGGTCGCTCTACTCCTGCTGGTATGACCACCGGTACAGCTGCAGGAGAAGTTCATGTGGTAGCGACGGTTATTTATAACTGCGGTGTCCCATGCGCGCCAGATCTGCACAGGACATCCTCAATAGACGCGCACCAGATTGCAAGTACGTTGAGAGCTGATCGCAGTGTCTGGAGGCTCTCAGCGCTTCCGTAGATCCTTACGGAGAATCTTGCCAGATGCCGATTTGGGGATGAAGGTGGTGAATTCGACCTCACGGATCTTCTTGTATGGGGCGACGTTTTCAGCCACGAACTCGATCACCTCGGCGGAAGTCAGCGAGGCCGAGGGTTGGGTGACAACGAAAGCTTTGGGTATCTCCTCGCCGGAGCCGGCATCTTTCGCGGGAACCACGGCGGCATCGGCGATCGCGGGATGGGTCAGCAACAGGGCCTCGAGTTCAGCAGGCGCCACCTGATAACCCTTGTACTTGATGAGTTCCTTGAGGCGGTCGACGATATAGACACAGCCGTCGGCGTCGACACACGCTAAGTCGCCAGTGTGCAGGAATCCGTCGGCATCAATCGTCTGGGCCGTTGCGTCATCGTTGCCGAGGTAGCCGAGCATCACATTCGGGCCCTTGATTAACAGCTCACCGGTGGTGCTGAGGCCACGCTCAGGCACGGCGATCTCGATGCCGGTTTCTGGCACAACGAGCTTGCTGACTGTGTTTGGCAGCGTCCATCCGCACGAATTCAGCTGTGCGACAGTGCCAACCGCTTCTCGACCACCGTCGACAGGCATGCTGTGACCCACCCCGCTCAGCTCACTCATACCAAAGCCCTGCCGCACCACCACGCTCAGTCGCGCGGACACCGCGCCTGCGACTTCCGCGTCTAGTGGTGCGGCACCACACATGAGGACTTCCAGCGAGGACAGGTCGTAGGAATCCACAATCGGGTGCTTAGCCAGCGCGACAGCAACCGGTGGAACGATGAACGCCTTCGTACACCGGCAATCCTGAATGGCGCCCAGAAACGCGGCCAAGTCGAACGAAGGCATGACGACCAGTGTTGCGCGCGGCACCAGTGAAGCTGTCAGCAGCACCGACATGCCGTATATGTGAAAGAACGGCAGCACTGCCAACACGACGTCGTCAGAGCCGACGATCCCCAGTGGCTGAACCTGCGCGGCATTGGCCACCAAATTGCGGTGAGTCAGCATCACGCCCTTGGGAAGACCCGTGGTGCCAGAGCTGTACGGAAGAACCGCCAGATGGTTGGCCGGATGAAAGTTCGCGGTGCCGGTGAGGCGGACTGCGGGCTTAAATCTCAAGCTGTCGTCGTCGAGCGTAACCACCTCGTGCGGTGCGAGTCCGATTTGGGCGGAAGCGGCTTCGGCCTTGTCGCGAAACTCCACGACCGTGAGCATCATTCGGGCGCCCGAGTCGAGCATCTGCCGCGCGATTTCAGCTGCCGTCGACAGCACGTTGAACGTGGTGGCGGTCGCTCCTGCTCGCAGAATGCCGTGATAGGCGACTGCGAACGCCGTGCTGTTCGGTGAAAGTAGTCCGATCACGTCGCCGACGTTGATTCCACGGGCAACGAGGTTTGCGGCGAATACCTCGATCTGGTCAACTAACTCGCCGTAAGTGGTCACGGTACCGGTTTGCGCATCGATAAATGCAACGCGCTGGCGCTCGGTTTCGGTGATGCCGTCGAAGAGGTAGTCAAAGACCGGGACATCAGGGATGGACACATCGGGAAAGGGACTGGTAAAGCTCATAGTGCTCCAATGTGGTTGTAGCGAAACGACAAAGGTTAGAGACCTCGATTTGTCAGCCAGGACTCGATGCATCCGGCGACCGACCTCCACCGAGGCTCGAGCATCAATTCGTGGCCGACGCCGGGAATGAGCACGGGCTCGGTGCCGTAAGCCGTAGCGGTTCGACGCACGTCTTTGGGCCGATACACCTGGTCGTGCTCGCCGCCGAGGACCAACAATGGTGTGCGGATTTTATCGGTCGCGACGAGGTCGCCGACAATTGTGTCGAACATCATCGCCCGTGTGCTGTCGGGCTGGATGCGCTGCATCAAATTGTCGACCAAGCTATCAGGTGCGTCTTCGCCGAAGAACAGATCTCGTGCGCCCTCGGGCGTTCCGACTAGGTCCAACGGCCTGGCGGTGAGCGCAAATTTTGTCGAACGCCAGGGGCTGCGACGCATCATTCTCAGTATCGAACCTAGCTGGCCGCCGCCGCGCGGTGGAGTTGAAGCCATGAGTACCGCCGCTGGTGAGTCGTGGGTTTCCAGGAACTTCTGCACGACGAAACCGCCGATGGAATGGCCGACGACAATGGGCGGCTGTGCAAGCCCGTCGACAACCTCACAGACATCGGCGACGTAGTCCGCAATGGAACAGAACCGCAGAGACGTGCTCAACGGACTTCCGCCGTGACCACGCAGGCTGGGCGCCAACACGCGGAACCCGCGGTCGACGAAAAAGGCAACGAAATTCTCTTGCCAGCACCAGGCGGCATGCCAGGCACCGTGCACGAAAACGATGGGATGCGGACGTCTTTGACAATGGATGCCGGTGTCGATCAATTCGAGCATTTTCAATCCCTCTGAAGCCAAGGTGGTCACTTGCCGACGCGGCTGGTGTCGCCGATCCAACAGGTATCTATCCGGAGTTGGCGTGCGTCATCCGGTTCTGCTGTCTCAAGACAAATCGCGGCGAAAATACTTGAGCCAGACTGGATCCCGCCCTGGCGAGCACCGCAGACCCAGTTGTCTGTTGATGGGGTGGTTAGGTGTGGTGTTGGGTTTTGGCGAAGCGGGCTGCTTGTTCGCCGATGATGATGCAGGGTGCCATGGTGTTGGCCGTGGTGATGCGGGGCATGATGGAAGCGTCGGCGATGCGTAGGGCGGTGGTGCCCCAGACTTTGAGATGGCCGTCGACGACTGACATGTTGTCGCAGCCCATTTTGGCGGTGCCGGATTGGTGCCAGTAGGTGGTGACGGCGTTGCGTAGGTAGGTTTCCAGTTCGGCGCTTGAGGTGTTGGTGGGCATGGCTTCTCGGGTGGTGAAGGGGCGTAGCTCGGCGCTGTTGCCGACTTCGCGCATCATTTCCATGCAGGCGATGGCGGTTTTGAGGTCGTCGGGTTCGGCTAGTGCGTTGGCCTGGATGTGGATGGGGTCGGTGGGGCGGGGTCCGGTCAGTCGTAGCTGGCCGCGGCTTCTGGGGTGTGAGGGTGCGCCGAACAGTGTCCATGCGTTCTGGGGCAGGCCGTATTTGGCGGCGTTTTCAGGGGTGGCTTTGGGGAATGGGCCCATGCAGGCGAACAGGTCGGGCCCGTCGATGTCGGCGTTGAATCCGGTGTCCCAGAAGAGGGCGGCTTGCACGAGCGTGCTACCGGGCACCGACGCGGGCAGCTCCCATACGCAGTCAAATCCGAAGTGATCTTGGAAGTTCTGCCCGACTCCGGGCAGATGCTGGATCACCGGGATGCCCAGGCGACGCAGTTCGCTTGCCTCACCGATACCGGACTGCATCAGCACCTTGGGTGTGTGAACAGCGCCCAGCGACAGCACGACTTCGGTGCTGGCAACGACCTGATGCGTGGCTCCGGCGTGCTCGATTTCCACGCCGGCCGCACGGGTGCCCCGGAAGATCACCCGGGTGACCAGCGCATCAGTCAACACCGTCAGATTGGGCTTGTTCAGATAAGGGCCAACATAGCTGTCGAACACCGAGACTCGCTGCCCGTCGCGGATACGCATGTCAGTGATCGCCGCGCCGCGGTACTCCTCCATCAACCGCCCGTTAGGACTCTGATAGGTCGGAATCCCACATCCCTTGGCCGCCTCCAACACCGCAGGGGCCAACGGATGCGGGCCGGCAGCGGGCGCCACGAACACCAGTCCGCCCCGACCACGATGGGACGATTCCCCACTACCCTGCCAATCCTCGATACCGCGGTACAGATCCAAAACCCGCTGATATGCCCACGACGGCTCCGCGGACTCCTCGGCGAAGTGATCCCAGTCGCTGCGGTGGCCGCGCGCCCAAATCATCGCATTGACACTGGACCCCCCACCGAGCCCCTTACCCATT
>Ga0075370_10000262_pt1 | contig 18908 bp, 20 predicted proteins | sample EndMethybrTD3035_FD_71398 | JGI IMG/M metagenome (GOLD analysis project Ga0075370, IMG submission 71398) | Populus endosphere microbial communities from Tennessee, USA - Endosphere MetaG P. TD hybrid TD303-5 | ecosystem: Host-associated > Plants > Roots > Endosphere | place: USA: Tennessee... | reverse complement strand
AACGTCGTCGACGATGGCGCGCGTTGGGTGGTGCTGGAAGTCCGCGACAACGGCCGCGGCATGCCGGCGGCGGTGCAGGAGCGCGTCTTCGAGCCCTTCTTCACGACGAAGGAACCGGGCAAGGGCACGGGGCTGGGCTTGTCGCAGGTCTACGCCTTCGCGCGCGCCAGCGGCGGGGACGTGGTGATCGACAGCGAGGTCGGGCGCGGCACGGCCGTGCGCATCCGGCTGCCGCGCGATGACGCGGCAGGTGACGACCGCGCCGACGAGGCGGCGCCGCCCGCATTGACGCGGGCCGGCGCGGTCGTGCTGCTGGTGGACGACAACGGCGACGTGCTGGAGTCCACGTCGTCGCTGCTGGAGCAGGCGGGCTTCGCGGTGCGCACGGCATCCAGCGCGGCGCAGGCGATCGCGATGCTGGACGAGGGGCTGAAGCCCGACATGCTGCTGTCGGACATCGTGCTCGGCGAGGTGGACGGCGTGACGCTGGCCCAGCGCGTGCGCTCGCGCTGCCCGGCCATCCGCGTCGTGCTCGCCACCGGCTACAGCTCCGCCGCGGCCGAGGCACGCGCGCAGGGCTTCACGGTGCTGCAGAAGCCATATGACGCGGCGGGCATGTTGCAGGCCCTGAGCGGTTGACAGCGCGGCGAATGCGCCGGCTCACGACGCGCCGTGCTTGATGACCGCGGCCGCGATGGCAATGATGCTGCCGACGATGCCCATGCCCCACATGATTCCCTGCATGACTTGGCCTCTGATCTTGGCTTCGAGCGACGCGTCTACGCGGTCGATCTGAGCGGCCAGCGCAGCTTCGGTGCCCTTGGCCTGTGCCTCGAAGCTGGTTTTCATCTGCGAGATTTCGGACTTGAAGAGGATCTCGGAGCGCTCGATCTGACCTTCCAGCGAGCTGTATCTCTGCTGAGAGGCGACGTTGAGCTTTTGCTCCAGCAACGACGCTTCGGTCTGGAGGGAGCTCCTGATCGTCTGTGTGCTCTGCTCGCGCAGCGACGTTTCCAAGGCCTGCATGTCGATGGCTCGTTGCCGCAACTCGGCGACCTGGGAGGAGAGGTCGCCCTTGGTGGGCAAGCTGCTCTGGAGATCATGGAGGCGCCGTGAAGTCCTTTCGTGCAGGTCTTGGAACAGCTGTCGGTCGTTGAGCCTCAGCTCGTTGACGCTGCCAAGCGAGACCTTCAGTTCCGTGATGGCATGCAGGAGTTCCGCAAGCTCGAGTGATGGTTTTCGGCTTCCCGCCTCGGGCTGATCCAGTTGCTCAACAAGTTCCGACATGTGTGCCTCCGTTCGCACCGTTGAGGCGTCCAGATTGGGCGTAGGGAAGGGAGAAAACAACCGCAACAGTGATGAGTCGCACTTGGTTGCCAAGTTGACGGCCGCGCATGAGCTCATGCGCAAAGCTCAGTTCCCGCGCCGCGGGCACGCTCGTAGCCTGAGCCTTCCCTTGACCGAGGAGATCCTCATGACCCAACCCGGCGCGCCGTGGCGCTTTGAAACCATCTCCGTCCATGGCGGCTACTCGCCCGAGCCGACGACCAAGGCCGTCGCGGTGCCGATCTACCAGACGGTGGCCTACGCGTTCGACAGCGCCCAGCACGGCGCCGACCTGTTCGACCTGAAGGTGCCGGGCAACATCTACAGCCGCATCATGAACCCGACCAACGACGTGCTGGAGCAGCGCGTCGCGGCGCTGGAGGGCGGCATCGGCGCGCTGGCCGTCGCGTCGGGCCAGGCGGCGGTGACGTACGCGATCCTGACGATCGCCGAGGCCGGCGACAACATCGTCGCGTCCAGCGCGCTGTACGGCGGCACCTACAACCTGCTGGCGCACACGCTGCCGCAGTACGGCATCCAGGCGCGCTTCGCCGACTACCGCCAGCCCGACAGCTTCGCCGCGCTGATCGACGACAAGACCAAGGCCGTCTTCGTCGAGTCGCTCGGCAACCCGCAGGGCAACGTGACCGACATCGAGAAGATCGCGGCCATCGCCCACGCGCACGGCGTGCCGCTGATCGTCGACAACACGGTGCCCACGCCCTACCTGAGCCGCCCCATCGAGCATGGCGCCGACATCGTCGTGCACTCGCTGACCAAGTACCTCGGCGGCCACGGCACCAGCATCGGCGGCGCCATCGTCGACTCCGGCAAGTTCCCGTGGGCGCAGCACAAGGACCGCTTCAAGCGCCTGAACGAGCCCGACCCGAGCTACCACGGCGTCGTCTACACCGAGGCATTGGGCCCGGCCGCCTACATCGGCCGCGCGCGCGTCGTGCCGCTGCGCAACACCGGCGCTGCGTTGTCGCCGTTCAACGCCTTCCTGATCCTGCAGGGCATCGAGACGCTGGCGCTGCGCGTGGACCGCATCAGCGACAACGCGCTGGCGCTGGCGCAGCATTTGAAGAATCACCCGAAGGTCGGTTGGGTCAACTACCCGGGCCTGGAAGACCACCCCGACCACGGGCTGGTGCGCAAATACCTGTCGGGCAAGGCGTCGGGCGTGCTGACGTTCGGGCTGAAGGGCGCCGCGGGCGAAGGCCGCGAGCGCGGTGCGCGCTTCCTCGATGCGCTGCAGCTGTTCACGCGCCTCGTCAACATCGGCGACGTGCGGTCCCTCGCCACGCACCCGGCGTCGACGACGCACCGGCAGCTGTCACCAGCGGAGCTGGACAAGGCGGGTGTCAGTGAGGACACGGTGCGGCTGTCGGTGGGCATCGAGCATGTCGATGACTTGAAGGCTGATCTCGATCAGGCCCTTGCAGCCGCCTGAAGGATTTCGCTGTCAAAGGCGTGGCCGATACGTGACAGCCGCCGTCGGGCCGGCACCTCGGCGGAGTGTCTGGGACACTGGCGCATCGACGTTGCTCCGTGATCCCATGACGACATCTTTCGAACTCATGTGCCTGGCACTCGACAGCCCGCGCTGGGGCGAGCTTGAACACGCTTACGGCCAGGCCTCGGATATCCCAGACCTGCTGCGGCAGCTGGAGACGCTGCCCTCAGGCGGCAACAACGATGAGCCTTGGTTTTCACTTTGGAGTGCGCTGGCTCACCAGGGGGATGTCTATTCCGCCACTTTCGCTGCGGTCCCCCACGTGGTGAGGGTGCTCGCGACTTCTCCACGGACTGCTGGCTTTGCGTATTTCCAATTCCCCGCAGTCGCGGAGGCATGGCGACAGCAGAAGAACGTTGCGATACCAGAGGACCTGCGGGCGCACTACCTCGCTGCTTTGGCTGCCTTGCCATCCCTCGTGGCCCTCGCCGCGGAGCGCGAATGGGATGGTGAATTTCTGGCCTGCGCGCTCTCTGCAATAGCGGCGGCCAAGGGCTTCGGCAATGTCGCAGAGGCGGTTGTGGAGATGACGCCTGACGTCGCAGACGAGTTCACTGAATGGTTCTTCTCACGTTGAGAATCCCGGGCGGCAGCTCGGCTGCGAAGCTAGCTTAGATACCCAAATCGTAAAGAGAAGGCCCGCTTCACGGCGGGCCTTGTCGTTTCAGCGCGAGGCCTTCTCAGAACCCGCCGCCACCAAACCCGCCATCGTGATGGCCGCCACCGGCCGGCACCGCCGGCTTGTCTTCCGGCAACTCGGCCACGATCGCCTCGGTGGTCAGGATCAGCGACGCGACGGACGCGGCGTTCTGCAGTGCGGTGCGCGTGACCTTGGCCGGGTCCAGCACGCCTTGCTCGACAAGGTCGCCGTAGGTGCCGTTGGCCGCGTTGTAGCCGTGGTTGCCCTGGCCCTGCAGCACCTTGTCGACGACGACGCTGGGCTCGTCGCCGGCGTTGGCGACGATCTGGCGCAGCGGTTCCTCGATGGCGCGCAGCACCAGCTTGATGCCGGCGTTCTGGTCCACGTTGTCACCCTTCAGTTCGCCCAGCGCCTGGCGGGCACGCAGCAGCGCGACGCCGCCGCCGGGCACCACGCCTTCTTCCACGGCCGCGCGCGTCGCGTGCAGCGCGTCTTCCACACGGGCCTTCTTCTCCTTGAGCTCGACCTCGGTGGCCGCGCCGACCTTGATGACGGCCACGCCGCCGGCCAGCTTGGCCACGCGTTCCTGCAGCTTCTCGCGGTCGTAGTCGCTGGTCGCTTCCTCGATCTGCGAGCGGATCTGCTTGACGCGGGCCTGGATGTCCTCGGCGCCACCGGCGCCGTCGATCAGCGTCGTGTTTTCCTTGCCCACCTCGACCGTCTTGGCCTGGCCGAGGTCGGCCAGCGTGACCTTGTCCAGCGACAGGCCCACTTCCTCGGCGATGACCTTGCCGCCGGTCAGGATGGCGATGTCTTCGAGGATGGCCTTGCGGCGGTCGCCGAAGCCCGGCGCCTTCACGGCGACGACCTTCAGGATGCCGCGGATGGAGTTCACGACCAGCGTCGCCAGCGCTTCGCCTTCCACCTCTTCCGCAATGACCAGCAGCGGGCGGCCGGCCTTGGCCACTTGCTCCAGCGTGGGCAGCAGGTCGCGGATGTTGCTGATCTTCTTGTCGTAGAGCAGCACGAAGGGGTTGTCGAGCAGCGCGACCTGCTTGTCGGGGTTGTTGATGAAGTAGGGCGACAGGTAGCCGCGGTCGAACTGCAGGCCCTCGACGACCGACAGTTCGTTGTTCAGGCTCTTGCCGTCCTCGACGGTGATGACGCCTTCCTTGCCGACCTTGTCGATGGCGTCGGCAATGATCTGGCCGACGTCCCAGTCGCTGTTGGCGGAGATGGCGCCGACCTGCGCGATCTCCTTGCTCGTCGTCGTGGGCTTGGCGATCTTGCGGACTTCTTCCACCAGCGCGACGACGGCCTTGTCGATGCCGCGCTTCAGGTCGGCCGGGTTCAGGCCGGCGGCCACGTACTTGAAGCCTTCGCGCACCAGCGCCTGGGCCAGCACGGTGGCGGTGGTGGTGCCGTCACCGGCGTTGTCGCTGGTCTTGGAGGCGACTTCCTTCACCAGCTGCGCGCCGATGTTCTCGTACTTGTCCTTGAGCTCGATCTCTTTCGCGACCGAAACCCCGTCCTTCGTGACGGTGGGCGAGCCGAAGCTGCGCTCCAGCACGACGTTGCGGCCCTTGGGGCCGAGGGTGACCTTGACCGCGTCGGCCAGGATGTTGACGCCACGGACGATCTTGTGACGGGCGTCGTCGCCGAAGATGACTTGCTTGCTTGCCATGGTGGGTGCTTCTTTCTAGGTACTTCTGTCTACGGCCGGGCCTGCGGGCCCTTCACTTGGCTGCGCCAAATGAGCCTGCGACGAAACTGAATCGCTGAGCGCGATTCACTTTTCGATGATGGCGAACAGGTCTTCCTCGCGAACGACGAGCAACTCGTCGCCGTCGATCTTGACCGTCTGGCCGCTGTACTTGCCGAAGATGACGCGGTCACCCGGCTTCACGCTCGGCGACACGAAGTCGCCCTTGTCGGTGCGGCGGCCGGGGCCGACGGCCAGCACTTCACCCTGCTCGGGCTTCTCGCCGGCGGAGTCGGGGATGACGATGCCGCTGGCGGTGCGCAGCTCGGGCTCGCTGCGCTTGACGATGATGCGGTCGTTGAGGGGGCGCAAGGCCATGGGTCTTTCTCCTGCAGGGAACGTTGATGCCCTGGCACTCTAGGCAGCGGGCTGCTGACGGAGAACAAAGCGTTGCGCATGTGCATATGCGGGCGGCTCCGCTCACGTTCGTGAGTGATGTCGATTTCGGCATGAGCTCAGTCGCTTTTCTTCATTGCTGCGCCGCAGCATGGCGGTTAAGCTAATGGCTCATCTGTTTGTCTCCTCCGCCCACCCTGGGTGGACTTCACCCTTCAGCGGGCCCCGAGCCGGCTGAGGGGTTTTTTCTTCCGGGCGATGCTCACGCCATGCGCAGCCTGCCGGTCATCGACATCAGCCCCTTGCGCGACCCGCTTGCCAGCGCGGCGGCCGCGGCGCGCACGGTGGACGCCCTCGGCCTCGCCTGCCGTGCGCACGGCTTCTTCTACGTCACCGGCCATGGCCTGCCCGCGGCGTTGACGGCGCGGCTCGAAGCGTTGGCGCGCACTTTCTTCGCGCAGCCTGAAGCCTTCAAGCTGCGCTGGCCGATGAGCGCCGGCGGACGCGCCTGGCGCGGCTACTTCGTCGCCGGGGGCGAGCTGACGTCGGGCCGGCCGGACTGGAAGGAAGGCCTCTACCTCGGCAGCGAACTGCCCGCCGACCATCCGCTCGTGCGCGCCGGCACACCGCTGCACGGTGCCAACCTGTGGCCCGACTTGCCCGGCCTGCGCGACACGGTGCTCGCCTACCTGGCCGCCGGCGCGGACGTCTGCGCGACCGTGCTGCGCGGCATCGCGCTGAGCCTGGGCCAGCCGGCGGACTGGTTCGATCAGCGCTACACGCACGACCCACTCTTGCTGCTGCGCCTCTTCAACTACCCGAGCCGGCCCGCGCCAGAGGCCGCCGCCTGGGGCGTCGGCGAGCACACCGACTACGGCCTGCTGACGCTGCTGTGGCAGGACGACACCGGCGGCCTGGCCGTGCACACACCCGACGGCTGGATCGACGCGCCGCCGCTGCCCGGCACCTTCGTCTGCAACCTCGGCGACATGCTGGACCGCATGACGCGCGGCCTCTACCGCTCGACGCCGCACCGCGTGCGGCTGAACACGTCGGGGCGGGACCGGCTGTCGGTGCCGCTGTTCTTCGATCCGAACTTCTTCTCCACGCCGCGGCCCATCGACGGCCTGCCCGCCGCCACAGACGACCGCGCCACGCGCTGGGACGGCGAGAACGTGCACGCCTTCAGCGGTACGTACGGCGACTACCTGCTGCGCAAGGTCGGCAAGGTCTTCCCGGAACTGCAGGCCGCCGTCCTTCGCTGAGCCGCGCATATGCATCGAAGGAAAGCTTCCTTCGCCTCACGCGCCGAAGTCCCTAGCCTGACGGTTTCGATGACGAAACCGCATGAGCTCCGTCCTGCCCTTTCCCCGCGTGAATGCGCTCTCGGCCGCCGAGGCGCTGGCGCTCGCAGAGCCCGTCGCCCAGCGTTTGGCGGAGACGGCCATTGCGCGCGACCAGGCCGGCGGCCATGCGCGCCACGAACGTGAGCTGATCCGCGCCAGCGGCCTGCTCGCGCTGACCATCCCCGGCGCGCACGGCGGCCTCGGCGCGTCGTGGCCCACCTTCTACCGCGTGCTGCGCCGCCTGTCGCAGGCCGACAGCGCGCTGGCCCACCTGTTCGGCTTCCATCACCTGCAGCTGGCCGGCGTGCTGCTGTTCGGCAGCGAGGCGCAGCAGCAGCGCCTGCTGGGCCAGACCGTCGAGCACCGCTGGTTCTGGGGCAATGCGCTGAACCCGCTGGACAAGCGCCTGCAGGCCGTCGACACCGCGTCCGGCTACCGGCTCGACGGCGTGAAGAGCTTCGCGTCGGGCTCGGTCGGCTCCGACCTGCTGACGCTTTCCGCCTGGCATGCGCCGACGCAGACCGCGCTGATCGCCGTGCTGCCGACGGGGGCCGCCGGCGTGACCGTCAACGCCGACTGGGACGCCTTCGGCCAGAAGCAGACCGACAGCGGCACCGTCGCCTTCGACGCCGTGCACCTGGCCGCGGCCGACGTGCTGCAGCCGCCGGGCGCCACGCCCACGCTGCGCGCGTCGCTGCGCACGCAGGTGTCGCAGCTCATCATGGCCAATCTCTACCTCGGCATCGCGCAGGGCGCGCTGGGCGAGGCGCTGCGCTTCAGCCGCGACGAGGCGCGGCCGTGGTTCCAGTCCGGCGTCGCCGCGTCGGTGGACGACCCGTTCGTGCAGCACCGCTACGGCGAGCTGTGGCTGAAGGTGAGGCCGGCCGAGGCGCTGGCCGACGCCGCGGCCGTCACGCTGCAGCAGGCGCTGGACCGCGGCGACGCGCTGACCGCAGCCGATCGTGGCGAAGTGGCCATCGCCATCGCCGAGGCCAAGGTGCTGGCGCACCGCGCGGCCGTCGAGGTCAGTTCCGAGCTGTTCGAGCTGACCGGCGCGCGTTCGACGTCGGCCCGCTACGGGCTGGACCGCTTCTGGCGCAACGCCCGCGTGCACACGCTGCACGACCCCGTGGACTACAAGCTGCGCGACCTCGGCCGCCACGCGCTGACCGGCGCCTGGCCCGAGCCGACGCCCTATTCATGAAGCCCCTCGTCCAACGAGTACGTTGGCCGTTCCCCCGAGGGGAAGGCGATGCATGCCGGCTCGACCGGCCTGCACATCGCCAGACCGGGCCGGCTTGGGAGCGGCCCGGCGCTCGGCCCGAAGCAATTCACCAAGGAAGAACCTTATGCAACGCCGCCACCTGATCCAGCTCGCCGCTGCCAGCAGCCTCGCCGCCCCGGCCTTCGTGCGCGCCGCCGGCGAGAAGCCGCGCGAGCTGCGGCTGGACTACGCGACCTACTCGCCGTCCAGCCTCGTGCTGAAGCGCTTCGGCTGGCTGGACGAGGACTTCAAGTCGCGCGGCATTCCGGTCAAGTGGGTGTTCAGCGCCGGCAGCAACCGCGCGCTGGAGTACCTCAACGGCGACAGCATCGACATCGGCTCCAGCGCCGGCCTGGCCGCGCTGCTGGCCAAGACCAACGGCAACCCGATCCGCTCGCCGTACATCTTCTCGCGGCCGGAGTGGACGGCGCTCGTCGTGCCCAAGGATTCGCCGATCAAGACGCTGGCCGATCTGCGCGGCAAGAAGGTCGCCGCGACCAAGGGCACCGACCCCTACCTCTTCCTGCTGCGCGCGCTGCACACCGTCGGGTTGAAGCGTTCGAACATCGAGCACGTCGCGCTGCAGCATGCCGACGGCCGCGTCGCGCTGGAACAGGGGCGCGTGGACGCCTGGGCGGGGCTGGACCCATTGATGGCCGCCGCCGAGCTGAACGGCGGTGCGCGGCTGCTGTACCGCAACGTGGCCTTCAACACCTACGGTTTCCTGAACGTACGCGAGAGCTTCCTGCAGCAGTACCCGGACGACGTGAAGCGCGTCATCGGCCACTACGAGCGCGCGCGCAAATGGGTCCTGGCCAACCAGGCGGAAGCCGCCAAGATCCTGGCCGAAGAGGCCAAGGTGGACCTCACCGTCGCACTGCTGCAGATCAAGCTGCGCACGGACCTGTCCAGCCCGCTGCCGACGCAGGAACACGTGAAGGCGCTGCAGGCCGCGGCGCCCGTCCTGCTGGACGAGGCGTTGGTGAAGCCGGGCTCCGACGTGCGTGGCGTCATCGACAAGCTGGTCGACACGCGCTTTGCTGCATCACTCATCCAAGCCTAAATAAGCCGTGTCCGCCGACCCCAACGCCATTCCCGCGCTGCGGGCCTCGCCGCCTCCGCCGCTGCGCCTGCCGCGCCGTGCCCTGGGCCTTGTCGTGCCCGCGCTGCTGCTCGGCGGCGTGGAGGTCGCCGTGCGGGCCGGCTGGGTCAACGGCCACCTGCTGCCGGCGCCGAGCGACGTCGTCGCCTCGCTGCTCGACCTGGGCGCGGCCCAGGTGGGCGGCCATGTCGTGGCCAGCACGCTGCGCGTGGCCATCGGCTTCCTGATCGGCGCGCTGGCGGCATTGCTCGTCGGCGCACTGGTGGGCCTGTCGCGCACGGCCGAGGCGCTGCTGGACCCCAGCTTCCAGGCGCTGCGCGCCATCCCGTCGCTGGCCTGGGTGCCGCTGCTGCTGCTGTGGCTGGGCATCGACGAGGCGCCCAAGCTCACGCTGATCGCCATCGGCGCCTTCTTCCCCGTCTACATGGGCACGCTGTCCGGCATCCGCGACGTGGATCGCAAGCTCGTCGAACTGGCGCGGCTGTATGGCCTGTCGGGCGCCACGCTGGCGCGCCGCGTGCTGCTGCCGGCGGCGTCGCCGGCCGTGCTGACGGGCCTGCGCAACGGCCTGAGCCTCGCGTGGATGTTCATGGTCGCGGCCGAGCTGATCGCGGCGACGCGTGGCCTGGGCTACCTGTTGACCGACGGCCGCGAGATGGGCCGGGCGGACCTCGTCTTCGCCGCCATCCTGCTGCTGGCCGCACTCGGCAAGCTCAGCGACGGGCTGATGCAGCGCTGGGAGCAGCGCGCGCTGGCCTGGCGTGACAGCCTGGGAGCCGCGCGATGAGCCTGCTCGACATCCACGTGCTGTCCAAGCGCTTCGGCGACCGCCTGGTGCTCTGCGACGTGAAGCTCGCGCTGCGGCCCGGCGAGGTGGTCAGCCTCGTCGGCGCCAGCGGTTGCGGCAAGAGCACGCTGTTGCGCATCGCCGCGCGGCTGGACAAGGAGTTCGCCGGCTGGGTCAAGGGCGACAGCGATGAGGGCAGGGCGCCCGACATCGGCGTCGTCTTCCAGGAGCCGCGCCCGTTCCCGTGGCTCACCGTCGCGCAGAACGTCGCCTTCGCCGTGGGCGCGCCGCGGGCCGACGAACGCGCACTCGCGCTGCTCGCGGAGGTGGGCCTCGCGGGCCACGAGCAAGCGCTGCCCAAGCAACTCTCCGGCGGCCAGGCCCAGCGCGTGGCGATTGCACGGGCGCTGTTCACGCAGCCGCGCGTGCTGCTGCTGGACGAGCCCTTCTCGGCGGTGGACGCCTTCACGCGCATGAAGCTGCAGGACCTGCTGGCCGACGTGGCGCGGCGCCACGCCGTCACGCTGCTGCTCGTCACGCACGACATCGACGAGGCCGTGCTGCTGGGCGACCGCGTCGTCGTGCTCGGTAGCGAGGCGCGCGGCATCGTCGGCGAGATCGCCGTGCCGGCCACCCGGCCGCGCAGCCGCCGCGATGCGTCCCTGGCCGCGGCGCGCGCCCGGGTGCTCGACGCATTGCATGAAGCGCATGCGCTTTGATTCTCGGCATGTGGGCCTTTTGCCCCCTGGCACGCAAACCGCATAACGGAGAACGTTTTGCTTCGTTTGCCGCACAACGACAGAGGCCTAGCCTTGCTCGGTTTTCGCATGAGACCCGACATGAGCACCTCCGTTCTCGATGAATCCGAAGTCCTGGCCCGCGCCCGCGAGGCCGCCCAGGCCGCGGCCCTGCCGTTCGCGGGCAGCGTCGCGCCGCGTGATGCGTGGGCCCTCGTCCAGGCCGGCCGGGCCGTCCTCGTCGACGTGCGCAGCGCCGAGGAGCGCCACTTCGTCGGCCACGTGCCCGGCAGCCTGCACGTGGCCTGGGCGACGGGCACGGCGTTGAACCGCAACCCGCGCTTCGCCAAGGAGCTGGACGCCAAGGTTGGCGCCAAGTCCGGCAACGAGCTGCCGGTGCTGCTGCTGTGCCGCAGCGGCAAGCGCTCGGCGCTCGCGGCCGAAGCCGCCACGAAGGCGGGCCTCACGGCCGTCTTCAACGTGCAGGAAGGCTTCGAGGGCGACAGCGACGAGCAGCAGCAGCGCGGCCATTTCAACGGCTGGCGCTTCCACGGCCTGCCCTGGGTGCAGGACTGAAGGCGCGCCCGCTGATCCGTCCTTCGCACGCATGGACCGTGCACGGCACCGCCGTGCGCTTTTTGACACCGACTCCGAGGCCTCGGCATGACTGAAGTGAACGACGAACTGCAAGGCATCGTCGATGCCCTGCGCGGCGCCCGCCGGCGCTGGCGCGACGCGCACCGCCGCTGGGACACGGGCGGCCGCGAGCTGCCGTCGCGCGAGCTGCTGGCCGACGTCGTGCGGCAGCTCGCCGGCGCGTTGTTCCCGATGCGCCTGGGCCCGCCCGACCTGCAGCCCGACGGCGAGGACTACTACGTCGGCCACACGCTGGGCGCGGCCCTTTCGAGGCTGCGCCAGCAGGCCGCGCTGGAACTGGGCCACGACGCGCGCCTGCGCGGCACCGAGGCGCCGCCGTACAACGAGGCGGCCGACCGCGTGGCCCGCTTCGCCGCCCGCCTGCCCGCCGTGCGCGAGCTGCTGGACAGCGACGTCACCGCCGCCTACCAGGGCGACCCCGCCGCGCGCAGTGTCGACGAGGTGCTGTTGTGCTACCCCGGGTTGCATGCCCTCATCAGCCACCGCCTCGCGCACGAGCTGTACGTGCTGGGCCTGCCGCTGATCGCGCGCGTCGTCGCCGAACTGGCGCATGCGCAGACCGGCATCGACATCCACCCCGGCGCCCGCATCGGCGCCGGCTGCTTCATCGATCACGGTACCGGCGTCGTCATCGGCGAGACGGCCGTGCTCGGCGAGCGCGTGCGCATCTACCAGAACGTCACGCTGGGCGCCAAGAGCATCCCCACCGACGAGGCCGGCCACGCGCACAAGGGCCAGCCGCGCCATCCGCGCGTGGAGGACGACGTCGTCATCTACGCCGGGGCCACCGTGCTGGGCCGCATCACGATCGGCGCCGGCTCGGTCATCGGCGGCAACGTCTGGCTCACGCGCAGCGTGCCGCCCGGCAGCCAGATCACGCAGGCGAGCCTGCAGGCCTCGCAAGCCACCTTTCCCGACACACGCAGCTGAGCGCGTGCGTCATCTCACCTCACCGATTTCCCACCACCACCGACCGGAGTCCATGATCCATGGCTGACACCCCCCAACTCGCGCTCGGCGACGCCGCCGCGCGCCAGCTTGCGAACGCGACCAAAACCGTCCCGCAGCTGTCCACCATCACGCCGCGCTGGCTGACCCACCTGCTGCAGTGGATCCCGGTCGAGGCCGGCATCTACCGCCTCAACAAGGTGGCCGACCCCGAGGCCGTCAAGGTCGCCTGCGCCAAGCGCGACGAGGCCGAGCTGCCCGTCACCTTCGCCGACTACGACGCCGCGCCGCGCGAGTACTTCCTGAACGCGGTGGCGACCGTGCTGGACGTGCACACCCGCGTGTCCGACCTCTACAGCAGCCCGCACGACCAGATCAAGGAACAGCTGCGCCTCGTCATCGAGACGATCAAGGAGCGCCAGGAGTCCGAGCTCATCAACAACCCCGACTACGGCCTGCTGGCCAATGTCGTGGACGAACAGCGCATCTCCACGCTGACCGGCGCGCCGACGCCCGACGACCTGGACGACCTGCTCAGCAAGGTCTGGAAGGAGCCCGCGTTCTTCCTGACCCACCCGCTGGGCATCGCCGCCTTCGGCCGCGAGTGCACGCGCCGCGGCGTGCCGCCGCCCACCATCAGCCTGTTCGGCAGCCAGTTCCTGACCTGGCGCGGCATCCCGCTGATCCCCAGCGACAAGGTGCCGGTGAACGACGGCAAGACCAGCATCATCCTGCTGCGCGTGGGCGACAAGCGCCAGGGCGTCGTGGGCCTGTACCAGCCGGGCCTGCCGGGCGAGCAGGGGCCGGGTCTGTCGGTGCGCTTCATGGGCATCAACCGCAATGCGATCGCCTCCTACCTGATCAGCCTGTACTGCTCGCTGGCGGTGCACAGCGACGACGCGCTGGCCGTGCTCGAAGACGTGGAAGTGGGCAAATACCATGAGTACCCTGACACCTACCGCTGACGTGGTCGAGAGCCCGTTCGACGTCGCGTCACTGGCCCGGCTGGCCAACGAGCTGTTCGGCAGCCTGAGCACGGGTTCGGCGCCATCGCTGCAGCCGGTGCAGTCCGCCGGCGGCCTCAACGTGTCGGCCAACCCGCTGCCTGGTGGCGTGCCGAGCGGCCCGCTGCCGCAGGCGACGACGACGCAGTTCGGCGGCTTCGGCGCCGCGGCGCCCGGCCTGAACCTGGCCCCTACCGGCCCTGACCAGGCCGCCGCGTTGGCGCGCCCGTCGCCCGCCCGCGTGCCGCACGCACAGGCCGGCAACGGCGTGCCGGACGTGCTGCTGACCAGCGTGCCGGCCATCGACGGCCGCGCCGGTGGTCAGATGCTGGGCGTGCCGCAGCAGATCACGTCGTCGCAACGGGAAGCAGCGCCTTCGGGCTACTACTTCCTCGAGCAGGCCGGTGCGCCGCAAGCGCAGGCTGGCAACGTCGTGCCCGAGCTGCCGCCCGTCAGCGTGCCGAGCGCTGTCAGCCCTGCCGGCAGCCCGACGCTCGGCACGCCACAGCCGTCCGCGCCGTCGCCACGCGAGGCCGTGCCTTCGGGCTACTACTTCGTTGAGCCGGCCGGCGGCGCGTCGCCGCAGCAACCATCGCTCTACGTGCTGGACCTGCAGCGCCATCCCGGCCCCGCCGGCCACCACGCCGGCGAACTGCCGAACAAGCATGCGCTGCAAGGCCAGCGCGTGCCGTTCGACGTCAACGCGATCCGGCGCGACTTCCCGATCCTGGCAGAGCGCGTCAACGGCAAGCAGCTGGTGTGGTTCGACAACGCCGCCACGACGCAGAAGCCCAAGGCCGTCATCGACCGGCTGACCTACTTCTACGAGCACGAGAACAGCAACATCCACCGCGCCGCCCACACCCTGGCGGCGCGTGCGACGGACGCCTACGAGAGCGCCCGTCAGACCGTTGCCAAGTTCGTCAACGCCCGCTCGGCGGAGGAGGTCATCTTCGTGCGCGGCGCCACCGAGGCCATCAACCTCGTGGCCAACACGTGGGGCGAGCAGAACGTCGGCGAGGGCGACGATATCGTCGTCTCCCACCTGGAGCATCACGCCAACATCGTGCCCTGGCAGCAGCTCGCGGCGCGCAAGGGGGCGCATCTGCGCGTGATCCCGGTGGACGACACGGGGCAGGTCATCCTCAGCGAGGCGCAGAAGCTCATCGGCCCGCGCACCAAGCTGCTCGCCGTGACGCAGGTCAGCAACGCGCTCGGCACCATGGTGCCGGTGCAGGAGCTGGTCGGCATCGCGCAGCGGCACGGCGTGACGACGCTGGTGGACGGCGCGCAGTCGGTGTCCCACCTCGCGGTGGACGTGCAAGCCATCGGCTGCGACTTCTTCATCTTCAGCGGCCACAAGATCTTCGGCCCCACCGGCATCGGTGCGGTCGTCGGCCGCAAGGCCGTGCTGGACGCGATCCCGCCGTGGCAGGGCGGCGGCAACATGATTGCTGACGTCACGTTCGAGCGCACCGTGTTCCAGCCAGCACCGATGAAGTTCGAAGCCGGCACCGGCAACATCGCCGACGCCGCGGGCCTGGGCGCCGCACTGGACTACGTCTCGCGCGTGGGCCTGCACCACATCGCCCGCTACGAGCACGACCTGCTGGCCTACGCGACCGAAGCCATCCGCCCCATCCCGGGCGTGCGGCTCATCGGCACGGCGGCCGACAAGGCCAGCGTGCTGAGCTTCGTGCTGGCCGGGCACGAGACGTCGGCCGTGGGCAAGGCGCTGGCGGAGGAGGGCATCGCGGTGCGCTCCGGCCACCACTGCGCCCAGCCCATCCTGCGCCGCTTCGGCGTGGAGTCCACCGTGCGGCCGTCGTTCGCGTTCTACAACACCTGCGACGAGATCGACCACCTCGTATCGGTCGTGAGGCGCCTGGCCAGGGCCTGACGACAAGCCTTGCGACGCGCCACGGCGCCATGCACCCGCGTGCATGGCGCTTTTTCGTGGACCGCATAACCGTCCTCGTTTTGCTTCGTTCGCCGACGAAGCCCCCCAGCCTAGCCTCGTACGGTTTTCGCATGAGGATCCCCATGAGCGCCGCCGTTGTCGAGGCACCCACCCACCAGACCCGTTCACAGCGCATCGAGATCCGCCCGATCGAGGGCAGCTTCGCCGCCGAAGTGGTCGGGCTGGACCTCCACCAGCCGCTGGACGAGGGCGACTTCCGCCGCATCCACCTCGCCCACCTGGACCACCACGTGCTGGTCTTCCGCGACCAGCGCATCACACCCGCGCAGCAGATCGCCTTCAGCCGTCGCTTCGGCCGGCTGCAGATCCACGTGCTGCACCAGTTCCAGCTCCCCGGCCATCCGGAGATCCTCATCGTCTCCAACATCGTCGAGAACGGCCAGCCGGTCGGCCTCGGCGACGCGGGCCACTTCTGGCACTCCGACCTGTCGTACAAGGCAACGCCCAGTCTCGGCTCCATGCTGCTCGCGCAGGAGCTGCCCGGTGAAGGCGGCGACCCTTGTTCGCCGACCAGCATGCCGCCTGGCTGGCGCTGCCGCCTGGGCTGCAATCCCGCGTGCGCCATCTGCGCGCCGAGCATTCCTACCTCGCCAAGTACGAGGCGCTGCGAGAGCGCAGCCCGTGGCGGCCCAAGCTCAGCGACGAGCAGGTGGCGCAGGTCCAACCCGTCGTCCACCCGGTCGTGCGCACACACCCTGAGACCGGCCGGCTGGGCCTGTTCGTCAGCGAACACTTCACGACCCGCATCGTCGACCTGCCCGAGACCGAAAGCCGCGCGCTGTTGGCCGAGCTGTTCGCCTACGGAACGCGGCCGGCACTGCAGTACCGCCACCGCTGGCAGCCGCACGACATGGTGTTCTGGGACAACCGCTCCGTCACCCACCTCGCCGCCGGCTGCCCCGACCACCTGCGCCGCCGTTTGCATCGCACCACCATCGAGGGCGATCAGCCCTTCTGACGAGCGGTCCGCGCCGGGCGCTCACCACGTGGCCGAGTAGCCCACCATGATGCGGCGCGCCTGCGGGCGCAGCGTCAGCTTGCTCTGCTTGTTGAGCTGGTAGGAGAACGCGCCGCGCAGGCCGGTCAGGCCGTCGTTCTTGGATCGCTGGAAGTTGACGCGCGACGCCCAGCCGGTGTCGCGTTGCCACACGGGCGCTTCCACGCCGCCGCTGATCCTGCTCGTCAGGTCGTAGCTCACGCCGGCCCACACCGCCTCGCGCACGGCGGCCTGCGGGCCGTATTGCACCGGTGAGCGCAGCTGCTGCTCCAGGCCGATCTGGTAGCGCCAGCGGGAGCGCTCGCGCTGGCGGGCCAGCCAAGTCGGGTCGCGCCAGTTCAGCTCGGGGTCCGAGGCTGTCGACAGGTTCATCGACTGCCCGGCCAGCGGCATCGTGCTGCCGGTGACGCTGACGGTCTGGGCCTGTGCGAGGCCGGTGAGCGAGAGGCAGAGCAGCGGTGCAAGCAGACGGGACGGCATGGCGGGCTCCGGGCTTGGACAAGGCACATTCAGTGGGGTTGGGGAAATGATGGGCGGCGGGCGGTGCCGCGGTTGTCGGCTCGGGGCGGCGGCACTTATCGGACAAATGGGCGACGTCGCCTGCAGGTTGTCCGTCGTGGTCAGCCGGCGCCTACAGCGCGACCTCCGCCGGGCTGATCGCCACTGCGGGGCGGCCGGCCGATATTGAGTTGGCATTCAGCAGGAGCTGCCATGAGCATCCATCCCACCATTTCTTCCTCCAAAGTCGAGGGCACCAGCGTCTACAACCTCGCCGGCGAGAAGCTCGGCGCCATCGACGACCTCGTCATCGACAAGCGCAACGGCCACGTGCGTTACGTGGCGCTGGAGTTCGGCGGCTTCCTGGGCCTGGGCACCGACCGCTTTCCGCTGCCGTGGAGCATGCTGACCTACGACGTCGAGAAGGACGGTTATGTCGTCAACCTCGACATGAACCAGCTCAAGGCCGGGCCGCGCTACCCGCAGGACCAGCGCCCCGTCTACTCCGACGACTACGGCCGCGGCGTGGACGACTATTACGGCGTGCCGCTCGGCGCTTGACGCCTACGGGGACGACCATGAAGCCTGGGCAACGACTGCTGAGCCTGGTGTCTGGCGTGATGATCACGCTGGCCGTGCTGACCGCCTGCCGCAAGGAGGTGCCGCCTCCGCCGACGCCCGCGCCGGTGCCCGAACAGAACCCCAAGCCGCGCGTGCAGATGACGGCCTATGCGGCCTGGGGCCACGGCTTGCCGAGCGCCAGCTGATGGCCGCCGATCACGCCAAGGCCGGGCCGCGTGCCATCTGGAAGGGCGCGATCTCCTTCGGCCTCGTCCATGTGCCGGTGTCGCTGCACCCGGCCACGCAGGAGCAGGAGGTCGATTTCGACTGGCTGGACAAGCGCAGCATGGACCCGGTCGGCTACAAGCGCGTCAACAAGCGCACCGGCAAGGAAATCGCCAAGGAGCACATCGTCAAGGGCGTCAAGCTGCCGGGCGGTGACGAGTACGTCGTGCTGTCCGACGACGAGATCAAGGCGGCCTACCCGAAGCGCACGCAGACCCTCCAGATCGAGACCTTCGTGCAGGCGTCTGAGGTGTCCTTCGTCTACATCGAGAAGCCCTACTACCTGGCGCCGGACCGCCGCGCGCAGCGGGTGTATGCGCTGCTGCGCGAGGCGCTGGAGAAGTCGGCCGTCATCGGCATCGCGCGCTTCGTGCTGCACAACAAGGAGCACCTGGCGGCCCTCGTCCCTGCCGGCCCGGCGCTGATGCTGGGCACGCTGCGCTGGGCGAACGAGGTGCGCTCGCCCGACGCGCTAGACCTCCCCAAGGCCGGCGCCGGCGACCTCAAGCCCGCCGAGCTGAAGATGGCCCAGCAGCTCATCGAGCAGATGACGGGAGACTGGCGGCCGCAGCACTACGAGGACGACTTCACGGCCGCCATCCAGGCGCTCGTCAAGCGCAAGGCCAAGGCCGGCAAGAAGGCGACCGTGACGCCGTTCGAGGACGCCCCCGACACCGGCAGCGCGGACGTCGTCGATCTCACGGAGCTGCTGCGCCAGAGCCTCGGCGGCGGCAGGAAGAAGGCCGCTGCCAAAGGCCCGCGGCAGCGCAAGGCGGCCTGAACTGCACCATGGCGCCCCGCGGGGGCGTGGGCGGACAATCACTCGCCCATGAGCCACCAGCCCACCACCGTTGCGGACCTCCAGGACTTCACCGTCCTCATCGATGCGCGCTCGCCCGCCGAGTACGCGCTGGACCATCTGCCCGGCGCGATCAACTGCCCCGTGCTGGACGACGAAGAGCGCCGCATCGTCGGCACGACCTACGTGCAGGTCTCGGCGTTCGAGGCGCGCAAGATCGGCGGGGCGATGGTCGCCCGCAACATCGCCAAGCACCTGGACGAGCTGTTCCGCGACAAGCCCAAGGACTGGCGGCCGCTGATCTACTGCTGGCGCGGCGGCATGCGCAGCGGCAGCTTCGTCAACTGGCTGCGGCTGGTGGG
>Ga0075370_10000261_pt1 | contig 18912 bp, 15 predicted proteins | sample EndMethybrTD3035_FD_71398 | JGI IMG/M metagenome (GOLD analysis project Ga0075370, IMG submission 71398) | Populus endosphere microbial communities from Tennessee, USA - Endosphere MetaG P. TD hybrid TD303-5 | ecosystem: Host-associated > Plants > Roots > Endosphere | place: USA: Tennessee... | reverse complement strand
GCTCGACATGTTGTACAGCTTGCCCGCGCCCATCAGGAAGTAGGTGCCGCTGGCTCCGCTGTCACCCACCACCGAGAACGTCTGGCAATCGCTGTCGATCTTGGCAGAGCCGACATTGGCTATCGTGCCGGCGCCGGAGCGGTACCACATCAGGCGCGAGGTCGAGGACGAGAACACCGTCTCGGTGGCGCGCCGGACGTAGGCGCGGCCCCAGGCGCCGTCGCAGGTGGTGCCGGCCACCGACGGGATGGTCGCGTCCAGCGTCAGCAGCCCGCTCGGGTCCTTCGCCGAATCAACCGTCGCGCAGGCCTTGGTGCCTGTGATGCCGAGCGAGATGAACTGGTCCAGCACCGGATCGTAGGTCTGGCTGAAGCTGCGGCTCAGGAACACGTCGCCCAGGTCCTGGAAAGTCTCGCTGCCCGTGGTGAAGATGTTGTCACCATTGACGTCGAGGAAGGATTCCTCGCCCAGCGCATAGGCCAGCACCGTCACACGACCGTCCGCGGGACGCGGCGACGAGGACCGGAAATTGACCGTGGCGCTTCCGATGCCGTCGGTGATGCTGATCTGCTTGGTGGATTCGATCTGCCCGCCTTCGGTGACGAAGTTGATCGAGGTGCCGGCCGGCACCGGGTTGCCCAGGCGGTCGGAGGCGTAGATCGTGTAGGTGTTGGCCGTCCCGTCGTAATCCATGCCCTCGATGTTGATCGTGCCCTGCGACAGCGAGAAGTTGAGCTGCGAAGGCAGGCCCACCGCAATGCTCAGGCTGCTCGAGACAGTCGAGATGTTGGTCCCTTCGAGGGTGGCCTTGATCCGCACCGGGGTGGGCACCGTGCCGGAATTGATCCGCACCGTGACCTGGCCGTTGGAATCACTCAGCTTGGTCACCGCCGTGCTGCCGCCGTCCATCGTCAGCCCGCCGGCCAGCGTGGTCGGCTCCAGCACGACGCTCTGGTTCGGCAACGCGTTGCCCGCCTCGTCCTTGACGATGAAGGTCACCGTCGAGGTCTCGGTGAAGCCCGAGTTCTTCAGGTAGATCGTCTCGGGCGACGCGGACACGAAGCCCAGGCTGCTGGCGCTGGGCGAGGCCAGCGGAATGGTCAGCGAGGACGACGTCGTGGTGCCGGTGATCGTCACTTGCACCGTGTCTGCGGTGTCGGTGGCGCCGCACTGCGCATCCTTGTAGGTGAAGCTGGCCGTGCCGTTGGTGGTCGTCTGGGTCTCCGGCGTGATGGTCGCCTTGCCCTTGTTGCCGCACAGCGACACGATGGACAGGGCCACCGGTGTCCCGGGCGTCGTGCCGCCCAGCGTCACGGTCAGGTTGGCCTGGCCATAGGCACTCAGCGTGCCGCCACCCAGGTCGGACGTGAACGACGCGATCGTCACTTCCGTCGCCGTGATCTGGAAGCCGCTGGTCGCCGACACCGGCGTCCCGTCGACCGTCGCGCTCGCGACCACCGTGTCGGCCCCCGAAGTCGTGCTGGACGCCGGGTACAAGGCCACGGATGCCTGACCGGAGGTGTTGGTGAGCGCCGTGTTGGCGCTGAAGGTGCCCAGGCCGCCCAGGGTGCTGAAGCTCACCACCGCACTGGGAACGACGACGCCGGCGGCGTCGCGCACGGTGACCGTCACCGTGGCCGGCGAAGTGGCGGTCACGGTCTGGCTGGAAAGGCTCATCACCATTTCCGGCGAGCCGCCACCCGAGCCTTCGACGACCGCAAAGCTCTTGGTGCGGACGATGCTGCCACTGGTGACGGTGATCGTGATCGTGCGGGGGGTCGTGTCGTCGCCGATGCTCACCGTGGCGGACACTTCGCCGCTGTCGTCCGTTTCGGTGGCGTCCGCGATGACCACGCCGCCGTTGTCGGCGGTGATGGTGACAGCCGCACCGGAGACCACCTGGTTCGACGTATTGACCGCGGTGACCGTCATCGACACCGGATCGGTCGATCCGTTGGCCAGCGACGTCGGGACGCCGCTGATGATGAGGTTCGCGACCTCGGAACTGCCGCCGCCGCTGCCGCAGCCCAATGCGCAGTCACCCGCGCTGCCTCCGCCGCCACCGCAACCGGCCAACAGTGCGGTCATGGTCAGCCCGAGTGCCCAGGCCTTCATCCGTCGAATCATTGAGAGCTCCACTATGCGTCGTCAGCGGGCGCGATCAGCGCGCCGCCGAATGGTCGTTCACGATTTTCGGCGTGATGAAGATCAGCAGTTCGGTGCGCGTGCTGAGCTTGACCTTGTCCTTGAACAGGTAGCCGAGATACGGGATGTCGCCAAGGAGGGGAACCTTGTTGACGTCCTCGCGATCGTTCTGCGTGAAGATGCCGCCGATCACCACCGTGCCGCCGTTCTCGACCAGCACCTCGGTGGTGACTTCCTTCTTGTTGATGGCCGGGCCGGCGCTCGTCGCCTCGCCGCGGCTGTCCTTCGACACGTCCACCGACAGGATCACGTTGCCCTCGGGCGTGATTTGCGGGGTGACCTCCAGCTTGAGCGTGGCATCGCGGAACTGCACCGAGGTCGCGCCGCTGGACGTGGCCACCAGGTAGGGGATTTCCTCGCCTTGCTTGACGACGGCGCGCTTCTGGTCGGCCGTGATGACACGCGGGCTGGAGACGATCTTGCCGCGGCCTTCGGCTTCCAGGGCCGAGAGTTCCAGGTTCAGGAATCGATTCGCGGTGGCGCTGAACAGCGACAGCGCGAAGGTCGCCGCCGACGCGGTACTGATCGTGCCAGTGCTCGCCGGCAGGTTGACGAATTGGGTGTCGTTGTAGCTGGTGGCCGTGTTCGGCGTCTGAAGCGTCTGCACGCCGACGTTCGAATAGTTGCCCCCCACGGTAAGGTAGTTACCGTTGCCCACCGAGTAACCCGGGATGCCTCCTCGCAGTCCACGAAGATCGGCACTGCCCAGCTTCACGCCCAGGGCGCGGCCGAACTTGTCGTCGGCCTCGACGATGCGAGCCTCGATCAGCACCTGCCGCACCGGCACGTCGATCTTGGCGATCATCACCGCGACTTCTTCCAGCTTGGACGGGATGTCCGAGACGAAGAGCTGGTTGGTTCGTCCTTCCGCCATGACACTGCCGCGCGGCGACAGGATGCGGATGTTGTTGGAGCCAGAGCCGGCGGTCGACGTCACGCTGATCGCCTTGCCGTCGGCACCCACCATCTGCCCCAGCAGGGCCCGGGCGATGTCCTCCGACTTCGCGTAGTTCAACTGGAAGGACTGGGTTCGCACGGGCTCGAGGTCCGCGATCTTCTTCTTCGATTCAAGCTCGACCTGCTCCTTGGCGGCGAGCTCTTCCTTCGGCGCGATCCACAGCACGTTGCCGGACTTGCGCATGCCCAGCCCCTTGGCCTGGAGGATGATGTCCAGCGCCTGGTCCCAGGGCACGTCCTTCAGGCGAAGCGTCACATCGCCGGTGACCGTGTCGCTCGTCACCACATTGAAGTTGGTGAAGTCGGCAATCACCTGCAGCAGCGATCGCACCTCGATCTTCTGGAAGTTCAGCGACAGCTTCTCGCCTTGGTAGCCCGGACCTTGCGTGACCTTGTTGGGGTCGAGCTTGACCGGCCGGACTTCGAGAACGAACTGCGTGTCGGTCTGGTAGGCACTGTGCTCCCAGGCGCCACGCGGCTCGACGATCATCCGCACTCGGTCGCCGCTTTGCACCGTGGAAATGCCTTGGACCGGCGTGCCGAAATCGGAGACGTCGAGCTTGCGGCGCAAGGCTTCGGGCAGGGTGGACCTGAGGAATTCGACCACCAGGTTCTGCCCCTGCTGGCGCAGGTCCACGCCGATCTGGGTGCTGGCCAGGCCGACGATGATGCGGCCCGAGCCGTCTGCCCCACGGCGGAAGTCGATATCGCGCAGCGGCAGTTGCTCGACGTTCTGGCTGTTTGCAAAGTGGACAGGCTGCGACGGGGCCGCGCTGGCCACGGCGCCCGATGCCGACGGCTGATCCAGCGAGATCAGCAGCACCTTGCCCTGCAATTCAGTGCGGTAGTTGGTCGCCTGCTTGAGGTTCAGCACCATGCGGGTGCGCTCCCCGGCACTGGCGATGTTCACGCTGCGGACGTTGGCCGAATTGATCTCCACGGCCGACTTGCCCATGCCGTTGGCGACGTTGGGCAGGTCGATCGCGACACGCGGCGGGGCCTGGATGGCGAATCCAGCCGGCGCGGAAGCCAGCGGTTCGCTCAGCTCGACGCGGATCACCTCCCCCGTGGACTGCTGATTGCTGCTGATCGATCGGATCAGGTTCTGCGCCCAGGTCAGCCCCGGCATCGCAAGGCCGAGGGCCACCAGCAGCCCACCCACAGTCCAACTACGCATCTTGCGTGACTCCAACTCGTTATTCATCGCGCCTTCTCCTGCAGCTGGAGGGTCGTGGTGCGCTCGATCCATTCGCCCGCCGCGTCCTGCACGAGTTCGCGCAGCGACAGTTCCGTTTCGTCGATCTTGGTGATCTGGCCGTAGTTCTGGCCCATGTATTCGCCGGCCTTGACGTAGTGCAGCAGCTTGTCGACCTCGACGAGGGCATAAGGGCGGCCCTGGCGTGACACCATGCCGACCATCTTCATCGCATCGAGGGGATAGGCCTCCAGCGGCTCCTTGCGGCGTCGCATCTGCGCCACCAGCATGGGGTTGGACTGACCCCCGTCCACCCGGGTGCCCGCGGCGATCTTCTGGGCGCTGAAGGGTTCGACGCCCGTGATCGCACTGTAGGGCTGGGGCGCGAACTTCTTGGGCGCGACGATGGGCTCGACGTTGGGCTTGGCCGCTCGCTTTTGCTGCTCCATCCACTGCGTCAGCTCGTCGATGTTGGCGCCGCAGCCGACGACCACGAACGTGGCGCCGAGCAGGCTCAGACCAAGGCGCTTCATGACTTCTTGCCCTTATCTTTTTGCTTCGCCTTGGCAGCCGCCGCCTTGACCTCGGCGACTTCTGCTGCATCGAGATAGCGGTACGTGCGCGCCGTAGCCTCCATCGTGAGATTGCCCGACGGATCCTTCTCCTTCGGCGGCGGCGTGATCGCGAGGTTGTGCAGGGTCACGATGCGCGACAGGTTCGCCACGTCGGCCACGAACGATCCCACGTCGTGGTAGCGGCCCGAAACCTTGATCGCGATCGGCAATTCGGCGTAGTAGTCCTTGACCACCACCTGGCCGGGACGGAACAGCTCGAATTGCAGCCCTCGCCCGATGCCGGCCTGGTTGATGTCGGACAGCAAGGCATCCATCTCGGCCTTGCCCGGCAGTTGCTTCTCGAGCTGGGTCACGTACTCCTGGACCTGCTCCTTCTGCCGCTTGAGTTCATCGAGGTTCACGGCTTGCGCCAGCTTGGCGCTGTAGTCGCTCTTGAGCCGGGGTTCCTTGTCGCGGGCCGCCTGGAGGCCGGCATCCGCGTCGCTGAGCACGGCCACCCAGCCGAGCACGACGACGACGATGGCCACGGCGATGCAACTGGCGATCTTCGGCAGGATGGGCCACTGGCCCGGCTCCTTCGGATTGAGCTCGCGGAACTGGGCCGATGCGCGCCGCAGGGCGGCGCCGACATCGATGCGGGGGGTAGTGGACTTGCTGGTCGCCATCATGCGCCTCACGAGACCTTGGCGGGCTTGGCCTTGGGGGCGCTGGCAGCGTTGGCTGCACTGGCCGCTCCAGCCGGCGCCTGCGGGCGCTTGATCGACACGCGCATGGAGAAATCGAACAGGCGGCGCGCCTCCCGGTCCTTGCCGAGCGTGACGGCCTTGATCTCCACCAGCTCGGGCCGCTCCAGCCAGGGCGAGCTGTAGGCGGTATTGCGCAGCATCTCGGACACCCGCTCGTTGGTTTGCGACATGCCGCCAATCGTCACGATGTTGCCGTTTTGCTTGACCGAGGTGAGGTAGATCCCTTCGGGTGTCTGCTTGACGAGTTCGTCCAGGAGGTAGACCGGCACGTTCCGGTCGGTCTGCAGGTCCTCGACCGCCTTCTGCCGGGCCTTCAGGGCTTCGATCTCCGCCTTCAGCGTGGCCACGTCCTTGATCTGCTCTTCGAGCTTCTTGATCTCTTCGGCCAGGAACCGGTTGCGGGACTCCTGCGCCGAAGTCATCTGCTGCAACACACCGAACCAGAGGATCACGATGCCGGCGCCGACCAGCGCGGCCAGGCCCAGGGCCGAGAAGAACGCTCTCTTGCGTTCCTGCCGGCGCGCCTCGCGGTGCGGGAGTAGGTTGATCAGGATCACTGCACGAACCTCCGCATCGCCAGACCACAGGCCGTCAGGTATGACGGCGCCTCGCGCCGGAGCTTGGCCTCGCGCACGGACGAACCGAGTTTCATGCTTTCGAACGGATTGACCACCTTGGACGCGAAGCCGGTCACTTCCTTGACCCGCTCGCGCAGGCCAGGCATGGCCGCCGTCCCGCCAGCCAGCATCACGTAGTGCACCTTGTGGTGCGGCGTGCTGGTGAAGAAGTACTGCAGGGCCCGCCCGATCTCGTGGGCCAGGCTGTCGACGAAGGGCGTCAGCAGCGTGGACTCGTAATCCTCGGGGAGGTCGCCGCTGATCTTCTTCTGCTCGGCCTCCTCGTAGGAGAAGCCGTACTGACGCGAGATCAATTGGGTGAGCTGCGACCCGCCGAAGGATTGGTCGCGGTCATACAGCATCTCCTCCTCGCGCAGGACCTTGAGGCTGGTGGTGTCGGCACCGATCTCGAACAAGGCCACGAGCGAATCCTTGCCCTCGTCCGGCAAGGCATTGATCAACCGGCCCATCGCGAGGCGGGAGGCGTGGGATTCGATGTCCAGTACCACAGGCGTCAGGCCGGCAGCCTCGGCCAGGCCCTGGCGATCCTGCACCCGGTCCTTGCGCGAGGCGGCGATCAGCACATCGACGTCACCTGCCGAATTCGCGTTCGGGCCGATGACGCAGAAGTCCAGGCTCACTTCGTCCAGCGAGAACGGGATGTATTGGTGGGCTTCGGATTCGACCTGGAGCTCCATCTCGTCCTCGCGCAGCCCGGCCGGCAGGACGATCTTCTTCGTGATCACCGCCGACTGGGGCATGGCCATGACGACGTGGCGCGTCTTGGTGCCACTTCGGCTGACGAGTCGGCGAACGGCGTCGGCCACCTCGTCGAATTTTTCGATCTGGCCATCGACGATCCAACCCTTTTCGAAGGGTTCGCTGGACAGACGCTCCAGAACCAGTTCGCCAGATGCGGACTGAGACAGTTCCACCAGCTTGACACTGGAAGAGCTGATATCGAGGCCAATCATCGGCGGATGCTTCTGGCCCAACAGGCGGTCAAGGAAACCCACGGATCGCGGCTCCAGCAGCGCCACAAGCGGACGCAAAGTTAACAAAGCACTTCAATGCTAGCAGTACAAGTGTTGGGAAACAAAGGAAAAACGGCCAGCAAATCACGCTCCTCGTTGTGAATCTCACACGTGTTTCGGCCATCTCCAAAAAGGCCCACCGAGGGTTTTCACCATCGTCTGTGACCAAGCGTTTACGGACGCAAGCAACTGTTGGACAGACCCCATTCCAAAGGGTCCGCAAAGCGCCGGGATCGAATTCACCCATTTCTATAATCGGCCCGCCTTTGCAGGAGCCTCATGAGCGACGAGCGTGAAAAATCCCCTTCGACCACCGCGGGCGGAGCCGCCCGGAGCTGGTGGCGTCTACCGGCTCGGTTGCTGTTGGGGGCTCTGGGGCTGGTCACCGCCGGCGTCGCGGTCGTCCTGATCGGCGCTGCCATCGCCCTCGCGGTGGCCTATCCCAACCTCCCGGAGCTCGACTCGGTCACGGATTACCGGCCGCGGCTGCCGCTGCGCGTGCTGTCCGCCGACGGCGTGCTGCTGGGCGAATACGGCGACGAAAAGCGAACCTTCACGCCGATCGCCCAGATACCCAAGGTGATGCAGGACGCCGTGCTGGCGATCGAGGATGCGCGCTTCTACCAGCACAGCGGCGTCGACTACATCGGCGTGCTGCGCGCCGGGCTCGCGCAGTTCGGCTCGGTGGGCAGCCAGGGAGCCTCCACCATCACCATGCAGGTGGCGCGGAACTTCTATCTCTCGACCGAAAAGACGCTCACCCGCAAGCTCTACGAGATCCTGCTCGCCCTGAAGATCGAGAGCCAGCTCAGCAAGGACCAGATCCTCGAGCTGTACATGAACCAGATCTACCTGGGCCAGCGCGCGTACGGCTTCGCGGCCGCCAGCGAGATCTACTTCGGCAAGCCCCTGAAGGACATCACCATCGCGGAGGCCGCCATGCTGGCCGGCTTGCCCAAGGCCCCGTCCGCCTACAACCCGATCGCGAACCCCAAGCGCGCGACCCTGCGGCAGCAATACATCATCGACCGCATGCTGGACAACGGCTTCATCACGGCCGAGCAGCACGCCACCGCCAAGGCACAGGAGCTGAAGTACCGGGTCCAGACCGACGTGCCGGTTCACGCCGAGTACGTGGCCGAGGTGGCACGCCAGCTGGTCTTCAGCCAGTACGGGGCGGAGACCTATACGCGCGGCCTGCAGGTGCAGCTGACGGTGCGCGCCTCCGACCAGCTGATCGCCTACCGGGCGCTGCGCCGGGGGCTCATGGATTACGAGCGGCGGCAGGTCTATCGAGGCCCGGAGGCCTATATCGACCTGCCGGCCGACCCGAAGGCGGTCGATGCCCGTGTGGCCGAGGCGCTGACGGACCATCCGGACAACGACGAGCTCAAGGCCGCCGTCGTGCTGGAGGCCGGGCCGAAGAAGGTCGTGGCGGTCCTGCAGTCCGGCGAGTCCATCACGGTGACTGGCGATGGCCTGAAACCCGTCGGCTCCGGGCTCGCAGCCAATGCCGATGCCAAGCGCCAGATCCGGCGCGGTGCCGTCGTGCGGGCCATCAAGGGCGCCAAGGGCGACTGGACCCTGACGCAGCAACCCGAGGTGGAAGGCGCATTCGTCTCCATCGAGCCGGCCAACGGCGCCATCCGTGCCATGGTGGGCGGCTTCGACTTCGGCAAGAACAAGTTCAACCACGTGACCCAGGCCTGGCGCCAGCCCGGCTCCAGCTTCAAGCCGTTCATCTACTCGTCGGCGCTGGAAAAAGGCTTCACCCCGGCCACCGTCGTCAACGACGCCCCCCTTTTCTTCGACGCCGGAGCGACCGGCAGCCAACCGTGGGAGCCGAAGAACTACGACGGCAAGTTCGAAGGTCCCATGCCGTTGCGCACCGCGCTCGCCAAGTCCAAGAACATGGTGTCGATCCGGATCCTGCAGTCGGTGGGCGTCGATTACGCCCGCGACTGGGTCACCCGTTTCGGCTTCGACCGAGAGAAGCACGAGCCCTATCTCACCATGGCGCTGGGGGCCGGCTCCGTCACGCCGATGCAGATGGCCACCGCCTACAGCGTCTTCGCCAACGGCGGCTATCGTGTCACGCCGGTCCTGATAGAGCGCATCTACGACTCACGCGGCAAGGTCCTGCATCAGGTCGACCTGAAGTCGCCCGACGAATCGCAGCGCGTGATCGACGCGCGCAACGCCTTCGTCATGGACAGCCTGCTGCAGGAGGTGACCCGCTCCGGCACCGCGGCACGCGCGCAAGCGACGCTGAAGCGGCCGGATCTCTACGGCAAGACGGGCACGACCAACGATTCGATGGACGCCTGGTTCGCGGGCTTCCAGCCGAGCCTGGCGGCGATCGTCTGGATCGGCTACGACACGCCTCGCAAGCTGGGCGACCGCGAGACCGGCGGCGGCCTGGCGTTGCCGGTGTGGATCGAATACATGAGCCAGACGCTCAAGGGCGTCCCGGTGGCCGAAGCGAAGGTGCCCGAGGGCGTGATCAACGTGGCCGGCGAGTGGTACTACGACGAGTACAGCCCGGGCCAGGGCATCACGACCCTCGGCACGGAGGATGCGCTGCCGCCGCAGGCCCCCACCGAAGACGAAAAGAAGGGCATTCTCGACCTGTTCCGTTGATCCCACGCCCCTGCCGGGGCCTGCCCCCGGGGGGCCTTGCTGCGGACCGGCAAAGCCGGATCCAAGCAAGCGGCTCGGCGCTGGGGACGCTGCGCGCCAGCTTCAGGTTCAGGTGACGGGGGAGAAGCTCAGAGGCTGCCCGGCCTGGGCGGTGGCCTGGTCGGACAGGCGCTGGAAGAAGTCGGCGCCGTCGCGGGTGTCGAGCCAGCGGCCGTCGGGCTGGAGGCGGAAGTGGTAGCCGCCGGCCTTGGCCGCGAGCCACAGTTCGTGCAAGGGTGGTTGGGCGTTGATGATGAGCTTGCTGCCGTCAGGCAGGGCCAGCTCGAGCAGCCCGCCGGTGCGATGGCTGTCGATGTCGATCACGTCCTCGTCCAGCCAGCGGTCGACCTGAAGCTCGATCGCGGCCAGCGCAGCATGGGCACGCTGAAGGTATTCGGCATCGGAGAAGGAGGAAGCGGTCATGGTCGTCGGTACACTTCGCGGCATGCCGTACCGCGCCGCGTCGAGTGTAGTGGCGCCTGACCCGCGCCTCGTCCCCGGGGTCTTCCGCCACAGCGTGGGCGCCCTCCTCGCGCTGGGCCTTCTGGCCGGATGCGGGCAACGCGGCCCGCTCGTGCTGCCCGGGGCAGCTCACGGTGCATCGTCGCCGGCCGCCTCGGCTCCCGCCGCCTCCTCTCCACCGCCTGCTGCCGCCTCCGCTGCCCGATGACCCTGCCCGGCCACCCTTTCCTTGCATCGCACGACGATCAACTGACCCTCGAAGGTCACTCGCTGAGCGAACTCGGGCGCCGCTTCGGCACGCCGCTGTACGTGTATTCGCGCAACGCGATGCGTGCCCAGGCGGCGAGCTACCAGCGCGCCCTGGCCGGCCGCTCGCACCTGGTCTGCTATGCCATGAAGGCCAATTCCAGCCTCGCGGTGCTGCAGACTTTCGCGGAGGCCGGCTGCGGCTTCGACATCGTCTCCGGCGGTGAGCTGAAGCGCGTATTGGCGGCTGGCGGACGGGCGGACCGCATCGTCTTTTCGGGCGTCGGCAAGACGGCCGAGGAGATGCGGCTCGCGCTCGATGCCCGCGTGCGTTGCTTCAATGTCGAGAGCGAAGCCGAGCTGTCGATGCTGTCGGAGGTGGCCCACGCCATGGGACGCCGCGCGCCGGTCAGCCTGCGCGTCAACCCGGATGTCGATGCCGGGACCCATCCCTACATCTCGACCGGCCTGAAGGCCAACAAGTTCGGCATCGCGCACGAGCAGGCGCTCGCCGCCTATGCCCGCGCGCGCGCGCTGCCCGGCATCGATGTGGTGGGCATCGATTGCCACATCGGCTCTCAGATCACCAGCGCCAGTCCCTATCTCGATGCGCTGGATCGCCTGCTGGATCTCGTCGACGCGCTTTCGGCGCAGGGCATCGACCTGCAACACATCGATCTCGGCGGCGGTCTGGGCATCACCTACACCGATGAAGAGCCGCCGAGCGCCGAGGAGCTGGTCCGCCAGATGCTCGGGCGCATCGACGCCCGCGGACACGGCCACCGCGAGGTCCTCGTCGAGCCCGGCCGGTCGCTCGTCGGCAATGCCGGCGTGCTGCTGAGCTCCGTGCTCTACCTCAAGCCCGGTGAAGAGAAGAACTTCTGCATCGTGGACGCCGCGATGAACGACCTGGTGCGCCCGGCGATGTACCAGGCGTGGATGCGGATCGAGCCTTGCCAGCGGCGCGGCTCGACCGTGGCGCGCACCTGGGACGTGGTGGGGCCGGTGTGCGAATCCGGCGACTGGCTGGGTCACGACCGCAAGCTCGCGGTCGAACAGGGCGACGTGCTGGCGGTGCTGTCCGCCGGCGCCTACGGCATGACGATGGCCAGCAACTACAACACCCGGCCGCGTGCGGCCGAGGTGATGGTCGATGGCGACGCCGTGCATCTGATCCGCGAGCGCGAGTCCGTCGAGCAATTGATCGCCGGCGAACGCCTCATCGGCTGACGTCCCAGGTCGTCCGGGCGCTCAGATCCGCCCCTCCTCCACGGCGTGGCAAGCGATCTTGATGCCTTGCAGCGACTGCCAGGCAGGGCGCTCGCTGCGGCAGCGCGCATTCGCATGCGGACAGCGCGGGTGGAAAGCGCAGCCGCTCGGCGGCTGCAGCGGGTTGGGCACTTCACCCTGCACAGGTGTGCGCGGCCGCCCGCTCATGTGCAGGTCCGGGATCGCATCCAGCAGCATGCGGGTATACGGATGGCGCGGCGAAGCGAACAGCCGCGCCTTCGGAGCGAGTTCGACCAGGCGGCCGAGGTACATCACGCCGACGTCATCACTGACATGCCGCACCACCGCCAGGTTGTGCGAGATGAACAGATAGCTCAGGCCGCGCTCGCGCTGCAGGTCCTTCATCAGGTTGAGCACCTGGGCCTGGACCGACACGTCAAGCGCCGAGGTCGGCTCATCGCAGACAAGAAAGGCCGGGCGCGTGGCCAGCGCCCGCGCGATCGAGATGCGCTGCCGCTGGCCACCGGAGAACTGGTGCGGATACCGCCGGGCATCCAGGGCGGACAGGCCGACGGCCCGCAGCAAGTCGTCCACGTTCGCATCCAACTCGCCACGATCGCGCACGAGCCCGTGCTCGCGCAGCGGCTCGGCCACGATTTCGCGCACCCGCCAGCGGGGATTGAGGCTGGCGTACGGGTCCTGGAAGATCATCTGCATCCGGCGCCGCAGGGCGCGGGTGCGGGCCGATCGCTCGTGCCAATCGGCGCGCTGGCCGTCGAACAGCACCTGTCCACGCGTGGGCGCATGCAGGCCCACCAGGAGCCGGGCGACGGTGCTCTTGCCGCAGCCCGATTCTCCGACCAGCGCCAGCGTGCGGCCCGCCTCGATGTCGAAGCTCACGCCGTCCACGGCGTGCACGTAGCGTCGCGGCTGGCGTTCCACGACTCGGTTCAGCCAGGGCGAAGAGACGTCGAACAGCTTGGCCAGATCGCGCACCTCGACGAGGGGCGGCTGGGTCTTGTGGTCCACCTGCGTCACACAGCCCCCTCGGCGAGAAGCCAGCAGGCGGCGCGGGTGGCGCCCGCGTCCATCAACTCCGGTCGCTCTTGCCGGCAGCGGGGCATCACGCAGGCGCAACGCGGGTGAAAGGCACAGCCGCTCGGGATGGCGTTCAGCCTCGGCATGGTGCCGTCGATCTGTGTCAGGCGCTCACGGTCCTCGTCCATCGCCGGAATGGAACCCATCAGGCCGCGGGTGTAAGGATGCGCCGGCTGGTGGATCACCTGCTGCACCGGCCCGATCTCCACGATGCGGCCCGCATACATCACCGCGACGCGATCGCACGCCTCGGCGATCACGCCCATGTCGTGCGTCACCAGCATCACTGCGGCGTGGTGCTCACGCGCCAGCCGCTTGAGCAGGAAGATGATCTGCGCCTGGATCGAGACGTCCAGCGCGGTCGTCGGCTCGTCCGCCACGATCAGGCGCGGCTCGGCGGCCAGCGCCAACGCGATCACCACCCGCTGCCGCATGCCGCCCGAAAATTGGTGCGGGTACTGGTCGATGCGCGCCTCGGGCGCGGGAATGCCGGTCTGGCGCAGCAGGTCGATCGCCCTTTCGCGCGCCTGCGAGGGCGACAGCGGCAGGTGCGTGCGAATGGTCTGGACCAGCTGGTGTCCGACGGTGTAGAGCGGGTTCAGCGAAGTCAGCGGATCCTGGAAGATGGCGCCGATCTGCCGACCCCGCACGCGCCGCATCTCGGCCGGCGGAAGCTTGTCGATGCGACGGCCTTCGAGCCTGATCTCGCCGCCGGCGATACGCCCGGGCGGCTCGATCAGCCCGATGATGGCCGCCCCGGTGAGCGACTTGCCCGCCCCGGATTCGCCCACCACCCCGAGGATCTCGCCCGCAGCGATCGAAAAGCTCACCTCGTCGAGGGCAAGCAGTGCGCCACGCCGGGTCGGAAACTCGACGCGCAGGCGCTCCACCTCCAGCAATGGAACCTGGGGCGGCAACGTCACAGCAGCCTCGGGTTGAGCGCGTCGCGCAGCCAGTCGCCCAGCAGATTCACGCTGAGCGCGATGATCATCAGCATCGCCCCGGGAAAGACGGTGATCCACCACTCGCCGGAGAAAAGGTGGTCATTGCCGATGCGGATGAGCGTCCCCAGGGACGGGCTCGTGGGCGGAACGCCCACGCCCAGGAAGGACAGGGTGGCCTCGATGATCACGGCCGAGGCGACATCGATGGTGGCCAGCACCAGCACGGGCCCCATCACATTGGGCAGGACGTGCCGCCCCATGATGCGCCACGGCGCCACCCCGATCACTCGAGCGGCCTGGACGTACTCCTTGTGCCGCTCGACCATCGTCGAGCCGCGTACCGTTCGGGCGTACTTCACCCAGCCGGTCAGAGCGATGGCGAGGATCAGCACCGTGAAGGCGAGCGTGTCATGCGCATTGGGAAACAAGGCCCGGCCCACGCCATCGATGAGCAGCGCGACCAGGATCGCCGGAAACGAGAGCATCACGTCGCACACCCTCATGATGAAGGCGTCGACATAGCCGCCCGCGAACCCCGCCAGCAGCCCGAGGGCCACGCCCACCAGCAAGGACAGCACGACCGCCGCCATGCCGACGAACAACGAGATGCGAGAGCCGTACATCAGGGCCGAAAGGATGTCGCGGCCCTGCTCGTCGGTGCCCAGAAGAAAGCGCGCGTTGCCGCCATCGAGCCAGGCCGGAGGCAGGCCGGCGTCGGCCAGCTCCACGGTAGCCAGGTCGAAGGGATCATGCGGCGCCACCCAGGGCGCGAACAGTGCGCAAAAAACGGTGATCAGCACCAGCAAGGACGCCACCTGCGCGATCGGAGACTGGCGGAAGCTGTACCAGAGATCGCCATCCAGGAAGCGACGCCAGAAGCCGGCCACCTCGGGGACGACCGATGGGCCGGGCGGCTGGGGGTCTGGCACGAACTCCGCCATCTCGATCAGTGGGCAGCGACGGCGCGGTCCACCCGCAGCCGGGGATCGACCGCGAAATAGAGCAGGTCGACCACGAGGTTGATGACGACGAAGATGAGAGAGATGAGGCAGAGGTAGGCCGCCATCACCGGGATGTCGGCGAACTGGACCGCCTGCACGAACAGCAAGCCCATGCCCGGCCACTGGAACACCGTCTCGGTGATGAGGGCGAAGGCGATCAGGCCGCCGAGCTGCAGGCCGGTGATCGTCATCACCGGGACCAGCGTGTTCTTCAGGGCGTGGCCGAAGTGGACGGTCCGCTCGGGCAGGCCCCGGGCCCGGGCGAACTTGATGTAGTCCGTCTGCAGGACCTCGAGCATCTCGGCTCGCACGAGTCGCATGATCAGCGCCAGCTGGAACAGGGCCAGGGTCACGGCCGGCAGCACGAGATGGCGCCAGCCGTCGACCGTGAGCAGGCCGGTGCTCCAGAAGCCCAGTTGCACCACCTCCCCGCGACCGAAGCTCGGCAGCCAGTTCAGCGCTGTGGCGAACAGCAGGATCAGCAGGATCCCGATCAGGAAGGTAGGCAGCGACACGCCTATCAGCGAAAACGCCATCAGGGCCTGCGACAAGGGATGCCCTCGGCGCAAGGCGGCCACCACGCCCATCGGTATGCCCAGGACCAGCGCGAGCACCGCCGCGACGAAGGCGAGCTCCAGGGTGGCCGGCAAGCGCTCGGCGATCAGGGCCGACACCTTGCGCCCTTGCCGCAGGCTGAGCCCGAACTCGCCGCGCACGGCATTGCCTGCAAATCGAGCGAACTGGACGAACGCCGACTGGTCCAGGCCGAGGTCGGCACGAAGCTGCGCCCGCTGCTCCGGCGTGGCCTCCTGCCCCATCAAGTTGTTGACGGGATCACCCACGAACTGGAACAGGGCGAAAGCGATCAGGCCGACCGACACCATCACGACGAGCGCTTGAACGAGACGACGGATGACAAAGGCGAGCATGCTGGGTCGGGGCTTCGCAAGCGGCATGCCGGATAGACACGCCGCGGCGAGTGTAGCGGCGGCTGCAGCTCCGGCCGCCGCGGCGTTTGCCCAGGTCCAAGCCAGCACCCCATGAAAAAAGCCGCCCGAGGGCGGCTTTGGATCCGGGCTTCGCGCCGTGGCGCGAACAGGGAACAGGGCTTAGAAGGTGTGCTTCAGGCCGAGGTCGTAGCCGGTCTTGTTGTCCAGCGGGATGGTGGCGCTGCCGCCGATCTTGGCGACGTCCACGTAGATCTTGGTCCGCTTGGAGAAGTTGTAGTGCGCGCCCAGGCCCGCCTTCTTGGTCTTGCCGACGCCGTCGATGTCGCTCTGGGCGTACACGCCCTTGATGTCGAACGCGCCCAGCGGCACGGTCGCGCCGATCAGCCAGCTCTTGGCATCAGCGCCGGTAGCCGTGGTGCCCTTGCCGAAGCCCAGCGCAGCCGTGGCGAAACCGAAGTTGTAGCGGCCACCGATGTTCCAGCCCTTGTCGTCGTCAGCGGCCGGGTTCTCGTAGCCGATGCCCACCCAGATCGGGCCGGCGGCGTAGTTCGCGGCGATGGAGAAGGGCTTGTCACCGTCGAGGGCGCCGCCATTGTTCGGAGCGCTTTCGGCGACCGAGACACCCAGGTTGAAGCCGCCGAGCGACAGGTCGTAGCGGATCGAGTCCGTCACACGGGTCTTGTAGATCGCAGACGACGAAGCGCCGCCATTGGCGACCGTGCCAAACCGCATGCCGACCTCACGGCCCTGGGCCACCGTCTCGCCGCCGAACGGGTCGATCTGGTTCTGGATCATCGTGAACGCGGGAACGTACTGGTAGCCGAGGTTCACGGCGCCGAACGGCGTGACCAGGCCCACGGTGCTGTAGCCGCGCCAGAAGGTGGTGGCGCTGCCGGCGGTGCCCGTGTCAGCGTTCAGGCGGTGCTCCAGGCCGAACGTGGCCTTGTAGCCGTTGCCGAGATCTTCGACGCCACGGAAGCCAAGGCGGCTGCCGCCACCGTAGAACGCGCCGTCGGCGACCATCTTGTCGTCGCTGGCGTACGGCTTGGTCATGGACTGGTCGATGAAGCCATAGACGGTGACCGACGACTGCGCCTGGGCGGCACCGGCGAACGCGCCCAGCACGGCCAGAGCGATCAGAGATTTATTCATGTCAGAGATCTCCTAGGTTTTGAACAAGAGGTCCCGATCGAGGGAGAAACCCGGATCACCGAAGCTGGTGGGGCCGATCAGGCCAACCTCCTCATCGGAAGTTGCCGCTATTGCACCAGAGCCCCTCTGGGGGCGCAAAGAAATCGCCCCGTTCGAGGGCGCACTTGTTGTCGGGCAACAACGGGTTGTGCACGCCCGTGCGCACCAAAATGGCGCAGCGGCAATGGGGACCTGACCCGATGGCAGGTATGCTGGCGAAATGGCCACCCTGTCACCGCTGGACAACTGCATCGCCGCTCTCGACAACGCCATCCGGACCGTCTCCGGGGCGGCTCACGCCAGCCGGCCGACGCCTGGCAAAGCGGATCTCGGCGCGCCGGGGCTGCCGCCGGACGCCAGGCGGCTGTCGGGCGCCCTGATGCGCGTCAACCACGTCGGCGAGGTCTGTGCCCAGGCGCTGTACGAGGCCCAGGCGCTGACCGCCCGCAGCGACGCGGTGCGGCGGCAAATGGAGCACGCCGCGCGCGAGGAGACCGACCACCTCGCGTGGACCGCCGAGCGCCTCGAGGCCCTTGGCGACCGGCCGAGCCTGCTCAACCCGGTGTGGTACGCAGGCGCGTTCGCCATCGGGCTCGCTGCGGGCCGGGCCGGTGATCGCTGGAGCCTGGGCTTCCTGGTCGAGACGGAGCGCCAGGTGGAGGAACACCTCGCCGGCCATCTGGACCGCTTGCCGTCGCAAGACCTCGCCTCGCGTGCCATCGTCTCGCAGATGAAGACCGACGAGGCCGGGCATGCGGATGCGGCCCTCGCGGCCGGTGCGGCGCCCTTGCCGGCGCCGCTGCGCTGGCTGATGCGCGGCGCCGCCAAGGTCATGACGACCACCGCCCACTACGTCTGAAAAGCGGCCCCTTCAGGCCGCTTCGCGCAATTCGACGCTGGTGGTGATGCTGGCCGTGTGTCCGATCATGGCGGTGGCGGAGCAGTACTTTTCGTGCGAGAGGGCCACGGCGCGTTCCACCGCCGCCAGCCCCAGGCCGCGGCCGCTGACTATGAAGTGCATGTGCAGGGCGGTGAAGACCTTGGGATCGGTCTGGGCACGTTCGGCGCGCAGTTGCACCTGGCAGCCCGTGACGTCATGCCGCCCGCGCTTCAGGATCAGGACCACGTCATAGGCCGTGCAGCCGCCGGCGCCCGCCAGGAGTGTCTCCATCGGTCGGGGAGCCAGGTTGCGGCCGCCGCCATCGGGCGCGCCATCCATCGTCAGCGTGTGTCCGCTGCCAGTTTCGGCCAGCATCGCCATGCCGGCGTCGGCCACCCAGTGCACGGTGCATTCCATCGTCTGTGCCTCGCGGCGTGCTGCAATGCGGTGCATTATCGACGGCTCGAGTGACCTCTCCAGCGGAAGATATTGCGGTGCAACAAAAGCCGCGCTAGACTGTCTTCATGCAGCGGTGAAAGCGCTCTCGCGCCGACCCGCTTCTCCTCTTGTCTCCTCCACCTCCTGACGGTGGATTCAGCCCGGGCCCTCACGGACCCGGGCTTTTTTCTGCCTGGTCGGCAGCCGGACCCAGCCGCCGGAGCAGCGACAGGGGTGGCATATCATGCGGCGCCGCAGCACGACCGGCCAGGTCGGGCGTCCAGAAGCAGTTCCAAACGACGAGGAGAGACGCCCATGGCCGGCGCCGCCCGCAAGTCCCGTGCGCCGTCGACGGCCCGTGACGCCTTTCCCAGCTCCGCCGACTACTTGCGCCGCATCCTGAATGCGAAGGTCTACGACGTCGCCAAGGAAACGCCGCTGGACGCCGCCCGCGCCCTGTCCCG
>Ga0075370_10000260_pt1 | contig 18957 bp, 19 predicted proteins | sample EndMethybrTD3035_FD_71398 | JGI IMG/M metagenome (GOLD analysis project Ga0075370, IMG submission 71398) | Populus endosphere microbial communities from Tennessee, USA - Endosphere MetaG P. TD hybrid TD303-5 | ecosystem: Host-associated > Plants > Roots > Endosphere | place: USA: Tennessee... | reverse complement strand
AGCACACCAGTGCGACCGAGCGCATCAGGAAGTGCATCTTGCGCAGGCCGAAGTAGTGGAACTGGAAACACAGCTCCGGCGTGATGTACGGGTTCGGCACCTGCTCGTGCTGCAGCACGATGTTCAGGCCGATGGTCTTGCTGCCGACGTCGAACGCACCGCGGTTGCCGGCTTCCATGATGCCGGGGCCGCCGCCGGTGACGACGTAGATCGGCGTTGCCAGGTCGAGCGACTTGCGGCTGACCAGCGCGGCGAAGCGACGCGCTTCTTCGTAGTAGCGCGACATCTGCAGATGTCGCTCCGCCAGCGCGAGTGCCGTGACATTGTTGGCCGACCGCGCGTCGTCGACCAGGCGCTGAGCCACGTCGGGGGCGACGATGCGAGCGCTGCCGAAGATCACGAGGGTCGACTCGATGCCGAGCTCGTTCTGGATCATCTCGGGCTTGAGCAGCTCGAGTTGCATGCGCACCGGCCGGATCTCTTCGCGCAGCAGGAACTCCATGTCCTGGAAGGCGAGTTTGTACGAGCTCTCGGGGCCCTCGTAGCGTGGCAACGGTTTCGGGCCGACGGCGTCGGCCACCTGCTGCACGGTCGGGAAGTTGCGCGCCGTCAGTTCGGACTTCTTGTTCATGTGCGCAGCTTACGGCAAGCGGGCCGATGAGGCGACCGCCTCGGCAGTCGCTCAGTGGCCATTCAGCAGGCGCATCAGCGCCTCGCGGCCGCCGGGCACGCAAGCGGCCAGCGAGGCGCTGAGAAGCAGCGGGCGGCCATCGCGTGACTCGACGTGCGCCCCGGCCTCGCGCATCAGCAGCAGCCCCGCGGCCGCGCGCCATGCGCCGAGGTCGTGGGCCCAGAACGCATCGACGCGGCCGGCCGCCAGGTACGCCATCTCGAGCGCCATCGAACCCGATCGCCGCACCCCCCCGAAACCGCGCACGACGCGGCCGAACTCGGCCAGGTAGCTGGCCATGCGCGGGTGTCCCGGTTGCGGGAAGACCGTCGCCGCTAGCCCTTCGATCGCCGGGCGCGGCCATGCGCACTCGATGCGCTCGCCGTTCAGCACCACGCCGTGCCCGCGGATTGCGCCGAAGAACTCGTTGCGGTTGGGGTCGTAGACAACGCCGACCTGGACCTCGCCTTCGACCACCAGCGCGATCGACACGCCGTAATGCGGATAGCCGCGCAGGTAATTGACCGTGCCGTCGAGCGGGTCGACGACCCACACCGGGTGGCCCTCGGGCAGGTTCAAGGCATCCTCGAACCGGTAGGCCTCTCCGATGAACCCGTGGTCGGGGAAGTGCTTCAGCACGACCTCGCGGATCAGCGCCTGCGTCTCGCGGTCGATCTCGGCGGCGACCTCGTCGGGGTCTTTCTGCGTGACCATCACCGCGGCCAGCCGCGAGCGCGATGCCTGCAGATGCGTGCCGGCCGCGTACGCGGCCTGCTCCGCCGCTCGAGACGCCTTGCCGAGATCGATCATGGCTGCCCTCCGGGCCGCGATAGCAGATTCACGTAGTCGTGATGCGCCGTGTTGATGATCGAGACGCGGTGCTCGACCGGCCGGTCGCCGAACGTCAAAGCCGTGCGGTGCACCTGCATCACCGGCACGCCGATCGCCAACCCGAGCACGCGTGCAGCGTTGCGGTCGGCGGCGCGGGCGCGGGCGCGCTCCTGCGCGCGCACGACAGTGATGCCGAAGTCGGACTGGTAGAGCTGGTAGATCGTGCTCGGCCGTTCGCGAAAGCGCTTCTCGGTAAGGCCCTTGAACAGGCCGGCCGGCAACGTGAGCCGGTCGTAGATGACGGCCATGCCCTGCAAGCGCAAGCGGTTCTCGATCTGCACCACCGGCTCGCCGGGCCGCAGCTGCAGGGCCTGCGCCGGCTCCTCGTCGGCCCGCACACGCTCGAACGACACCAGGTCGACGACCGGCGCCTCGCGCCGCCCGTCTTCGCGCTCGACGTGAAAGAACTGGAACAGGAAGCGGTCGGTGTTGTGCGTGGCGACGAAGGTGCCGCGGCCCTGGCGCCGCACCAGGATGTGCTCGGCGGCGAGCTCGTCGACCGCGCGCCGCAGCGTGCCGATCGAGATGCCCATCTGGCCGGCAATCTCGGTCTCGCTCGGCAGCGTTTCGCCCGGCGGGAACGCGCCCGACTCGATCGCCTGCAGCAGCGAGCGCTTGACGACGCGGTACAGCGGCATGCCGGCCGCCTCGGGCGCGATCGCCTCGAAGTGCGGGGCCGGAGCGGCTGCATGCATGATTTTGCAGTGTACCGCTAAATGAATTGCATGAACTATGTCATCTAAATGACTCGTTTGACACTCGATCGACGCGAACTACCATCCTCCGCAGCAGGCAACTGCCACCCAAGGAGACCGCAGATGATTCATTTCGTATTGCACGACGCACTCGACACGGTCGCCGTCGTCGTGGTGGAAGGCGTCAAGGCCGGCATGCCGCTGACCGGCTGGATCATGGACGAGGACAAGACGATCCAGATCGAGGCCAGGCAGGACATCCCGATCGGCCACAAGGTGGCGTTGAAGGACATGGCGGTAGGCGACACCGTGCTGAAGTACGGCATCGACATGGGCAAGGTGGTCGCGCCGATCAAGGCGGGCGAACACGCTCATGTGCAGAACATCAAGACGAAGAGGTGGTAAGCATGGGCATCGTTTCGAAGGACACCACGTTCCTCGGCTACCGGCGCGAGAACGGCCGCGTCGGCGTTCGCAACCACGTGATCGTGCTGCCGCTCGACGACCTGTCGAACTCGGCGGCCGAAGCCGTGGCCCACAACATCAAGGGCACGATGGCGATTCCGCATCCCTACGGCCGCCTGCAGTTCGGCGCCGACCTCGAGCTGCACTTCCGCACGCTCATCGGCGCCGGCTGCAACCCGAACGTCGCGGCGGTCGTCGTGATCGGCATCGAAGACGGCTGGACCAAGAAGGTCGTCGACGGCATTGCCGCCACCGGCAAACCGGTCGTCGGCTTCGGCATCGAAGGCCACGGCGACCACGACACGATCATGCGGGCCAGCAAGGCGGCGCGCGAGTACGTGCAATGGGCGAGCGAGAAGCAGCGCGAGGTCTGCGCGATCAATGAACTGTGGGTCTCGACCAAGTGCGGCGAGAGCGACACCACCTCGGGCTGCGGCGCCAACCCGACGGTCGGCAACGCCTTCGACAAGCTGCATCCGCTGGGCAACTACCTGTGCTTCGGCGAAACGAGCGAGATCACCGGCGGCGAGAAGATCGTGGCCGAGCGCTGCGCGACGACCGAGGTGCGCGACAAGTTCATGTTCATGTTCAATCGGTACCAGGACATGATCAACCGCCACAAGACGAGCGACTTGTCCGACTCGCAGCCGACCAAGGGCAACATCGCCGGTGGCCTGACGACGATCGAGGAGAAGGCCCTCGGCAACATCCAGAAGATCGGCAAGAAGTGCACCGTCGACGGCGTGATCGACAAGGCCGAGATGCCGACCCACCCGGGCCTGTGGTTCATGGATTCGTCGTCGGCAGCGGCCGAGATGGTTACCCTGTGCGCCGCATCGGGCTACGCGCTGCACTTCTTCCCGACCGGGCAGGGCAACGTGATCGGCAACCCGATCGTCCCGGTCATCAAGATCTGCGCGAATCCGCGCACCGTGCGGCTGATGAGCGAACACATCGACGTCGACACCTCGGGGCTGCTGCAGCGCGAGATCAATCTCGACCAGGCCGGCGACAAGCTGCTCGAGTGCATGCTGCGCACGGCGAATGGCCGGCTGACGGCGGCCGAGGCGTTGGGACACCGCGAGTTCGTGTTGACGCGTCTGTTCGAAAGCGCATGAGCCGCCGAGCCGTTCCCAAGGCGAATTCCGTGGTTCGCAGCACGAAGGATGCCCGATGAGCCGGATCGTCATCACGGAGTTCATGGACGAGCGGGCGGTTGCGCAGCTCCGCGCGTCGCATGACGTGCTGTACGACCCGACGCTCGTCGACGACCCGGTGAGGCTGCACACCGAAGCGGCGCTCGCTGACGCGCTGGTCGTGCGCAACCGCACGCAGGTTCGCGGCGAGCTGCTCGCGGCGATAGGCAGGGCGCGCATTGTCGGCCGTCTCGGCGTCGGGCTCGACAACATCGACGTCGCCGGCTGCGAGGCGCGCGGCATCCGGGTGATACCGGCGACCGGCGCGAACGCATTGAGCGTCGCCGAGTACGTGATTGGCACCGCGATGCTGCTGCTGCGCGGGGCATACGCTGCGAGCGCGGAGGTCGCGAGCGGTGGCTGGCCGCGCGGGGCGCTCGGCAGCGGGCGCGAGATCGGCGGCAAGACGCTCGGGCTGGTCGGCTTCGGCTCGATCGGGCAGCTGACCGCGAAGCTCGCCCGCGGCGTTGGCATGAACGTGATCGCGTTCGATGCGATGCTGCCGGCGGGCGATCCGGTCTTTGCGACGAGCGGCGTGCGCCGAGTCGCGCTGGACGAGCTCTGCGCGCAGGCCGACGTGGTGAGCCTGCACGTACCGCTCGTCGAGTCGACCCGCCGACTGTTCGACGCCGCGCGCGTCGCCGCGCTGAAACCCGGCGCCGTGCTGATCAACAGTGCGCGTGGCGGCGTGCTCGACGAGGCCGCGGTCGCTGCTGCACTGAAGAGCGGGCGGCTCGGTGGGGCGGCCATCGATGTGTTCGAGAGCGAACCGCTGCCGGCAGGTTCGGTCTTCGAGCGGTGCCCGAACCTTGTGCTGACCCCGCACATCGCGGGACTGTCGGCCGAGTCGAACGAGCGCGTCTCGTCGCTGATTGCACAACGCGTGCTCGAGGGGCTGCGCTGATGGCGGTGATCACGATCCAGGCGGCGCGCGAACTGGTCGCCGGCGCACTGCGCAACGCCGGCGCCAACGACGCGATGGCCCAAGCCACGGCGCGTGCCCTCGTGCTCGCCGAAGCGCAGGGCCTCGCGTCGCACGGCCTCAGCCGTGTGGCGCAGTACTGCGTGCACCTGCGCAACGGGCGCGTGAACGGCAGCGCGGTGCCGACCGTGGTCAAGCAGAAGGGGGCGACCGCGCTCGTCGACGCGCAGGAAGGGCTCGCGTTCGCGGCCTGCGAGCGTGCGGTGGCCGAAGCGGTCGAACGCTCGCGCGAGCTCGGCGTCGCGTTCGTCGGCGTGACCAACAGCCATCACTGCGGCGTCGTCGTCGACCATCTGCGCGCGGTCGGCGAGGCGGGGATGGTCGGCCTCGCCTTCGCGAACTCGCCGTCGGCGATGCCGGCCGCCGGCGGGCGGCATCCGATCTTCGGCACCAACCCGATCGCGGCGATCTTCCCGCGCCGCGCCGAGTTGCCGCTGATGATCGACCTGAGCCTCAGCGAGGTCGCGCGCGGCAAGCTGATGGTGGCAGCGAAGGAGGGCAAGCCGATCCCGCTCGGCTGGGCGCTGGATGCGAATGGCGAGCCGACGACCGACCCGAAGGCCGGGCTGGAGGGCTCGATGCTGCCGATCGGCGCCGTCTCGAGCCCGAAGGGCGCGATGCTCGCGCTCGTCGTCGAGCTGCTGGTGACGGCGCTGATCGGCGCGAACTTCGGCTTCGAGGCGTCGAGCTTTTTCGCCGATGCCGGCAACCGGCCGCGCATCGGCCAGGCCTTCATCGTGATCGATCCCGGCGCGCTTGCCGGGCGCGAGCCTTTCTTCGACAGGCTCGAAGTGCTGGTGCGCGAGATGCTGGTCGACGATGGCGTGCGCCTGCCCGGCACGCGGCGCGAGGCGCTGAGGCACGCTGCCGAGACGCAAGGTCTGAACGTGGCCGATTCACTGCTGGAGGGTTTGCGCGCGCTCTGATATCGATATCGAAATCAATGCGTTGCAGCATGCCGCGGCACGCGGCAGCATGCGGCGCCAACCGGAGACTGACCGAATGCAACGACGCGATTGGATCAAGAACGTTCTGGCGGTGCTGCCGGCCTCGCTGCCCGCTGCGCTGTGGGCTCAGGGCAGCGACTACCCGAAGCCGGGTGCGACCTTGCGCTATGTCGTGCCGTTCCCGCCCGGCGGGCTCACCGACGTGATGGCGCGCCTGGTCGGGCAGCAGCTCGGCGAGCGCTGGAAGGTCAACGTCGTGATCGACAACAAGCCCGGCAGCGGCGGGCAGATCGGTGCCGATGCGGTGGCGAAATCGCCGCCCGACGGATTGACGCTGCTCGCGATCACGCTGACCCATGCGGCGAACGTCACGCTGTTCCCGAAGGCGCCCTACAACTTCAACAAGGACCTGAAGCCGGTTGCGCTGATGGCCGGCTCGCCGATGCTCGTCGTCGTGCCGGCCGCGAGCCGGATCCAGAGCTTCAAGGACCTGGTCGCCGCGGCGAAAGCCGGCAAGCTGAACGCCGGCTCGAGCGGCAACGGCACGCCGCCTCACCTGACGCTGGCGCTGTTCAACGACATCGCGAAGACCGAGATCCAGCATGTGCCCTACAAGGGCGGGGCGCCGTCGATGACAGACCTGATCGGTGGTCAGCTCGACGTCGTGTTCTCGAACTTTCCCGAGTCGCTGGCGCACGTGAAGAGCGGCAAGCTGCGCGCGCTTGCGATCACGAGCGCAACCCGCCACCCAGCCGTACCCGATGTGCCGACCACGGCCGAGGTCGGCATGCCGGCGCTGCAGGTCGAGAGCTGGACCGCGATGATGGTGCCGGCCGGCACGCCCGACACGACGGTCGCGAAGCTCGGCGCCGAGATCGTCAGGATCCTCGCCGCACCCGAGATCGAGGAGCGTGCCCGCACCCAGGGCTTTCGTGTCGATGCGCGCGGGCCGGATCAGTTCGCGCCGTTCCTGAAGAGCGAGATCGAACGCTGGGGCCACATCATCGCCGCCGCGAAGATCACCGCTGAATGATCGCTGCCATCAGGCGGATGCGCGGCCACGCTGCGCGGCGCACACTGCACAGTCGGGCGCTCGGGCCACCTTGATCTCGCTCCATTCCATGCGCCTCGCATCGAGCATCTGCAGCCGCCCGGCCAGCGAGCTGCCGATGCCGACCAGCAGCTTCAGGGCCTCGGCGGCCTGCATGCTGCCGATGATGCCGACCAGCGGCGACAGCACGCCCATCGTCGAACAGGCGACGTCCTCGAAGCCGGAGTCGGGCGGGAACAGGCAGCCGTAGCACGGGCTCGCGGTGTCGCGCGTGTCGTAGACCGAAATCTGGCCGTCCAGCCCGATCGCCGCGCCAGCGACCAGCGGCTTGCGCTGCGCGACGCAGGCGGCGTTGACGGCCTGCCGGGTCGCGAAGTTGTCGCTGCAGTCGATCACGACGTCGGCTTCGTGCACCCACTCGGCCAGGTGCTGCGCATCGGCGCGCTGCTGCAGTGCGCGCACGCGCACGCCGGGGTTGCTGGCCGCGATGCTGAGCGCGGCCGATGTCACCTTCGGCTGGCCCACACGCGCGAGGCTGTGCGCGATCTGACGCTGCAGGTTGGTCAGGTCGACCGTGTCGTGGTCGACCAGGGTCAGCGTGCCGACGCCCGCGCCGCCGAGGTAGAGCGCCACCGGCGAGCCGAGCCCGCCGGCACCGATGATCAGCGCGTGCGAGTCAAGCAGCTTCTGCTGGCCCTCGATGCCGATCTCGTCGAGCAGGATGTGGCGCGAATATCGCAGCAGCTGGTCGTCGTTCATGCGCCGGATTCTCAAACAGAAACGCCCGTGGCGTGCACGGGCGTTCGGGTCTGCCGGGCGCTGCTCGGCAGCGCGGTGGCGATCAGTTGGTCGTCTCGGGTTCGACCTTGCGCTCGACCGCGGTCTTGCTGACCATCACCGTCTTGCCCTTCAGGCGGTTCAGTGCCTGGGCGAGCTGGAAGTCGTCGGCCGAGCCGTACTCGAGCACCGGCTTCGGCGGCTGGTTGGCGCGCTTGGCCGCTTCGTCTTCGAGCTTCTTGCGGGCTTCTTCGCGCGCCTTCTCGCGCGCCTCGTCCTTCTGCTCGGGGCCCTGGCCGCTCTGCAGATGCTTCTCGAGGTCGGCCTCGCGCGGGCGCAGCGCGGCGAACAGGTTGCCCTCGGCGGTCTCGTCGATCATCAGGTCGGGCACGATGCCCTTGGCCTGGATCGATGCGCCGCTCGGCGTGTAGTAGCGCGCGGTCGTGATCTTCAGCGCGGTGTCGGGGCCGAGCTGGCGGACCGTCTGCACCGATCCCTTGCCGAAGGTTTGCGCGCCCATCACGGTCGCACGCTTGTGGTCTTGCAGCGCGCCGGCGACGATCTCGCTGGCCGACGCCGAGCCTTCGTTGACCAGCACGATCAGCGGCACGCGCTTGATCGCATCGGGCAGCTTGCGCAGCGGGTCGCTGCCGCCGCGGCGCAGGTAGTCGGCCGGCGCGGCGCGGAAGGTCTGCTTCGAATCGGCGATCTGGCCGTTGGTCGACACGACGACCACGTCGCTCGGCAGGAACGCCGCCGAGATCGCGACGGCGCCTTCGAGCAGGCCGCCCGGGTCGTTGCGCAGGTCGAGCACCAGCCCCTTGAGGTTGGGCTCCTGCTTGTAGATCTCTTCGAGCTTCTTCGCGAAGTCGTCGACCGTGCGGTCCTGGAACTGGCTGACGCGCAGCCAGGCGTAGCCCGGCTCGAGCACTTTCGAGCGCACGCTCTGCACGCGGATCTCTTCGCGAACGATGGTCACCGGGAAGCTGCGGCTTTCGGTCTTGCGGAATACCGTCAGCTGCACCTTGGTGTTCGGCTCGCCGCGCATGCGCTTGACCGCCTGGTCGACCGTCAGGCCCTTCACGAAGGTGTCGTCGATCTTGGTGATCAGGTCACCGCTCTTCAGGCCGGCACGGAATGCCGGCGAGCCCTCGATCGGTGTGTTCACCTTGACGAGCCCGTCTTCCATGCTCATCTCGATGCCGATGCCGATGAAGCGACCGGTGGTCGCTTCGCGGAATTCCTTGAAGGTCTTCTTGTCGAAGTACTGCGAGTGCGGATCGAGCCCGGCAACCATGCCGCCGATCGCATCGCCTATCAGCTTCTTCTCGTCGACCGGCTCGACGTAGTCGGTCTTGATCATCCCGAACACCGCAGCCATCTGCTGCAGTTCCTCGAGCGGCAACTGGGCCACGCCGTTGCGGGCCGTGGCCTGGAGCTGCATCGTGGTGAGTGCACCTGCGACTGCGCCGACGGCGAGCCACCCTGCGACCTTGAGTTTGGCACCCATGTGCGACCCCTTGCTGCTTTCGATCTTGCTTCCGGCGCCTTGCCTGAAATTTGAGCAAACGAACAGGCGCAGTATATTCCTCGGCCCTTTGCTGGGAGCTTGAGACGCCCGGTAAAGTTGCACGCGGTGACGGGCCTTTAACTTTGGCCAAATGAGGGCCTGCCGTGCGAGCTCGATCGGTGTCGGAATGAAACGAAACCGCCCGCCGCCCGTCTACTGCCCGAACAGCCCTCTGACGACGCCGCCCAGCCCCTTCACGACGCCCGACAGGCTGACGCCGAGGCTCTCGGCCATGCCCGACGCGATCTTCGTCGCGAGGTTCTCGTTCAGCGAGAACGAGGGGTCGTCGAGCCGGCCCTCGAGCGTGAACTTCACTTCGAGCCGGCCCTTGTCGGTCATCGCAGCAAGCACCGCCTTGCGCGGCACGCCGGCGAAGGTCGCGAGAGGCCCGTCGCTGGCCAGCTCGAGGTTGGTCAGCGTCAGCTTGCCGGGTGCTTTCAGCTTGTTGCCGAGCACGGTGGCACGCATCTCCAGGTCGAGCGAGCCGCGCCGCACGCCGCTGTCGGCCACCTTCAGCAGATAGGGCTGCAGCGCGAGCAGGTCGACGCCAGCGAAGCGGGCATGCACATTCGCGTCGCGAGTGGCGGGGGTGTAGCTGCCTTCGAGCGCGATCTTGCCATCGCGCTGCGGCCCCTTGAAGACGCCGCCGAGCTTCAGATCGAACGGCTTGTCCAGCGCTGGCAGTACCAGATGGTCGACCTGCGCGTCGAGTTGTTCGACACGCAGGCGCAGCGCCGGCTGGCGTACCGAGGCGTCGAAGAAGTCGAGCCTCGCTGCGTCGACCTCGATCTGGCCGATCTCGACGACCGGTATCCCCGCTGCCTGCGTCGCTTCACTCGGAGCGGCGTGGCTGCTCTTTCGCTCGTCAAGCAGCGCTGGCAGCACGTGTGTCTTGCCGTCGCGTGTGCGCAGCGCGCAGAGGTAGGCGTCTTCCACCCGCACCTTGGCGATGCGCCAGGGGCCGCCGAACAGGCTTCGCAGGTCGGGGCGTACGTGGACGCGCCGGGCCCGCAGCTCGTCGTCCGCCGGCCATCCGGCGGCGCCCTTGATGCGCAGGTCCAGCAGCTCGACGCCGGTCCAGCCTGCATTGAGTGCCCCGACGCTCGCCCGCGGCCCGAGCGCCGCCTCGATCTGCGAGCGCAGCTGGCGCACGGCGATGTTCAAGCCGACGAAGCCGAGCACGACGAGCGCGAGCATGACGATGGCGCCCAGGGTCAGGCGGCGGCGGGTGCGGGTCATCGGTGAAGACAGAGGCCTCGGTGGGACGCACGATGCTAACGAGCCCTTCGCGCTGCGGCCGCACGCGATCGGCGCCAGCGTGATCGTATGCTCGCGGCGCAGCGGCGCGCATCGCCGCCCGTCACCGAGGTCGCGATGTTCCCCTGCGAGATCGATCACCTGACCATCACCGCGCCGACGCTCGCGCTCGGCGCTGCCTACGTCGAGCAAACGCTCGGCGTTTCGATGCAGCCCGGGGGCGAGCATCCCCGCATGGGGACGCACAACCTGCTGCTCAAGCTCGGCGATGCGCTGTTCCTCGAGGTGATCGCCGCAAACCCGGCGGCGGCACGGCCACCGCGACCGCGCTGGTTCGCGCTCGATGCGCTCGGCGCCGATGCTGCGCCGCGCCTGGCGCACTGGGTGGTGCGGCCCGTGCGGCCGGTGGTGCCGCCGATGGCACGGACCGATTCGATTCGATCGGCGCCGGCCGACTGTCTGGCCGCAGCCGGCATCGTCGAGACGATGACGCGCGGCAGCCTGCAATGGCTGATCACGATCCCCGCCGACGGCACGTTGCCGCTGGACGGCGCGATGCCCGCATTGATCGAATGGCAGACGCCGCAGCACCCCGGCGCGCAGCTGCTAGACAGTGGCTGCACGCTGCGCGGCTTCGAGGTGCACACATCGAAGCCGCAGCACGTGCGTGCCTTGCTCGATCGGCTCGCACTCGGCACGGCTGTGAAGCTCGTTGCGCTGTCAGCGGGTGAACCTGTTCGCCTGCTTGCGCACTTCGATACACCCCACGGTCCCCGAAGCGTCGGTGCGTGAATTGATCCCCGAATTTGGGGGTCGAATGTCCATCGGCTCTGGCCTAGAGTTGATTCCGACGGTGGCGAGACGCAAACCAAAACCTACGCCGAACAGTCCGGAAAAGAGTCGCTGCCGGCACCGTCTCCAATTCAGGAAACACCTACGGCGCGGGATGCGCTACACGGTGTTCGCCGCGTGACGAAATCCTCCGCGGCTGCCGCGCCCAAACAACAGCCCCTCATTCAGGGCGTGGCGCCCGTGCAGGGGCGTTGAGAGCATCGAGCCCTCACGTACTTGCTTGGCGAGGTCAATCATGAGGTTCTCGGTGTCGAACAGCCTGTACGGCAAGCGTTCGCCCTTCCACGTCGACTGCTACCGGCCGATGCCCGGCTGGCTGCTCGTGGCGCTCGGCAGCTGGACGCTCGAGGTCTGCTGGGCCAGCCAGCCCGCGCGGGCGCGGATTCGCCAGCGCGCCTGAACTCTCTCGATCAGAGGCGCTGCAGCAGCGTCTCGGTCGCCGCCCGCGCGAGGGTTCGCGCCGGCAAGTCGCCGACCAGATGGTCGGCTCCACGTTCCATCAGCACGTTCTCGGCGAGTTGAGACAGCACCGGCATCATGCTGCGTGCAATGACGATCAGCTCCACCACCCCCATCGAGCGCAATGCGTCACCCACCCGGCGCGACGAGGTCAGGTACTCCGTCGCATCCATCGCGATCTGCTTGTTCTCCAGAGCGCGCAGGATGCTGACCGGATCCCTGAGCGCCGAGAGGCGGGTTCGTTGCCTCGTTGCCATTGACTGCCTCCACAAGTCGATGAGCGCCGGGCATCGGCCCGGGCTCGATGACTGGATTTCGGCAGTTGCTGAGGCAACTTGAAGGTGCCCTGGGGTCAGCGGCCGTCGCGCCGCTGCGCGTCCGGGCGGAAGAACTTGTTCAGCTCGGCACCCGACGCAGCGTCGGCGAAGCCGTCGAAGCGGCCCTGTTCGGCGATCAGCCGGGCCGCGCGCTGAAAGCCGCCCCAGGCCGCACGGGCCAGCGCACCGCCGACGCTGACCCGGCGCACGCCCAGCGCGGCGGCATCGGCGAGCGTGAGCTCGCTGGTCGAGCCGATCAGCAGGTTCACCGGCTTCGGCGCCACCGCGTCGACCACGGCCGCGATCTGCTCGCGGGTGCGGATGCCGGGGGCGTACAGGCAGTCGGCACCGGCCTGCGCATAGGCCTTCAGCCGTGCGATCGTCTCGTCGAGGTCGGGACGGCCGGCCAGGAAGCACTCGGCGCGCCCGACCAGCAAGGTATCGCCGCCGGACTCGTCGATGGCAGTGCGCGCCGCGCGGATGCGCTCGACGGCGTGTTCCAGCGAGAACAGCGGCGCCGTTTCGTCGCCGGTCGAGTCTTCGATCGACAGGCCGGCGACGCCGGTCCCGACCGCCAGCCGAACGCTCTCGGCAACGCCCGCGGCGTCGGCGCCGAAGCCGTTCTCGAAGTCGGCGTTGATCGGCAGGTCGGTCGCGGCAACCAGTTCGCGCAGGTGCGTGAGCGCCATCTCGCGCGAGATCGCGTTGTCGGGGCGGCCGATCGACCAGGCAAAGCCCGAGCTCGTGCTGGCGAGTGCCTTGAAGCCGAGGCCTTGCAGGAAACAGGCGCTGCCGATGTCCCACGGATTCGGGATCGCGAAGCAGCCGGCCTCGTGCAGCTGGCGGAAGGTCCGACGCTTGTCGGCGATGCTGGGGCGCTTGCTGAGCTCGGCCATGCGATGGCTCCGGTGAGTGGGAGGGCCACCGATTCTGCTACCGGGACAGCGGGCGTGCTTCCTCCGGCCTGGCGCGGCGCGTGCTTGCCCGCAGAATGCCGCCACGCCATCCGCCCGGGGTTTGCATGACCGCTTTCTCGATCCTCCTCGTCGGGCTGCTGCTCGGGATGAAGCACGCGACCGAGGCCGATCACCTCGCCGCCGTGGCCACGCTCGCGACCCGCGAGGCCACGCTCGCGCAAACGCTGCGCCAGGGCGTCGCCTGGGGTGTCGGCCACACGCTGAGCCTGATGCTGTTCGGCGGCATCGTGTTCGTGCTCGGCCGGGCGATCTCGCCAAGCCTGGAGCAGGCGCTCGAGACGGCGGTCGGGATCATGCTGGTCGTGCTCGGCGCCGACGTGCTGCGCCGCCTGAGTGCCGGGCGCATCGCGTGGCTAACGAGCCGGCACGTGCACCAGCAAACGCACCAGCACGTACAACGGCACGCACGGCAGGCGCCCGCGCGGCCCTGGCCGCTGCGTGCGCTCGCGGTCGGCATGATGCACGGGCTCGCCGGCTCGGCAGCGCTCGTGATGCTGAGCCTGCAGAGTTTGCCGTCGTGGTCGATCGGTCTCGGCTACATCGCTGTCTTCGGTCTCGGCTCGATCATCGGGATGGCGCTGCTGTCGGCCGCGATCGCGCTGCCGCTGCGCCTGTCGGCGGGCTACCTGCTCGGGCTGCACCGCTCGATGACCGGCTTGATCGGGCTGTTCAGCTGCGCACTCGGCGGCTACATGGTCGTCGAGATCGGCTACCTGCGCTGCGCGCTGTTCGGCTGAAGGTCAGCGCTTCGCCGGCTTGAAACCGAGCGCCTTCATCGCTGCGGTCAGGGTCTGCTTCTTCCTCCAGTAGCCGGCCCACGGATCGGCCGTCTGGAACGACAGATGCTCGCGCGCCGTCCGGATGGTCCATTGGTCGGAGCGCTTGAGCGTCTTCAGGTCGTCCCAGGCGATCGGCATCGAGACACCGAGGCCGGGCCGGGCGCGTGCCGAGAACGCGGCAGCGGTGGTTGCACCGTGACTGTTGCGCAGGTAGTCGACGAAGATCTTGCCGACCCGGTTCTTCGCGCCGCTCTTCGCGACGAAGCGAGCCGGAATCACGCGCGCCAGGTGCTCGACCACGGCTTTCGCGAAGTCCTTCGCCGTGTCCCAGTCGTGGCGCGGCGTCAGCGGCACGACCACATGCAGGCCTTTGCCGCCGCTCGTCTTCAGCCAGCTCTCGAGGCCGAGCTCGCGCAGCATCGCGTGGGTCAGCAGCGCGGCCTCCTGCACCCGGTCCCAGCGCACGCCGTCGCCGGGGTCGAGGTCGAAGATCAGCCGATCGGGCTGGTCGATGCGCCGGGCGGTCGCGTTCCAGGTGTGGAATTCGATCACGTTCATCTGTGCCGCGCCGACCAGCGCGGTCGCGGTCGGTACCTCGAGCAGCGCACTGTGGCCGGGCCAGAGCGCCGGATCGAGCTCCTTCACCTCGGGCAGATGCAGCGTGTCGCTGTGCTTCTGGAAGAACAGCTGCGCGTCGATGCCCGACGGCCCGCGCACCAGCGAGCAAGGGCGGCCCTTCAGATGCGGCAGCATCCATTCGGCGACCGATTCGTAGTAGCGAACGAGTTCGAGCTTCGTGATGCCGCTGCTCGCATCGATCACGCGCTCGGGGTTCGACACCTTGATGCCGCCGACCGTGCCCGCACCACCGCTGCCGGCCGGCGTGATCGCTTTCTCGCGCAGGACGCCGCCCGTGGCGAGGTCGTTGCGCAGCGCCAGGTACTTCGCGTGGCGGATGTGCCCGTCGGGCGTCCAGTCGGAGAACTCGACCTCGGCCACCAGCCTCGGCTCGACCCAGCGCTCGATGCCGACCTCGCGCGTCGTCCAGCGCCCCCGCTTGGGCACGGCTTGCGATGCGAACGGCGGCTTGTCGATGGTCAGAGGCTTCAAGGCCTGCAACAGCTTGCGGGCCGTCTCGGCGTTCCAGCCGGCGCCCACATTGCCCGCGTAGACCAGCTTGCCCGCCTCGTCGTGGACCCCAAGGAGCAGGCTGCCGATTTCCGCCTCCCCGCTCGAGCGGTTCGTGTAGCCGGCGATCACGAACTCCTGCCGCTGCTTGACCTTGAGCTTCAGCCAGGTCTCGGTCCGGCGTGACTCGTAGACCGAGTCCTTGCGCTTGGCGATCGCGCCCTCGAGTCCCATGCGCGCCGCCGAATGCATGATGGATGCGGCGTTCGCGTCGAAGTCGGCGCTGAAGCGCAGCTGCTCGCTCGTGCGCGCATCGAGCTTGTCGTCGAGAAACTGCTTCAGCAGCCGGCGCCGCGCTGCGAGCGGCACCTTGCGCAGGTCGTAGCCTTCGAAGTAGGGCAGGTCGAACAGGAAGTAGACGATGTTCGCGGTGTGCCTGTTGTCGAACGCGTTCTGCAGTGCGTTGAAGTCGGGCAGGCCGGTCTCGCCGAGCACGACGATCTCGCCGTCGAGCCAGGCGTTGTCGATGCCGAGCGCACCAATGGCCCTGGCGAGCTTCGGCATCTTGTCGGTCCAGTCGTGACCGCCGCGCGTGATCAGCTTGGGCTTGCCGTTTTCGATGCGCGTCATCAGCCGGTAGCCGTCGAGCTTGATCTCCCAGCTCCATTCGCCGCGGATCGGCGGTGCGGTGGCGAGCGTGGCCAGCTGCGGCTCGAGCTTTGCCGGCAGCGGTGCTTTCAGCGCGCCGGCCAGCTCGCTGCCATCGTCGTCAGCCGCAGGCGCGGATGCCCGCCGCGGCGGCGGCTTCGTGATCACGCTGTCGGGCAGCGCGCTGACCACGTCGTACTCGGCGTGCGGCCGCGCGTAGGCGTCCTTCTTCTTGAACAGCAGCCACGCCTCCTGGCGCTCGCCCGGCTTGGCAATGCGCACCAGTTCCCACAGGCCGGCCATCTTGTGGCCGTGCAGCGTGAAGACGAGCTTGCCCTCCTTCAGCCCTTCGTGCGGGTCGACCGCGGGCTCCCACGTGCCGTTGTCCCAGACGATCACGGTGCCGGCGCCGTACTGCTTCGGCGGGATCGTGCCCTCGAAGCTGCCGTACGAGAGCGGGTGGTCCTCGACGTGGATCGCCATGCGCTTGTCCGACGGGTCGTAGCTCGGCCCCTTGGGCACCGCCCACGACAGCAGCACGCCGTCGAGCTCGAGCCGGAAGTCGTAGTGCAGCCGGCTCGCATGATGCTTCTGGATCACGAACGACAGGGGCTTGCCGCGCTTCGTCCGGCCGGCCGCTTCGCCGCGTGGCTCCGAGGTGACGCCGAAATTGCGCTTGGACCAGTAGCGCGCGAGCGGGTCGGCGGCCTTCTTGCTGTCCACGCGACGGGCGTCCGCGTCTAGCGCTGCAAACGGCGGTACGCGTTGAAGTGGCGCAGCGCGCCGCGCGCGTCGCCGAGCATCTCCTGCAGCCGGCCGATGTTGTAGTGCGCGTCGGCGAGCGCGGGGTCGAGATCGAGCGCGCGCTCGTAGCTCGCGATCGCCTCGCCGGCACGCTGCCGGTCCTCGAGCGCCACCGCGCGGTTGTAGAACACGAGCGCCGACGGCGGGCACAGCGCGAGTGCATGTTCGTAGAGCTCGACCGCCTCGTCGGCGCGCCCCGCCTCGCACAACATCGCGCCGAGGTTCAGGTAGGCGTCCGTGAACTCGGGGCGGCGCGCCAGCGCTTCCTGGTAGGCCTGCTCGGCGCCCTTGGGGTTCGAGGCTTCGAGCGCTTCGCCGCGCTGGAACCACGTGTCGGCGTCGTCGGTACCGTCGGCGCCCTGCGCCTCGGCCGGGCCGTGGTCGAGAAAGCTCACGCTGCTGCCCGGTGCCGGCGCCACCTCGAAGTCCATCAGCAGCTGCCCGCTGTCGGCGGCCCAGTGCCCGTTGCGGTCGCGCACCGCCACGTCGGCACCCACCGCGGTGATGCGCAGGCCCGTCAGCGGCAGCGTCGCGGGCAGCGTCTCTTTCAGCCGTGCCAGCGAGCGCAGGATCTTGCGCGGCGGAATCTTCGAAGCCTGCAACGCGTAGGCCGTGCGCAGCAGCATCAGGTCCCGGAAGGTGAAGCGATGCTCGTTGCGCGGCCCGCGCGTGGGCACGACGAAGCCTGCGCTGATCAGCCCCGAGACCACGGTGCGCGACAGCCCCAGCATCGCCTGGACCCTGCGCAGCGTGAAGGTGGATTCCTCACCCGATGCGGTCACTTCTTCGCGCGTGCCTTCGCGGGCGCCGGGGCGAGCACCGCGTCTTCGGCCTTCGCCGCGCGCTTGGCGCCCTTGCGTTCCTTGGCCTCGGTACCGGCCGCGGCGCTCGCCACTTTCGCGGCCGTGGGCTTCTTGCCGAGGCTCGCGCGCAGCGCGTCCATCAGGTCGATCACCTGGGCGCTGCTCGGCTCTTCGTTGTGCGCCGATGCGACCACCTGCTTGCCGCTGATTTTCTCGTCGATCGCGGCGAGGATGCGCTTCTTCTCTTCGTCGACATACTGGGTCGGGTCGTAGCTGTCTTCGGAGATCTGGTCGATCAATTGCAGCGCGAGCTGCAGCTCGGGCGGCGTGATCGCGACCGGCTCGATGTTCAGGTCCTTCAGCGAGCGCACCTCGTCGGCATACAGCAGCTGCTGCAGCACCAGCCCGTCCTCGACCGGCCGCACCTGCACGACGTACTGCTTGGACTTCCAGGCCCACTTCGCGAGCGCGCAGCGGCCGCTCTTGCGCATCGCTTCCATCAAGAGCGCATACGGCTTGCCGCCGCGCTTGTCGGGCGCGAGCAGGTAGGCCTTGTCGTAGTAGATCGGGTCGACCGCCTTCTCGGGGATGAACGCGACGATCTCGATCGCGTGGGTGCTGCTTTCTTCGAGGGCCTTCAGTTCCTCGGCGCTGAACAGCACGAACTTGTCTTTCTCGAACTCGTAGCCCTTGACCATGTCGGCGCGCTGCACGACCGTCTGGTCCTTCTCGGAGACGTATTGCTGCTTCAGGCGCGAGCCGTCCTTGGCGAGCAGGTTGAACTTGATCGAGGCGGAGCTCTCGGTCGCCGAATAGAGCTTCACCGGGATCGACACGAGGCCGAAGCTCAGCGTCAGGGAGGCAATGGAACGGGCAGCCATCGTTGCAAATCCATTGTTGCTGGAACGGGCGATGCTAGTCCCGCCGGCGCGTCGATGCCACTTTTTAAAGCACATCGCGCTGTTCGTGTGTCGGGCAAAGGCGACGGATGTAACAGTCGACGGCAGCGTGTCGATGTCGGACGCGCTCGTTCGTCGTGCAGGTACAGGAGCGATTCAAGACGCCTGCCTTCCCGCAACCTCCCTCGAAAGGATCTGCCATGACCCAAGCAATCGCCTACCTCGCGTTCAACGGCAACTGCGCCGACGCGATGCGCCATTACGAGAAGGCGCTCGGCGGCAAGCTCGAAGTGCTGATGAGCGGTGCCGAGTCGCCGATGGCCGACCAGATACCGAAGGAGTTCGCGCACCGCATCCTGCACGCCCGGCTCGCGCTGCCTGGCGGCGGCCTGCTTTACGCCGGCGACGCGCCGGCGAACGTGCCGTACGAAGGCATCAAAGGCGTCTCGATCGCGGTCGACTACGCGAGCGTCGCCGAGGCCGAGAAGGTGTTCAACGCGCTGGCCGACGGCGGCCAGGTGACGATGCCGATGCAGCCGGCCTTCTGGGCCAAGCGCTGGGGCATGCTGGTCGACAAGTTCGGGACTGCGTGGATCGTCAACGGCGAGCCGATTCCCGTCTGAGACGCGCGACGGCGGCGGTCTGCACGGCGACAATGCCGGGCCCATGACCGCCGACTTCCACGATCGGCTCGCGCCAACAGCCTGCCGCACCTGCTGTCCGATGCCGACCTGCTGCAGGCGCTGCGCAGCTGCCACCGCTGCCTGCGACCGGAGGGCGTGGCGCTGTT
>Ga0075370_10000256_pt1 | contig 19065 bp, 14 predicted proteins | sample EndMethybrTD3035_FD_71398 | JGI IMG/M metagenome (GOLD analysis project Ga0075370, IMG submission 71398) | Populus endosphere microbial communities from Tennessee, USA - Endosphere MetaG P. TD hybrid TD303-5 | ecosystem: Host-associated > Plants > Roots > Endosphere | place: USA: Tennessee... | reverse complement strand
CCACACGAACATGTTGCGCGGCCAGTTGTCCGGATGGTCCGGGTCTTCGCAGCTCATCTGCAGCGAGCCGTCCTTCAGGCCCGCGACAACGTGCGCGGTGGTGTCGATGCCGCGCGCGGCGGCATCCTTCGTCAGCTGCAGCGAATTGGTCTTGAACTGCGGATACGACGGCAGCCAGCCCATGCGCTCGGCGCGCACGTTGTAGTCGATCAGGCTGCCGCCGAACTCCTGCTTGTCCGCCAGCGGCGAGAGCACCTCGTCGACGCCGAGGCGCTCGTAGCGCCACTGGTCGGTATGGGCATAGAAGAAACTGGTCGAGTTCTGCTGGCGCGGCGGGCGGACCCAGTCCAGCGCGAACGCCAGCGCGGTCCAGCCCGTCTGCGGACGCAGCTTCTCCTGCCCGACGTAGTGCGACCAGCCGCCGCCGCTTTGACCGATGCAACCGCACAGCATCAGCATGTTGATGATGCCGCGGTAGTTCATGTCGCAGTGGTACCAGTGGTTCATTGCCGCGCCGATGATCACCATCGATTTGCCGTGTGTCTTGTCGGCGTTGTCGGCGAACTGGCGCGCCACGGTGATGGCCTGCTGGCGGGGAACGCCGGTGATGCGCTCCTGCCAGGCCGGCGTGTAGGGCACGTCGTCGTCGTAGCTTTTCGCGCCGTCGCCGAAACCGCGGTCCACGCCGTAGTGCGCAACCATCAGGTCGAACACCGTCGCGACGAGGACGCTGCGGCCCGCTCCGAGCAGCAGGCGGCGCACCGGGACCTTGCGGACCAGCACGTCCGTGCCCTGGTCGCTTTCACGGAAGTGCGGCGTCTTGATGCCGGCGAAGTACGGGAACGCCGTTTCGGCGAGCTCCCACCCGTCGCCTTCGACCGCCGACAGGCGCAGCGTCACGTCGCCGCCGCCGCGCGCCTCCTTGTTCTCGAGATTCCATTTGCCGGCATCCGGGCGCCCGTTCGGTCCCCAGCGAAAGCCGATGGCGCCGTTCGGCAGCACGACGTCGCCGGTGGCGTCGAATGCAAGCGTCTTCCAGTCGGCGTTGTTGCCCTGGTCGAGATGGCCCTCGAAGTCGCTCGCGCGCAGGTAGCGCTTGCTGGCCATGACGATGCGGCCGTCGGGCAGCGTCTGCTCCTGCAGCTGCACCAGCATCGGCAGGTCGGTGTAGCGGCGCGCGTAGTCGTCGAAGTACGCAGATCTGTTCGCCCCCAGGCCACCGCTGCGCGGCGTCCGCCCCCCAAGGGGATCCGAAGAGCTCGGGGCGGCCCGGCGCTCTGCGGGCCCGTCGAAGTAGAACTCCTTCAGGATGACGTGGCCCATCGCCATCGCGAGCGCGGCGTCGGTGCCTTGCTTGGGGTGCATCCACAGGTCGGCGAGCTTGCTGACCTCGGCATAGTCCGGCGTCACCGCGACGGTCTTCGCACCCTTGTAGCGGACCTCGGTGAAGAAGTGGGCGTCGGGGGTGCGCGTCTGCGGAACGTTCGAGCCCCACGCGATGATGTAGGTCGAGTTGTACCAGTCGGCCGACTCCGGCACGTCGGTCTGCTCGCCCCAGGTCTGCGGGCTGGACGGCGGCAGGTCGCAGTACCAGTCGTAGAAGCTCATGCACACGCCGCCGATCAGCGACAGGTAGCGCGAGCCCGCGGCATACGAGACCATCGACATCGCCGGAATCGGTGAGAAGCCGATGATGCGGTCGGGCCCATGTTTCTTGACGGTGTAGATGTTGGCTGCCGCGACGATCTGGTTGACCTCGTCCCAGCTCGATCGCACGAACCCGCCGAGCCCGCGCTGCTTCGTCCAGTCATCGCGGGACGACTGGTTCTCGACGATCGTTGCCCAAGCGTCGACCGGCGTCTTCGCGACGGTCAGCGCGGCCCGCCAATGCTTCAGCAACCGCGCGCGCACCATCGGGTACTTGAGCCGGTTCGCGCTGTAGAGGTACCAGGAGTAGGAGGCGCCGCGCGCGCAGCCGCGCGGCTCGTGGTTCGGCAGGTCGGCTCGCGTGCGCGGGTAGTCGGTCTGCTGCGTTTCCCAGGTGACGATCCCGCCCTTGACGTAGATCTTCCACGAGCACGAGCCGGTGCAGTTGGTGCCGTGCGTGCTGCGAACGATCTTGTCGTGCTGCCAGCGGCTGCGATAGGCGTCCTCCCAGGTGCGATCTTCACCGGTCGTGCGACCGTGGCCGTCCGAGAAGTCTTCCTTCGGTTGCGAGAAGTGGGCGAGGCGGTCGAGGAAGTGGCTCATCGAATGCTCCGTTGGCGCGGGGTCGTTCTGTCGGAAGCCGGCTTCAGCACGGCGAGGGCGCGTTGCGGCGCGCGTAGTTCCACCACGTGATCGCGATGCAGACCAGGTAGAACACGAAGAACACGTAGAGCGCGGCTTCGGGTCCGCCGGTCAGCGAGATCGAGGTGCCGTAGCTCTTCGGGATGAAGAAGCCGCCGTAGGCCGCCATCGCGGCCGTGAAGCCGAGCGTCGCCGCGCCTTCGGTATTGCCTTCCTTGGTGGCCTGCGCCACCGCTGCCGCATCGGCCGGGTTCACGCCGCGCATCCGCAGATTCAGGAAGATCACCGGGATCATGCGGAACGTCGAGCCGTTGCCGATGCCGGTCGTCAGGAACAGCACCAGGAATGTCAGGAAGAAGCCGGTGAAGTTGCCGCCGCGACCGCCTGTGGGCAGGAAGGCGACCACGCCGAGCACCGCCGCGGCCATCACGACGAAGTTCCAGAACGTCACGCGCGCGCCGCCCAGCTTGTCGGCCAGCCAGCCGCCGAACGGCCGGATGATCGCGCCCACGAGCGGGCCGAGCCACGCATACGCGAGCGGGTTGACGCCGGGGAACTGGCTCTTGATCAGCAGCGGGAAGCCCGCCGCGTAGCCGATGAACGAGCCGAAGGTGCCGAGATACAGCACGCACATCAGCCAGTTGTCCTTGCGGCCGAAGATGGTGGCCTGCGCCGCGAACGACGCCTTGGCATCTGCGATGTCGTTCATGCCGAACCACGCGACGGTGGAGGTCAGCGCAATCCAGGGCACCCAGATGAACGCGGCGTTCTGCGTCCACACCTGCAGCGTCTGGTTGTTCTTGACGATGGTCTGCGCCTCGCCGCCGAAGATGCCGAAGATGCCGGCCGTGACGACCAGCGGGCTCAGGAACTGCACCACCGAAACGCCGAGGTTTCCGAGGCCCGCATTGACGCCGAGCGCCGAACCCTTGCGCTCCTTCGGGAAGAAGAAGCTGATGTTGGCCATGCTCGAGCTGAAGTTGCCGCCGCCCAGCCCGCACAGCAGCGCCAGCAGCAGCATCGTCGGGTAGCTCGTCGTGTTGTCCTGCACCGCGAAGCCGATGCCGACGGCCGGGATGAGCAGGGTGGCGGTCGAGATCGCCGTCCAGCGCCGGCCGCCGACGATCGGCACCATGAACGAGTAGAAGATGCGCAGCGTCGCGCCTGACAGCGCCGGTGCCGCGGCCAGCCAGAACAGCTGGTTGGTCGAGTACTTGAAGCCCAGCGCGGGCAGGCCGACGGCCACCACGCTCCAGACCTGCCAGATCGCGAATGCGAGGAACAGCGCCGGCACCGAGATCCAGAGATTCAGCTTGGCGATCGCCTCGCCTTCCTTCTCCCAGAACTGCTTGTCTTCGGGGGTCCAGACTTTCAGGACGCGCCCGCGCTTGGCATCCGGGCTGGTGGGCAGAACGGCGGACATGATCGACTCCTTGATCGAGCGCTTCAGGCGCCCGCGTAACCCGCATGAGGCGGTGCACCGAGCACCTGCGTGCGGCGCACCTCGGTGAAGTACATCCAGATGAGCGAGACCCACACCACGCCGTAGAGCAGCATGAAGGCCGACGAGCGCACGCCGGTGAGGTCCAGCAGCAGACCGAACAGGATGGGCAGGACGAAGCCGCCCAGGCCGCCGGCGAGGCCGACGATGCCGCTGATGGCGCCGATGTTCTTCGGGTAGTCGTCGCTGATGTACTTGAAGACGCTGGCCTTGCCGAAAGCGAAGGCGATGCCGAGCGTGAACATCAGTGCGGTGAAGGTGTAGACGTTCAGGCCGATGTGCAGCGTGCTGGCGCCGCTGACTGTCTGGACCGTGAGGCTGGTCTGCGGATACGACAGCAGGAACAGGCAGATCCAGCTCACCCACATCACCCACCAGGTGACGGCATGGGCGCCGTACTTGTCCGAGAGCCATCCGCCGACCGCACGCAGCACGCCGCCCGGCAGCGAGAAGCACGCGGCGAGCAGTGCGGCAACGCGCACGTCGAGGCCGTACTCGCCGACGTAGTACTGGACCATCCACAGCGACAGCCCGACATAGCCGCCGAAGACGATGCTGTAGTACTGGCAGTACTTGAGGACGCGCGGGTCCTTCAGCGCCTTCATCTGGTCGCCGAACTTGAGCGTGCTCGGCACGCGGTGCGACGGGTCGCTTGCGCTGAACAGCCAGAACAGCAGCAGCACGCCCAGCATCACGGCCGCGTAGACCTTCGGGACCACCGTCCAGCCGAAGGCCACCATCAGCGCGGGCGCAATGAACTTGTTGACGGCAGCGCCCGAATTGCCGGCGCCATACACGCCCATCGCGAAGCCTTGGCGGTTCTTCGGGAACCAGCGTGCGACATAGGGCGTGCCGACCGAGAAGCTGCCGCCCGCCAGTCCGACGAACATCCCGATGACCAGGAAGTGCCAGAACTCGGTCGCGTAGGCCATCAGCCAAATCGGCGGGATGGTCGCGGCCATCAGCGCAGCCATCACGATGCGGCCGCCGAACCTGTCGGTCCAGATGCCCAGCGGCACGCGGATCAGCGAGCCCGTCAGAACCGGCATCGCGGTCAGCAGGCCGAACTCGGTCGCGTTCAGGCCGAGCGCCTTCTTGATCGGGATGCCGATCACGCCGAACATCATCCACACCATGAAGCAGGCCGTGAAGGCGAGCGTGCTGGCCGCGAGCACCGACACGCGCCGGGACGCGGGCGCCGCGCTTGCATAGGGGAGGTGAGCTGGGGTTGCGATGGCCATGACGCGCTCTCTTCTTCGTTCATGGCACTGTCGCCGCGAATCGCCGCGGCGAACATCCGTCGGTGGGCGAGGCGGGCGGATGCAGTCGAACTAGTCCCGGCGCCGCGCGGCTAGTTCCAAAGAACTATCGGTCGACGTCAGGCGGCGGCCTTCGCCAGCAGGCCGCGCTCGCTCGCGAAGATCGCGGCTTGCACGCGCGAGCTCAGCGCGAGCTTGCGCAGGATGTTCTGGACGTGGATCTTGACGGTCGTCTCGGCAATGCCCAGCGCCCTGGCGACTTCCTTGTTGCTGGCGCCGCGTCCGAGTTCGCGCAGCGTGTCGAGCTCGCGGGCAGACAGGGTGTCGAGCTTGTCCTGCTCCGCGGATTTCGTGCGCGCACGCGTCGAAGTCTGGAACGCGCTCACGAGCTTGGCCGTCATCGCCGGGCTCAGCACGGAGTCGCCATCCATGCACCGCGCTATCGCAGCGAATAGCTCGTCGCCCTCGGTCGTCTTCAGCAGGTAACCATGGGCGCCGTGCTTCAACGCGGTCGCGAGATCGTCCTCGTCCTCGCTGACCGTGAGCATCACGACCTTCGCCGACGGAGCGGCCTCCTTCAGGCCGGGCAGCGCGTCGACGCCGCGAACGCCCGGAAGGTGGTTGTCGAGCAGGACCAGGTCGGGCTGCAGCTCGGCAGCGCGGCGCTGCGCTTCGCCCGCGTCGCCGGCCTCGCCGACGACTTTCAACTGCGGGTGCTGACCCAGCAGCGCGATCAGGCCGCGCCGGAACAGGTTGTGGTCGTCGACCACGAGGACCTCAATGGGCGACGGCATATTCCACCTCCTGGCTGTGCGCCGGCTGGGCGAGGGACAGGGAAACGGTCGTCCCGCGACCGCATTGCGACGTGACGGACAGGCGAGCGCCGATGCGGCGTGCGCGCTCCGACATGATGCGAAGGCCCACGTGCGAATCGTCGACCGAGTCGCCGGTATCGAAGCCCAGTCCGTCGTCGATGACTTCGAAGCGCCAGGCCGGCGCCTGCTGGACCCGCAGCCTCACGCTGCTCGCGCGGGCGTGCTTGCGTATGTTGGACAGCGCTTCCTGCACGACGTGCAGCACCTGGACCTGAACGTCGTTCGGCAGCGCGACGCCGTGTCCGTGCATCTCGATCTCGGTGGCCACACCGGTCTGGTTGTGGAACTTGTGCAGCGTGGTGCGCAGCGCGAGCTCGATCTCCTCGTCGTCGGCGCGCGTGCGGAAGTGAACGAGCAGCTCGCGCACGTCGCTGTAGCTCTCCATCACGCCGGCCTCGATCTCGCCGACCGTGCGCGTCACCGCATCGAGATCGTCCTTCGAGAGCGCAGCGCGAAGCAGCTGCACCTGAATCTTCAGGAAAGCGAGCGACTGCGCGATCGAGTCGTGCAGCTCCTGCGCCAGCAGGCCGCGTTCGTTCGAGACGGCAGCCTCCTTGTCGGCAGCGATCGCGCGCAGCCCTTGCATGCCGCCGGCGAGATGGCTCGCGAGCAGCTCGACAAGGTGGCGGGTGGCGTCGGCCGGCGCGAGCGGCACCCGATAGAACAGGTCGACCTCGCCGAGCACCTTGCCGTGCAGCGAGACGGGAACGCTCAGCAGCGTCTCGAAGCCGGCCTGGCCGCAGTCGTTGCGGCCGGCCTGCCGGGCAAGGATGGGGATGACCTTCGAACGCTGCGCATCCGCAAGCTGGCCGCAGTGGCAGTCGCCCGCGGGCAGGCATTGCTCGCGGGCCGCGAACGTTGGCGGCAGCCCTTCCTGCGCGAGCAGAAGGTATCGCTCGTTCTGGGCGTCCGACCAGCGCAGTGCGATGCCGTCGGCGCGCGCGATGCGGCGGACCTTGTTGACGAACCCGTGCGCCATTTCGTCCAGCGACTCGGCGCGCGCCACGAACGCGCTGACCTCGTACAGGGCCCGCAGACGCTCCCGTTCGGCCAGCAGGTCGGCGGTCTTCGCCCGTACCGTGTCCTCGAGGTGCGCGTATTGCGCCTGCAGCCGTTCGGCCATCGAATTGAAGCCGTTCCCGAGCTCCTGGAACTCGGCCGTGGACAGCGGCGACACCCGGACCGTCAAGTCGCCCTTGCGCAGCGATGCGATGGCCGCGCCGACGCGCCGCAGCGGCTCCAGCACCAGCGTGTGACTCATGTACAGCAGCGCCAGCGCGCCGGCCACGGCCAGCGCGAGCATGGCCAGCTGGAACGAGCGAAGCAGCGACGTCCAGTACGCCAGGCGACGCTCGATCGCGGCGACGAACTTGTCGATGCTCGCGACGAGCGCATGCGCGCTGTCGACATCCACGACCGTACCTTGCGCGGCGATGGAGGCCCGCTGGTGTGACCAGGCGGAGCGCACGTTGATCATCTCGGCGCGGGTCTCGTCGGACGGGGGGACGAACAAGGGGCGCGAAGGGTCGCCATCGCGCAGCAGTTCGAGCGTGCGCTCGAACGCGGCCGCCTCTGCCGCGACTTCCGGTCGGCGCGCTGCGGAGGCGTCGAGCGCCATGCGATAGGTCAGCATGCGCAGCCGCCCCGCCTCGTTGACCGCGGCGGCGCCGCCCTCGAGCTGCCAGGTGACCCACAGGCTCAGCGCGATCGACGCGACCGCGACCATCAGGTAGGCGAAGCCCACGATGGCAAGACGCAACGCGAGCGAGCGCGGCGATGCCATGGATCAGGCGGCTTGCGCCATTGGCCGGGCGGCGACGGCCCGCGCAACCCAGGCTGCGACCTCGTCTGCGTCGGGCGCGAGCAACGCGGCACCGCCGGTGAAGGCGCGCCAGACCTCGACGTTGCGCGCGGCGACGGTCGTGAGAAGCGGGATCTCGCGGCTCATCACCGCGAGCAGCTCGGCGCAGAAGCCCTCGCCTCGAACCTCGAGCTCGCCGAAGCGATTGCTGACCACCAGATCGGACGCGTCGCCGAGCGCACGGCGGAAGATCGCACTGGCCCGGGCAAAGCCTTGCGTGTCGGCGCGGCAGGCCCTGGAATTCGTGCCCATGGGCTGCGAGACCAGATAGCTCTGCGACGTGGCGATGTCGACGAGGTGCATGGTCGCGGCGCATCCGGGCCCGCGGGGCGGGCGGCGCATCAGGCAGCCGCGCACGCGCAAGCCGGCTGCGAGCTGCCGCTGGACGACCTGGGCCAGGAAGGCATCGATGTCGATGCTGCGGTCATCGACGATGGCTGCAGCGAGTGGGGTGTCGGGAGTTTCGTGCATGGTGGGGCGAGTCGACGGAGAAGGGTGGGTCAGGCGAGCGCGAGCGGCCGGTGGAGCATCCGCTTCTCGGCGGGGCGAACGTCGGGATGCGGATGTTGTCGCCATTGCCGTGGGGCAGCGTTTGACGAAGATCAAGCGGTAACCCGCGTGATGACCTGAAACGCGCCGAACGGACTCTTCGTCACGGCGACCGAGACGATCCACAGCGCCGTCAGCAGCGCGGCGACCCATGCCGCCGCCCGGATCGAACGCGGGCGGCCGGTGCGCAGTGCGATCACACCCAGCGCCACGTAGACGACCAGCCCGATCACCTTGGCTGTCAGCCATGGTGCATTGCCCGGCGTGGCGCGGAGCGTCCAGGCGAGCGTCAGCGCCGACAGCAGGAGCACCGAGTCGACGATGTGCGGCAGCGTCTTCGCCGCGCGACCCTGCACCCATCGGGCGCCCGCCAGGCCCGCTGCGCCGCGCACGAAGAAGCCCGTGAGCGACAGCGTGACGGCAGACTGGTGGATGAGCTTGACCGTGAGGTAGTCCATTCGCTCACCCCGGCTTTCCGTCGAGGCGGGGACGGGACAGCATGGGCGCGTAGCGCAGCGCGTACAGGCCGAAGCCCGCCGACCACAGTGCGGCGGAGCACAGCACCGCATGCAGCGTCAAGGCGGGTGCGGCCAGAGGCAGGCCGACGCGGACGACTGCCGCCAGCAGCACCAGCACGTAGCACGCCGTGTCGAAGCGATCGGCGCGCAGCGGGCGCGCGGTGTGGCCACGCGCCGTGCGGGTCATCATCCCGATCACGAGACCCCCGACGGCACCGACTGTCAGCGCATGCGCGGCGGCCGACGGCGTCACCGCGCCGAGCGCGGCCAGCGTGCGAAGGAGCAGGTGAATCGGCACCCACGCATAGGCGAGGTGGAGCACCCAGACCAGCGGCACGCGGCGTGTCTTCCACGGCTGCCACAGCAGCCAGCGCAAGAGGTGCGCGATCGCGGCACAGCCGGACAACGCGGCGAGGGCGGTCCCCGTCACGCCGGCGGCATCGGCCGCGAGCAGCGCCAGCACCCCTGCGAGCGACGCCCTCTCGACGGACGCATGCCGGCTCGCTCCAGCACCGGCGACGCCGTTGTTCGTGAACATCGGAACGACACGCCCACCCATCACCGCGAGGATGAACAGGACCACATCCAACGCGACGGTGATGCCGGGCAGCGCGGGCTGCGCGACGATGCCGAGCTGCGAGAGATGGATGATCGCGGCCGCCAGCGCCAGGAGCGCGAGCAGGCCGACGAAGAAGTAGTTGCGGCGGTTGCGCGCCCGAACGAACGGCACCGCCAGCGCGATGGCCGCGGCGAGCGCAAACGCGACGTTGACGACGGCCGCCGCGAACGCAAAAGGCGTCAGCACCAGCACGCGCGCGGCAACCCACAACGCCGCGAGCAGCGCGAGCGCCCACCCGGTCGGCGTGGGCTGGTTGGTCCAGTTGCGGCTCGCCGTGAGGAGAAAGCCGACGATCACCGCGAGCGTGAAGCCGAACACCATCTCGTGCGCGTGCCACAGCGGCCCGGCGAGGTAGGCGCGGCCGAGCAGCCCGGAGAACTGGAGCGCCCACAGCGGGATCGACAGCGCGGCGAACACGCTGGCGAGCAGATAGAACGGACGGAAGCCCAGATCGAACAGAGCCAGGCGTTGCCGCACTACGGGGTGCGGTTCTTCAATGCGCAGAAGCGGCATCATGACGGAGCCTCGAGGCCTGCGGATGCTTGATCCGCCAGGCGATTGCGGAGCCGGCCAGGGTGCCGGCGAAGAGAACGATGGCCAGCGCGTTGCCGGCCGCGCCGGTGGCCAGCGACGCCGGGTCGGCCGGGCCGCGCAGCAGCCGCCAGAGCAGCGAACCGTGCAGCAGCGCGAGCGGCAGGTAGAAAGCCCATCCGAACTGCACCTTGATGCGTGCGAGCGCCGGCAGGATGACCGGTGCATGGCCGAGCATCATGCTGAACACGAACCCGATCGCCAGTGCATGCAGCGCGGTGTCGCGCGCGGGGGCGCCCGTCGCCGTGGCGCCGCACCAGGCCGCGCCCGCGACGCCGAGCCAGCCATAGCCGAGCAGCAGGCAGATGGCCATGTACCGGCTCAAGCCCCGGGCACGGACGGTGCGGCGTGCGATGTCGAAGATCAGCAGCCACAGCGACAAGGCAAGCAGCGAAACGCCGAACACGACGTGCCCCGCCCGAGGCGCAACGATCGCCAGTGCACAGCCGGCCAACATCGTCGCGAGAACGGCATGCAGCGTCGAGCCGGCGGCCGCGCGGCGGCGCATCAGCCGGGTCATCTCCAGGCGTTCGGCCGCGATGGTCAAGACCAGGAACGCGAACCACCAGGGCACGACACCCGATGAGGGCGTGCCGACGGCAAACAGAAGCGAGCCCACGAACCAGGCGACGGCCCCGATCCACAGCAGCACTGTGTGTGCCGCCGGCTGGCGCCTGACGACGATGGCGTTGATGCCGATGAACGAGGCGGCCCCCGCAGTGGCCAGCCATGCGGCTGCGGCCGGCTGTCCGGTGAGCGCGGCGATGCCGGCCACGGCAGTCGCGCAAGGCGCGAGATAGGCCCATGGGCTCTTGACCCCCACGGCACGCTCGATGCCGATCACGGTACCCATGAATGCGCAGATCATCAGGAAGGCGTGGTGGACGCTCGCCGAACCGAGCCAGCCGCCGACGGCGGCCTCGGGCAGCGCGACGCCGGCGCGAACCAGTCCGCCGGCCACCCCCGAAAGCAGCGACGCCACGACCGCCGGCACGAGCAGCGTGCGGATGGCGCCGCCCGGCAAACCGGAAGGCTGGTGCATCTCGCCCATGACGTGTGCCCGGCCCGCTACCAGCCCATGAACAACTTGGCGCGCGCGCTCATGCGCTCGGTCGACCACGCTGGCTCCCAGACGAGCTCGACGTCGACTTCCATTTCCGACGGCAGCACCGACAGCAGCTCGTCGGCGACGTCGTCGACGATCACGTCGGCCACCGGGCAGGCGGCCGACGTCATGGTCAGCAGCACGTGCACCCGATCGTCGGACACCGTCACGCCATAGATCAGGCCCACGTCGAGGATCGTCATCGCGACTTCCGGGTCGACGACACGGCGCAGCGCCGCTTCGATGGCCTGGCCCAGCGCTTGCGGTCCTTCGTAGGGATAGGGCGACGCGGTCATCGCTACGCTACCTTGGCGGGTCTGGAGAAGAACAGAACGTCGGACAAGGTCTGCTTGTTGCGCGCGATGTCGGCCAGCGTGTACTTGTCCAGTACAGCGTAGAACGCGTTGACCGCTTCCGCCAGGACGCCTTTGAGGCGACAGCACTTCACGATTGCGCAGTTGCTTTCCTGCGCCGAGAAGCACTCCGCCGGCAGCGCCACGCCTTCGGTGTCGCGAACGACCTTGCCGACGCAGATGTCCGCAGCCGGCCTGGACAGGACCATGCCGCCACCCTTGCCTCGCACGGTCTCGATCCAGCCTTGCCTACCCAGGAAATGGACGACCTTGGTGAGGTGGTTCTCCGAGATGTCGAACGCGCTCGAGATCTCCGCGATCGTGGCACGCCGGTCCGGCTCCGCGGCCAGATAGATCAGGACGCGCAAGCTGTAGTCGGTGAACGAGGTCAGCTTCATGATCAGGCGCGCTCGGCCAGGGCCGGCCCCGCACCGACCGGGGCCCTCTGCTTGCGCCCCGCAGAGCGCAGCAGCTTGAAGGCGTAGAGCGCGAGGAAGACGCTGCCTGCAGCGAACACGATGTCGCCCGGAACACGCAGCCACACCAGGGTCTCCATCACCGGCGAGTGGATGATCTGCGGCGAGCGGGCGTACCACAGGCCCCTGGTGATGCTGGCCCACGCCTGGTAGATGCCGGCCGGCAGCAGCGACAGAAACACCATCATCGCCAGGCCGATGTTCAGGCCCCAGAAGGCGGGCTTCAGGAGCCTGTCGACATGCAGTGCACGGTCGAACAGGCCGCGCAGGCAGAACAGCATCAGCCCGATGCCGAGCATCCCGTAGACGCCGAACAGGGCTGCATGTCCGTGTGCGGCCGTCATGTTCAGGCCTTGCACGTAGTACAGCGACGCCGGCGGGTTGATCGCGAAGCCGAGCAGGCCCGCGCCCACGGTGTTCCAGAAGCCGACGGCCACGAACGAGAGCACGACCCATTTGTAGGCGTCGAGCCAGGCGACGTTCTTCGCCTTGCGATACGTCTGCAGCGCTTCCAGGCCGATCAGGGTGAGAGGCACCACTTCGAGGGCCGAGAACACTGAACCCACCGCGATGACGGAGGTTGGCGTGCCGGTCCAGTACAGGTGGTGCAGCGTGCCGAGGATGCCGCCGAACAGAAATACGATGGTCTCGGCGATGATGGCGCGATTGGCGGAGGCGGCGCGCACCAGGCCCAGGTTCGTGAAGATGAGCGCGACGACAGCCGTGGCGAACACCTCGAAGAAGCCTTCGACCCACAGGTGCACGAGCCACCAGCGCCAGTATTCGATCATCGAGTAGTGCGTGTGCTGGCCCCAGGTCAGCGAGGTGGCGTAGAAGCCGCCGATGCAACTCGCCGACAGAAACACCATCGCGATCAGGCCGCGCGTCTCGGACGGCTTCTTCAGCGCGGGCCACAGCGCGCGGCCGAGCAGGAACACCCAGAACAGCAGACCGACGAACAGCAACAGCTGCCACACGCGGCCCATGCTGGTGAACTCGAGGCCCTGGTTACCGACCCAGAAGCTGAAGTCGACGCCGCGGTGCTGCAGCGTGCCGAGCCAGCCGGTGAGGGTGGAGCCCAGCACCACGACGAGCAGCGCATAGAACAACGCGTCGACGCCGAGCTTCTGGTGCTTCGGCTCGCGCCCGGCCAGCAGGGGCGCCACGTACAGGCCGGTGGCCAGCCACGCCGTCGCGATCCAGAAGATGCCGATCTGCGTGTGGATGGTGCGGCTGACCGTGTACGGCAGCACCTGGGCGAGCGGGATGCCGAAGAACGATTGCCCTTCGACGGCGTAGTGCGCCGTGATCGCGCCCATGCCGATCTGCAGCAGCATCAGGCCGATGACGACGAAGAAGTACTTGCGCGTCGACTTCATCGACGGCGTGGCCTTCGCGCCGAGCAGCGGGTCGGCGGCCGGCACCGCGGCCTGCGTCTCGTGTTCGTCGCCCTTGTGAAGCCACAGCATCGCAGCGATGCCGGACAGCAGCAGGATGATGCTGACCATCGACCACATCGCGGCCGAGGTGCTCATCGTGTTTCCGACGAGAGGCTCATGTGGCCAGTTGCTCGTGTACGAGAGATCGCTCTCGCCGGGACGGTTGGTCGCGGCTGCCCACGAAGTCCAGAAGAAGAACGCAGTCAGCGCCTGGCGGTCCGCCTTCTCGGGCAGTGCGCCATCGGTCATCGCGTACTGCTCGCGCAGCTTGGCGAGCGAGGGCTCGGTGCCGAACAGGCCATCGAAGTGGGCCGCGACCTCGCGGATCGCTTTCGCGCGCTCGCCGCTCACCTTGACCACCCCGGTCGACGCGTCATAGGCGTTGCGGCGCATCTCTTCACGCACGCGAGCGGCGACCGCGGCCTTGTCGGCCTCGGTCATCGCAGGCGTCGCCTTGCTCTGCTCGGCACTGCGAATGTTTTGCAGCGCAACGGATTCGCGATGCAGCCAGTCGGCCGACCAGTCCGGCGCGACGTAGCTGCCGTGACCCCAGACAGTGCCGAGCTGCTGGCCGCCCGCGGCCATCCACGCCTGCTGGCCATACTGGACTTGCTCGCCCGTGAAGAGCACCTCGCCGTCGACCGTGACGACGGCCTTCGGAATCGGCGGTGCCGTCAGGTAGATCTGCCATCCGAGGTAGCCGAGCGCCCCGAACGAGAGGACGAAGATGAGGCCGAGCCATCGCCACAGCCGGTTGGTCTTGCTCATGTCAGTTCCAGAAGCTTGCTTGGTCGGGAGAGACTGCGGGTTCAGGCGCCGGAGCACCCGCCACCACAGCATTGGCCGTTGACGTGGCCTGCGCTCAGTCGGGTGATGCGCACGCGCCAGACGTGGGGCCCGCGCTCCAGGTAGTCCCAGCTGAATGCCCCAGGCGCCTCCGACTGGAACTGGTCGTACAGCGGCCTCGGGTCGTGGTCGTTGACCAGCTCCATCGATGCGTGGACGGCCAGACTGCGGAAGGTCTGGAAAATGGCGGGGTGGCGGTCGCGCGGTGCAACGGCGCGAACGTCGAGAGGGGTGGCAGTCCTTGCAGCGGTGGCGGCGGTGGTCATCGAGCGTTCCTTGTTTGAAGATGCACGTGGGATGCACCTATTCTTGGACGCCCGGCGGCCCGCGCCTTTGATGTTCGTCAAACCCGGCGCGATTCGCGCCGTTACCCGGAAGAACCGTTCACCCATGCGCTCCATGTCGGCCGACGACATACCAGGACCACTGTTCTCGATCCCAAGCCGGACCGTGCCCTGCCGGCGTTGACCCAGCGCAATGCCGACCAGTCGGCCGCGCGCGAAACTGGATTCCAGTCCACGTCCTGCAGTCGCATGCCACCTCCATGTACGCACGCATCCTCGTACCGATCGACGGCAGCGAAACCGCCGAGCGCGGCCTCGACGCGCGCCTCAGGTCCTGAGGTGCCGACCTACGCTGCGCCATCGCAGCTCGTCGAAGACTGGCAGATCGCAGGCGAAAGGTTGGTACCCGACGCGGTCGAACGGGCCCGATCCCAGGGGGTGACCCCGGATGGCGTGGTGCGTTGCAACCCGGAACTGCGGGTGTGCGACTTGATCGTTCAGGAGGCGAAGGACACGGCGGCCGGCCTCATCGTGATGGGCACGCATGGCCGGCGCGGCGCGGCACGCTTCACGCTGGGCAGCGACGCCGAGCTGGTCGCGCGGGCCAGTCCGGTCCCCGTATTGCTGGTGCGCGGCCCCGCCACGAGCGGCACATGAGCGCGCAGCGGCCATGCGCGGCCACAGGCCTCAGCGAGGCCGAGGCCGAGGCTCGGCTCGCACGTGCGGGTCCGAACCGGTTGCCGCCGCCGCAGCACAAGACGGTCCTTGCGATGACGCTGTCGGTTGCAACGCAACCGATGGTGCTTCTGCTGCTCGCGTGCACGCTCCTGTACGCGCTGCTGGGCAGCGCCTTCGACAGCATCGTGCTCGCGCTCTCGATCGTGGCTGTCTCGGTGATCTCGGTCTATCAGGAACTGCGCACCCAGCGTGTTCTGGAGGCGCTGCGCGAGCTTTCCAGTCCACGCAGCACGGTGGTTCGGGATGGTGTGATCAAACGCATTGCCAGCCATGATCTCGTTCCCGGCGATCGCTTGATCGTGCAGGAGGGTGATCGGCTGGCCTGCGACGCGCAGCTCGTCCAATCGAACTCGATGCGGGTCGACGAGTCTCTGTTGACCGGCGAGTCCGCGCCGGTCGACAAGGACAGCACGACGCCCGACGCGCCGGCGGCCCGCCTGCATGCCGGGACACTGGTGGTGCAAGGGGACGGCGTTGCAGACGTGACGGAAACGGGCGCGCGCACGGCGCTCGGCAAGATTGGCGGGTCGCTGGCGTCGCTCGCGCCGCGCAGCAGCCGCTTGCACCTGGAGCTGACCCGTCTGGTGCGTGGCGTTGCCGTGATTGCCCTGCTGACCTGCGTGTTCACCGCGCTCGTGTTCGCGTGGCGCGAAGGCTCCTGGACGACAGGCCTGCTGATCGGACTGACCTTGGCGATGTCCATCGTGCCCGAGGAGTTCGCGGTGGTCTGGACGGTGATGCTGGCACTGGGCGCGTGGCGCCTGGCGCGCGACCAGGTCTTGACGCGCCAGCCGCAGGCCATCGAAACCCTGGGCACGACGACGGTGCTGTGCGTCGACAAGACCGGCACGTTGACCTGCAATCGAATGGAAGTCGCCGCATTGGACGACGGCGCAAGGGATGTGCACTTCAGGCGAGGCGAGATCGCTGTCGCCGAGTTCGAGGCGCTGCTTCACACCGCGGCCCAGGCGAGCGTGAGGGAGGGCATCGAGCCGATGGACCAGGCCATCTTCAGGCTCTTGCCGGCGCACGAGCGGCCGGCCGATGCGGCGCAATTGGAACGCCGCGAGGGCGTCGCGTCGGGCCGGCCGTTCATGCGGCAATGCTGGCGTGTTCCGGGCGATGAAGGCAGCCTCGTCGCGGTCAAGGGTGCGCCCGAAGCCGTGCTTGCGCTATGTGCCGACCCCGCGCCGCGCCTGCGGCGCCTGGCCGCGCAAGCCCAGGCATGGGCGGGGCAGGGATTGCGGGTGCTCGCGGTGGCCCGCGCACACGGCCAGGCCGGCGAGCCGACTCCCGAATCGGGCTATGAGGCGATGGGGTTGCTGGCGTTCCTGGATCCGCTGCGCGAGGATGTCGCGCAGGCCTTGCAGGAATGCCGGCGGGCCGGCGTGCGCGTCGTCATGATCACGGGAGACGCGGCCGGCACGGCACTCGCGATCGCTCGCGAGGCCGGTCTGGTGCAGGGCGAGGGCGCCGAGACCGTCCTGACCGGCGTGCAGCTCGATGCGATGAACGAGGCGCAATTGGAACTGATGATCCGGCGGGTCGCAGTTTTCGCGCGCGTCACGCCCGCGCAGAAGTTGCGCATCGTCCAGGCGCTGCAGCGCCGCGGCGACGTGGTCGCGATGACCGGCGACGGCGTCAACGACGGGCCGGCCTTGCGAGCCGCGGACGTCGGCGTGGCGATGGGCGAACGCGGCACCGACGTCGCGCGAGAGGCCGCGGCGATCGTGCTGCTGGACGATCGCTTCTCGTCGCTGGTCGACGCCGTGCGCGCGGGCCGCCGCATCTTCGCGAACCTGCAGAAGGCGATGGGCTACCTGTTCGCGGTGCACGTGCCGATCGTCGGGCTGGCCTTGCTGCCGCTGCTCGGCGGACCGGTCCTCCTGCTGCCGATCCATGTTGTGCTGCTGGAGCTGATCATCGACCCGGCGTGCTCGCTCGTATTCGAGGCCGAACCACTGCCGCCCAACGCAATGCAGGTGCCGCCGCGGCGTGCCGATGTGCGGCTGTTCAGCATCGGCGCCATCGTGCGGGCGCTCGCGGTCGGTGGCATCGCCTTGCTGGCGGTCGTGCTCGTGCAATGGTGGGGGCATCGGTCCGCCCTGTCCGACGAGGCCCTGCGCCTGGCCGCGCTCGCGACCATCGTGGTCGGCAATCTCGTGATGCTGCATTGGTTTCGGGGCGGGCTGCGGCGCACGTCGCACTTCAACGCGGCCTTCGAGTGGCTGCTGCTCGGCGTCTGCGTGCTGAGCCTGGCCGCGCTGTTGATTCCACCTCTAGGGACGGCACTCGGCTTTCCAGCGGCGCTCGACGCGGGCTGGTCGCTCGTCGTGCTGGGCGCGCCGGCCGGCTGGGCGATGCTGCGCCTCGCGCAGCATCGCCTTGCCAGGAGCAGCCTCGCGTCGGACCTGCCGCATTGATGCGCATCAAGCCGGCGGACCGCGGCCGCCCTATTGTCGGACCGTGGATGCGATCGAAGGGGCTGCAGATGCGACTCACGTTTCTCGGCGGTGTCGGCACCGTGACCGGCTCGAAGTACCTGCTGGAGCACGCAGGGCGGCGCCTGCTGGTCGATGCCGGGCTGTACCAGGGCCTCAAGCAGCTGCGCCTGCGCAACTGGGACAGATTTCCGGTGCCGCCGTCGGAGATCGACGCGATCGTGCTGACGCATGCGCACCTCGACCACAGCGGCTTCATTCCGCGCCTCGTACAGCTCGGCTTTCGCGGCCCGGTCTACTGCACGCCCGCAACCCGCGATCTGTGCGCGCTGGTCCTGCCCGATTCGGGACGCCTGCTCGAGGAAGAAGCCGACTATGCCAATCGGCACGGCTTCTCGAAGCATCATCCCGCGTTGCCGCTCTACACCGAAGAGGACGCGCGCAACGCGCTGCACCGGTTCGAGCTGCGCGAGTTCGACGAAGGCTTCGAGCCGATACCGCAGCTGCGAGTGCAGTTGCACCGTGCCGGCCACCTGCTCGGCGCCGCGAGTGTGCGTGTCGAGTGGGGCAGCCGCTCGATCCTGTTCTCGGGTGACCTGGGTCGCGCCGACGACCTGCTGATGGTGCCGCCGCAACTGCCCGAAGCTGCAGACATCGTCGTCATCGAGTCGACCTACGGCGACCGTGCGCATGCGCAGGCGGACGCGCTGACCGAACTTGCCGACGTGATCAACCGGACCGCGGCGCGCGGCGGCGTGATCCTGATTCCGTCGTTCGCGATCGGTCGCGCGCAGGCGCTGCTCTACAGCATTCACCTGCTGCGCGAGCAGCACCGCATCCCCGACCTTCCGGCGTTCCTGAACAGCCCGATGGCCGCGGACGCGACGCAGATCTACCGCAACCACCGCTCCGAGCATCGCCTGACGCCCGAGCAATGCGATGCGATGGGTTCGGCCGCGCGCATCGTCAACAGCGTCGAGGAGTCCAAGCGGCTGAACGAGCTGCGCTTCCCGGCGATCATCGTCTCCGCGAGCGGGATGGCCTCGGGCGGCCGCGTGCTGCATCACCTGAAGGCGTTCGCGCCCGACCCGCGCAACGCCATCGTCTTCGCGGGTTTCCAGGCGGCGGGAACGCGTGGCGCGGCAATGGTCGGCGGCGCCGCGACCGTGAAGATTCATGGCCTGCAGGTTCCGATCCGAGCCGAGGTCTCAAAGCTGGATTCGCTGTCGGCGCACGCCGATCGCAACGAGTTGCTGGCCTGGGTCGGGGCGTTGCCGGCCGCGCCGCAGCGCGTGTTCGTGACCCACGGCGAGCCGGTTGC